>Ga0081540_1002745_pt1 | contig 14305 bp, 11 predicted proteins | sample TabmetS2T1R1_FD_71024 | JGI IMG/M metagenome (GOLD analysis project Ga0081540, IMG submission 71024) | Tabebuia heterophylla rhizosphere microbial communities from the University of Puerto Rico - S2T1R1 | ecosystem: Host-associated > Plants > Roots > Rhizosphere ... | reverse complement strand
TTGACGGGGCGCAGCTCGGGGCGCTCGACGCGGATCCACTCGGCCTCCGGGTTGAGCACGGTACGGGTGCTGGTGCCCGTGCGGACGAAACGTCGTCGGTTGAAGACGACTTCGCCGATGTACCGGCGGTTCCTGAGCAGATTGGCCACCGTCGCCTGGCTCCAGCCGCGGCCCTGGCGCTTCCGGTAGCGCGCCTCGTCGTAGGGAGCGGCGATGCCGTCTGCGTTGAGCTGGAGGGCGATCTGCTGCGCCGACAGGCCCGCGTTGAACTCGCGGAAGATGCGACGCACCACCTTGGCCTCGGCGGCGTTGATGACGAGGATGGAATGCGGGTTGGCCGGGTCCTTCGGTGGGGTTTCGGGCACGCCGGCGTAGCCGTAGACGCGACCACCGGTGTGGTAACCCGCGCGTGCAAGGCCGAGCAGGCCGCGTCGTGTCTGCGAGCGCACCGACTCGCGCTGCATCTCGTTGACCAGTGCCGATGCCCCGAAGGCCAGCTTTGCGCTCGGGTCGGCGGAGTTGAGGCCGGTCGTCACGTCGAGCAGCTGCACGCCGAAGCCAGCGAGGTCCCGAAAGAGCAGGGTCCAGGTGTCACCGAGGTCGCGAGAAAGCCTCGAGAGGTCGTCCACGAGCACCACCTCGAACTCCCGACGGCGAGCGGAGGCGAGAAGCTCTTGGAGGCCGGAGCGGTTCAGCGTGGCTCCGCTCATCGCGGCGTCGGTGAAGACGGCCACGACGGACCAACCTCGCTCCGCTGCACGCCGCTCGCAGCGGTGGCGCTGGTCCTCCAGGCTCCGGACGTCCTGCCGGTCAGTCGAGAAGCGCGCGTAGATGGCCGCTCGCACCTGCGTCCTCCTCGGCCGCGTCCTGAGCCAGGGCCCTGCTGACCGCCAGTCGCGCAAGAGCAAGCACCAGCGCGCGACGAGCGGCGTCAGCTTCCTTACCAGCTGGGACCGTCAGGCGAACCTCGAGACGCGCGCTTCTGTCCGTGGAGGTCAGGCCACTCTCAGGAGGGGGAACGGCACGCGGTCGAAGTCCCATCGGGACCTCCTGACCCTCCCGGCTTGCCCTGTGGCTATCGCGAGGGCTGTCCGCGGCCGGTCAGCTGCTGACCCGTGCGGGTCGGTCTGTCCCGGATCGCCTCGTAACGGCGGAGGAGCAGCTCCTGGACGTAGCCCAGGATGTTGACCTTCTTCGCCTTCATCTCGGCCTCGAGAACGTCGACAACGTACCGGGGAAGGCGGAAGCAGGTCCGGAGCTGGACCAGGACTTCCCGGACCGCCTCAGCGTTGTACGAAACCCCCAGCATTGGCCTGAGCACTTCCTGGACGAAGTACAGGTCCTCGGATGGGACCTTCACGTTGAGGGGCTGAAGCGCCTCGTCCTTCGGAAGCGGTGTCCGTCCCACCGCCTAAGTAGATTCTAAATAGGATACGATGTCAACGGCCCAGTGGCCCGAGACCCCCGGCTCGCACCCTTCGCCTTCCCCCGTCTTGGTCGCTACTCCGAGCTCGATGACTTGCTGGATGGTCAGGTATCGACACAGCCCAGTGCGTCAGCCAGCTGCCAGCCCTTTTGCCTCAAGAGCCTGCGCCGACTGGCTCGCTCGACTTGCTCGGGGGATCACGTTCCATTGCTGCTCACGCCTTTCTCACTGCCTTCTCTGCCTCACTCGCTTCACCTCCAGACCTTTCCTCATCAGGACTCCACATATGAGGGTCGTTTCGCCTTCGCCCACCCCGTTCGAATTCAGGGGTACCCAGAGTTTCCCGCTCACGCCCTCAGTTTCATGGTTGTGAGGGCGTGAGCGGGAAACTCGGGGGTGCTCCAGCCGCTGCATGCAGAACGGGGTGGGCGATGGCACAAGGGCGTGAAGGCGCTGACTGCGACCGTTCGAGTTCGCCGGTGAATCCGCCCAGGAAATGGCCCGTAAACACGCCCGATCCACGAGCGTATTCTCGGGCGTATTCTCGGGCGTATTTGCGGGCCATTTGGAGGGCCATTTAGCGGTTCGAATCAGCGGTCCCGCAATCGATTGCGGGACCCGGCCGCCGTCGGCTCCGGGTGCTGGTGAGCAGCCAGAGATCCGCCGCTCCTTAACGAGCCGTCAGATGGCACCGAGTACCAGCGACCATAGAGTCGGCGCACCACGGCCGTGTGGTATGGCCCCGAGCCGCGCCATGCCGCAGCCGGGCTGGCCCACCCGGCCAGGCGGCAATTGAAGCCAGAAGAGCTTCTCAGGAGAGCTCGAGGGGCACGATCCACTTCGCTCCTCGCAGGTACCTGAGCAGATGCTCCAGGGGCGGCTCGCAGCGGAGGTCGTCGAGCGAGACGGTCGAAAACGACGAGGCGGCGCCGACCCGTCCCCCGGTCGTGGCGAGGAACGTGTCCAGCGAAATGGGATGGACGTAGAGCCGGACATCCTCGACCAGCAGCTTCCCGAGGCTCTCGAGCAGGGCTCCGGGCAGAGTGTCGTAGCTTCCCGAAAGCAGTCGGGCAAAGACGGCGGTGCTGGTGACCAGACGGATGGGAGCGCTGGTGTACCGCCGCAGGTATTCGACGATCGGATGAAGCGCCTTCTCGTCGGTCAGGATGACCGGAGCCCGTGTGGTGAGCTCCCTGATGCGTTCGGCGGCCGACCCTGGCCCGGAAGAGGTGAGCTGTTCAAGCCGGACATCAAGGAGCAGCATCGGTTCGTGGTCCGGACGGAGCTCCCGCTGAAGCTGGGCGAACGCCGCGGCGACCAGCGTCTTGGCGTTGGCGGTCTCCGTGGCGACGGTCCGGCCCTCCACTACGAGGCTGCGTTTGCGGAGCAGTGTCGAGGGCTGCTCCGGACGGCCTGTTTCGTCGAAGAGCAGCGCGCGGGCCAGCCCCTGCCGCAGCGCCTCGAGGCACCAGATCCGGGCATCCTGACCGGCAAATGCTGGCCCGCCGAGTTCGATGACGTCGACCTCTAGACGCTCGCCGGACAGGTCCTCGAACAGTGCGGCGAGGAATGGCACGGGCTCCGGCCTTTGACGGAAGGCGGCATGAACCACGTTGACGCCGAGCAGTCCGAGCGCGCTTCGTTGCTGCGCGACGTCATGATCACGGAGAGCGACGTGGAGCAGGAGGTCGCTGGGAGCCGCGCCGCTCGTCGCCTGGAAGCGAAGTCCGACCCACCCATGCTGCTCGTTGTCGCCCTTGAAGTTTCTCGCGGCGACCGTGTCGGCGAAGGCGAAGAAGCGCACCTCGCGGCCGCGCGCTTGACGGAGCTGCGTCTCCAGCGTGGCATACTCGCGCTCCAGCATCGCCAGGAGGCGCTCCCGCGAGACGTAGCGAGTACCCTGCCCATATCGCTCGTCGCTGAAGGCCTTGTCATAAGCGCAGATGGTCTGGGCGACGGTGCCAGAGGCAGCGCCCACGCGCAGGAACCAGTCGGCGACCTCCTGCCCAGCGCCGATCTCCGCAAAGGTTCCATAGACGTTTGGATCCAGGTTGATCTCAAGCGCCTTCCGATGCGGGCCCGATTCTGTCTCTGCGCCCTCGCTGGCCAATCCGGGCTCCATGTCTCCTCGACGCCATTCAATTCCCGCGGGCGGGCGAGGGGGCCCAACCGAGGCGTACTATGACCTTCGTCCCATACCGGACCCGCGAGCGCGGCGCTAGGTCGGTCAGGGACTACACGGCTCGAGCCATAGAGCGCCCCCGGTGTTCCCTGGCTCAGCACTTCCGGCCAATGCTCTCCTGTGCATCAGTACCTGCAAAGCATCCGGACGGTCGGGCTTCGGATGCTCGCGACCTCGCCCATCCTTTCCAGGTCGACCCGTTCCCCGAATGTACCGCTCACGCCCTCTTCTCATGGATGTGACTGCGTGGGCGGGAAGCTCAGGGGTGCGTTTGGTGCTGCGCGTGGCCCGGGCTGGGCGAAGGCGGAAGCGCGGCACGTGTTGGACCTCAGCTGCTCGAATCCGGCCGGCTTTCCGCTCCGCCAACGGCCCGACATGCGCGATCACTGAGCGGCTTCGGGGCGCATTTGGGAGTCAACCCGTCGGTTATCTCGCTCCGCTCGAGTCTCGGGTGCCGCTCGGGTCGAACGTGGGAACGCGAGCCACTGCCGGGGCTAGTCTCGCTCAACCTCACCGGCATCGGCATGACTCGCTGTTGGGTTCGAAAGCGATTCGTCCCGAACGCGCCGGCCTCAGGCTTCTTCACTGGAGGAGACTGGTGAAACTCTCACGACAAGAGATGCCCGGGAACGCTGCGGATGTTCTGACGCTTCCACTCACGCATATCGCGCATCTGTTCAACGCACCAGCGGTGGATCCGACGTCGATCGGTGTACCGGAGATCCTCGGAATGGCAGGGGTCGAGTACCTGCTTCAGCAGTTAGAGATGGTCAAGGGCCGCGGCTCGACCACGCTTCGCCTTGTCCTGCCCAGGCCGCGAGTTATCTCGGGCATGGCCGAGCAGAGCGAGGCCGCTCTCCGTACGTACGCCGAGTGGAGAATCGAGCAACTGCAGCTCGCGGTCCGGGCGACACGGAGGCACGGCCGGCGGCTGACCCTCGTGGCCGTTTTGCTCCTGGCCGTCTTCCTCGGTCTCTCCACGATATTCGCAAGCGAGTTGACCGAGGGAATGCGACCGCTGCTGCGAAAAACCTTCGAGTACGGATTCGAGATCGTGGGTTGGGTGATGCTTTGGTACCCACTCGAGGTTCTGGTCTTCCAGCCTATCGCGTTGAAGACACGGATCTCCGCCCTGCGTCGAGTAAAAGGTTTACGAGTGATCGTGGAGGAGATCCGATGACCTGTACTTGGTGAAGGAGACACCTGGTTGTCAGACCGTCTTCGGCTGCTCCGTTGAGCGCTCGGTCCGTGCAGGCTCCGACGGGTCCTGTTGACGCCTGCCTCCGGTGACCCGCTCGACGACTACGAACAACACGGGGATGAGAAACGTGGCCAGCACGGTGGCGGCCAGTGCCCCGGCGACGACGGTTGTTCCGAGGATTCGTCTGGAGACCGCCCCACCGCCGGTCGCGAGCCAAAGCGGTACGCAGCCGAAGACGAAGGCGAACGATGTCATGAGGATGGGACGGAGGCGGAGCCTCGCCCCCTCGAGCGCAGCCTCGATGAGCGGCGCGCCCTTCTCGACCTGGAGCTTGGCGAACTCCACGATCAAGATCGCGTTCTTCGCCGCCAGCCCGATCAGCATCACGAGCCCGATCTGACCATAGACATCGAAATCGAACTCTCGCCCAAGCAACCCGAGGAAGGCCCCCAATATCGCAATCGGGGTTCCGAGAAGGACACTGAAGGGAAGCGACCAGCTCTCGTACAGCGCCGCGAGGATGAGAAAGACGAACAGCAAGGCTAGGCCAAACACCGCGAGAGTCCCGCCCTCTGCCGCCTTTTCCTGGTACGAGAGGTTGGTCCACGCGTAACCCATTCCCGGTGGCAAGGTCCGTGCTGCGACCTCCTCGAAGGCCTTCAGCGCCTGACCGGAACTAAATCCCGGGGCTACGGTTCCAAGCACCTCGGCCGACCGGTAGAGGTTGAACCGGATCGTGTACTCGGGTCCGCTGACGTTCTTGACCGTCACCAGCGTCGAGAGAGGCACCATCGTTCCTCTCGCGTTACGCACAAAGAACCGTTCGATGTCCTCGGGCTTCACTCTTGCCTCACCCTCGGACTGGAGAAATACCCTCCATTGCCGACCGAACCGAGTGAAGTCGTTGACGTACCGCCCACCCAGGAAAACCTGCATCGTTTCGTAGACGTCCGTGAGCGCGACACCCTGCTTGAGGACCTTGTCCTTATCCACCTCCACGAAGAGCTGGGGGACCGCCGGCGAGAAGTTGGCGGTGACTGCCTGAAACTCGGGACGCGCCCGAGCCGCGGCCAGGAACTTGCCGACGTTCTGGGCCAGAAACTCGATGGGTTTCCCGGACCGGTCCTGGATCATCATGTTCGCCCCGCCGGCAGTCCCGATGCCGGGGATCGCCGGTGGGGGATAGGCGAGTGCCCGGGCCTCGGGAATGCGTGAGAACGCAATGTTGAGGCTGCGGACGATCCCCTCGGCGGACTCGCTCTCGCGCGTGCGCTTCGCCCAGTCCTCGAAGGCGACGAACACCGTTCCGGTGTACGTCGTCGAGGTGTTGGTCAGGAGATTGTAGCCAGCGATGACGGTATAGCTTCGGATCCCGGGTGTCTTGGCCAGCACCTCTTCAATCTTTGTCCCCACCTCTCGGGTTCGCTCGAGCGAGGAGGCATCCGGGAGCTGGAAGCCAGCGAGGCAGTAGCCCTGATCTTCCTCCGGAACGAAACCGGTCGGGATCCTGGATCCAATCACGGCCGCCCCGATCGCCGTCGCTCCCAACAGACCGAGCGAGAGAGCGACCCGCCGGATCAGGGCTCCTCCCACCCGCACGTAGCCGCGCGTGAGCCGATCGAACCCCGCGTTGAACCGCGCGGCCAGGCGAGCCCCGAGCCCCTTCCGACCCTCGCTCGACCGGAGCAGCAACGCCGAGAGCGCCGGTGCGAAGGTGAGCGCATTGAATGCAGAGATCAGTACAGAGACGGCGATGGTGAGAGCAAACTGCTGGTAGAGCCGACCGGTGATGCCTGGCACGAAAGCCATCGGGACGAAGACCGCGACGAGAACGACGGTGATCCCGACGACCGGACCGGCCACCTCCGACATCGCCTTGAGGGTGGCGTCCCGCGGCGAGAGACCCCGGTCGATGTGGTACTGGACGGCCTCCACCACCACGATCCCGTCGTCCACGACCACGCCGATCGCGAGGATCAACCCGAAGAGCGACAGGGTGTTCAGGGAGAACCCGAGGAGCGGGAACACTGCAAAGGTGCCCACCAGCGCGACTGGCACGCCGAGGAGTGGAATGAGGGTCGCGCGCCAGCTCTGGAGGAAGACGAAGACGACGATGAACACCAGCGCCAATGCCTGAAGGAACGTCTTTCCGATCTCCCTCATCCCCTCGACGATCGGGAGAGTGGTGTCGAGGGCGACTGCGTACTCCAGGCCCGGCGGAAAATCCGTGCGGAGCTCGGCCATCGCGGCCTTCAGCCCGTCCCCGACCTTCAGGGCATTGGAACCGGGACTCTGGAAGACGGCGATGACCCCCCCTGGCCGACCGTTGTAGCGGCCCTCCTGCTGATAGCTCAGCGCACCCAGCTCGACGCGGGCGACGTCCTTCAGGCGGATTTGCGAACCGTCGGGCCTGGCCCGGACAACGATGTCTCCGAACTCCTCGGGCGTCACGAGCCGTCCCTGGGCTCGAACGCTGTAGGTGAAGCTCTTGCCCCGCGGACCGGGCTCGGCCCCGATCTGGCCTGCAGGATTCACCACGTTCTGTGCGCGGATGGCTGATTCGATCTCCGTGATCGTCAGGTTGAACCGGGTGAGTAGACGAGGGTCCACCCAGATCCGCATGGCGTAGTCGGAGGAACCGAACAGGACCACATCCCCAACTCCCGGAATTCGCTTCAACGCATCGATGATGTTGATCGTCGCGTAGTTGCCGAGGAACTGCGCGTCGTAGCGGTTGTCCGGCGAGAAGAGGGAGAAGACCAGGAGCGGAAAGGGGAGCTTCTTCTTGATGGTCACCCCGAAGTTCTTCACCTCCTGGGGCAAGGAGGCCTGCGCCTGGCTGTAGCGGTTCTGAACGAGAACGTTGGCGATGTCGGGGTTGGTTCCGACCGCGAAGGTGACTGTCTGGATCAGGCTTCCGTCATTGGCGTTCGTCGATTGGAGGTACAGCATGTTGTCCACGCCGTTCATCTGCTGTTCGATGGGCGTGGCCACCGACTTCTCGATGGTGAGGGCGTCGGCGCCCGTATACGTCGTGGTCAGCTGAACCTGCGGCGGCACGATGTCCGGGAACTGGGCGATTGGCAGGCGTAGAACGGCGACAATGCCTCCGAGGACCGTGACGACCGCGATGACGATCGCCACGATGGGCCGCCGCACGAAGAATTGGATCAAGTTCCCCCCAACCCGGTCGCAGGCCGCGCGAAGCCCATCGACATCCTCCCGAAACTCCACCCGCGATGTCTCTGCAGCGCGCGAACGGTAGTCAGGCTTCGACTGTTTTGGCCAGCTGACACCCGGCAACGGCGGGGCTCAGGAAGGTGCCTCGCTCGAGATTTCGCGAGCCGGCCGCGAGACCCGGGCGTCCCCACAGCAGCGAGGTCGTCAACTGGGACCTTCGTCCCATGGCGGGATCCCGAGAACGGCAGTAGTCGGGGCGGATCGCAGGAGGCACGCTCGAGTGATTCACCGGTCCACCAGCTCGCATCCTGCCGATGATGCCCTGGAGAGACTCCGCGCGGGCAACGCCCGCTTCGTCCGCGGCAAGGCGCAGTTCCCTCGGACCTGCAAGACCGTCCTGGCGGCACTGGCCAAGGAACAGAAGCCGTACGTCACCATCGTTGGATGCAGCGACTCCCGGGTGCCGCCGGAACTCCTGTTCGATGCGGGATTCGGTGACCTCTTCGTGGTGCGCCTGGCAGGGAACGTCGTCTCCGCGGAGGCAGGTGGGACGCTCAAGTACGCCGCGGTGCATCTTCAGACCCCGCTCTTCGTGGTTCTCGGACACGAGGGTTGCGGCGCGGTGCAGGCTGCGCTCGCCGCCAAGTTCGAGGGTGTGCGGTTGCACATGAGGATCGAGGTGCTCCTCCAGAGCATCCTGCCCGCCCTCGACGGAGTCTCGCCGGCACTCCCTCCAAAGGAGAGACTTCGGGCAGGGGTCGAAGCGAACGTCCGGTGGACAGTCCGGCGGATCGCCCAGTCGCCCGAGGGCCAGGTGAAACAGGAAGGGCGAGCGGTGAGGCTCGTGGGAGCGGTGGTCGAGCTTTCCACCGGAGTCGTTCGGTTCCTCGACTCGTGAGCCGCCCGACTCCAAGGCGAGATCTCCGGATTCGGCGAGCCCCATGAGCTCGAGTTCAGAAACCAGTTCCCCTCGGTCTTCGACGTTGCGAGGAGATCTGTTCGGTGGTCTGGCTGCCGGAGTTGTGGCGCTCCCGCTCGCGCTCGCGTTCGGCGTCGCCTCGGGGCTCGGTCCGGCGGCCGGACTCTATGGGGCAATCGCCCTCGGAATCATCGCCGCATTGCTGGGCGGCACTCCGGTGCAGATCAGCGGTCCGACCGGACCGATGACGCTGGTTGTGACCAGTCTGGTCGCGGCGCACACCCTGCCTTCCGGGGCGGTGGATCTCCGCTCCCTGGTGGGTGTCCTCGTTCTCACCGGCCTGGTGCAGGTCGGCCTCGGAATGGCTCGGCTGGGAGCGTACATCCGCTACGTTCCCTATCCGGTCATCTCCGGTTTCATGACCGGGATTGGGGTCATCATCATCCTTCAGCAACTATTTCCGCTCCTGGGGGTGGTACCACCCGCATCGGACCCGCTGTCGATCGTGCGCCAGCTATACCTGATCGGTGGCAACGTCCGGTGGCCCGCGGTCGTTCTCTCCGTGGCGACGGTTGCGATGGTTTACGTGTTTCCGCGGCTCACCAAGATGGTTCCGGCCTCGGTTGTGGCGCTGGTGACGCTGACCGCCGTGTCGTTCGCCTTGAAGTTCGACGTGCCGGTGATCGGCGAGATCCCGTCCGGTTTCCCGAAGGTCCTACTCCCGTCATTTGACCTCCGGGCAGTGCCGGCGATGGTGGTCCCTGCATTCGAACTCGCGCTGCTGGGAGCCATCGACTCGTTGCTGACTTCGCTGGTGGCCGACAACGTGACCCGCTCCCAGCATGACAGCAACCGGGAGCTCGTCGGACAGGGCGTGGGCAACATGGTCGCGGGCCTCCTCGGAGGCCTTCCCGGTGCCGGAGCGACCATGCGGACCGTGGTCAACGTCAATGCCGGTGGCAAGACGCGCCTCTCCGGCGTGGTTCACGGGCTCTTCCTCGTCGCGGTGCTGCTCGGACTTTCGGGGCTGGTCCAGTACGTTCCGCGCGCGGTGCTCGCGGGTTTACTGGTGACCGTGGGTATCGCGATCATCGACACCCGCGGATTCGCACACCTACGGCAAGCGCCGCGGGCCGACGCGTTCATGATGCTCCTCGTGCTCGTCCTGACGGTGTTCGCCGATTTGATCGTTGCGGTGATTGTCGGCCTCATCATCGCGTCGTTTGTCCTTGTCAAGAAGGTGAGCGACGCCGCGGCTCAGCAGACGGTCCTCACCCCGGTGGCTGACGAACCCTGGGCTGACGAGCTGAGCATTCCCGAACCGATTCGTAGCAAGGTCCTGATCAAGCACGTCGAAGGGCCATTGTTCTTCGGTTTCGCCAACCAGTTTCGCAACATCTCGCGCCAAGCGGAGCTGGCAAAGCTCGTCGTCCTGCGAATGGATCGGATCTCGTACATGGATCAAACGGGCGCCTACGCGCTGGAAGATGCGGTGGGCAGGCTAAGCGAGGCCGGGGTCCGGGTCCTGCTGGTCGGTCTTCCCATCCTCCAGGTCGACCTGCTCGAACGACTTCGGCTGATCCCTGCCGTCGTGCCGAAGTCGGACGTGTTCGCGGATTTCGAGGCGCTCAAGAAGGTCCTCCCCGGACAGGTCGAGGCGCTCATGGGGCGAGTTGCGTCTCAGGCCTCGGGCTGACGCATGCCCCGGGCATACGGTCCAGAACGCCCACCGTCCACCCAACTCGCCAGACCGCTCTTGCTGAGCGAGGCTCCGTGCTCCGCGAGGGTCTCCTCGGCGACTAGCAGCGGGCCGCGCTAGGGTCGGGGGATTCCAGTCGTCTCTCCGGAGGTACGGTCTGGTCGGTTCGCGTACGCCCGTCGTGCTCCTTTCACTCGCGTCGCTCCTGGCTGCGGGTGCGTCGCGGGGCGCTTCGGACTCGAGACCGGTCGAGCTCCCCGTGAGCACCGCGCCCTGGATGGGCGACCTCGACGAAATGCTGGACCGCCGGTTGATCCGGGTACTCGTCCCCTACAGCCGGACGCTGTTCTTCAACGAGCGGGGCCACGAGCGCGGCATCACGGCCCAGGCCGCCCGGGAGCTGGAACATTTCCTCAACCAGAAGTACCGGACGCGGCTTGGCAAGCGCCCGTTGACGGTCGCACTGCTTCCCACCCCGCGTGACCAGTTGCTGGTGCGGCTGGAGAAGGGGCTGGGCGATGTCTCCGCAGGTAATCTCACCATGACCCCAACCCGCCAGCAGACGGTGGACTTCGTTCCCCAGGGCGGTCGCTCGACCGTCAAGGAGGTGGTTGTCACCGGACCCGCCTCTCCGGTCCTGAGGTCGTTGACGGACCTCTCGGGCCGATCGGTCGATGTTCGTTCCTCGAGCAGCTATGCCGAGAGCCTCGCCGCGCTCAACGCCCGCTTCGTGAACGAGCAGCGTCGGCCGGTGGAGATCCTCGCGCTTCCGGAAGAGCTCGAGGACGAGGACGTCCTGGAGATGCTCAACGCGGGACTCCTGGAGCTCACCGTCGTCGATGACTGGAAGGCCCGGATCTGGGCCCGGGTGCTCCCGGGCGTCCGCGTCCGCGAGGATCTCTCCCTCCGCGACGAGGGACAGATCGGCTGGGCCATCCGCAAGGGCAGTCCCCAGCTGTCCGCGGAGCTCGCGGAGTTCTTCAAGGTCACGTCGCGGAAGTGGGGCGGCTTCGATTCTCGGATCATCACCTTCGAGCGCCGGATCAAGCAGATCGTCAACAGCACCAGCGGGCCGAACTGGCGTCAGTTCCAGGCGACGGTCGCTTTGTTCGAGAAGTACGCCAAGCGGTACAACTTCGATCCGCTGATGCTCACCGCGCAGGGATTCCAGGAGTCGCGGCTCCGTCAGGAAGCCCGCAGTTCGGTCGGCGCCATCGGGGTGATGCAGCTGATGCCCGCCACCGGCGCGGAGATGAAGGTCGGTGATGTCGAGCTCCTCGAGCCGAACATCCACGCCGGCGCCAAGTACATGAACCAGCTGATGACCCGGTTCTTCACCGATGCCGCGTTCGACACCACGAACCGGACGCTCTTCGCCTTCGCCAGCTACAATGCCGGTCCCGGGGCGATCTCCCGGCTCCGGAGCGAGGCGCGGAAGCGGGGGCTCGATCCCGATCGGTGGTTTGACCAGGTGGAGATCGTGGTCGCGGAGAAGATCGGGCTCGAGACCACGACCTACGTTCGGAACATCTACAAGTATTACGCTGCGTACCGGCTGGGAGCGGAATCCGAGGAGGCCCGCCGGACGGCCCGCGACCGCGCGAGACGAATCGGAGCTCCGGATCCGAAGTGATGAGTGGTCATCTACGACGGTCGCGGATTGCCGTTCCTTGACAACGCACGTCGTCAGGTGCCCCCAGGAACGCCTCGCAGCTGACCTTCTTGATGTCCACTCGCTTCGGTCTCGGTGCGGAGTCAATGAAACAGCCGAGCGTCGTCCAGCCAAGCAGTTTCTGTCGGCTCATCGGCCGCCTCCCCGCTGAAGCGCTCCGGCGCCGAGGAATCGGCGGTCCCGGGACGCACAGCGCCAAGGCGCTCGGCCCGGAGCGGCCGGACGAAGTCCCTCAACGCCTCGTTCACCTCGGCGGCCGAGTCGAGCGTCGACCAGTGACTTTCGATCGACAGCCGGCGGACCTCGACACCGGGCCGGAGCTCGCCAAGCGTGGGCTCGCCCGGAGCCGCGAGGACGAGCACCGGCCCCGGATACCTGGCGATGCTTGCCGGAAGTTCCGTCGAAGCGGCATCCGCGAGCATCGCCCGCATCGCCGGCGTCCGCGCCTCCTGGACGGAGGCGAGGACTTTGGCGGCGGTCTCCTGGGTAGCGTGCTCGAGGGCCGTCGTCACCCAGCGCCCGACCGCGGGTCGGAAGTCGGGGTCGGGCAGGGTAGCGGCGCGGCCGGCCTCGGCGTTCCCACTCACCGGATTGACGATGACCAGCCCCACGACGCGCGCAGGGTTGCGTTCGGCGTATCGGGCGATGACCAGCGCGCCGGTGCTGTGCCCCACGAGGATCACCGGATCGAAGTGGGTCACATCGAGCACGATCCCGAGGTCCCGGACGCGGGTGTCCAGGTCATAGAGCCCACGTACCGAGTTCGCGCTCCCGCCGCAACCGCGCTGGTCGAAGGCCAGCACCCGGCGCCCACTCCGGAGGGTCTGGACCTGAGGCTCGAAGAACTGATGGTTCCCGCCGGCCCCGTGCACGAACACCACCGGCACCCCGGCGCCGAAGCCCACGTCAGTCCCCAGGAGCCATCCCTCGGCGACGGCGAACCTTCTCTCCTCGGACCCGGCGGATACCACCGGTGTCGCAGGCGGGTGCGCACAGGCGAACGCGAGTCCCAATGCGATGAGGAGTGCTCTCTCGGTGCGATTCTGTCGGGGGTGCATAGCTCTTTCTGCCCCGCATTGTCGTCGTGCAGCCCTGCCGGCCGCAATGAATGAGACCACGGTCCAACCGAGGGGGGCGAAGGTCGGATGGTCCACCCGCGCTGGTGCCACGAGGGCTCGGCGTACGAGATTGGCTATCTCGATCACGGCTGGGCGCTGATAAAGGCACTGGTCCCCGGGGGGAGGGTGATCCCCACCGGCGAGCTCGTCCAAGCGGGAGATTCGCGCGGTTGTTCCATGTGTCTCTGATCCAGGTCACCCTCGAGAACATGGAGCGAGTGCGTGTCGTGGTCGAGCGGCATGCCAACGGAGGCGAGAGTTCCGCGGTCGAGGTGCTGGAGATGCTGGAGGCCTAACTCGACCGCGCCCACGTCGTGACTCGGGACGAGTTGCGGCCTGACGTCCTCAGTATTCGCTCCAGCGTCATGTACGAGGACGTCGATACTGGCGAGCGACGCGGAATCATTCTCATCTATCCCGATGAGGCAGATCTCGAACGTTCGCTGAACTCGGTGCTCGCCCCGATCGGCATGGCGCTTCTCGGGCTATCGGCCGGCCAATCCATCTCTTGGCCCGTCCCGGGAGGACGGACGCGGCCAATCCGCGTCGTGTCCATTGACTATCAACCTGAAGCAGCGAAGGGTCGGAATCTCTAAGGCTTCCTACGCCATGAACGAAACCGAAAGGATGCCGGCGACGGCGGGAAGCCCCTCAGACCCATCGGGGGCTCATGGACCAGACCCGCGGGAACCGTTGCCAGCGCCTGAGGCGAGGTGTGGACGTGCGCCCGCGCAGCCTCCATCACCCGCGCCCTGTGTGGAGCAGGCATCCCGGGCCTTTTCAGGGAGCGATCCACCCTCGTGGACGAGAATGACGCGGGGATGCAGCGGGGGCGAGGCTCGCATCGAAAGCGAAGCAATATCCCCATGCGAGAGCTCGCGGACTTTCTCCTGAAGGGCAATGGGGTA
>Ga0081540_1002744_pt1 | contig 14317 bp, 12 predicted proteins | sample TabmetS2T1R1_FD_71024 | JGI IMG/M metagenome (GOLD analysis project Ga0081540, IMG submission 71024) | Tabebuia heterophylla rhizosphere microbial communities from the University of Puerto Rico - S2T1R1 | ecosystem: Host-associated > Plants > Roots > Rhizosphere ... | reverse complement strand
TTGCGACCGACAGGCAGCCCAGGCTGGGCGACCTGCAAGGTCGCGATGTCCCGGGCTCGCTAGACCTGTGCTTCATCACCGAGGGCAGCCTCAAACCGATCATCGAGCGCTGGAAGAGCCTCGACATCCCCATTACGGCGGGCCCGGCACCGCGCACAGGCGCTCTCGGGCGCATGACCTCAATCTACTGCGAAGATCCCGACGGCAACCTCGTCGAGGTCGCCACCTACTCGGCAGACCCTTGATGATCGGGTGCAGCGCCCTCGCGATCGCCGCATCAAGGCTTTACAAGCGACGCCACCCCAATGAACATGCCTGGCCCACCATTCGTCTTGGGCGTTCTCGTCGCCATCGATGGCGACACCGCGACGATGGACGGCAAGTCCTTTCGCCTCTTGGGGTTTGACACGCCCGAGACCTTCCACGCCATGCGCCACAGCGAGTACGAGATGGGCACGCGGCCAGGAAGCTGCTTGAAGAAATCACCGCCCTCGGCCGCGGTTCTGGAGCCCACGGGCAAAAGCTGCAAGTATGGCCGGGAGTGCGCCTACCTCAGGCGCAAGTGGCGAGGACGTGGCGGAGATCCTGATCCGGGAGGGCCACGCCGTGCTCAATGGGCCCAGGAAGGATTGGTGCTCATGACCAGGCGCGCGACATTGGCGTTCCTCCTGCTCATGTCGGGCGCGGCGAACGCAGCGGACATCACGATAGAGCCAGACCCCAGCCGAAAAGACCGCACGCTAGTGCTGCTCAAGGATAGGATTGAGCCTAAGGACGGCGAGAAGTTCAAGACCCTGGCAGGTCACCTGACCGGCGCGGTTCTTGTGGCCTTCGCCAGCCCTGGCGGCAAGATGCTCGACGCCATGCAGATTGGGCGCATGATACGCATGAAGGGATGGGCTACTTCGGTCCCGCCAGGCGCCACGTGCTCCTCGGCCTGCGCCCTCGCCTGGCTTGGTGGCACAACCAGGTACATGTGGCAAACCGCCCGCGTTGGCTTCCATGCGGCCTACAACAAGAAGGATGATGGCGCCGAAATATCAGCCCCCGGCAACGCTCTGGTCGGCGCCTACCTCAACGAGTTGGGGCTTGGCCCTGATGCCATCTACTACATCACTTTCACCGACCCGAAGTCGATGAAATGGCTCAGTGCTGTGGATGCGGCCAAGCTCGGCATCAGCATGCAGATGATGAAGGACGATGACGTGCCATTCCAAATGCCAGCCCCCGTCCAGGCGCCGCCCACGGCGGTCGAGGCGAAGCAAAAGCCGGCAGTCCCGAAGGAGACACCTAATAACCCGGCAACTCAGTCTACTGCGACAGTGCCAACGCCGACGCCGCCCCCAGCGCCCAAGCGGACCCTCTGGACCCTCAGTATGTATGCAATCGTTCCGCAATGGGGCTTGCCTCGCGAGGGCACGCTTCGCAGCGTCGACCTGCAAGATTTTGACAGCCGGGAAGCCTGCCAAAGGGCCCGCTTGGCCGCAGTCCGGAAAATCCATGAGAAGTTGTCGGCTTACGCGGTGGTTGCGCCTCGCACACGATGCATGGAGAAGCGGCGGGAGGACAAGGAGCAGAAGGCCGCCACGCCCGTGCCGCCGCCGGCCGAAGCGCCGGCAGATCCCCCCAATCAGTCTGCGCAGTCATCCTTCAGGGTGGTGGGCGTCGACTTGGATGACGTCCTCCACGTGCGCAACGGTCCGTCGGCTGACCATATCGTCATCGGCCGCCTACCTCCAGATGCGGATGGCATCAGAATCGTAGGGGCGTGCGTATCGGCCTGGTGCCCCATCCAACATCGCGGCCTCAGCGGTTGGGTCAACAGCTTCTATCTGAAACCTTCACCCTGATCCTGTGGATGATGCTCACTGCACACTAATTGAGCTTAGAGGCACGAGTAGGATGACCCCGAACGTCGGGTGGCGTTTGATTTCATCCTCGTCGTCCTCATCGGTATCTGCGTGCGCCTGGGGAGTAGATGAAGATAGCGCCACGCTCCTATGGGTTGTGGTGGTAGGCCAAATGGACTGCCGCCAGGGCTACAGGCCGCTCGGCCCGTATCATCCGCTACCGAACCCAGCGGCCGTGCGAGACCGCCAGTGGCTCGGGCGGTCGGTTACCTCTCCTGGCGTCTGGGCAGGCAGACCGCAACCCTGGCCCCGTGCTGGAGCAGGAGGAGCAGGCGATGATGACGAAGTGGGATTGGCTCCTGGTTGTGGTGCTCTCAGCCATCTACCTGCTCTCGTGCTGGGCCATGGAGCTGTTCATGTCATCGGCCGTCAAGGCCGCTGAGATCACGATAGAACCCGCCGCCGTCACCGTCGTGACCATCAAGGACAAGATCGACCCCGGCGCCGCCCAAGGCGCCCGCAGCGGTCGAGGCGAAGCAGAAGGCTCCCTTCTCGGAGGTCGCGCCCCCGCCGGACTTTGTGCCTCCTCAGCGCACTCGCGTAGTCCCAAAGAGAGACGGCAGATAATGATCCAACACTAACTGTCTTTAGAGGAGCAAGTAGGAAAGGGCGCGTCGTCTAGTGGTAAGACCCCCACCTCATAAGACGCAGGTTCGATTCCTGCCGCGCCTAACGAGTCGCCGGCCGGGTCGGGTATGAGTCGGAGGCGGCGTTCAGCCTGGCGTTTCGCCCGCATAGTTGGCGTCCCGCCTGCAAGCTGGCGGCAAGCCGATGTTCCATCAACCGGGCCTCATGTCAATCGGCGTTCAAATTTGACCCCTCATCGGCGTCCAATTTTGACCCCTTCGCGCGGCGGGGTTTGCTGGTAGCGCTCGTCTCGTCGGAGCTGGCCGGGATTGCGGAGACGAGACGAGCGCGGGTGGCGTGATCGTCGTCGCGGCTTTTGAATCGCCAGCTGTCATTGCCGGTCTCGACGATGTCGCAATGATGGGTCAGCCGGTCGAGCAGCGCAGTGGTCATTTTGGCATCGCCGAACACGCTGGGCCATTCGCCGAAGGCAAGATTGGTGGTCACGATGACGGAGGCGCGTTCGTAGAGCCTGCTGACGAGATGGAACAGAAGCTGGCCGCCGGACTGGGCAAAGGGCAAATACCCGAGTTCGTCCAGCACGATGAAGTCCATCCGTGTCAGATGCTCAGCAAGCCGGCCCTGACGTCCGTTGCGCGTCTCGATCTCGAGGCGGTTGACGAGATCGACCACGTTGTAGAAGCGGCCACGGGCACCGGATCGGATGCAGTTCCTGGCGATTGCGATGGCCAGATGGGTCTTGCCGGTGCCGGTGCCGCCGACCAGCACGACGTTGCGTTGCTGGGCGATGAAGCCGCCGCCGGCGAGGTCATTGACCAGCGTTCGGTTAATCGGCGTGCCGTCGAACTGGAAGTCCTCGAGGTCCTTGGCAAGCGGCAGCTTGGCGATGGTGAGCTGGTACTTGATCGAGCGGGCCTGCTTCTCGTTGATCTCGGCGTTGAGCAGGTCGCCGACAATGCGCTGCGGTTCGTGCTGGCGCTTGACCGCAGTCGCCATGATCTCGTCGAAGGCGGCCTTCATGCCATAGAGCTTGAGTTCACCCATGAGGTCGAAGATTTGGGTTCGTTCCATCAGATGGTCCTCCGGAGGTTGTCGTAGCGGGCACAATCGGCGATCGGCGCATGGCGGAGCGTCAGTGCGGCCGGCGTCATGATGTTGGCCGTTGGGGCGGGTTCACGTTGCCGGGCCAGGATGTTGAGCACGACATCGGCGGAATGGACGCCATGACCGAGCGCTTCGGCACAGGCGGCTTCCACCGCGGGCAGACCGTCAGTCAGCACTGCGTTGAGGATGTCGACCATCTGCCGATTGCCATCGTCGGTGCTGGCAAGCCTGCGCCGGATTCCCTCGATTGCGGCTGGCAGCACCCAGTCCTTGAAGGGAGCGCCATTGCGCAAGACGCCGGGTTTGCGAGCGAGCACCGGCACATAATGCCAGGGATCGTAGGTTGTCTCGCCGCGTCCGAAGGATCGTGGGTGCTCCGCAACGATCCTTCCATCCTGACGGTTCACGATGCGATCGGCATAGGCCTGGATCTCGACCGGGCGCCCGACGGCGCTGGCTGCGACTGAGTACTTGTTGTTGTCGAAGCGCACCAGACAGGTCTTCGAGACCGACGCCGGCACGGCATGGAAGCCGTCAAACCGGCCGGCATAGGGAACGAGCCTCACACAGGCGAGACGGAAGACGACCTTCGGCGCGTTGCGTTCAGCTCGTCGCGCTGGGGGGCGGCCGGCATCAAGGCAAGGGTAGCTTTCGCCCGCCGGTCGGTATGTCCTTTGGCACCTTTTGCACATGGGGTGGTAGATCCGTGGCCGGTTCACTTCCAAATCCGGACAGATGAGCAATGGCGCTGTTGACCCACTTCGGAACTCGCAATCGCAGCGCAGCAATCGCCAGAGCGCCCCGGGGCGATCATGTGGTAGTCTGGTCTCGTCTCGTAGACGAGAGGCGCGGGTCAGGCGACGTGAGTTCATTGGATTGCTCGGCGGAGCGGCCGCCCTGCCGGTGGCCGGGCTGGCGCAGCACTGAGAGCGATGGGCCTGTAGGACCTGCCTCCACGCTGTCGATGAACGGCGCGATCAAGCACTTAGCCGTCGAGTGGCGTTGTCGAGGTAGGCGGCGAGATGCGCACTTAGATCGCGAGCATCGTCACCAGCGCCGTCGATCAGCGCGGACTTGCGGCGCCGCAGAAACTGCATTCCCACGAGGTAGACGCCGGGCGCACTGACGACGCCCCCGTCATGCGAGACGTAGCCCTTGCGGTCGAGAACCGGCAGCTCCAGCCAGGAATAATCTGGTCGGTAGCCGGAGGCCCAAACGATCGTCTTTATGCCGCTCTTGATGAGATCCATGCCGAGGGGGGGCGCCTCCCCCACGCGGGTCGGCGGCAAACGATCTGGCGGATCGACCATTCCATCGAGGCCGTTCGCGCGCGCCCATTCGTCGATCAGCTCGAGTAGGCGGCGCATCTTGAGATCGGAGAGCGCGCACATGTTGCGCAGCGAGCCGGAGAACTGCGCCTTCCCGTCGTGCGTGATGCCGGCGAGACGGCCAACCAGGCTTACGCCGAAGTCGGAGAGGGCATTGAGGTCAAGGGTTGAGCGGTCCGGCGTGCCGGCAAGCTGCAGCGAGGGCACCCGCCGCGCGCGGGCGATGTCATCGACCTGATCGTAGCGCTCGTCGAGCACACCGGCGGCGTCCATCCACCATTCGAGATCCCTGCCGCGATAGAGGCGCGGCGCGCGGATGTGCTCCCCGACCGCTAGCGTGACCGCGCGTCCCGCGCGCTGAAGCTCATGCGCGATCTGCGTGCCGCTCGACGAGGCACCGACGACGAGGACGCCGCCGTCAGCGACCTGGGCGGGATTGCGGTACGACTGCGCGGTCAGCATCGCGACCGATGGCGGCACGCTGGCGGCGAAGCTCGGTACGCGCGCGATGTTGCACGCGCCCGAGGCGATCACGACAGTGCGGCACCGCCACTCGCCGCGGTCGGTGTGCAGGAGATATCCCGCGCCGTCGCTACGCACCGAGGTGACGGTGGTGTGCGTGCGCACCGGCGCTGAGATCGATTTCGCGTAATCAGAGATGAAGTCGACGACCTCCGGGAGCGTGCGGTAGCCGCCAGGGTCGTTGCCGATGTAGCGGAATCCCGGCAGCCGGCTCTGCCAGTTGGGCGTGAGCAGACGCAGCGAGTCCCATCGCTCGGTGCGCCAGCTTTGCGCGACTTCGCCGCGCTCAAGGAGAATGTGGTCGATAGACCGCTCCGCGAGGCAGCGACTCATCGCAAGAGCCGCGTGCCCCGCACCGATGATGACGGTCGTGACGGTTTTCACGGCGCCAATCCCCGTCTTCTGGTGGAGAAACGTGAAGGCCCGCCGCGATCAGTTCACCACGACCATGACGTTGGTCGGATTGGTTACGATGTCGTAGACCGCCGACCGCTTCTGCGATTGCGCCACCAGCGCCTCGATGTCCTCGGCCTTCGCGTCGGCATCGATCTTGTATTTCACCGTGACGCCCTTGAAGCCATTGCGCACGTCACTGTCGATGCCAAGGATGCCCGCGAGGTCCATGTCGCCTTCGATGGTCGCGCTCACCGACTTCAACTGAATGTTCCGGTTCTGCGCGACCGCCGCAATGCCCGCGGTGAGACAGCTTGCCAGTCCGACCAGGACCAGTTCAACCGGCGTCGCGCCCTTGTCCTCGGAGGCAAAGACCTCCGGATGATCGGCATCAAAATTGAAGGTGGTCTTGCGGTGCTGCTCCGCGCCGAGACCGTAGAAGCTTTCGACCGTCGAGTGGCTGTGCGTGCCGTTCTTCCATTCACAGACCGCGCGCCACTTGAACTGCGCGGCTTCCGGTGCCTTGGTGAGAGCGTCGCGCGCGTCGAGCAAAGCCTGAACGTTTACACCGTTGTTGACAGTAGTGCTGTCAGCCATGATGTGTCTCCCTGTTAATTTCCGAAGGCGGCAAAATGACTAAATCCCGGGGTAATTCCGTTGCGCCATGTGACCATCAGCTAGAGAAGCGAAACTTCGATTGCTAACGGCGGTCGTTCCCTGAGGGTGCAGTTCACGGGTGATTGTGACTCGCCGATCGCGGCTAGATCACGCAATTGCTGATCAGGGACGTTCTCCGCCCTGATCTCAATCGAGATGCGCATGCCACTCAACGCTGTCGAAACTCCATCGATGCCTGTTAGTCCGCGAGCGTCAGACTCGCTGTGAACAGTGACCTTAAGCGATCTCAGGGTTATACCGAGGCGAGCAGCACGCATGACGATCGCCGTAGCAGTACATGAAGCCATAGAAGCTCGCAGCAGCCAGCTGGGGTTCGGCCCAGCCCCATCACCTCCCATGGCAGTCGGCATGTCGGTGATGACCGCCTCCCCGTGGGAGCCAGTGACTTCGCACCGCAGTCCATTCTGCCAGCTCGCGCTCGCCGGTGGGTTCGACTTCTTGGCTGCCGCCGGGCGTTCGAGGAACACGCGGTGCAGTCTTTCCAAGGACTCGCGCACGCGCGAATCTGACATGGTCCGATTCTCCCAAATGAACATCGAAGCGGCAGGCGAATGCCTGGCTCACTTCGTTCCCGCAACGACAACGAATTCTCCCGGTATCGAGTAGTGGTCTCCGATCAGATAGGCCTTGAGGGACTCGAGATATTCCTTGCGCGCCTCTGACTTGGTGTCGGGCGAAAAGTGACTGTAGGCGAGTGCGACTGGTCCGCCGACGAATGCCGCATCACAAGCTTCGTCGCCCGAGGCGTATTCGAGACGCGTCTCAAGTCGCCTCTCGACGATCCCCCTAAACCCGGCAGCCCTGAATGCATGCTGCAAGTTCTGCGCCGTGCCAAGGCGAAAGAACATGGGGCAAACCTCCGATTGGACGCGCGCATCAACGATGGTGAAAATTTCTGCCCACCCACATCTGGTCCGTTGACCCCAAACGGCGCAAACGGCCCGCCCCCGCGGCCGAAGCATGCGATGGAAGTCGCGTATGGCCCTTTCGGGATCTGGCACGTACATCAGGCCTAGAGCACAAAACACGACGTCAAATGAGTTGTCGCCGAAGGTCGATCGCTCTGCCTCCATGCGCTCGAAACGAGCATTTGCGATCCCCCGACTGGCCGCCATATCTCGCGCGGCGAGAACCATCTGCTCCGAAATGTCCGTGCCGACTATCCTACCGCCAGGCACAATCACTGCGGCAGCTTTCAGGGATACAAGACCCGTGCCGCAGGCAACGTCCAGAACCTCGATCCCTGGTTCAAGGCTGGCCAACTCGAGTAAGGCGGACTGTGCCGGTTCGAGTTGGTTTTGCCATGAACGTTCATAATACGAGGCGGCCTTGTCCCATCCGTAGCGTTGAACGCGTCGTTGCAGCTTGGCATCCATCTTCCGAGTCCTCGAAGCGTTCGATAACTGCGATCGGATAGAATACGTCGACCGGAGGCGCTCCAGTATTTCGCGCGCCTCAAAACAACCGCCGCCGCGCAGCGGCTATCACGGCAGCGTTTAGTGTATGGGTCAAAAGCCTGCGCGGGGTGCGTTGAACGCGCTGGCTTTGCTGGCCACAAATCACCAACCAGCCCCGAGTGCCTGCGACAAACCTGCCCACTCGCCTTCGTGCGAACGCCAGTCCAATGGGCAAGCCGCCGATTCTGGTTTTATTGGCTGCGAGCCAACCTGGGGAGCTACCAGAAGCGCATTGTCGCATCAGATCGAACCTGTAGCGGCAACGAGGATGAGGAAGTCTCACCCAGGGCGGCCCTACTGTCCTGACAGAACGATGCCAAATCCGTGAAAATGTGCTGAAATCTGGCCGAGCCAAGTCTGCCCGCCAGGAGCTTTGATGGCGTTAGTGGCGCACAAATCCCTCGAGTTTGAGGGTTTCAGCCTCGACCTGAAGCGTGGCTGTCTGAGGGCGGCGGACGGCGAGGTTCCCCTGCGGCCAAAGAGCTTCCAAGTCCTCTGCTACCTTGTCGAGAATGCCGGCCGCCTCGTGCCTAAGCACGAATTGCTCGCCGCCATCTGGCCGAATGTCACTGTAACAGAGGAAGCCCTCACGCACTGCGTGAGCGAAGTCCGTCGCGGGCTCGCCGACCGCGAGGGGCGGATTGTCAGGACCATACCCCGTCGTGGGTATCTGTTTGCTGCCACCCTAACCCAACGCGAAAGTTCGTCGGTATCAATTCTGCCCACGCTCGCGGCCACTACTGTCGCTTCGAGACTTAGCCCATCGCTTTCGCAGGCTGAAAACGCGGATCTTCTTGCGCGCCTGGATCTCACGCTGCCCAGACAGCCGTCGATTGCGGTCCTGCCCTTTGAAATGCTGAGCGCTGAGAAGAGGGGCCGGATCGTCGCTGATGGGCTGGCGCAAGACATAATGACTCGCCTTGGCCGGGCACGCTGGTTGTTTGTCATCGCACGGGGGACGGCATTCCGTTTTCGAGACACTAGGTCGTGCGATCCAAAGGATGTCGCGCGTAATCTCGGCGTCCGCTATGTCCTCCAAGGTTGCATCCAGTCTGCGGGCAAGCGTCTTCGCCTCAACGCGGCGCTCATTGATGGCATCGAGGGCGGCGAAATATGGGCCGATTACTTCGACCGAAGTCTGGATGATATCTTCGCCGTTCAGGACGAGATCACCGACGTCATCGTCGGGCGTGTACATTCCGAGGTTCAGCTGGCGGAGCGGCAACGCGCCTTGCTGACGCCCATGACGAACCTCGACGCGTGGAGCGCATATCACCGTGGCTGTTGGCACATGGACCGGCACACGCCAGGAGACTACGAGCGCGCGGAAGAGTTATTCAAAGTGGCCGGCCAACTCGACCCTCGGTCAGCGCGCGTGTTTGCCGCACTCTCCAGCGTGCATCGCCAGCGGGCATTTCTCGAGCTAACCCCCGACCGGAAAGGTGAGATCGGGCGGGCAGCGGAACTCGCCCAACATAGCCTCTCCCTAGACCCGCACGATCCTCAGGCGCATTGGGCGATCGGACGTGCGTTGATGCTGCGCCGCGAAGTTGAAGCAGCGCTGCAGGAATTCGAGACGGCCACCATGTTGAACCCGAGCTTTGCCGTCGGCCACTATTCCGTCGGATTCGCCCAATCTGCCGCCGGCAAGAACGCGGTCAGTGATGTATCGGTGACGAGGGCCCATCGCTTGAGCCCTTACGACCCGATGCGTTTTGCCATGCTCGCCACTCGCGCTATCAATGCAGCTGCCTTGGGCCTGCACGATCACGCCGCCGATCTTGCCCAGTTGGCCGCTGCCCAGCCAATAGCCCATCATCACATCATCGCCATCGCGGCGTTGTGCCATGCGCTGGCCAGGCGACAGGACGCCGCCGAAAATTACTCCAGGCGTCTGCACGCCCTCCACCCAGCCTACTGCAGCACCAATTTTTTCCGCGCATTTTCTTATGAACAAGGGTTGCAAGCGCTGCTTCGGAAAGGTTTTGGATTGCTCGGCTTGCCTTAGCACGCGCGTGACTCGCGACGCCACGAGCACGTTCAGACCTCAGTGGCGTTGCAGCGATATCGCAAAAATAACTCGGGATTTGTTGCGGTGCATGAGTCCGAGGCTGGCACATCGCTGCCATGGAGCATTGACGGGATGTCGGCTTCACTCCGGCAGCGGACAGGATAGCCTTGGCGCGTTTTGATCCGCACCCGACGCATGGGCGACGTTTTTATGCCTCTTTCCACCGGTCGGCCGGCAGGCGAGATGCCAGATGTTCGCTGCCTTTATCGATGGCCAGCTGTCTCTCCTCCTGAGATATGGGAACAAACCACAGCAGGTTGACTGGATCGCCGAGCAACTTCTCCAAGGCCATTCGGGGGGCGCCGGAATGCTCATGCCGAAATAGAGCCGCCGTGTAATCCGGATTCCGCCAAGCGTCGCAGGTTAACGTATGTCCCGGACCAAACCACGTGTAGTTGCTCCAGGGCAGATTGGATTGGTCGCCGATGTAACGGCCAAAGCCTTGCACGGACTCTTCTGACCAGTTGCCAGGAAGCGTCGCACCCAATTCGACCCGACGAAGGCGTTCGGGTGCGTCTGTTGCCATCTCCACGTTGGGCTGGGGTCTTAGAGCCACGCCAACCGTGACGAGGACCGTGCGATCTTTCCACGCAAAGCGCACCATCGCCTTCGGCGGCCACTTGCCCTCGTCGATCGCGTAGTACTTGGTATGAAGGCCGAATATTTTCTCTAGCTGCGAGATCTGCGATGATTGAACCGACAGCCAAAATTCTTTGTCGTCCCATTTCTGCCAGTAGGATTGCGCTGCCTTAAAGCGTTCGAACAGAACGTTGTTGGGACCAAGTTCCCACGCGACCGGGCCGTGATCGATGTGAAGATATCATGGTACGTTGTTAACGTCGACCCAGTACCAATCCGGGTTTCCGTTCCAGTGAACTAGGAATTCCACAGTCGACGGACAAAGTTAGCGCATGATCTGCTCCGGCTGCAATTGTAGCCTCGACCAAGCGTCACGGTATTGTCCCTACTGTGGAACGTTCGTCGGCCGAATTTGTCCTGCATGCAAGGCAACCGCGGCAGCAAATGCGTCGTTCTGCCAGCACTGTGGCACCACGCTCCGCGCAAAGGCGGCAACGGTTGATGCTCACCCGGTGGGACCCAATCAGGAAGACGGCCCTACTAGTTCGCGCTGGGTTCCAGGTGAACGAAAGCGCGTAAGCATGCTTTTCGCTGATATGGTTGCGTCGCTAGAACTGCTCGCCGACATCGATGCAGAAGAAGCTCGGCGGCTACTTGAGTCTGTAGTTGAACGTATGATCGCGGTGATCACTGAGTATGGTGGAATTGTCAACCAAGTAAGCGGTGACGGCATTATGGCCCTCTTTGGGGCGCCTTCCGCGCTCGAGGATCATGCGCTCCGAGCGTGCCACGCGGCTCTCCGAATGCAAGCAGTTATTAAAGCGCAGTCATTTGCGGAGGCGAACGAGCGCCCGGTCCAGATCAGGGTCGGAATTCATTCCGGTGAGGTCGTCGTTGCAGAACGGGGATTTGGGTCGGACCATCAGTACACAGCTTTTGGTCAGGCTGCGCACTTCTCGGCGCGAATGCAGCAATTGGCCCGCCCGGGTCACATCCTAATCTCCTCGAATACCCAAGCACTCGTGGCTGGTAAAGTACATACGGAAAATGTGGGTCCTCTCCGCGTGAAAGGCCTAACGGAACCCGTGGAGGCATTCGAGTTGCGGGGCGCGCTCCCGAGCGACCGGATCTCGGCAAATCGAGGCATCGGCGCACCGTTCGTTGGTCGCGCCGTCTTGCTCAACAAACTGCGAAACCTCGCGGGCCGTGCCCACTCGGGCGAGGGCCAAGCAATCATAATCACCGGTGATCCCGGTAGCGGTAAATCGCGGCTTTGCCGCGAGACCCTCGGCGAGATCGGCTCCGACTACCATATTATGAAAACCGCGGGAATCTCGTTCGTCCGTCCTCCTCCGTACCAGAGCATAGTTGAGTGCCTCCAGCCTTGCTTTGGTGCTACAACGGAAAATCTCGACGAATCGATTTGTGATTGGTTGCGGGCAATTGGTCCACCCGCATTAGACTACGCACCAGCGCTACTGGCACTTTGCGGCTCATACAGAGAGGACGAAGGTTGGACTGCGCTTCCGCCCGAGGCGCGCAGGGAGCGCATCGAAAATTCCGTCTTGGAGGTCTTGAAGCTCGAGGCGGCGCGGCGCCCTTTGGCTCTGCTAATTGAGGACCTCCAATGGGTAGACGATGCGACCATTCGTTTGTTGTCAGTACTTGCCCGCTGTATCAACAAGACGAGAATCTTTTTCCTCGCAACGGCCCGCTCGGAGGGTATCGCTACGGTAATCAGCCGCATCCCGGCGCCCGCAATTGTGCTTGAGAACTTCACGGAGGGTGAAGCGAAAGAATTCCTGGACTCTGTCCTCGGGCACAATGAGTCACTCGAAGATTTGAAAACCCAAATTTTCCGCCAAACGGCTGGGAATGCTTTTTTCCTCGAAGAGACGATCAAATCGCTACAGTCGTCTGGAGCCCTGGTCGGCACAATGGGTTCCTACTCGCTGACAAAGGTGTCGAACGTCGAGATCCCTGCGACTGTGCAGGACGTGCTCGCCACGCGAATAGACCAGCTGCCCCCGCGAGCGAAGGAGGCTCTCCAAGCAGCCGCAATTTTCGGTACGGAATTAGATCCGGATCATCTCGATCGTCTTATTGAACTCGGCGAGGTTCGCGATTCAATCCTTAGGCAACTCAGCCAAGGAAATTTCCTGGTTGAGGGCGCGGGCAAGTTGGGACGTCACCTAGCGTTCCGCCACGCTCTAAGCCGTGAGGTCGCCTACTCTGGCATGCTTCATGAGAACCGCCAAAACTTACACTCCCGTGCTCTTATAATCCTTGAGGAAGAAAGCGATGTCGAGTCAAGCATCCTGGCCTACCATGCCCGCTGCGGCAAGGTCTGGGAAAAGGAATACCTTTACAGCAGATCCGCCGGAGAGATCTCCTTCGCTCGATCGGCACCACAAGACGCACTTCACTTCTTTGAGGAAGCCCTCGCCGCGCTCGCGAAACTTCCCCCGAGCGATGCCACACAACGGGCCGAGCTTGATATTCGGTTCTTGTTCCGGAACACGCTCTTCTGGCTCGGACGTGCTCGGAGCATTGGGGAGCATTTGGTCATCGCCGAGAGGCTAGCGCGGAAAATCAGAGACGATCATGGGCTGGCCAAGGCTCTCTGCCAACGCGCGCACCATGCGTGGCAGATGGCGGCGTGGGATGATGCCCTGAGCACTGGAGAGGCTGCTCTAACGATGTCTGACAAGATCGGCGACCTGGGATTGAAGGTGTCGACTCGCTTCTACATGGGCCTCGCCAGCCACGCACTTGGGAATTACGGTTCTGCCGCCAATCTCTTAGCACAAAACGTGGCCACCTTGTCTGGCGGCTTGGCGTACGAGCGATTCGGCGCGGTGTCCATTTGTTCGGTTGTGTCTGGATGCTACCTTGCTATTTGCCTTGCAGAATTGGGCCGGCTTGAAGAAGCGCAGTTTGCGGCCGATCGTGCCCGCAGTATTGCTAACGAAGCTGGCGGACCATTCGATCGTATCCAAGCAGACCTCGCCACGGTCGCAACCAGCTTAATCCGTGGCGATGCGGCGGAAAGCATATCTCTCCTGGAGAATGCCTTTGCCCTGTGCAAGTCGGCGTCACTTGCCGTGCTGTTGCCTCGAACTGTGGCCGCCTTATCGCTCGCCTATGCGCTGACCGGCCGCATTGATGAAGCACTTCAACTGACTGCAGAGCGAAGCGAAAAAAGCGGTGAAGCTGTAAGAGCGATGAGCCTGTTAGCAACGGGCCAAGCCCTCCTAATCTCTGGTCGGGTGATCGATGCGGCCGTTCGCGCGGATATCCTCATTCAGCATTGTGATGCCACCAACCAGGTCGGCGCAAAAGGTTGGGCCTTGCTTCTACTAGCCCATACTCGCGCCGAGCAATGTTCTTGGCTGGAGAGCGAGGCCCTATTGCAGGCGGCCGTCGCTATCGCGAAACCCCGAAGTATGCTCCCCCTGCTCGCAAGATGTGATTCCCTCAATGCAGTCGTTGTGCATGGTCTCGGAGATGAAAACCGTGCCGCACGTCTCGCGGAGTTCGCTGCAAATGAGTGCCGGATCCTAGGCCTTAAGCGGATGTTCAACAATCCACTTCTCGATTCAAGAACTCATCAGTTGCAGAATTAACCATGCCGAAGTCCATTGCCTGACGTTAATAGCGGGTGCAGAATTGGCGGCGGACCTGATT
>Ga0081540_1002743_pt1 | contig 14322 bp, 13 predicted proteins | sample TabmetS2T1R1_FD_71024 | JGI IMG/M metagenome (GOLD analysis project Ga0081540, IMG submission 71024) | Tabebuia heterophylla rhizosphere microbial communities from the University of Puerto Rico - S2T1R1 | ecosystem: Host-associated > Plants > Roots > Rhizosphere ... | reverse complement strand
CCGCGAGCCCGCGCCCCCCCAAGCCTGGCTCGCTGCTCATCCCACGATCGCGATCGTCGCCCGTGACCGTGGTGGCGGATATGGGGAAGCCGCGGCAAAGGCCCTGCCACACGCGGTACAGGTCGCCGACCGTTGGCATCTGATGGAGAACGCCAGTAGGGCCTTCCTCGACGCCGTCCGCAAATCAATGCGCCAGATACGCACCGTCATCGGTGCGACCACGATCGATCCCAAGCTGCTGACAGCCGCCGAGCGGCTCCAGTATGAGGGCTATCTCCGCCGCGAGGAGACCAATGCGGCCATCCTGACCCTTTCGAAGAATGGCTTACCCATCAAGCAGATCGTACGTCAAACTGGCCACAGCAGGAAGCTGGTACGGCAGGTGATCCGCGGCGAGCGCACCGATGTCTTCCGGACCCGGCAAAGTTCGCTGGACCCGCATCTGCCATGGCTCGACGATCAGTGGGCGTCCGGCTGTCGAAATGGTGCTGAACTCTGGCGACGCTTGACGGCGCGTAGCTTCCGAGGCTCGCTCCGTGTCATCAGCGAGTGGGCGACCCGCAGACGACGGGCCGAAAAGGCTGATGCCCAAAACCTTCAGCGGATCCCGTCGGCCAGAACGATCGCGCGCCTCGTGACGATTGGACGTGATACGCTCTCGAAGGCAGAGACGGTCACTGTTGCGGCCATCGAAGCTGGCGTACCGACCTTGGTCGAGGCCCGCGAGATCATCGCCGAATTCCATTTGATGATCCGGCGCAGAGTCTCCGCCGAGCTGTCACCGTGGATCGGCGCGCTCGCGCCAGTCTCGTTGCCTCATTCGCCCGCGGCGTTACGAATGATGAGGCGGCGGTTCGGGCGGCGATCGCCTCGCCCTGGTCCAACGGACAGACGGAGGGGCAGATCACCCGCCTCAAGCTCGTCAGGCGGCAAATGTACGGCCGCGGCAAAATCGATCTGCTCCAAGCCAGGCTAATCGGTGCAGAATAGAGTGGAGTTGCACCAAGATTGCGTCAGAGCCAAATTTGAACGCCGATTGACAACCTCAGTTGAAACCGTCGACGCATTCAATGGCGAAGAGCTGAAGCTCGGCAAAGGAACGTCTGACTGGCGTCGTTTCTTTCAGCTCGTTGCAACTGTGCATGCCCGACTAGAAAAAACAGCCGATGTTCCAAATACACCTAAAGAAGATGCCAAGCTGCTGCACGAAGTTAAGTGTTTGGAGCAGAAACTGGACGTAATCCGAAACCTACGCGCTTATGCCCGTATTACCTCTCACATCACGCGCCAAAAGAAAGGAGAGAGCCGCGATTGGTATCTCCTAAGAATGCTCCCCGATGAGCATCGCGTCACGGTCAAGGGCTATGGCCTGCAAGAATTTGATCAAGCGAAGCGAGCTCTGGCCGAGTCCGAGCAAGAATATCAGGGAACTAAGAATCAAGCAGCCCTCGTTTCCACGTCTTCGCTAAACGAGTTGAGGAAGGTCTATCCGAATTATTTTGCAGACACCGCTCATTTTACGTCGGCACTAGAACGGTTTCTGAACAAGACGTGAGCTACAGCATTCCAGCCTCGTTATCGAAACGTCGAGGAAGCGAGAACTAACGGGCCACGCTTGTGCCGCGCAACTAGCGTGCAACTGAGGTGGACGGAGGCCGGAAGGCGCACTCAAGCCATTGACGCCGGCCGTCCAGTAAGGTTCTGCTACGTCCACATCGTTGCCGATTGGGGGGCATCATGCGGCTAGCGGCGGCTATAAGCTTGAGCGCGCTTGCGCTTACACAACCAACGACGACACGCGCAGAAACGCTGCGCTGGAAATGCGATTATACGGTCATTGCGAGTCCACAAGGTCTGGCGGCCGAAAAGTTTTCGCTAGAGTTCGCGCTGGATACCATTACCAAAAAAGCGGTCATAATCGGTAACGCCGGAATGTCCGATGTTGATGTGGTTGGAGGCACTCAGGGCATCACTTTCCAAGAAAAGCTTGGCAGCGGCGCGGTTCAAACCACGACGATAGCGAAAGACGCTTCGTCAGTTCACAGCCGACATACGATGATCGGTGGAGGGGTGACACCGTCGCAATACTACGGGACGTGCAAATGATCCCTTATAGCTTTGTGCACTTGCCAATCGTCATGTACGGCGTGTTTTCGTTTGAGTCGTCGCCGTCGATATAGCCAATCGTGTGAACTTCATTGAAACGCAGCGTCTCAAAATTGAAAATGAAACCGTAACCCATCCCGCCACATGCCATCTGACCCGAAGGTTTGCCGTCCGGCAAAGGCTTGCGGGTACACCGATGCGCTACACGATTTGAACCGATATCCTTGACGATGTGCGTGTAACCTACCGCACGGGCATCATTGGTCGCGTCGGCAATTACATACTTCTGCTCGACGCCGAAGCGTGCAGGCTCCCATGTCTTGCCGTTCCATTTGAAACCTGCCGAGTAGTCCGCGACGCACAAAAACGATTCAGCGCTCGCGCCCGGAGCCGTCACGCTGATAAGCAGCGCCGCTAACAGCAATCGTTTCATCTAAATGCCCCCAACAACCGCGCCCGGCGAATGAGCGAATCTTTCGCCCTGCGGGCACTTTAGTTACCCAGCCCCGGCCGGCCAACTCCCGATATAAAGCCAGACCTGCACAAGGGCAGGTAGCTCGCATGGCCCAGCATAGCTAAGACACTGAGCGGAGCACAGCGGCGCGACCAACGTGCCCCTAGCGTGCAACTGACGTGTCGACCTTGAAAATACTTAGCCAGACGCCCGCTCTCTCTCGCTCGAAGATTTATGCGAAGCGGTACAAACTATATCCTCGGCGTGTCGCGCTACTGCGCTTCAATACGCTCCAGCAGTCTTGGCGTCGGCGCGCGCCCGGAGCGCCTGTTACAGCCTGGCGCGGGTCTTTCTTGCTGGGCATCACCGCCGAGCTTCGTGCTCGCTGACTACGATTAGGACAACATCCCTACCCACCTCACCGGCCTCATCAGGTGGTGAGCATCCGTTCCGCCTCGGCAGGCTCTAACCGCACCTTAGTGCCGGCCATCCGCTGCAAACTTGCCGCGCTCTCAACCCGCGAAAAGCACAAACAGGAAAGCGCTCGCGACGCACGCAAGCCAGACAAGAGCGACGGTCAGCAGCAAATCGTCACGGTCCATAGTGGCGAGTTCGGCAGCCAAGTACGTCGCTCAGTTGACCTAGATCAAGGAAAAGCCGACTTGAGGACTGTTCGTATTTGGAACAGTTCACTCGCGGACGGATGGAAAAGCCCAATGAAAACGAAGCTGCGCCTCGTCAGTTATGCCCGCGCGCCGGAAGAACTCCGAGCTGCGAACCCGCGAGTATCTGACTGAAGCTGAAGTCGAGCGCCTGATGAAAGCCGCCTCAGACAACCGTTGGGGTCACCGAGATGCCACTGTGGTTCTCGTTGCCTTCCGACACGGGCTTCGAGCGAGCGAACTGGTTGACCTTCGGTGGGACCAGATCGATTTTAACAGCGGCACCTTGGCTGTTCGCAGGGTCAAAAAGGGTTCACCGGCCACTCACCCGATCATGGGCGACGAGCTGCGGGCTCTGCGCCGGCTACAGCGCGAACAGGAGCCGAAGTCTCCATTCGTGTTCACCAGTGAGCGCGGCTCGCCGTTCACCACAGCGGGCTTTGCGCGGCTTGTGGAGCGCGCTGGAGAGGCTGCAGGTCTTGGCTTCAAGGCTCACCCCCACATGCTTCGGCACGCCTGTGGCTTCGCGCTGGCCAACAAGGGGCACGATACGCGGGCTCTACAGGCCTACCTCGGGCACAAGAACATCCAGCATACGGTGAGGTACACCGAGCTGGCTCCGACGAGGTTCAAGGATTTCTGGAGGTAGGCGCGTGTGCATGCGCGGTGACTTGTGGCGCGCGAGGTCTAATCGCGCACGCGCACGCGCGACCCGGAGGGGGGTGTTTCCTCCGCCCCTCATCTCGACAGTGACACGAATTTTTCTGGGAAATCACGCGGGGAACTTGACACGGCCGGGAACGAGGGCATCAGCCCGAGTTGCCCGGCAGCACGTCAGTTGCCTGTTCGGTCACCCGCTAGGTGCACGCTATGTGCACTCTAAGAGCCGCCCCTGTCCTGCTCCTCAAGCCACTTGGCGACAGCACGAAGCTCCACCGCCGTCACTGCGTCTTTGCTCTTGTCAGCGAGGTCGTAAAGCTCGGGCGCTGTCCATGCACCTTTGAGAGTGTTCGCGCGGTGGCTGATGATCGCGACGTTGCCCCGAACGTAGCGCAGAGCCGGGACACGCTTGTCAAGAGACGCCGAGGGCTTGTACCTCTTCCTACACCGACGACCAGCGGCACTCTAAGCGCGGGACAAGTGTCTGGAATGGAGCCGATGTCATCCTTGGCAATCGTACATGGGATGCCTTGCCGCCTCGCTCGCCGGTGGGCGCCACTAAGCATGGATTTTACTGGGTCCGCACTGCGCCGCTTCCTGTCCTCAGCTTGTCGCTTCTCAGGGTGCTCGGCGCGATACTGGCGTTTCTGATCGTACCTGCACTCTTTGCACCAGAGTTGAAGACCGTCTTCCGCAGAGCGGTCCTTGCTGAATAAGTCGAACGGCTTCGTCTTACTGCACTTCGTACAGTGCTTCAGCCCCGCATCAGCGAGACGAGCAGCTTCGGCGCGTCGTTCGGCCACGCGGGCTGCGCGCTTTGCTTGGGCGGCTTCGGCGAGTTTGGTCCTCTTGGCCTTGTACAACCGGGCAACACGATGACGACGAACTTGCCTCTCTAAGTACGTCCGCTCCTGCTGACTCAGCACCAACGGCGCGATCGGACGTCCTCTCACAACTGCTTTTGCCACAAGCGCTCTCCTTCAGAGGTCCAGCGCTGTTTTATGTGACGAACTTGCATTCCAGATGACTAGCTAGGATGCGGGGGAAACCGAGCTTGGGAAAATGACCCCGAAGGCGTTGCCTTTGAATATAAGGCTCTGGAGTGAACCACATCAACCGAGCCTGCCACAGGACCGTCTATTCCATGCTGGTGTTTTTGGTGCTGGCGATCGTCTGAAGATGCCGGGATTGCTGTAGTCCTGCTTATTTACCGATTTGAGAAGCGCAAGTGAATCGGCAATGGGCTACCCTGCCCCTGTTTGGTCTGAGCCGATTTCAACAGTTTGCCGCGAAGCTTATCAGGTAGCACCAACGTCCGCCATGATGCCGATTTTTACCAGAACTTCACGTGTGAAATCGCGGAAGCTACAGACCGTCTTTTCTTAGTTCCATTCGTAATCGGTCGGTCGAGCGTTCCGAGGACAATCTCTCGGGCAAGTAGCAAAATCGGCAGTCTTAAGTCGAGTGGAACAGCCGAGTGCGATGCGCCGGTTCATGTCGAGCGAGACGCGAATATCCATTTAATTCGATGTCACCTGCTTGATAATCCGAAGAATCTCAGCGCGCGTGTCAATGGCAGCAAACCGTTCCGCCATATTTCTGGCATGCTGGCGGTAGCTTGGCGTGCCGAGCACGGTTCGCACCGCATCGCGAAGCGCCGCACGCGTTGGAGTGTTCGTTCCCAAATTTATACCGAGCCCGAACCAGGCGACTCGCACGTTTACGTCGCCCTTGTCCTCACTCAACCCAGCCGTAACCAGAGGTACGCCGAAGCTCAGTGCCTGCGTGACGCCGCCGTAGCCGCCATTTGTGACGAAGACATCGGTTTTAGGTAAGATCAATTCAAACGGCAGATAGGTGGCCAGCCTCGCGTTGGCGGGAATAGGTCCAGGGATGGCCTCAATCGGCTGGCCGCCGGTGGTGGCGACCACCAGCAGATCCGGCTCGTCGGCGAGCGCCGCCAAGGTGGCACCAACTAACAAGCCGAGATCGCGGTTCGCCACCGTACCTTGGGTGACGAGGACCACCTTGCGCCCGTCATCTAGTTGAGGCGCCCATGGCGGCAGTGGCGCCTGGTTTGGGACGATGGGCAGTGCGCCGATGAATTGCACGGACGGGGGCATCTGGCGGGGAAACTCAAAGCCCGGAACCGCGAGCTGTAGGTAGACATCCGAGAGTTCCACCGCCGACTCGAAAAGATTCCTGGGCAATGGCCGTAATCCCATCGCCGCCAGGTGACCGTTCACTCGGGTTACATTGGGCTGCTCAAGGAGGGTCTCACGCTCTTGGGCGATGACCGCATATTCTTTTCGCTCCGCGTCGGTGCTCGCGGGCGGCAAGCCTATAAAGTTCGGTGCTCCATCCGCGCGCTGCCACTGCAGGATGGAGGTGCCGCAAACGATCACGGCAGGACGCGTCGCGCGGGGCCCGAGAAGCATCGGCAGGATGCCAAAGAACGCATTGTCGGCGACGACCACATCAACGTGGATATCACACAAAATCCGCTGAATCGCTTCGTGCTGTAGCGGGATAGTGTCAATCAGGGCTGCCCCAACTGCGACGCGTGTCCGAACAAGGCTAGGCGCATCTGCTGGTAAACTCCTCAGCTCAGGAGCGAACGAAGCGAGGTTCTGAAAATCGGGATTGGCGCTAGGAGGAAGCGGGCGGAATGCTGCACCGATCGCTTCGAAGCGCTTGCGAAAGGTACTGCCCGAGAGGCCAATAACCTCATGGCCATCAGCTATCAAGACGTGTCCGATTGCAACCATTGGGTTGACATGGCCCGCCAGAGGCGTTGATCCGATAAGGACTCTCATGGAAATCTCCTGACAGAAGCAGTATTGCCGGCGAATGCCGAGATGGCGGCTGATGAGAATCTCGTGTCGAGAGGCAGCCGATGAGCAAGATTGCTTGAAGAATTGAGATCTTGGCGCCGGCGCAATCGTGTCCGGGAGATCGAGGGCGCGCCGATGGGGAGCGGCCGCAACTTCGCACCGATGGCCTTCGCGCTGCAGCACGCGAATGTAACGCCGTGTCCGTAGACGACCGCAGGAACGAGCCGAGACGGTCGGTTGCCGGCCTCACAGCGACGACTTTTCATCTGAACCTTCAGCGCGAGCATCGGTGTGGAAGATCATCTCTCCCGACTTCGGGGAGCGAGAGAATGGTTTACACCTGAAATCGGCCATGCTCGTCAGAGCGGGACGCGCGTTCTATTCGTCGGGCCGTAATGCCAAAGCTTCCTTTTTTGGAGGCCCGGTAAAGAACAAGCCCTTTCGAAAACAAGTAACTACAACGCCTCGTTAATGCGGCCTGCTGGGAGGATAATTTGATGGAAACAGCGCGCGCTTCGCCTCTCTGGCGCGCGATACCGCTGGCCGCCCATCTATGGCAGAAAACCAGCGCTTGAGTGCTGGAAAGGGAGCGAGCGCATCATCTTCTCCCTCTAGCACTTTCGAGGCACGATCAATCCAACCCCACGCTGACATGTCGGCTATCGTGTAGTTGCTGCCAACGATGTAGTCGCGATCAGACAAGTGATCGTCAAGAACCTTATAATGCCGCTCGGCCTCGCGGCGATATCGATATGCAGGCGCAGCGGGGCAGTTGATCTCGGGTAACCGAAAAAATGGCACCGCATACTGAAAATAGATGGCTTGACCGGAGAATGGACCTAAGCCGGAGGCTATGAATAGAAGCCAAGAGAGCAGCTCCGGCCTATCGTCAGTGGTGGCTCCTAAAAACTGATTCATCTTCTCCGCTAGATAGATCAGTATGGCTGTTGAATCGAACACGCGGACCTGTTTGCCGCAGGGCCCTTCCGTATCGACGACAGCCGGTACCTTGCCATTGGGATTGATGGCGCGGAATCCGGGTGCGTGTTGCTCTCCTTTGTTGGTGTCGATTGGTATGGCCTCGCAAGGCAGACTTGCCTCTTCCAAGAGGAGTGCAACCTTTGCAGCATTCGGTGTCGAGTGGAAATAGAATTGGATCATCAACTATCCTCCAATTGGGTTGTTCACGGCACCGGTAGTCAGCATGATCTCAACCGAGACACTTTTGATTGCCACAGCACTGATGGTCGCCTAGTTGGCCGCAAGCCGCGATGGGAACACCGCATTACAGGGGTTGATTTCCTCTGCGTCCATCGTGCCAGATGGTGCTCGTCCGGCGCCTCTCATCACTAGTTGATCACTTACGATTGTTACCATAGCCCTGACGTCGCCTTGGCGCGCAACTAAGCGAACACTATATTCGTTCATGCTCCACGGAGTGGCCAGCAAGAATAGTAGGATGGATACGCTGATGATTAGCACTTTAAGACAATCATCCCCCGTGCGTCCGTCCCGCGCTCTAAGCGAAGCTTGCTCGCTGAGCCTGATTTCCGAGGCAGACTGCCGGGCGCTGCCCACGGAGTAAGGCATGCGATCGCGCTTCGACTTCGCCAATACACCGCAAAGAACTTACGAGGAGTGGGCAGACGCCCTCAGGACGTATCCTTGGGGAACTGTAAGCGTCGCGGAACCCAAAGCGTTTGCTATTTTGCGATCCAGCCAAAACATCTATGGGTTCGAGTTGGGGGCCATAAAGCACAGACACGATCTACACCACACCTATAGTGTCAGGCGGGAACACGCAGATGTTCGGCTAGACAAGGTGGATCACTACCACGTTCTCTTTCAAACTACTGGATCCGCAACTGTGATCCAAAATGATCAGGTTGCGGAGCTCGCTCCAGGTGATGCCGTGATCGTGGATGCTAGTCGGCCCTCTCTTCTCGTCAATAAAGGCGGCATACAGTTCGATCTCGTTCTGCCACGCCAACCCTTGATATCCCGCATTGGATTCGAGTTGTATGGTGGCATCAGCAGTCGCCGCGGACTAAGTGCAGCACGCGCGCTTCGTCGGATTGTCCTTGATGCTGGCGAGAATGGAAATTTGTCCGATTGGGCCAACGGTCAAATGCAGCGGGTGATCTTTGAACTCGTGGGTGTGCTTTTTGAGCCAAAGTCAAACCCCAAGGAGATTCCCGATGCAGTGTTCAAACGTGTGTGCGATATCGTCAGAGAGAGCCATGCAAATCCGGAACTTACACCGGTTGTGGTTGCGGCCGCAGCGAGGATGTCGCTACGCAAGCTTCAAGCGATTTTCGCGACCCGAGGACTGACGTGCACGGAATACATACATTCAGTTCGTCTCGAGCAAGCCTCGTTCCTGATACGGCGCCGAGAATTTCTTCGTACAAAAGAACTGCTTAACCAGATCTCCTTTGCCTGTGGCTATCGCGATCATAATTATTTCGTCCGGGTATTTCGGCGCAGGTTTGGCCAGTCACCAAGCCAATATGCTAGGTCTGATCACGACGAATAAAGCAGAGTTGGCTACGCTTCAAATCTGGGCAGAGAAGAAGCAAACCGTCACTATGATGCGCGGGGCGGAAGCCGCACTAAACAGTACGATAGCGACGTTGATACCGAGATCCTTCTGCAGGTTATCGGGTCCGGTTCTCCGAGGGGTACAGCCCCTCATATTAGAGGCGTGACGGGAGCGCAGTTGCCGGCCAAGCACGCGGCATCAGGGTGAGCCAATAAGCCTGAGTTGCGGGCGTCTGCGTCGGCGGTTGCCCGCGCCGCTGGACCAATGCGGTAGCATCCCCGACCGACAGAGTGTTCGTCACAAAAGGTTGGCTTGAGTGTCGGAAAACGCCAAGACAGGTTCGTAAAAGTTGCCAAGCTGCTACCAAAGTTGGTCGGCGAGACGTGGCAAAAAGCAACTCTGCGACGTTAATGAAAGCGACCGGCGAATAACATCTCGCTACAACCATAGCACTTGTCCGCGGGAGTGGGCACTTCGCGAACATTGTGTCTTTATTCCGTAAGCTGGTTAGTCACTGCGGGCGAACTTGAGTGCTCTCATGAAGCGCGGCCTCGGCAGATGCCATGAAAGAACGCAAGGAAGTTTTTATGGCCATCGAATCCAAAGTTGTTGATGAAGCCGGGGCGACCTTTGCCAGACCGAAATCGAAGGCTTCGGCAGGCTTAGCAATTCGGATTTAGCCGCCACACAGGCGATAGAATAGGCTGCGTTCCCCATTATCGAGAATCGTTTTCTTCAACTCAACGCGAACTTGGAAGGACATGGCGATGGACGACAAGGCAGCCGCACGCGGCGTCAAGATTACAATTGAACGTCGAGGACGTGTTCTCCTGATTGGCATAAACCGACAATATATATTTAATCGCGTCGACCCGGAAGCATATCATGCTCTCGCAAAGGCCTTCTACGATTATGATCATGATGGTTCGCTGAGAGCGGCCGTGCTTTTCGGACACGGTGAGAACTTCTCGCGCGGCGTCGACGTTGAAGCATTCACCGAGCTTGCTAAAACCGGAAAGCCGACAGCGCTCGTAGAAGGAGAGCTGGATCCACTCGGAAAGAAAAGGCGCCTGAGTAAGCCGCTGATTGCGGTAGCGCACGGGGACACGTGGAACCTAGGACATGAACTTCTATTAGCTGCAGATATCCGGATCGCTGCTGCCGATGTCCAATTCGGACAGGACGAAAATACCCATGGTCGCTTTCCCGGCGGTGGAGCGACGGTTAGGTTTGTTCGCGAAGCGGGCTGGGCTAATGCGATGCGATACATGCTAACCGGCGAACATTGGGGAGCTGACGAAGCGCGCCGCATGGGGGTCATTCAAGAGATAGCGCCTGATCGCGAGCAGGCGCTTGCCCTCGGGATCGAAATCGCGGAACGGATTGCCGCCTGCGCCCCGCTTGGTATCCGAACGACACTCGCATCGGCGCACCTCGCCATTGATGAGGCAGAGGACGCGGCGTATCGCGAACTCGACGCGCAATACGGCGCTTTATACCACACGAACGATTTTCTAGAGGGGCGCAAAGCTGAAGCGGAGGGCCGGCCGCCGATTTATCTGGGCACTTAATGGTCATCATCTCACTAGTGGAGGCGACCTGGCATGATCGCGCAGCCGTAACTACAGGGTCGAACCCGGGACGCGGCGACCGCTTCTCGCACAGGCCCGATCATGACGTACGCTTCAATGCGTCCTGACGCACCTACGCACCTACCCTTGTGTTCGGAAGTGCTAATTATCTGCGCGAATGTACTATCCTTCCTCCTCGACACACTTCTTAAACTCGCGAAAATGATGGCTTAGCCAGGATGGACCGTGACCAAGACCGGGATGTAACGGAAAGCCAGCAGATGAGCGCATTAAAACCCTACAAGACGACGCCCGGACTTAACAACTCGACTTGGTACAAGGGCATCCTTACAACCCAATTGGCAGGATTCAAGGACAATGGCGGAGCGTTCGACATTGCTGTCATTAGGATGCGACAGGGCACCGAACCGCCGCCCCACGTCCACTCTCGGGAACATGAATTCTTCTACATTCTATCAGGCGAGATGCAGGTGTATGTCGGACGACAAGTCTTCAACTTGACCCCCGGAGAAAGCATATTCCTTCCGCAGAAAGTACCTCATGCGTTTCGTCTGACCTCGGCCGAGGTCCACTGGGTCGGCTTTATTACGCCGGGGGGCTTCTTTGATGCCGTCAGCAAAATGAATGCGCCGGCAGAGAGAATGGAGGTGCCGCGTGACGTCGACGTCGCCACTTACGCGAATGTAGACATGACCGAGACGATAAAAGTGTTTGAAAGCTACGGGTTGCGATTTCTGACAGCGGCGGAGATAGGTAGCGAAATGCCGGATTACCCTCTTTAAACCCCGTGTTTGTCATGGCCGGGACAAGCATAACGCCCGGATACGTCCGAAGTGAGTGGGACGATCGCACTCAATCTTGAGTCAACGTGGGCGGCCTAAAGACCCAGCGGGAGTCGTGCGGCAAACGAGCCAATGATTAGCACTTGAATGCGCAGATGGGCTGAGAAGTAAGGCAATGGTGCTGCTGTTGCAACCGAATGAGCCCGCGCTAAATATAAATCAGCATTTGGATCTCCTTATCAGTGAAAGCGAGTAGCGATGTCCGCAGCCTATGGAAATCAAACAAAGATCTAGTGGCCCCTGTATCAGCGCTTCAGACCAATGCAGGAGCGGATGTTCTATGACTACCTTTCCGATCAACCCTCGATCAACTGCGGTTCTGGCGGTCGATCTTCAGAATTGCTTTGTGGAGAATTCACCTGTAGCGGCGCCTGGCGGCCTTCGCGTTCTCGAGCGGATCAACGGTGTTACGCGCAGATTCAGAGGAGCTGGATCTCTCGTCATCTGGAGTCGCCACGTGGTTCGCCCGGATCATGCAGATGTAGGAATCTTGGGAATCACTGTTCCGCCTGTGAATGCAGGAATCATCGACGAGGACGCTCGCTCTTCGATGCTCCATGACGGTGTTGACTTGGAGAGGGCTGACATCACTTTGAAAAAACCTCAATTCGGCTGCTTCCATAATACCTCATTAGACTCAATTCTGCGTGCTCGAGGCATCGACACGGTACTAATCGGAGGCATCGCGACAAATTTCTGCTGTGAAACGACCGCCCGGGAAGCTCACGCTCGTGAATACAAGGTATTGTTTCTTAGCGACGGTACCGCAACATTCGACCTTCCGAACTTGACAGGAGGAGTGATCGCCGCCGCTGACGTACAAAGACAAACATTGGCGACCTTGGCATTTGCCTTCGCGGAAACTCTGTCCTGCGATGACGCCATCAGGCGACTCTCGGTCTCACTTTAAGGACGCACTCGTCATCTGGAATGCCCAGGGAACGAGCAGCGGAGGTCGCCTCTACGAATTCTGTTCGCAATGTTTTGATTTGTGGCGTGCGTGCCTCCACACTTTGAGGTCACGAGGGCGCACCATCTCGCTCGTCGTATAGGCGAACAAGCGACTGAAACGATACGGAAGGAGAACGGAACCTAGTTATCAGGTGCTGCGCGCTGCCCCCCGGTCACTAAACTTGATCTCTCACTTTAAACCCGCGGGCATTGAGTCGTCGATTGCGGCTGAATCGGAGCCGCAGCCTGGCGCGAGCGAGACTTTCCAACCACCCTTCTGACTTCGATTGAGCTATTCAGTATTGCCCTGTTAGTGTTGTCGTCTTTTAACTCTAGCGCTCGTCTTGTTGAGTTGCGTCCACGGAGTCACGATCCTCATGCCGTTCAGTTTGCCTCGCTCGAAAGAAGCTGTTTGTTCTACCCGACTGCAACGACCGATGGTGGCGTGGGTGCCGTTGCACCTCGATGCGTCCTCAGAGTTGCTTGCGAACATCGTCGAAGGAGTTACCGACTGGGATATACCGAATTTCGAATCGCTTTCGGAGTTTCCAATACATGTGTTGCCGAGCACGGCCACTTACCTGCTGATTCAATACAGAACGCCGATCCAGTCATTTCGAAGTTTTGGAGGACGTGAATTCGATAGTGCGAACTATCGACACGCTGCAACAGGGCTCCAGAGAGGGATAGCAGAGCTACGTCCCACCGGCCCGATCGGCATGATTGGTGTTCGGCTTAGGGCAGACACCGCAGCGCACCTCCTGGGTGAGCGCCTCAGGGACCTTACAGATGTCAAGATAAATCTCGAAGAGGTGTTCCGCGCACGCGATGTTTCATTGTTGGCTGAGCGTTTGGCGGAGGCTCCAAGCAGCCAGCAACGGTGGGTCTACGCGCAACAGTTTCTGCTCGCAAACCTGTGTAACCGGGATCCAGATCAATTGGTCTGTCGCGCTGCCGCGCTACTACGCCGGAGTCCCTTTTTGCGGGTACAGAGCCTCGCAAAGCATCTCAGCATCAGTGAGCGGCACTTGTCACGTCGATTTCAGTGTATGTTTGGCATTAGTCTCAAGCGTTTCGCCCGTGCCGCCCGCGTCGAGAAGATAGTGGCTGGCAGAAGACGCGGATTATCCTGGGCAGAATTGGCATATACGTGCGGTTTCGCCGACCAGGCACATATGATCAACGATGTAAGCGCCATTACCGGCGAAACGCCCAACAGAGCGTTCGGTTTCCGTGGATTGCTTGCCTGGTAGTTCGGGACTTGCCAAATCCAAGTGCTTCAACATGATATTCACGTCCACAAGCTGTGCCACACTTGTCGTTGGCTGTTCGCTGTGTGGCGCTACCAAACACGTTTCTAGGAGCGACAGTTGTGAATCTGGGGCGGACGTGATCGCGTAGACGCAGGGAGGGCGCTTCATAATCGAAATAGCGGCCCGGGGCCACAGTCGCGTTCCGATCGCACGAGTTGCGAGCACCGAGGCTGTTTGTTAGCGAGCCACGGCCGCCGCAATGCGGCGGCCGATACGGACGGGCGCACGCATCTATCGCGACTAAATCGTCCTTCGTGAAGAATGCGGGCGACCGCTGATTTAAGCGATCTTTCGAGCCGGGACTGTTTCGGCGAAGGCCCGGATGATGGCACGCAAGAGTTCTGCGAGCCACCACAGGAGCAGGCC
>Ga0081540_1002742_pt1 | contig 14330 bp, 13 predicted proteins | sample TabmetS2T1R1_FD_71024 | JGI IMG/M metagenome (GOLD analysis project Ga0081540, IMG submission 71024) | Tabebuia heterophylla rhizosphere microbial communities from the University of Puerto Rico - S2T1R1 | ecosystem: Host-associated > Plants > Roots > Rhizosphere ... | reverse complement strand
CGGCAGCTCGCGGAAGCCCTCGCCCTCCTCCACGAGCTCGTCCGTGCTCGCGTTCTTGCGCCGCAGCTGCACGACCGTCGCTCCGCCTTCGACCGCTCGCAAGGCCGCCGGCAGGTCCTGGACGATCGCGTGCAGCCTCATCGCGCGCGCGAGTCGAGCCTCTTCGGGTCGAGGCCGTAGAGCGCGTCGTAGAGCGCGACGTGGAACGAGCCCGGGCCCTTCGCCTTCTTGGCGGCGTCCTCCCCCGCCACGCCGAACGCGACCAGCGCCTCGGTCGCCGCCGCGAGCGGGTCGTCCGGCCGGACGGCGAGGAAGCAGCTCGTGATCGCGGTCGACATGCAGCCGGTGCCCGTCACCGTGCCGAGCAGCTCGTGCCCGTTGGCGACCGCCTGCACGCTCTTGCCGTCGGAGACGTGGTCGACCGGGCCGGTGACCGCGGCGACGGTTCCCAGCGTGCGCGCCGCCTCCTTGGCGAGCTCGGGACCGCCGTCGGCGCCGACCGACTCGACCCCCCGGATCTCCGCCTGCCGTCCCGCCAGCGTGGCGATCTCGGCCGCGTTGCCCCGTACGACCGCGACGTCGAGCTCGGCCAGCAGCCGCTTCGAGGTCTCGGTCCGATAAGTGGTCGCGCCCGCGCCGACCGGGTCGAGCACGACCGGCACCCCGGCGCGGTTGGCGGCGAGCCCGGCGACGACCATCGCCTCGACCCAGTCGTCCGAGAGCGTGCCGATGTTCAGCACGAGCGCCGCGGCGGCCGAGGCCATCTCCTCGACCTCCTGCAGCGCGTGCGCCATCACCGGCAGCGCGCCCAGCGCGAGCGTCGCGTTGGCGGTCTCGTTCATGACCACGTAGTTGGTGATCTGGTGGACGAGCGGCTTGCGCTCGCGGATCAGCGCCAGGTCGGAGCCGGTGGTCATGCCGCACCTCGGAGCCCGAGCACGTCGACCGGCCCGTCGCCCTCGCCGATCTCGGGCAGCCCCTGCGCGACGGCACGCGAGGCCGCTGCCGCCGCGCCGCGCGCCGCCTCCTCCAGCGACAGGCCCCGCGCCAGCAGCGCCGCGAGCGTGGCCGAGTGCGTGCAGCCCGCGCCGTGCGTGGCCCGCACGTCGTGGTGCTCGACCACGATCTCGACGTGACGCTCGCCGTCCAACAGGTGGTCGACCGGCTCGCCGTGGCCGCCGGTCACGATCGCGGCCGGGGCGCCGGCCTCGACCAGGCGCTCGGCCAGCTCGCGCTTCGTGCCGTCGCCGACGAGGAGCCTGGCCTCGACCTCGTTCGGCGTGACCACGGTCGCGAGCGGGAAGAGCCGGGAGACCAGGGCCTCGACCGCGTCCTCGCGCAGCAGCCGCGCGCCCGAGCTTGCGACCATCACCGGGTCGACCACGAGCGGCGCCGGGTGCTCGGCGAGCGCCTCCGCAGCCGTCTCGATCGCCGGGGCCGAGAAGAGCATCCCCGTTTTCGCGGCGTCGACCCCGATGTCGGCGAAGACGGCCTCGAGCTGGGCGCGCACGAACTCGGGCGGCAGCTCGTGCACCGCGAGCACGCCGACCGTGTTCTGGGCCGTCAGGGCGACGACCGCGCTCGTGCCGAAGCAGCCAGCGGCGGCAAAGGCCTTCAGGTCGGCCTGGATACCCGCGCCTCCGCCCGAGTCGGAGCCCGCGATCGTCAAGCACTTCGGAACCAACTGCACTCCCTTCGCCGGCATGACCCGGATCAGGTTCGGCGGGTGTGATCTCAGCCCGTGAGGGCACCCCGGTGCGCTGAGGCTAGCATCGGCTCGATGGCCGAAGCGCGCTACGACGCGGTCGCGGGATGGTACGACGCGAACTTCGCGACGAGCGAGCTCGGCCTGTCGGCGCGGCGGATCGTGCTACGGCTGTTGCCCGACGAGCCCGGCCGGCTGCTCGACGTGGGCTGCGGCGGCGGCGCCCACGCGCAGGAGGTCGCCGAGCGCGGCTGGGAGGTGACGGGAGTCGATGTCTCTCCGGCGCAGCTCGAGCTGGCACGCCGGCGCGGCGTGAACGCGGTCGAGGCCGACGCGGCCGCCCTGCCTTTCGAGGCCGAGAGCTTCGACGCGGCCGTCTCGATGTTCACCCACACGGACGTCGCGGACTTCGCCGCCGTCGTGCGCGAGGTCGCGCGCGTGCTGCGGCCGGGCGGGCCGTTCGTCTACCTCGGCGTGCATCCATGCTTCGTCGGGCCGCACGCGTTCGTGCACGACCTCGACGTGCCCGAGCTGCATCCCGGCTACCGGGACCTCTCGTACCGGCAAGCGGCCCCCGGAATCTGGAGCGAGGGCATCCGCGGGAAGGTCGGGGCGACCCACCTGCCGCTGGGGCTCTTCCTCCACGCCTTCCTGGACGCCGGTCTCACGCTGGAGCTGCTCGAGGAGCCCGAGGGTCGCGACTATCCCCACGTCGTGGCGCTGCGGGCGCGCCGATGAGCGTTACGGCGGGCTGGGCAGGGCTGCTCGAAGGCGAAGAGCTCGCCCACCTGGAGGAGGTGCCGGCCCGGGATGCCATGCTGGCGCCGCTGCCGGAGGCTCTGCACCCGCGTGTGCACGAAGCGCTGGCGACTCAAGGCGTCGAGACGCTGTACGCCCACCAGGCCGAGGCATGGGAGGCGGCGGCGCGTGGCGAGCACCTCGTCGTCACGACCGGGACCGCCTCGGGCAAGACGCTCGCCTTCAACCTGCCGGTGCTGGATGCGCTGGCTCGAGAGCCGAAGCAGCGGGCGCTGTACCTGTACCCGACGAAGGCGCTCGCCCAGGACCAGCTGCGAGCGCTCGGCTCGTTCCGGCTGCCCAAGCTGCGGGCCGCGATCTACGACGGCGACACGGCCGCCGACCGGCGCTGGCAGGTGCGCAAGTGGGCGAACCTGATCCTCTCCAACCCGGACATGCTGCACGTGGGCGTGCTGCCGCACCACGACCGCTGGGGCGACGTGCTCTCGAACCTCGCCTACGTGATCGTCGACGAGGCCCACGTCTACCGCGGCGTCTTCGGCTCGCACGTCGGCAACGTGCTGCGGCGGCTGCGGCGGCTCGCGCGCGTCTACGGCGCCGACCCGCAGTTCCTGCTCGCCTCGGCGACGATCGCCAACCCGGGCGAGCTCGCCTCGCGCCTGCTCGGCGTCGAGACGACGGTGATCGGCGGCGACGCCGCCCCGCGGGCGGAGCGCACGGTCGCGCTCTGGAACCCGCCGCTGACCGACGAGGAGCTCGGCCTGCGCGCCTCGGCGCTCGGCGAGGCCTCGAGGCTGATGGCCGACCTCGTCGAGCGGGGCCTGCGCACGCTCTGCTTCGCCAAGAGCCGCCGCTCGGCCGAGCTGATCCACCGCTTCACCGCCGACCGGCTCGGCGACGACTCGCGCCTCTCGCCCTACCGCGCGGGCTACACGCCGCAGCAGCGGCGCGAGATCGAGCGGCGCCTGCTCGAGGGCGAGCTGCTCGGGGTGAGCGCGACGAACGCGCTCGAGCTCGGGATCGACGTCGGCCTGCTGGACTGCGTGATCTCGGTCGGCTTCCCGGGGACGGTCGCCTCGCTGCGACAGCAGTGGGGGCGCGCCGGCCGCCGCGGGCACGGGCTCGCCGTGCTCGTCGCGAGCGAGGATGCGCTCGACCAGTACTTCATGCGCGAGCCGCGGGCGCTGCTCGGCCGCCGGGTCGAGGCGGCGATCCTCGACCACGAGAACCCGCGCGTCCTCGATGGCCACGTGCGCGCGGCCGCGTTCGAGGCGCCGCTCGACGACCGTGACCGCGAGGTGCTCGGCGCCGCCGCGCTCGAACGGGCGGCGGTCCTGCCCGAGCTGCGGCACACGAAGGCGGGCTACGTCTGGGCCGGCCGCGACTACCCGGCCGCGCGCGTCTCCCTGCGCTCGACGGGCCCCGAGGCGTTCACGATCGTCGACGGCTCGAGCGGCACGGTGCTGGGGATCGCCGAGCAGGAGCGCGCCTTCACGACCGTCCACGAGGGCGCGATCTACCTCCATCTGGGCGAGAGCTACCGGGTGCAGGCGCTCGACCTCGAGGCGCGCACGGCCCTTGTCCAGCCGTTCAGCGGCGACTACTACACGCAGGCCAAGACCGAGACGACGACCGCGATCGTCGAGCCGCGCCGCTCCGACCATCGGCTCGGGCTGGAGCTGTCGTTCGGAAGCGTCGTCGTCACCGACCAGGTGGTCGGCTACCAGAAGAAGTCGATCCAGACGCAGGAGAGCCTCGAGCTCGTGCCGCTGGAGCTGCCGCAGACCGAGTTCGAGACCGAGGCGGTGTGGTTCGCGCCCGAGCCCTGGATGCTCGAAGGGCTCGACGAGATGCCTCGCCTGCTCGGGTCGCTGCACGCGGCCGAGCACTCGCTGATCGCGCTGCTGCCGCTGTGGGCGATGTGCGACCGCTGGGACATCGGCGGCCTCTCCACGAACCTGCACTTCCAGACGGGTCGGCCGACAATCTTCGTCTACGACGGCCACTCTGGCGGAGTCGGGATCGCCGAGCGCGGCTTCGACGTCTTCGAGGGCTGGGCCGAGGACACGGCGAAGCTGCTGCGCGGCTGCCCGTGCGAGCGCGGCTGCCCCTCGTGCGTCCAGAGCCCGAAGTGCGGCAACCTCAACGAGCCGCTCGACAAGGCCGGCGCGCTCACGCTGCTCGACCGGATGCTCGCCTCGGCGTAGCATCCAGGCGTGGCGCTACTGGCGATCTTGTTGCTGGTCTTCGGGTTCGTCTTCCTGGGAGCCGGCACGTCGACCTCGGGCACGACCGACCTGGCCAAGCCGACGGTCAAGTGCTCGAAGCGCATGCCGGCGAAGGCGCCGACAACGCAGCAGCGACGCTGCGGGCCGCCGCCGGCGAGCCCCTAGAGCTCGGGCCCGTAGAGCCCGGCCGGGAGCGGGCTAGGCTGGTCCTCGGCCGGGAACGACTCGGTCCCGGGGTGCAGGTCCAGCGAGCGCCCGGCCGCGCAGTCGCTCGACTGGTAGTCGGTCGGCATGAACGCCTGGAGCGAGAGCAGGTAGCTCGCGACGGCTGCGCCTTCCTGGTGCGAGCCGCCGAGCCGCTCGACCGTGAAGGCGACCTCCTGCAGGGCGTAGCACTGCGCGACGGCCTCGTCGGCCCAGCCCCGCAGGTGCATCGACTCGTGCGTGAGGGTGATCAGCGCCTCGGCCATGTCGTCGGCGCGCTCGGAACAGGCTGTCGCCGCCGGGTCGCCGCCCGCCGCGAAGCGGCTCCAGTCGAACTCCGCGAGGCACGCGAGCTCCGGACGCTCGGGCCGGTTGCGAAAGCGCGCGAGCTTCTTGCACATCCCACGCGTGACGTGCGTGTACGAGGCGGCGCGGCCGTTCGGGAAGGGCACGTCGCCGAGGTTCCCGTCGACGTTCACGAGCGCGTGCCAGAAGCTCTCGCAGCGGACTCGCACCGGCCGGCCGGCCAGCTCGGAGGCGACGGCGCTCAACGCCCGCTCGTTGCCGGAGCGCGCGTGCTTCTCGACGGCCCAGCCGCCGCTGACGAGCACGACGAGGATCAGTGGAGCCGCGACCTTCACCAGACCGGTATCGGCACCGCGGATGTCGATCCCCAGCCTTGCCGTTCGTCGTACTCTCGTAAGCGATCCGAACAGGAGGGCGACGATGCAGTACATGCTGCTGATCTACGGCGACCAGAACGGCTGGCAGTCGCGCAGCGAGGAGGAGAACGGCCAGATCATGCAGGCCTACATGCAGTACACGAAGGACCTGCAGGACAGCGGCGCGATGGTCGCGGGCGACGCGCTCGAGCCGACGCAGACGGCGACCACGGTGCGGGTCCGCAACGACGAGACCCTGACCACCGACGGGCCCTTCGCGGAGACGAAGGAGCAGCTCGGCGGCTACTACCTGATCGACGTCGGCTCGATCGACGAGGCGCTCGAGTGGGCGGCCAGGCTCCCCGGCGCGCGTCACGGCTCCGTCGAGGTGCGGCCGGTGATGGTCTTCGACGAGGACGGCGAGCCGTCCTAGACGAGCTCTTCCGGGAGGAGTGGGGGCGCACCCTCGCGATCCTGGCCCGCACGCTCGGCGACGTGGAGCTCGCCGAGGACGCGGTGCAGGAGGCCTTCGCCGCGGCGCTCGAGCGCTGGCCGCGAGACGGCGCCCCCGCCAATCCCGGTGCCTGGCTGCTGACGACCGCGCGCAACCGCGCGATCGACCGGATCCGGCGCGAGCAGACGCTGCGCCGCAAGACCGAGCTGCTGGCCGCGCTCGAGCCGGCGGAGGAGGTGGACGAGGCCCTGCCCGACGAGCGTCTGAGCCTGATCTTCGCGTGCTGCCACCCGGCCCTCGCCACCGAGGCCCAGGTCGCGCTGACGCTGCGCACGCTCGGCGGCCTCACGACCGAGGAGATCGCCCGCGCCTTCCTCGTGCCGGAGGCGACGATGGCGCAGCGGCTCGTGCGCGCGAAAAAGAAGATCCGCGCGGCCGGGATCCCGTTCCGCGTCCCGCCGGACCACCTGCTGCCGGAGCGGCTGCGCTCGGCGCTGGCGGTCGTCTACCTGATCTTCAACGAGGGCTACGGCCCGCCCCCGCGCGTCGAGCTCTGCGACGAGGCGATCCGCCTCGGCAAGGTGCTGGCGGTGCTGATGCCGGACGAGCCCGAGGTGCTCGGCCTGCTGGCGCTGATGCTGCTGCACGACGCCCGGCGGGCGGCGCGGCTCGACGCGGCCGGCGAGCTCGTGCTGCTGGACGACCAGGACCGCTCGCTCTGGGACCAGGCGCAGATCGACGAGGGCCGTGCGGTGCTCGAGCGCGCGCTGCCGCTGCGGCGGCCGGGGCCGTACCAGCTGCAAGCCGCGATCGCCTCGCTGCACCTGGAGCCGGAGCCGGACTGGCCCCAGATCGCGGCGCTCTACGGCCGGCTCGCCTGTCTCGCGCCTTCGCCCGTGATCGAGCTGAACCGTGCGGTCGCGGTCGCGATGGCGCAGGGGCCCGAGCAGGGACTCGCGCTGATCGAGGGCATCCACGGGCTGGACGGCTACCGCCACCTGCACTCGGCGCGCGCCGACCTGCTGCGGCGACTCGGCCGCGGCGAGGAAGCCGCCGAGGCCTACGACCGCGCGCTGGCGCTGGCACCGCGGCCGGCCGAGCGCGCGTTCCTGGAGCGGCGGCTGGCCGAAGTACGATCCTCGGCGTGACCGTCGAGGAGAAGCTCTACGGCTGCCAGTCGATGACCGGTGAGCTGCGGCGGGTGCTCGTGCGCGCTCCTCGCGCCGAGGACCTGCGCGGCTGGCAGGCGTGCGGCTGGCGCGCCGAGCCCGGCGCTGATGGGATCGCGCGCGAGCACGAGGCCTTCTGCTTGCTGCTCGAAGCAGCCGGCGCCGAGGTGGTGCGCGCCGAGTCGGACGCCGACGGCAACCCTGACGCGATCTACACCTACGACCCGGCGCTCGTCACCGACGCTGGCGCGCTCCTGCTCCACCCCGGCAAGGAGATCCGCCGCGGAGAGGTCGACGCCATGGCCCGCGACCTCGCGAGCGCCGGCGTCCCCGTGGCAGGGCGGCTCGAAGATCCCGCCTGCGCCGAGGGCGGCGACTGCTGCTGGCTCGACGAGCGCATGCTGCTGGTCGGCTGCGGCTACCGCACGAACGAGGCGGGGATCGAGAGCCTGCGGGCGCTGCTGCCCGGCGTCGAGGTGCTCGCCTACGACCTGCCGCACTGGCACGGGCGCGACCAGGTGATGCACCTGATGTCGCTGATCAGCCCGCTCGCGGCGGACCTGGCCGTGGTCTACGAGCCGCTCCTGCCGACCCGGCTCGCACAGCTGCTCGAGGCGCGAGGCGTCGAGCTCGTCGCCGTCCCGGACGAGGAGTTCGACTCGATGGGCTCGAACGTGCTCGCCCTCGCTCCGCGCGTGGCGCTGGCGGTCGAGGGCAACCCGCGCACACGCGAGCGGCTGGAGCGCGCCGGCGTCGAGGTGCTGACCTACCGCGGCGAGGAGCTCTCGAAGGGCGACGGCGGCCCGACGTGCCTCACGCGCCCGCTGCTTCGAGCCTAAGTAACAGTCTGTTGCAAAGTCGTCTCGCAGCGCCCCGTGCGCCGGAACGTGTCAACCATGAGCCGGCGCGGGAGCTCGAACAAACCAAGTAACAGACTGTTACTTGGATCGACACGGCCCGGCTGGACGGTTACGCGCTTCGGCGCGGCCGGCGCACCAGCTCGCCGCCGCAGTTCGGGCAGGTCTCGTCGAGTGCACCGAGGCACTCGCCGCAGAAGGTGCACTCGTGGGAGCAGATGTACGCCTCGCCCTCCGGGGCCAGCGCTGCGCCGCACCGTTCGCACGTCTCCCGCATCTCCAGGCTCACCCCGCGATAGTACGACCGTGAGCGAGCGAGACGCGCGGGGCGGAACGGTGATCGTCGGCGGTGGCTTCGCCGGCAGCTACGTCGCGCGCAACCTCGGCAAGCGCGGCGCGACGATCGTCAGCCCAGAGAACTCGATGCTCTTCACCGCGCTCCTGCCCGAGGCCGCCTCGGGAACGCTCGAGCCGCGCCACGTGGTGGTGCCCTTGCGCGTGATGTGCCCGCACTCGGAGCTCGTGCTCGGCGAGGCGCTGGAGCTGGACTTCGCTCACCGCACGGTCCGGGTCGAGACGCTCGAAGGCATGCTCACCGTCCGCTACGAGGATCTCGTGGTGGCGCTGGGCTCGATCTCGCGCGCGCTGCCGATCCCGGGCCTCGCCGACCACGCGCTGGGCTTCAAGGACCTCGCCGACGCGATCCACCTACGCAACCACGTCCTGCGTCGGCTCGACGCCGCCGATGCGGCCGCGAACGACACGCACCGTGAGCGGGAGCTGACCTTCGTCTTCATCGGCGCGGGCTACGCCGGCGTGGAGGCGCTCGCCGAGCTCTCCGACCTCGTCCGCGACGCTCTGCGCTACTACCCGAGCCTCCGGCACGCGCCGCAGCGCTGGGTGCTGGTCGACGCGGCGCCGAAGATCCTGCCCGAGATCCCGGCCCCCCTCGGGGAGTACGCGGCGCAGCAGCTGACGAAGCGCGGCGTCGAGATCCGCGTCAACACCACCCTCGAGTCGGTCGACGCCGACTCCGCGCAGCTGTCGACCGGCGAGCGGTTCCTCACCCACACGCTCGTCTGGACCGCCGGCGTGAAGGCGAACCCCGTGCTCTCTCGCTTCGGCCTGCCGCTCGACGAGCGCGGGCGCGTGAAGGTCGACGAGCGGCTCGCGGTCGAAGGGCTCGAGCACGTCTGGGCGATCGGCGACTGCGCGGGCGTCCCCAACCTGGCCACGCCGGGCCAGGTCGACCCGCCCACGTCGCAGCATGCGCTCCGCCAGGCCAGGCGCCTCGCCAAGAACCTCGGCGGCGACCCGCAGCCCTACCGCTACCGGATGCTCGGGCAGGTCGCGACGCTCGGCCGCTACAAGGGAATCGCCGACGTGCTCGGCCTGCGCTTCACCGGCTTCCCCGGCTGGTTCATCACGCGGACCTACCACCTCTACCAGCTGCCGCTCTTCTCCCGGAAGCTGCGCGTCGTGACCGACTGGACGACCTCGCTCTTCTTCCGCCGCGACATCGCCGAGCTCTCGATGCTGGGCCATCCCCATCGCCTCGATGCGTGAAGAGCTTGCACGCGCGTACGCCTTCCTGGCGCGAGGCGACATGGGCGGCACCCGCGTGGTCGAGTCGCCGTTCGGGCGAGCCGTCTACACCGACGAGCTGCCGCGACGGCTGGACGGCAACTACCTCTGGGTCGACCGGGCGGCCGAGCCCGATGAGCTGGTGGCCGAGGCCGCGCGGCTCGACCGGCGCCTGATCTTCGTTCCCGACCCGGCGATCGGCGACTCGCTCGCGCCCTGGTTCGAAGAACATGCCTGGCGGATCGACCGGCACGTGGTGATGGTGCAGCTGCGAGAGCCGGAGCTCGAGGCCGAGCTCTCGCTCGTGCGCGAGGTCGACGAGCCGGCGCTGCGGGCGGCGCGGAAGCGCGTGCTCACGAACGAGCCGTGGGCCTCCCCCGAGGTGCTCGACCAGATCTTCGCCGCCAAGGGTCTGATCGGCACGCGCGTGCGCGCGCGCTTCTTCGCAGTGGAGGTCGACGGCGAGGTCGTCAGCTACTCCGACCTCTACCTCGACGACGGCGACGCGCAGGTCGAGGACGTCGGCACCGTGCCCGAGCAGCGCGGCCGCGGGTACGCCAAGGCGGTCGTGCTCGGGGCGATCGCCGAGGCGCGGCAAGCCGGCGCGGAGTTCGTCTGCCTCGTCGCCGACGCGAACGACTGGCCGAAGGAGCTCTACCGCCGGCTCGGCTTCGACGAGGTCGGCCACTACACGAAGTTCTTCCGGCCGTCCGGCAAGTGACGGCGGCGCTCTCTGCACGGGCGCTCGAGAAGCGCTACGGCTCGACAACCGCGCTCGCCGGGGTCGACCTCGACGTCGGCGAAGGGGAGCTCCTGGGCCTGCTCGGCCCCAACGGCGCCGGCAAGTCGACCCTGGTGAAGATCGCGTGTGGCCTGGTGCGCCCGACCCGAGGCCACGCCGAGATCTGCGGCGCCAAGGCCGGGTCGCTCGAGGCTCGGCGCCGGATCGGCTACCTCGCCGAGCTGTTCCGCTTCCCCGGCTGGTACTCGGCCGACGAGCTGCTCGTCCTGCACCAGCGGCTTGCCGGCTCGGACGGCGGCGAAGCCGAGCGGACGGAGCTGCTGGAGCTCGTCGGCCTCGCCGAAGCGCGTGACCGGAGGGTCGAGGCGATGTCGAAGGGCATGCAGCAACGACTCGGGATCGCGCAGGCGCTCGTCGGCGCGCCGCCGCTGCTCCTGCTCGACGAGCCGACGAGCGCGCTCGACCCGGTCGGCCGCCGCACGGTGCGGCAGCTGCTGGAGGAGCTGCGCCGGCGCGGCACGTCGGTGCTGCTCAACTCGCACCTGCTGAGCGAGATCGAGCTCGTCTGCGACCGCGTCGTGATCCTGCTTCGGGGCGAGGTCGTGACCGAGGGCTCGCCGGCCGAGCTGAGCCGGCCGCGCGGGATCGAGATCGAGACCGACCAGGGGACGACGATCCACGAGGGAGGCCACGAGGATGTGCCGCGCCTGGTGGACGAGCTCGTGCGAGCCGGCCGCAAGGTCTACGGCGTCCGCGTCCTGACCTCGACCCTCGAGGACACGTACCTCGAAGCCGTCGGCGGGGAGACCTCGTGAGGGCGATCCCGACGATCGCCGGCTATGCCTTGCGCGAGGCGCTGCGCCGCAAGGTCTTCCTGGTCGTCCTGCTGCTGACGGCCGGCTTCCTCTTCCTCTACTGGCTGGCGAACCACTACCTCTTCCGTGACGTCGGCAACCTCGGCTCTCCCTCGCCCGCAATCGAGCCAAGGACGTTTGCGGGCGCGTTCATGGTCGGGCTGGCGATGTTCTCGACCCTCTTCCTCGGCGTCGTGCTCGCGATCTTCCTGACCCTGGGCGTGGTCCGCGGCGACGCCGAGCGCGGGCTCCTGCAGCCGCTACTCGTGCGCCCGGTGGCGCGATCGACGCTGCTGCTCGCGCGCTGGCTCGGGGCGATCGCCGTCTGCACGCCCTACGTGATCGCGGTCTACGCGACCGCCGTCGTGATCACCGGTACGGCGGGCGACTGGTGGCCCGACCATGCCGTCGTGCCCGCGATCGAGCTGGCCGGCGGAGTCGCAATCGTGGCGGCGCTCTCGCTACTCGGCTCGATCTTCCTGACCTCGACCGCAAACGGGATCGCGATCTTCATGCTCTTCGGCGCCGGCCTCGTCTCCGGCCTGCTCGGGTCGATCGGCCACGCGCTCAACTCCGATCGCCTCGAGCACTGGGCGACGATCATCGCCTGGGCTGCGCCGTTCGAGGCGCTCTACCAGGACGGGCTGCGCGAGATCACCGCCGAGACGGTCGGGCTCACCGGGTACCTGATCCAGCTCGGCCCGTTCGGCGGCGCGAACACCGGTGGTCCTGCGGTCCGGCTCTGGGCCTGCGCGTACCTCGTCGTCGTCGGGCTGGTCGCCGCGCTCGCGTTTTCTCGCCGAGACCTGTGATCACCAGGCGCTCTTGCGCAGGCTCTTGGCGAAGGCGACGCGCTTCTTCCGTTCCTCGGAGCGGAGCCGGGCGTCCTGCTTGGCCGCCAGTCGGTGCAGCTCCCGCTGCAGCGCGCGGTAGCTCTGCAGCCGCTCGCGCGGCAGCCGGCCGTCGTCGATCGCCGCCTGCACCGCGCAGCCCGGCTCCTGCTTGTGCGCGCAGTCGTTGAAGCGGCAGCCGGCGGCCAGCTCGTCGACGTCGGCGAACGCCTGCTCGATGCCCTCGTCGGCGTCCCACAGCTGCACCTCGCGCAGGCCGGGGGTGTCGATCAGCAACGCGCCGCCCGGCAGCCGCAGGAGCTGCCGCGTGGTGGTCGTGTGGCGACCGGTGCCGTCCTCGGCGAGCTCCTTCGTCGGCTGCAGCTCATCGCCGAGCAGCCGGTTGACGAGCGACGACTTGCCGACACCGGAGGAGCCGAGCAACGCGACCGTCCTCGCCGGCGCGAGGTACGGCGCGAGCTCGTCGATCCCCTCCCCGGTGACGTTGCTCACGACGTGCGTGGGCACGCCCACCGCGACCTGCTCGGCCTGCAGCAGCAGCGCGAGCGGGTCGTCGCAGAGGTCGGCCTTCGTCAGCACGAGAGCCGGCGTGGCGCCGCTCTCCCAGGCCAGCGTCAGGTAGCGCTCGATCCGGTGCGGGCTGAAGTCCGCGTCCAGCCCGGTGACGACGAAGATCGTGTCGACGTTGGCGGCGAGCACCTGCGCCTCCGCCGCGCCGAGGTTGACCTTGCGGGCGAACGCGGTGCGGCGCGGCAGCACGGCGTGGATGACCGCGTCGCGAAGCGCGACCCAGTCGCCGACCGCGGGCAGGTCGGCGCCGGACGACGCCTCGTGACGCAGGCGCCCGGCGAGATGCGCGCGCAGCTCGCCGGCCGAGGTGAGCACGTCGTACTCGCCGCGGTGCTGCGCGGAGACGCGTCCCGCGATGCAGTTGTCGTGTGGCTGGAGCGCGGCCGCGAAGCCGTCGTCCCAGCCGAGATCTTGCAGGTTCAAGCGAGCTCCTTTCGAGAAGGGGTGAACTCCGGGCGGGGCCCGAGGCTCGGAAGCTCGCTACGAGAGGATGCTGTGGCGGGCCGGGAGCCTCAGGCTCTGCGACCGGAGGGTGCAGTCGTCGTCATCTCGCACCTCCTTTGCCGAACAGCGGAACGGTCGCAGGGTAGCGGCTAGCTAAGACGGCGTAAAGCGGCCGACAGCGACTGCTTCGTCGTCAGCACGCCCTCGTACAGGTCGCCGTGGCTGGCCACCCGCTCGCGGACGACGTCCATCGTGAACGCGCCGGGGTCGAGCGACTCGCCGACCTCCTCCCAGCGCAGCGGCGTCGAGACCGGCGCCCCCTCCTTCGGCCGCACCGAGTAGACCGACGCGATCGTCTTGCCCTCACCGTTCTGGTTGGCGTCGATCAGGACGCCCTTGCGCTTCGACCTCGCCCACTCCGTCGTGACGAGCCCGCGGTGGGTCGAGGCCAGCGCGCCCGCGACGATCTCGGCGAACCGGCGCGTGTCGTCGTAGGTGTGCCGCCTCGCGATCGGCACGAGCACGTGCATCCCGTCGGCGCCGCTCGTCTTCGGGAACGACTCGAGCCCCAGCGTGTCGAGCGCCTCCTTCACCAGCAGCGAGACCTGCACCGTCTCGCGGAAGCCGACGTCGGGCGAGGGGTCGAGGTCGAAGAGCACGAAGTCCGGCCGGTCGAGCTTGTCCACCCGCGAGTACCAGGTGTTCAGGTCGATGCAGCCCATGTTCACCATCCACAGCAGCGCGAGCTCGTCGTTCACCACGGGCGCGTCGATCCGCCGGGTCTGACGCGGCTTCTCGCGCGTCGAGACCTCGATGTTCACGGTCGGGATCCAGTCGGGCATCCCGGGCGGCTTGTCCTTCTGGAAGAACGACTTGCCGAACGCCCCGTCGGGATAGCGGCGCATCGTGAACGGCCGCTCCCGCAGGTGTGGCACCAGCACAGGCGCGACGTCGCGGTAGAACGCGAGCAGGTCGCCCTTCGCGATCCCCTCGTCGGGCCAGAACGGCTTGTCGAGGTTCGACAGCCGCAGCACCCGCTTGCCCTTGCGGATCACGTCGGGGACCGGGTTGGCGGTCTCGCGCCGGACCTCGCTGGCGTCCTTGTCGTCGCGCAGGCCGAGGTACACCGGCGCGCGCAGCCGGCCGTCGTGCGTGAACTCGGCGAACGACGCCTCGGCGACGAGCTTCGGCTCGACCCAGACGATGTCGCCCTTGCGGATCCGCGGCATCTTCCGCGGCGTGGGGAA
>Ga0081540_1002741_pt1 | contig 14333 bp, 12 predicted proteins | sample TabmetS2T1R1_FD_71024 | JGI IMG/M metagenome (GOLD analysis project Ga0081540, IMG submission 71024) | Tabebuia heterophylla rhizosphere microbial communities from the University of Puerto Rico - S2T1R1 | ecosystem: Host-associated > Plants > Roots > Rhizosphere ... | reverse complement strand
CTCTGGCGTCCGGCTCACGTGGCGGCCCCGGCGAGGTCTCCGCCGGGGCCGCCACGCAGGAAGCTCTCAGCTGCAGCCGCTGGTGCTGCCGCAGCCCTCGCAGACGTAGCAGGAGCCGGCCGGACGCATCTTCGTGCCGCAGGTGAAGCACATCGGCGCGTCCGAGGCCTGACCCTGCAGCTTCTCCAGCAGCTCGGCCGACGAGTGGACCTCGGCGGGCACGGGCTTGGCCGCCGACGGCGCTTCCGGCCTCACCGAGGGCGCCGCAATGACGGGGGCCGTCGGCTTCGGGCTCGCCGTCGGCGTCGTCTGCGCGAGGGTCTCGATCTCGTCCTCGACGTCGTCGTCGGACCCCAGCGGGAGGTACGAGCCCGTCTCGACCTGCCGCGTCCGCTCCTCGGCCGAGTAGATGCCGAACGCCGAGCGGGTGTCGAAGTCGAGGTAGTCCAGCGCCAACCGACGGAAGACGTAGTCCATGAGCGACTGCGCCATCCGGACGTCCGGGTCGTCGGTGAGGCCCGCCGGCTCGAATCGCAAGTTGGTGAACTTCTCGACGAAGGTCTCCAGCGGCACGCCGTACTGCAGGCCGATCGAGACGGCGATCGAGAAGGCGTCCATGACGCCGGCGAGCGTGGAACCCTGCTTGCCGAACTTGAGGAAGATCTCGCCGAGCCCGTCGTCCGGATAGGAGCCGGCGGTGAGATACCCCTCGCCACCGCCGACGCTGAACGAAATCGTCTGGCTCGGCCGCCGCTTCGGGAGCCGCTTGCGCACCGGCCGGTACTCGACGCGGACCTTCTCCTCACCGGATGTGTCGGCATCGGCTGCGGACGACTTCGCCTTGGCATCCGACAGCGGTTGCCCGACCTTGCAGTTGTCGCGATAGACCGCCAGCGCCTTGAGCCCGAGCTTCCAGCCCTGGAAGTAGACGTCCTCGATCTCCTCGACGGTGGAGGTCTCCGGCAGGTTCACCGTCTTGCTGATCGCGCCCGAGAGGAACGGCTGGCAGGCCGCCATCATCCGCACATGACCCATCGGCCTGATGGCCCGTGCACCCATCGCGCAATCGAAGACCTCGTAGTGCTCCGGACGGAGACCTGGAGCGTCCACGACGTGGCCGTGCTCGGAGATGTACTCGACGATCGCCTCGACCGTCTCCTGCGCATACCCGAGCTTGCGCAGTGCCACCGGGATCGTCTGGTTGACGATCTGCATCGAGCCACCGCCGACGAGCTTCTTGAACTTCACCAGGGAGAAGTCCGGCTCGATCCCTGTGGTGTCGCAGTCCATCATGAAGCCGATCGTTCCCGTCGGTGCGAGCACGCTGGCCTGCGCGTTCCGCCAGCCGCTCTTCTCACCGATCGTGTTGCCGAGCTCCCACTCGCGGGTGGCGACCTTGTGGACGGCCTTGTCGACAGGGTTGACGGTCCGGACGGCGTCATTGGCGGCCGCGTGCTTGCGCATGACACGGCGGTGCGCCTCGGCGTTGCGTGCGTAACCCTCGTACGGCCCCACGACGGCGGCCAGTTCGGCGGAGCGGCGATAGGCGGTGCCGGTCATGAGGGACGTGATGGACGCCGCCAGCGCACGACCGCCGTCGGAGTCGTATCCCAGCCCGGAGGCCATCAGTAATGCCCCGAGGTTGGCGTAACCGATGCCGAGTTGGCGGAACTTCCTGGTGGTGTCGCCGATGGCCGGCGTCGGGAAGTCCGCGAAGCAGACGGAGATGTCCATCGCCGTGATGACCAACTCCACCGTCTTGACGAACGTCTCCGCGTCGAACACGCCCTCGGCGGTGAGGAACTTGAGCAGGTTCAGAGACGCGAGATTGCAGGACGAATTGTCGAGGTGGAGGTATTCGGAACATGGATTGCTCGCCGTGATCCGCCCGGACTCCGGCGTCGTGTGCCAGTCGTTGATCGTGTCGTCGTACTGGATCCCGGGATCGGCGCACTCCCAGGCGGCCTTGGCCATCTTGTCGAAGATCTGCTTGGCGTCGACGGTCTCGAGGACCTCACCCGTCGTTCGGGCCCGGAGGCCGAACGACTCGCCGTTCTCGACGGCACGCATGAACTCGTCGCTGACGCGGACCGAGTTGTTGGCGTTCTGGTACTGAACGCTGGTGATGTCCCGGCCGCCGAGATCCATGTCGAACCCGGCGTCGCGCAGAGCCCGGATCTTGTCCTCTTCGCGGGCCTTGGTCTCGATGAACTCCTCGATGTCGGGGTGGTCGACGTCGAGAACCACCATCTTCGCGGCGCGACGCGTAGCGCCGCCGGACTTGATGGTGCCGGCCGAGGCGTCGGCGCCACGCATGAACGAGACGGGGCCGGACGCCGTGCCGCCGCTGCTGAGCAGCTCTCTGCTGGATCGGATCCGGGAGAGGTTGACGCCCGAGCCCGAGCCGCCCTTGAAGATGAACCCTTCCTCCTTGTACCAGTTCAGGATCGAGTCCATCGAATCGTCCACCGAGAGGATGAAGCACGCCGAGACCTGCTGCGGGGCGGGCGTCCCGACGTTGAACCACACCGGGGAGTTGAAGCTGAACACCTGGTGCAGCAGCATCCACGTCAGCTCGTGCTCGAACACGTCGGCGTCGGCGTCCGTCGCGAAGTAGCCGTTGTCCTTGCCGGCCTTCGTGTAGGTCAGCACGACCCGGTCGATGAGCTGCTTGAGGCTCCACTCCCGCCCGTCCGTCGCCAGGGCGCCGCGGAAGTACTTGGTCGTGACGATCGTCGAGGCGTTCGCGCTCCAGAAGTCGGGGAACTCGACGCCCTTCTGCTCGAAGATCGTCTCACCGGTCCTCCAGTTCGTCTGGACGACGTCGCGCCGCTCCCAGGTCACCTCGTCGTACGGGTGCACCCCGGGGGTGGTGTAGACACGCTCGACGGCCAGGCCCTTGCGCTGCAGCCTGAGCCCGTCGCCGCGGGTCTTGCGGGCCCCGGCACCGGAGGCGGTCTCGGTCATTCTTGGCTTCCCTCGCTTGTCGCTGTACGGATGTCTGCGTGGAGCGGACGACACCGGACCTGCCTCGAGCTTCTTTCCAGGAAGCTCGTGCGATGCCGGTGCCGGCGTGCCCCCGCACGTCCTCGGTTCCGCCATCGTGCCTTCGGGGTCCGACACGACGGTGGAGACCGCCGACGACGCCGCCTTCCCCAGCCGCGTCGCCGGCGGCGACTCAGGTGCGCTCGCCGGCCGCGGGCTCGACCCCGATCGGCTCGCGCTCGGCCCGCAGCAGCGCGATGGCCGAGTCGAAGTCCTCCAGGGATTCGAAGCCCTGGTAGACGCTGGCGAACCTCAGGTAGGCGACCTCGTCCAGTTCGCGGAGCGGGCCGAGGATGGCCAGACCGATCTCGTGCGCTTCGATCTCCGCGGCGCCCGTCGACCGGATCTGCTCCTCGACGCGCTGCGCGAGCAGGGCGAGCTGGTCCTCCCCGACAGGCCGGCCCTGGCACGCCTTGCGAACCCCGGAGACGATCTTCGAGCGGCTGAACGGCTCGGTGACGCCCGAGCGCTTGACGACCGTCAAGCTGGCCGTCTCGATCGTGCTGAACCGACGACCGCACTGGGGGCAGACGCGGCGGCGCCGGATCGCGACGCCGTCGTCAGTACTCCGCGAGTCGACGACCCGGGAGTCGGCCGAGCGGCAGAACGGACAATTCACGCCGTCGACCTCCTGTCTGTGGACGACGTCCGGCCTCCCTGTGGATGACATCCCGTCACCCTGGGGACGAGCCTGTGGACTATATGTGGATGGCTTACAGCTCTGTAACTACTAGATGTAGTGCCACCGTAGGCCGGTCTGTTCCCCGGTGCAAGCGTCGGCGCCGTGTCGCCCGAAGCCGGGAGCGAACATCCGCGGTGACATGCGAGGACGTCACGACACGCCGATGCGGGTGGTCAGCCGACCCCTGTGTGTGACCGAGCGTTCTCGCGTCCAGCGCCAGGAGCCCAGGACGAAGCCCTCGGCCCGTCCGGCGCGCTCGAGGAGACCGGTCAGTGGTGGTGGCGGCCCGGCAGGTCCGGCGGGATCGCGAGGCTCTGACCGGCCTGAACAGCGCTCGAGGCGAGGGCGTTGAACTCGAGGATGCGTGCGACGGTGTCCCGCGGATCGGCCTCGGGTGCCAGGCTGGTGGCGATGCCCCACAGGGTCTCACCGGGGAGCACGACGTGGTGGGCGACGACGACCGGCCGCGCCGGGCCGTCCGACGCCGTCGCCCGCCGGGCCATCGTCAGCGCGACGCCCGCCAGGAGCCCGAGCATCACGAGCACGACCAGACTCCGCAGGACCACCCGCCCGCGCCGGGTCAGCCGCACCGGCGGCTGGTGCCGAGCGCCCGCGGGTGCCGCGCCGGCGGCGGGGACGAGTCGCAGATGCGGAGGCCGCGCAGGCCGCGCACCTGCCGCGCGGGACGTGGCGGTGATCCGGGCGGGGGTGGTGGCCATCGTCGCCTCCAGGTCGAACGACTGTTCGATCGAACGTCTGATCGATGTTCTACCACCCCCCACCGACACACTCCAGACACGTTCGAACAGATGTTTGAAAGTGTCGCACCGGGGGCCTACGGTGAAGGTCGATCAACCAGCGCGACCAGAGGAGACATGGCATGGCCAAGGACGACGGGGCACGGCCGGCCCCGCAGCGGGGACAGGCCAGTCAGGGCGCGGGTGCTGATCGCGGGTCGCGCCCGCGGCGGGCGGGGCGGCCGCGCACGCAGCCTCCGGACGTAGGGACCGGCGGGGCGGCCGAGCCGGCGGAGGTAGGCCAGGTGCGCCCACTGCCCGACGGCCCGGCCGACGGCGACGGCCTCACCCACCGGCAGCGGCGCGTGCTGGAGGTGATCCGGGATTCGGTCGACCGCCGCGGCTACCCGCCGACCATGCGCGAGATCGGCCAGGCGGTCGGCCTGACGAGCCCCAGCAGCGTGGCCCACCAGCTCACGACGCTGGAGCGGAAGGGCTTCCTGCGGCGCGACCCCAACCGACCGCGTGCGGTCGAGGTCATCCTTCCCGGCGAGCCGCGGCGGCAGGTCGGCGACGTCCTCGTCGACGAGACCGACAGCGGCGCCGCTCGCCCGACACCCTCCTACGTCCCGGTCGTCGGACGCATCGCCGCCGGCGGCCCCATCCTGGCCGAGCAGGTCGTGGAGGACGTCTTCCCGCTCCCCCGCCAGCTCGTCGGCGAGGGGCAGCTGTTCCTTCTCAAGGTCGCCGGTGACTCGATGGTCGACGCCGCGATCTGCGACGGCGACTGGGTGGTGGTCCGCCAGCAGCCGGTCGCCGACAACGGTGACATCGTCGCCGCCATGATCGACGGCGAGGCCACGGTGAAGACCTTCAAGCGGCGCGACGGGCATGTGTGGTTGCTCCCGCACAACCCTGCGTACGAGCCCATCGACGGCGACCAGGCCACGGTGCTGGGGCGCGTGGTTGCGGTCCTGCGTCGGGTGTGATGCGCCGCGGGACGACATCGGCGGGACGACAGACAGGGGGCATCGGCAATATGGATGGATCCGACTGAGCCGCGCGGGAGGGGGTACTACCGTGACGTGCCGGACGCCAAGTCGTCCTCGCCCGACTCCGCGAGCCCCGGCATCACATCCGGGTCGCGAGGAGAGCGTGGACCCGCCCGTCAGGAGCCGATCGTGCCCACCATGGACCTCGACGCCACCGTCCGGGGCGCCGTGACCCGCCGTCTCGACGTCCCGCCGGAGCGCCTCACCGTCCAGACTCCGCTGGCGGACTTGGGCATGGACGACGAGTCAGGGCTGGACGTGCTGGTGGACATGGAGGATGCCCTCGACGTCCGGTTCCCCGACGACTTCCTCGACGGGCTCCACACCTACGGCGACCTCGAGAGCGCGGTGCGCAGAGCGATCGGCGGCTGAACGGCGATCGGCGGCTGAACGGCGATCGGCGGCTGCGCGCGAGGGTCCGACCACGATCGTGCACCCGTGGCCCTCAGCCTCCTTGGGCGGCCTCGTCCGCGAACCGCGCCACGACTTCCCGCACGGGCAGCGGAGGCTCGGCCGCGACGTCGATGCGCTGTAGCGCGTTCAGCACCGCCGTCCGGGAGTCCGTCGCCCAGAAGGGCGGCAGCGACGCCCGCAGGAAGCCGCCGTAGCGCGCCGTCGCGAGCCGCGAGTCCAGCACCGCGACCACACCGCGGTCCCCGGCGGTGCGGACGAGACGCCCGACGCCCTGCGCCAGGCGTAGCGCGGCCGAGCTCGCCGCAACCGACATGAACCCGTTGCCGCCACTGCGCGCGACGGCCTGCTGCCGCGCCGCCGACAGCGGGTCGTCCGGCCGCGGGAACGGGATCCGGTCGATCACCACGAGCTGGCACGCCGAGCCGGGGACATCGACGCCCTGCCACAGCGACAGCGTCCCGAACAGGCAGGTCCGCGCCTCGCGGGCGAACTCGCGCACCAGCGTGGGCGTGGCGTCGTCGCCCTGGCACAGGATCGGGACGTCGATCCGCTCGCGGAGCTCCGCGGCCGCGAGCTCCGCCGCACGACGCGACGAGAAGAGCCCCAGCGTCCGGCCGCCGGCGGCCTCGACGAGCGCAGCGAGCTCGTCCAGCGCGGCCGGGGACAGCCCGTCCCGCCCGGGGGGTGGCAGGTGCCGGGCGACGTACAGGATGCCCTGCCGCGGATAGTCGAACGGGCTCCCCACGTCCAGTCCCCGCCACTCGGGCGCGCCGTCGCCGAGCAGCCCGACCGAACCGGCCGCGGCGTCGAAGGCCCCGCCGACGGTCAGCGTGGCCGACGTGAGCACGACCGTCCGGTCGTCGTAGAGCCGCTGCCTCAGCAGGCCGGCGACCGACAGCGGGGCGATGTGCAGCGCGATCCGTGCCGCACCGTCTGCACGCCGGGCCCGCGACACCCAGGCGACGTCCGGCCCCTGCGGCCCGGCCGACCCGCTCGCCAGCCGCTCCGCCACGCCGTGGACCTCGGTCACCGCGGCCCGCGCGGCCTGCCTCGCCCCGTCGGCCGCGGGCTTGCCCAGCGCGTCGGAGGCCAGGGCCGACAGGACGTCGCGGGCCGCGTCCCGCAGCGCCGCACACGCAACGGCGAGATCCTCCGGCAGTCCCAGCGCGAAGCGGCCCTCAGGGGCCTCGGCCAGCACACCGGCGAGCACGCCCGCGGCGTCGTCCAGCTGGGAGGTGTTCGAGACGCCCGCTTGGCGCACCCGCCTGGACGCGGCCTCGACTCCACCGGCGGTGAGCTCGTCCGAGATCACCGACGTCACCCGGTCCGCGAACTCGTGGCCCTCGTCGAGCACGAGCAGGTCGTGCTCCGGCAGCATGCGCCGGCCCTCGAAGGTGTCGATCGCGACGAAGGCGTGGTTGGTGACGACGACGTCCACCTCGTGCGCCCGCTCGCGCGCCAGCTCGCTGAAGCACTCGCCCGCCTGCGGGCACCGCTGACCGCCCAGGCACTCGCGAGCGCTGACGGAGACCTGCCGCCAGGCGCGCTCGCCCACCCCTGGCACCAGCTCGTCGCGGTCTCCGGACGCCGTCCGCTCCGCCCACTCGCGCACGCGTGCCACCTCCCGGCCGAACCGGCCGGCAGGAGCGGGCGCCGGCCCGACCGCGGCGCCGGACGCCGTCGGTCCATCGCGGGCCGGCCCCGCGGCCGCGGAGTCCGGGCGCAGGTCGAACAGGACGTCGTCGTCCGCCGGGAATCCGCCCACGAGCTTGTGGCGGCACACGTAGTTGCTCCGGCCCTTGACGAGCTGCCAGCTGGGCCGGCGACCGAGCAGCGGCGCGAGCGCGTCCGAGATGCGCGGCAGGTCGCGGTCCACGATCTGGGCCTGCAGCGCCAGGGTCGCCGTCGAGACGACGACCGGCCGGCCGGTCACCACGGCGCGCGCGATCGCCGGAACCAGGTAGGCCAGGGACTTGCCGGTCCCCGTGCCCGCCTGCGCCAGCAGGTGCTCCCCGCTCTCCGCTGCCTCGGCGACGGCGGCGGCCATCGTCTGCTGGCCGGGCCTGGGGACGCCGCCCACGGCGCGCACCGCCAGCTCGAGCAGGGCCGCCGTGCGGTCGTCGTCCGGCTGCGCACGGGCGCCTGCGACGGACACCCGAGTCAGCGTAGTCGGCGAGCCGCACGGAGCCGGGGAACCGTCCACAGCCGACCGTGCCAAGGAAGGGCCACGGAACGGGCCGAGGACGGGTCGAACCGAACCAGCCCGCCGTGCGTACCTCCCGGCGTGACCTCGATGGCCATCGCTGCGACCCTGGGAGGTCTCCGCCATGATGTCGGCGTGACGCACGGACGGTCCCGCCCGCGCGGCGCGCGGTCGGCGACCCACCGCGCGCTCGCCCCGGGATCGCACGGCCAGGCGCCGCCGGCGGACGACGCGAGCACGGACCGGGAACGGGACGACGTCGTGCGCCGGCTCTACGCCGAGCACGCCGGCCCGCTGTTCGCGTTCGTCCTGCGGCTGACCTCCGGTGACTGGCAGCGCGCCGAGGACGTCGTCCAGGAGACACTGCTGCGCGCGTGGCGCAACGCCGACCGGCTGGGCGGCCCGCACCATCCGTCGGTGCGACCCTGGCTGGTCACCGTGGCGCGCCGGATCGTCATCGACGAGCATCGCTGGACCCGGGTCCGTCCGCACGAGGCGCTGGGGCAGGACCTCGACGTCCGTGCCGAGAGCGACCACGCCGATCGCGTCCTGCAAGTGATGACCTTGACGGAGGCGATGCGCACGCTGAGCGCGGCGCACCGCGAGATCCTCGTCGAGACCTACGTCGAGGGCCGGACGGTCGCCGAGGCCGCGCAACGGCTGGGCCTGCCGCTCGGGACGGCGAAGTCGCGCGTGTTCTACGCGCTCGCCGCGCTCCGCACGGCCCTCACGGACAAGGGCGTGACGCCGTGAGCACCGGGCCCGGGCCGGACGCCGCCGTGCACCACGAGGTCGCCTCGTACGCGCTCGGCGCGCTCACCGACGAGGAGGCGACGCGCTTCGAGCAGCACCTCGCGGGGTGCGACATCTGTGCCCGGGAGCTCGACTCGTTCCTGCCCGTCGTCGACCTCCTGTCGGACGTCTCGCTCTCCACTGTGGACCTGCCTCCGCGACCGGCGGACGTCCCGGGCGACGAGTTGTCCCTGCGCCGGTCCCGGCGCTCCGGTCGCCCGCCATCCCGCCAGCTGGGCCGGCGCGTCGGCAGCGCCGCGCAGTCCGTGCTGCGACGGCCGGCGGTCGCCGCCGCGGTCGCCGCGATCGCCGCGGCGGGCGTGACCTTCACGGTCCTGGGTGGTTCGGGACCCGAGCGGCTGGAGTCGGGCCTCTCGACGACGGCGGCGTCCGCCCCAACGCCCTGGGATCGGCTCCGCGGCCCCGCCCCGGTGAACGACCGGCAGCTGTCGGCGACCGACGCCGCGACCGGGGTGCACGCCGACGCGGTCCTGGATGCGGCGTCCTGGGGCACCAGGATCTCGTTCGCGCTGTCGAAGGTAGCGGGCCCGCTGAGGTGTCGCCTCGTCGCCGAGCGCCGCGGAGGAGGCACCGAGGTGCTGTCCACCTGGGTCGTCCCGGCCGACGGCTACGGGACGAGCAAACAGCCACAGCCGCTGGTCCTGCAGACGGCCACGGCCCTGTCCCGCACCGAGATCGCGGGCCTTCGGGTCGAGTCCGTCGCCGGGACCGGCGTGCACGCCCTGGTGTCCGTGTCCGCCTGACGCCCGACCGGATCACGCCGCCCGAAAACGCCCGTGAACACATTCCGCGGCCGGCTGAACCCTTTCCTCGCGGTGCTCGTACTGCATCGTGAGCGGATTGGAAAGCCCACCATTCCACCGGGAGGAACGATGAACCCTGGCAAGCGCACGGTGCTGGCCGCCGGCGGCATCATCGCCGGCGCGGCGGTCATGAGCGGATGCGGGAGTGGCGGTTACAGCGCCGACTACACCACGAATGCCGGCAACGCACCGGCGATGACCATGCCTGGGACCTCATCGGCCGCAGCCGCCCCGACGGTTAAGAAAGCGCAAAGCTCGGGTAATGCGGCGGCAGCCTCTCTGGAGATCGCCCTGACTCAGACGAAAGCGCTGGGTTGGGTCGTTGCGGACGGCAAGGGTTGGATTCTCTATCGATTCGACAAGGACCACGCCAAGCCGACCCCGTGGTCGGCGTGCACGGGCGCCTGCGAGCAGAAATGGCCCCCGGTGCTGGTGCACGGCGCTCCCGCACTGAAAGGGGTGAGCAGCTCCATCGTCGGCAAGATGCTCCGCCCTGATGGCACGTGGCAGCTCACCTTGCACGGCTGGCCGGTCTACCGCTTCGCCGGCGACACCACCCCCGGCCAGTGGAAGGGCCAGGGCGTCGGCGGCACCTGGCACACCATCAAGCGCACGGGAGCGCGCAACACGATCCAGGCGATGACCACGGCGGCCCCCGCCGGCGCCGGCACGCCCCGTGCCTCGAGCAGCTCGGCGCCGCAGCCGACCATCACCGACCCGTACGGCAACCCCAGCTACTGACCTCTGCCCCGCACCCTGATCCCCGGTCCCGCCGGCGCCTCCGCTCCGTCCAGAGGCGTCGGCGGGACCATCGTCCGACGCCGGCCGCCTCGTTCGGGTCCGCCGTCGGATCATCGACCGAACAGAGCGCAGACGGGAATCGGGCTACCCGTCGCCTCGTGGTCGGCGTCAGGTGACGGCGTAGAGCCGCGGCCGCAGAGGCACCGGGCCGCTGATCGGCGGTGGGCCGCCGGGCACAGGGAGGGACGCAACCGAGCGCCGTCCGCCGCGGTCCCCCGACGCCGTGGGGGCCAGTGCCACCGGGAGGTCGAGCGGACCGGAGTCGGGGCCCGGCCGCGCCGGCGCGGGGAACCGCGGAGCAGCGGATGCCAGCATCGTGCGGGTGATCGCGGTGAAGGCCTGCGGCGCGTTGACGGCGACCAGGCCGACGAGCTCGCCGTCCACGCGATATCCGACCGCGACGCCGGCCCGCGCCATGTCACGCCGTCCGGGCCGCTGCTCGGTCACCGTGATCTCGGCGTCTGCGGGCAGGACCCCGCACACCTGGATGCGCAGCCCGAACTGATCGGACCAGAACCTCGGGACGTGCGTGAACGGCGCGGCGTAGCCGGCGCCCACCATGAGCGTGCGGGCAGCGGCGCGTCCCTGCTCGAGCGCGGTGATCCACTGCCCGACGCGCGTCGGGGTCGCGCCGTAGCGCAGGTTCGGCCAGCGCGCGGCGGTGCCGGCGGCAACGACGTCGGGGATGCCGACCACGTGCAGCGCCTCGTCGCAGAGGACGCCGTCGCTGGTGTCGAGCCCGGGAATGCCCTGCAGCCAGCCCGTGTCCGGGCGCTCGCCGGTGGTCGCGACCACGACGTCGGCGACCACCTCGTCGCCGTCGTCCAGGGCGAGGACCCAGCCCCGGCGGCTCCGGACGATCGAGGTGACCCGGCGGCCCAGCCGCAGGTGCACGCCGTCCCGGGCGATCTCGCGGGTGACCAGCCGCCCGACCTGCTCGCCCAGCGGGCGGACGAGCGCCTGCGGGCCGGGGTCGATAAGAACGCATTCCCTGGCGAGCGTCCTGACGGCGTGGGCGACCTCGCAGCCGGTCAGACCCGCACCGACGACGGCCACCCGGCGTGCCGTACAGAGCTCCTGGCGCAACGCCCAGGCGTCGCTGAGCCGGTACAGCATGTGCATGCCGGGCTCGGTCATCGGCCAGCCCCGGGGCGGAACCGGGGCCGCGCCCGTGGCGACCACCAACGCGTCATAGCCGAAGCGCTCGCCGGTGTCGGTGTAGACGACGTGCTCGTCCGGGTCCAGCCCGACGGCGCGCCGACCGAGACGCCATTGCACGGTGTCGCCGGCGTGCACCGGCAGCAACGTGTCACGCACCCGCTTGTGCCCGGTGAGCACGCCCTTGGCGCACGCGGGCCGGTCGTACGGCGGGGTGGACTCGTCGTGCAGTACGACGATGTCCCCCTCGAACGCCTGCCGCCTCAGCTCCTCGACGGCGGCCAGCCCGGCCCGTCCGCCACCGACGACGACGACCTGCTGCCGCGCGTACCCGCGACGGCGCCCTCCCCCGGTGTCCTCTCTCGGCGTCATCGGACCCTCCCCTTGCGCGGGCTTCTGGCTTGCCGGGAGATGCCGGGGGCGCTCCCGGCGGAGATCGGGAACACCGGGACCCCGGACGGCGGTGACGGCGGCGGGTCGGTCCCGAACGGTCCGGGCGACGGCCCGGCGGACTGCGGTCCCACCTGCGGTGCCACCGCGGCGGAAGGTCCGGGAGCTCCGGCCGGTGAGCTGGGGATCGGGCCGGTGCCCCCGGTGACGACCGTCGTCGGCAGCCGGCGCAGGGCGATCGCACGAGCGGGGCAGACCTCCACGGCCCGGATCACGCGCTCGGCGCCCACGGCCGGCACGTGCGGGCGGTAGGCGAGGCGCCCACTGCCCTGCAGCCGGAAGAACTCCGGGGCCTCGTGCTCGCAGAAGCCGAATCGCTGGCACTTGCCCGCGTCGACGTCGACGACCAGGGACTGGGCCTGGCTGCGCTCCACCGACCGCGTGACCAGCCGGCCCCGAGCCCGGCCGATCAGCGGGGTCGTGATCAACCACAGGAGCACGACGCTCGCGGCGCACCCGACCACCGTCCCCCAGACCCAGACCGGCCCGACGTCGGAGCCCGAGATCAGCACGTGCCCGGTGAGCAGGAAGAACGCCCCGTAGGTGAGGGCATGGACGCCGCGCCAGCGGGCGTGCCCGAGTCTCTTGCGGATCGGGACCGACAACGCGCCGGCGAGGAGCAGCTCCAGCGACAGGGCGCCGGCGCCCACGCCGATCGGATCACTCGGGTTGACGAACGGCAGGACCTCGTCGACGAGACGGACGATGCCACCGGGCGCCGCGAGTTGTGCCCCGGCGTGCACCACGCCGAGGGTGAGCCCGAGCAGAGCCACCGTCATATGGGCCGCCTCGACGGTGGAGTACCGCATCCGCGTCGAGGCCCAGCCGTTGCGGACGACGATGCCGAGCACCACCGCGAGCCAGAGCAACAGGAACGAGGTGAATCCCACGGTGGCGGCGACCGCGTGCACGGTCTGAGACAGCACCTCGAAACCTCCAAGGTGAGAGAGGATTTTGGCCAGACCCCGGCACGCGAAACGGAATTAGCCGTGAACCTAGGTACGCCCGTCGGTGGTGTCAACCGGTGCGGCCGGTACTTGCGTGGAATTAACGTTTGCGGCAGGGCCGCGCTGTTAAGCCGAGGGCAAGCGGAAACTAAGTCTTTCTGCGGGCTCAATCGAGGTTCAAGCCTCGATCAAGGGGTCGGGAAAAAGCGCGAGGAGCGTTGACGGCACCTTCTGTTGCTGCCAGTCTCGCTATCGCTCGCGACAGTGGTCCGCTAGGACGGAAACGCCCTACCCCGGCACCCCGTTACATCCCGGTCCGCGGCGCCGCGAAATGTAGGAACATGCCCAACCGAACCTGCCGAACCTGCCGAAGAAAGGTGGCTTCAGTTGGTCGTCCCCGGGGTGCTCCGCGTGGCGTCCGCCGCCGCGGTGGCGGTGGCCGCGGCGGCCGTCGTCGCGGTACCGGGGCTGGCCCTGGCGGACACGGGCAACCCGGCTCCGGGGCCGGTCGGTCCCGGTGGCGTCCTGGTCCCGGACACGACGATCGGGGCCGGACGCAGCGCGCCACTCAACGCCGCGGACCGGGACTTCGTGTCCAGGGTCCGGCTCGCGGGTCTCTGGGAGATGCCGGCCGGAACGATGGCCATGCAGAAGGGCGTGAGCCCTCGCGTCCGCGAGATCGGCCGCATCATCGCCGAGCAGCACGTCAAGCTGGATCAGCTCGACCGTGTGGCAGCGACGCAGCTCCAGCTGCGGCTGCCGAGCCGGCCGCTGCCGGAGCAGCAGGGGTGGGTCGACGAGATGCGCCGGGCGCGCGGAACGGACTTCGACCGGCTGTTCGTGGACCGGCTGCGCGCCGCCCATGGCGCGATCTTCGGGGCGATCGCCACGATCCGCGCGGACACGCGCAACGACGTCGTCCGGCAGCTGGCCCAGGAGGCCAACCAGTTCGTCATGACCCACATGACGCTGCTGGAGAGCACGGATCTCGTCGACTACGGCCAGCTCCCGACGGCGCCCGACCCGCCGCCGCTCCACCTTCACCAGCTCGACCCGGTCCAGGCCCGCAGCGCGGTCGGAGGTGCGTCCCCGCCCGTCATCTGGGGCGTGCTCGGCGCAGGACTGCTGGCCGGGACCGCCGCACTCGTCCGCGCGATGCGCCCCCGCTGAGCGCCGGCATCACCTCCACGTCAGGCACTCCAGACCGGCCCCGTCGAACACCAGATCC
>Ga0081540_1002740_pt1 | contig 14339 bp, 16 predicted proteins | sample TabmetS2T1R1_FD_71024 | JGI IMG/M metagenome (GOLD analysis project Ga0081540, IMG submission 71024) | Tabebuia heterophylla rhizosphere microbial communities from the University of Puerto Rico - S2T1R1 | ecosystem: Host-associated > Plants > Roots > Rhizosphere ... | reverse complement strand
TTCCACCCTAATGGCGGCGCTGTCGGCGATCCGGGTCCGACTTCGCGCAGCCCTCCCGCGCACAGCGCCAAACAATTCGGACAGCGACAAATATCGCTCGTCCGCAGACCGGGAGAACCACTCCGAGGACACGCGGCCGATCCGCTCTCCCCGGCTTACATCCACCTTGTAGCCGGCGCGTTGATCGCGTCCGGCATCCACCGTATCCAGCTGGGTCATGGGCCATCTCCATGACGGGCCTCGCCGAGACTTTCTCGCGAGCCATCAACCCGTCACACCATGCCCGGCCCCACTCTTACTCTTTTCGCGATTGCGCCCGGTCAGCGGTGCCGGCTGAGATCACCGCAGCTGCCCACACTCCCGCGTCACGGATGTAAGCCCGTCAGGGTGAAAACCCGGCCGAGCCGGGGTTTCAGCGAAGCTGACAGCCGGGTCCCCGAAGGGGAGACGCCGCGCGCAAACGCGTGCGGTTCCGAGTCGTAAACAGAGGGTTAATCCGGTATTTTCGAACACCAAATATAGCCTGGGACTCCGCGGATGGAATCGCTCCATGCATGCGGCATGTCGAACAACTCGATCCCCATCGGGCAGATCCTGGTCTCGGTTGCGCTGGCAGCAGGCTTGTCAGTCAATGCGCTTGCCCTATGGGCAATGACCTAGCTTCCTCTGCCCTTAGCAACGGTCTTCGAGTGCAAGAAATAGCAGCCGGCGAGCGGATGCCTGATCGCAAGGAGAATTTGCGTAGCCCTATTCCAGGCTCGTCAAAACGAGTCGGCGAGCGCGATCTCCGCCTTCAGCGCAGCGATCCGGCGCGCGGCTTCATCAGAACTCAAATTCGCCGCGTATTGAAGCCCGGCCACTTGCTCGGACGATGCCAACGCGCATCCATAAGGGACCATCGATGTGTAATCTCTATTCGATCACCACCAACCAGGCCGCGATCATTGCACTGTTTCGCGTCATGAACCGCTATGTCGGCAACCTGCCGCCAATGACGGGCGTATTCCCTGACTATCCGGCCCCCGTCATCCGCAACACCGCCACCGGCCGCGAGATGACCACGATGCGCTGGGGCATGCCCCCGCCCCCCCGCGCCGGCAACTTTCCGGTCACGAACATCCGCAACACCTCTTCCCCGCACTGGCGCGCCTGGCTGAAGCCGGAGAACCGCTGCCTCGTGCCGGCCAATAGCTTTGCCGAGTACGCCCCCGAGCCAAACCCTGAGACGAAAAAGAAGGACGTCGTCTGGTTCGCGCTGAACGAGGACCGGCCGCTGTTTGCCTTTGCGGGCATCTGGACCGAGTTCAAGGGCGACCGGAGCACAAAGTCAAAACCGATCCCCGGTCCTCACCTCGTCTACGGCTTTCTCACAACCTCCCCAAACGCCGTGGTTGAGCCGATCCACGAAAAAGCGATGCCGGTCATTCTCACCACAGATGAAGAGCGCGATGTCTGGATGCGTGCCCCGTGGGACGAGGCCAAGGCCCTGCAGCGCCCCCCGCCCGACGACGCGCTGAAGATCCTGATGCGCGGCGCGGACAAGGAGGACAAGGCGGCCGCCTGACCGTTTTTGCACAGGTCGGCGGAACAGGTGGAGAAGTCTGCGCCTGGTTTTGGAATCCCTGCCCCGTGCTAACCCGCGGAACGAGTCGCGGGACATCAAGATTCGTCCTGGCAGGAGTGATCTCGATGTTGATGACGAAGGCAAATAGACCTGCAACCCGGACCCTTCGTGGCTGGGCGATTTGCATGCTGCAGGAGGCCGGCGCTGTCCGCGAGTGCGAGGAACACGGCTGGATACAGGATCGCGCGGATCCGCACGCGCGCGAGCGGGCGTTCGAGATGGCCAGGCACGCCGCCCCGCCCGGCGTCGCTGCGGAAGCCGCCGCGGCTGCGATCGCCGACGTCCTGGACGGCATTGGCGATACCTGCCCCGAATGTCCGCCTGTGGACTGAACTGACCTGGGGACACTGCACCCTGTATAGTCTGGTCATGGGCACCGCCGATCAGGACAACCGCGTCTCCACGGCGCCACACCGCAAGATCATCCACATCGACATGGATGCGTTTTACGCGTCGGTGGAACAGCGTGATCATCCGGAACTCCGCGGCAAGCCGGTCGCGGTGGGCGGATCGGCGGAGCGCGGCGTCGTTGCCGCAGCGAGTTACGAAGCCCGCAAATTCGGAGTGCGCTCGGCGATGCCGTCTGTCACGGCAAAACGACAGTGTCCCGATCTGATCTTCGTCAAACCGCGCTTCGAGGTGTACAAGACCATCAGCCGCCAGATCCGCGACATCTTCGCCGAGCACACGCCGATCATCGAGCCGTTGTCCCTCGATGAAGCCTATCTCGATGTCACCGAAAACCTGCAAGGCATCTCGTTGGCGAGGGATGTCGCGCTCCGGATCCGCGAGAAGATCAAGGCCGAGACTGGCCTCAACGCCTCGGCCGGAATCTCCTACAACAAATTTCTGGCGAAGCTCGCCTCCGATCACCGCAAACCCAATGGGCAGTATGTGATCTCACCCGAGATGGGACCAGCGTTCGTCGAAGGTCTTCCGGTCGGCAAATTTCACGGGATTGGCCCAGCCACGAGTGCGAAGATGAATGGTCTTGGAATCTTCACCGGGCTCGACATGCGCAATCAGTCGCTGGACTTCATGAACGCGAACTTCGGCAAGGCTGGCGCCTATTACTATTGGATCTCGCGAGGGGTCGACGACCGGCCCGTCCGTGCCAATCGGGTCCGGAAATCGGTGGGGGCGGAGAACACGTTTTCCTCCGACCTTCAAGAGTTCGACGCCATGGTGTCGGAACTCGAGCCGCTGATCGACAAGGTCTGGCAGCATTGCGAAGCCACAGGTCATCGCGGCAGGACTGTGACGCTGAAGGTCAAATTTGCCGACTTCGAGATCATCACGCGAAGCCGGTCGGTTGCCTCGGCGATCGCGACCCGCGACGAGCTCGCGCGGCTATCGATCGGCCTGCTCGAGGACAACACCCCTCTTCCCAAAGCCGTGCGGCTTCTGGGCGTGTCGTTGTCGTCTCTGCAGGACGAGAACGACGCAGAGCCGCAACTGGACCTTATGATTTGAAATGAAAGCACGCTGCTCGCCCGATCCCGACGCAAGCGACATGTCCGGAGGATCAAAAGAACCGATGCTCGAACACGACCAGACTTTGGCCGCGATGGCCGAGGCGTTGGCCAGATCCGGAGACTATCGGGTCCTTCGCCGGCTTGTTCCCCGGACGAGCTTCACGGCGTCCGAGGGACCAACGAAGACCGCAATCCTTCTCGACGTTGAGACGACCGGTCTCGACCAGCGAAAGGACGAGGTGGTTGAGCTCGGAATGATCAAGTTCGATTATCTGCCGGACGGCCGTATCGCCAGCATCAGGGACGTCTTCTCGTCCTTCAACGAGCCGCTTGAGCCGATCCCGCCGGACGTCATCGCGCTCACCGGGATCACGAACGAGATGGTTGCGGGACACCGGATCGATGAAGCGGCCGTCTCATCATTCGCGGAGGAAGCGGTGATCGTCATCGCGCACAATTCTGGTTTCGACCGCAAATTCGCCGAGCGCTATTGGCCGATTTTTCAGCGAAAGGCCTGGGGATGTTCGGCGACCGAAATCGAGTGGCGAAAGCACGGCTTCGAAGGCTCGCGCCTTGGCTACCTCTTGAACGGCGCAGGTTTCTTCCACCAGGCTCACAGGGCTGTCGACGATTGCCATGCCCTGCTCGAAATTCTCTCGTTCGAGCTGCCGACAACCGGAACGTCGGCGCTCGCCGTTCTGCTGGAGCGAGCCCGCAAAAAGACGATGCGGCTTTGGGCGGAGCAATCACCCTTCGATCTCAAAGACGTACTCAAGCGACGCGGTTATCGTTGGAGCGACGGCGGCGACGGCAGGCCAAGGTCATGGTACGTCGATCTCGATGAAAGCAGACTCGACGACGAAATCACGTTCCTCAAGACAGAGATCTATCTCCGTGACCTGGAGCCGTCCGTGCAGACGCTCACGGCCTTCGACCGGTTTTCGATCCGCGCATGACTGAGCGGAGAAAGTCCGCGAGACGGCGGATATTCTCGGCTGGCCCCCGCTTCAGAGCTTTTCTACCAAATGAACCTCAACCGGAAAGCCCATCAACTGAATACGATCTGCGACGGCCCGTAGACTGACTTTGCTGAAAAATGGAAGGCTGACTTCACCAGATTTTCTGTACCGATCACGCATAACTCCAAATACCACAGCAAATTCGCTCGGCACAGGTTTTGATCGCCCATCCGGCAATAACGCGTCGAAACCGCTTTTGCGCACCTTTGTTTGCCATTTTTTGACTTCTCTTCGTAGGTCGATCCGAAATTTCTCATCTCGAACAAAAGACTCTGCCGAGACGACGCCTTGATTCCACAAATGACTGATCGGAGCCGACGAGTGACCGTCCTTGAGATGGATGAACTGCTTGGCTTTCGAGAGAAAGTCGCAGGGCTCAAGATTAGCACCGGGCGCACCTTCAGGGGACAATTTAACTTGGTCGAGGTTGAGTAAGTTCTTATTTCCGTCGAGTTCGGCAATGAACTCCCGCTCACTGGTAGTCTTTGTTGACGCGACGAACGGCTTTTTTGCTACGAGTTTTAGAAAGTCGCTCTCCACCGTCGCGTGAAACGCCTTGTCGACAACAAACCAGTCGCCGGCGAACAGAACGTATGTATCCCCCTTGAAAGTCAGTTCGTAGACGAAGCAGTCGTAGACCTTATCGGACCAAGACCCAAGATCGTCAGATACACTCGCAATCTTCTGTCAGTTCAATAGTGCTGCGTCGATCAGCGCGATCGAACCGCTCTCTTCTGCTCACGCTGCTAGCGAAAACTCTGCAATGGCGCATCCAATTTCTTCGCTATTCTAGCCGAACGCTCGACTAAGAGCTTATTTCTCTTTCGGCCGCACGTTTCTCCGTCTTCTCTAAAAGAGGGCTCGCTATTCTGGTCCCGTTATTGCGATGGCGTGAAGGAGAGCAGAGGAATGCCGCGGCGACCGGCCAAGGTTACTCAGGCAGACATCGCCCGGGCGATCCGCGCTGCCAAGGACGCAGGCGCAAGCGCCGTGACAATCGACGGAGATGGTGTCATTCGGATCGCCCTCGCGAGCAGCACCGCATCCGTCAAGCCTGCAAAGTGTGTCGGCGACGAATGGACGCCGTCCGAGCCGCTGCAACGCTTCCTGAAACGTACCGAAAGCGGGTGAAACGCACCTTATCTAATTGATGCAGAGTCGCCGCATCGTTAGACTCCGAGCATTGGTTCTCGGAGAAAGCCAATGCTTGCACGCAAAGCCGGGTCTCCTCGCGCGCCCGAGGACCACCGGATGAACCTGTACCACGACAATTCTCGTGGACGTTTGCGCTGGTACGTCAAGGCCAGCAAGACGGGACGCCGCATCGACATCACTGAAGCGTACAGTACGGATGAGCGAAGCGAATTCCACCAGGCTTGGGAGGCTGCGGTCCGTGCTCTGGGAGGAGTGCCACGCATGCGCCGCGCCAAACCCGATGAGGCACCAATTACTTCACGCCGCTACCTGATCAGCGATGTGTCCGACAAGGGTCAGCTGCGCTGGTATGTGCAGCTTCGCGACAAACTGCCGAAGATTAGAATCCACGAGGCGTTTGGAAGCGACGAGTTCAATGGCGCGGTCGATGCTGCCATCGTCGATCAGATCGGCAAGTTTGGCGACGCTACCGATTGGATCCGTGCCGAAAAGCAGACGCGCGAGAAACGCCCGCCCCTGCCGACTACGCCGCCGATTCCCGGGAGCCTTCGCTGGTACTGGACGCTCTACAGGCAAAGCGACCGCTGGCTTGGCAATCCGTCGATCGGTGAGGAAGGACTGGCGGACAGCACGCGAGATGCGAGGACCGGCCTGATCGAGCCGCTGCTCGTTGACAACGGAGAGCGGCCGTTTGCGGCGCTTACCCGCAACGTGCTGCGCGAAGAGCTGAAGGCGCGAACGCCCGTCCAAGCCGGCAATCTGTTGTCGGCGCTGCGCCACGTGATCGGCTGGATGATCGATGAGGACCACATCGAGCCGGATGACGATCCAACCATTGGGCTCAAGAGCGGCAAAGCGAAAGCCTCGCGCGAGAGCGGCGGTTGGGTGCCCTGGACAGAAGTAGACATGGCGAAGTATCGCGCGCGCTGGCCCCTCGGCACCGAGGCGCGGCTGATGTTCGATATCCTGCACTACACTCACTTGCGGCTCGGCGATGCCGCGCGATTTGGACCTGCGCACCTGCAGCGAGTATTGAAGACAATGATGGTCAAGGTCGCGACCGAGAAGAGCAAAGGCCAAACCACGGCAACGGTGCCCGTGCATCGTGACTTCGCGGTCTCGCTGGCGGCGGCGCGCAATGCCGGCATCCTGGGAACGGGCGAAGTCTTCACTGGCAAACCGGTGGAGGGCCAGATCCTTCCCATGAACAAGAAGGCGTGGGCGGCAAAGTTCAAGAAGTTTGCGCGCCTCGCCGGCGTCAACGAGCCCAAAAAGAACTGCCATGGCGTGCGCAAGGCGCGCGCCGAAGTCGCGGCCTACTCGGAGTGCACGGAAGCGCAGATGATGGCGATGTTCGGCTGGCGTGATCACAAGATGCCAGCGCTCTACATCGCGAAAGCGAACCGAGACAAGCTTGCGATCGGCGGGATGGAGAAGATCGAGGCCTATGATCAGATGGAGAACATCGCCGATCTGGCGATGCCAGCCGACCAGAACAGAATAGTAACTTTTGAGAGTAACCGGCGGAAAAAACCCTGAAATTTCAACCCCAAATGTGGGGGTGGTGCGCTCGGAGGGACTCGAACCCCCACGATTTTACTCACTGCCACCTCAAGGCAGCGCGTCTACCAATTCCGCCACGAGCGCTTGGGATACCGGCTGGAAGGACTAGCGTCCGCCGGATCAACGGCGCCGATGTAACAAATCAGGGATGGAGGGACAAGGAAGTTTTGCGCTCCGATAACTACCTGACATCAGGGGATTTCGGCAGCATTTGCTTGACTTCCACCGCGATACGGTTGCGATCCACCAGCACCACGCCGGAAGCCACCGGCAGGTTGTTGGCGAGGATCTTGACCTCGTCGGCTTCCGTGGCGTCCAGTTCGATGATGGCGCCGCGGGAAAGCCGCATCACCTGGTGGATGGGCATGGTCGTGGTGCCGAGCACCACCATGAGATCGACGCTGACTTTATCGAGGGTGGCCACTTCGAAACCGCCAAAGGGGGACTAAATGGGTGTGGTTCCACCTGACCACGTTATGGTTAGCCAATGGTTAATGACCGCCAAAGCCTTGATTTGACGACATTCGCGCTAGCCCAGGGCGGCGGCGAGGTCGAATGGCGAATCTCGGCGGGTCCCGTGCCCTACCCCGATGCCGTGACCGAGATGGAAGCCCGCGCGGCCGAGATTGCCGAGCACAAGGCGGCCGAGCTGGTCTGGCTGCTGGAACATCCCCCGCTCTACACGTCAGGCACCAGCGGCAAGAAAGCCGACCTGCTCGATCCGCGCTTTCCGATGTTCATCACCGGCCGCGGCGGACAGCTAACCTATCACGGCCCCGGCCAGCGGGTGGCCTATGTGATGCTCGATCTGAAGCGGCGGCGGCCGGACGTGCGCGCCTATGTCGCCGGCCTGGAAGAATGGATCATCCGCACGCTCGACGCCTTCAACGTGCGCGGCGAGCGCCGCGAGGACCGCGTCGGGGTCTGGGTCAGGCGGCCCGACAAGGGCGTTGGCTATGAGGACAAGATCGCGGCGATCGGCGTGCGGCTGCGCCGCTGGGTCTCGTTCCACGGCATCGCCATCAATGTCGAACCGGAGCTAGCGCATTTTTCCGCGATCGTGCCCTGCGGTGTCGCCGATCCGCGTTACGGCGTCACTTCGCTGGTCGATCTCGGCCTGCCCGTGACCATGGAAGATGTCGACGTCGCGCTGCGGCGGGCGTTTGAAGAAGTGTTCGGCGCGACAGGCGCGCGGCTGCCCGAGGCGACGCCCTGAGACATCCGGCCGCCCTGCTTCTTGAGGTCTTCCGCTCCGGCGAGCGGCGCCACATATCCAGAGGCAACGGTGCACAGTGGAGGTCGCGATGACGACGCACAGGCTTCCCTTCGAGAACCGGTGGACCAACAACGCGAACGCCCTGCATTGGAATTCCGAACTTGACCATCTGGGCGTGGCGAACGTACGGGCCATGTTCGCAGATCACGAAACGCGGCATCCCAACCGGCGCAACGTCGTGCAGGACATCCCGGCCGGTTTTGTCCGGGACTGGCTGGCGTTCCAGGATCGGCGCGCGGCGCGGCAACAACTGCTTTGGCGCGTAACCGTGATTGCGCTCTCGGGTGTCGCCGCGACGGCGGCCGTGCTGGGTGTGGTAAGGGTGTAGAACGCGCGCTCGGATGAGCTTCACGCCGCAGCCTTGCGCGGCGCGACCTCGAGCTTTCCGGCGATGTAGCGGCGCTCCTGGGTGAGCCCGCCGAAGCCGTACGCATCGCCCTTGACCTCGTCGACATGGGCGTAGCTCTCCTCGTGCAGCGGCCCGAGCAGTTCGCCCATGCGCTGGAACAGCGCGGCGAGATAGGCCGCCTTCTCGTCCTTGGTGTTGGTGCCTTCGCTGACGTGAACGTCGAGCCAGAAGCTGGCGAGGCTTTGCTCGGCGAGCGATTTGCCGCCGGCGAACCAGTCGGCGGCGTCGACCGATTTAACAATGATGGCGGTGACCATGGGATCCTTGCGCAGGATCCGCGCGGTGAGATCGCTGACGGCGGAGGCAATTTCCGCCTTCAGCGACGGTGTCTTGCGAACGCTGGAATAGGTGACGGTGATGAGCGGCATGGTCGTTCTCCTTCGATGGCGCGCTGGCATTGCGCTTCCCCCTACCTAGACCCGCGACCATCATTTTGGTATCTTATCTCTGTTCATAACAGTGATAACTTATACTGATGATGACATGAGCACGCTGGATATCGATACGGTGCAGGCATTCCTGCTGGTCGCCGAGCTACAGAGCTTTACCCGCACAGCCGAAGCACTCGGCGCCACGCAGGCCGCCGTCAGCATGAAACTGCAGCGGCTGGAGGGCGTGCTCGGCAGGCGGCTGGTCGAACGCTCGCCCCGCGCCGTCGCGCTGACCGCCGAGGGCGCAGCGTTCCTGTCCCACGCCCGCGCGCTGATCGCGGCGCATGACCGCGCGCTGTCGGGCGAAACGCCCGCGCGTCAGCAATTGTCGCTCGGGATATCCGATCACGCCGCGGGTCCGGAACTGGTGCCGCTGCTGGAGCGGCTGCACGCGATGTCGTCGCAACTGGCGCTGTCCGTGACGATCGGCTTTTCGCGCGCGATGCTGGAGGCCTACGACGCCGGCGAGCTCGACGCCGTGGTGGTGCGGCAGGAAGGCAGCCGGCGCGGCGGCGAGAAGCTGACGGAAGATACCTTCGGCTGGTTCGCGGCAAGACGCCCGGTCTGGCGCCGCGGCGAGACCTTGCCTTTGGCGACGCTGGCGCCGCCCTGCGGCGTGCGCGCGCTCGCCGTCCGCGCCCTCGACAAGGCCGGCATCGCATGGACCGAGAGCTTTGTCGGCGGCGGCGTCACGGCTGTCACCGCCGCGGCCCTGGCCGGCCTTGCGGTCGCGCCGCTCGCCCGGCGGATCGCGCCGGCGGGCCTCGTCGATATCGGGCCCGCCGAAAGTCTGCCGCGGCTGGCTTCCTCGAAGGTAATGCTGCACTCCAAAGTCAGCGATCCCGCCAAGCTCATGGCGTTGCGGACACTGGCGGCAACGTTCAGAAGCGTGGTCGCTGCGGCGTAACGGACCGTTTCGTTAAAAAGACCGATTTTTCAGGAACCAATTGGCTCCTTGCGCGTTTGCGCCTCTTAAACGGGCAGTCGGATGTTCAAGAAAGATCAACAACCGCAAAGGGATCTATTCGAATCCGAACGTAATTTCCGACTCCTGGTTGAAGGTGTTGCCGACTACGCGCTCTACATGCTGAATCCGAACGGCGTGGTGACGAGCTGGAACATTGGCGGCCAGCGGATCAAGGGCTACTCCCCCGCCGAGATCATCGGGCAGCATTTTTCCCGCTTCTATACCGAGGTCGACCGCACCAACGGCAAGCCGCAGCGTGCCTTGCGCATTGCCCGGGAACAGGGCCGTTACGAGGAGGAAGGCTGGCGCGTTCGCAAGGACGGCACGTTCTTCTGGGCCAGCGTCATCATCGATCCCATCTACGAAGACGGCAACCTCGTCGGCTTTGCCAAGATCACCCGGGACATCACCGAACGCCGCGAAGCGCAGCTCAAGCTCGAACAGATGCACCAGCAGCTTGCGGAATCGCAGAAGCTCGAGGCGCTCGGCCAACTAACCGGCGGCGTGGCGCATGATTTCAACAATCTTCTGATGATCATCAGCGGCAGCCTTCACACGCTGAAGAAAGCGGTCGGTGACGATGCAAAATGCCAGCGGGCGCTGTCAGCGATCGAAGGGGCAACCAAGCGCGGCGCCTCCCTCACCAGCCAGTTGCTGACATTCGCACGGCGGCAGAGCGTCAACCCGCAAGCGACCGATGTCGCCGAGCGCATCACTGCGGTCCGCGAGGTGCTCGATGCCGCCGTCGGCAGCGCGGTAACGCTGCAATTCGAGATCGCTCCGGAGGTCTGGCCGGTCATGGTCGACGTCACCGAGTTCGAAACGGCGGTGGTCAACCTCGTCGTCAACGCCCGAGACGCCATGAGCGGCGGCGGCGTCATCACGATATCGGTGCACAACGAGCCGCCCACCGGCGAGGCCGATGCTGTCGGCCATGTTACGATCTCTGTAGAGGACACCGGCGTCGGCATCGCCCCCGATATCCTTTCCAAGATCTTCGATCCCTTCTTCACCACCAAGCCGATCGGCAAGGGCACGGGTCTCGGCCTGTCGCAGGTTCATGGCTTCGCGCATCAGGCCGGCGGAACGGTCAGGGTGGCGAGCGAACTCGGCAAGGGCACGAAGATCACGATGTTGCTGCCGCGCAAGGAAGCCGCGCCTGCGGCCGAGGACACCAATACGGTCGCAGCCGGCGGCAGCGGCATCGTGCTGCTGGTCGAGGACAATCCGGAGGTCGCCGCCGTCAGCGCCGGCCTGCTCGAACAGCTCGGCTACACCGTCCGCAAAGTGGCGAACGCCGAGGCGGCATTGCGCGAAATCGAGCTCGACGGCATCGACCTCGTCTTCTCCGACATCGTGATGCCCGGCAAGATGGACGGCCTCGGGCTGGCGCGCCATTTGAAGGCGATCAAGCCCGGACTGCCGATCCTGCTCGCCAGCGGCTACAGCGACGCCGCGCTCAGCGTGCGCGGCGATTTTCCCATCCTGCGCAAGCCCTACGAAATCCACGAACTCAGCCAGGCGATCGCGAAGCTGCCGCGCTAGCTTCTACGTCGGACCGCCGCCAGCGCTCTTTCCCGCCACGAACCAGTAAGCCAGCCCGGCCGCCATTCCGGCCACGACGAAAACCATTCCGATCACGACGAAAAGAAGGCTCACGCTCGATGGCGGCATAAGGGCTCGCAACAAAAGATTTTGGCTCAAGCCGCCGATCGCGGCGCCGACGAAACCGAAAAACAAAACGGACCGTATTCGAAATTTCTCGCTCAGCCAGATGACCACAGCAGCGGGAATTCCCGTCAGCAGGCAAGTAATGATGAAAATCAGAACTGCGGGAAATAGCAACGCAATGGCACTACCCGCAAATCTGAAAGAAAAGATACCACCGGATGCAACCGCAGAGATCACGAGTGCGAAGGCGCAGAGAATACCAGTCGCCGCGCCGCATCCGGCCAGCCAACCTCCCATCGCACGAGAACAGCTAGCGGAACACATCTCCGTCTCCCCTCACAAAATCGCGTCAAAGGCACTGCGCAGTGTTTCGTGCCGGAACACGAATCCGTTGCTGAGCGCCTTGTTTGGCAACACGCGCTGGCCGCCCAACAGCAATTCATTGGCAAAGTCACCGCCAACCCGGCGCAGCAGGCCACCGGGAATCCGGAAAATCGCGGGCCGGTGCAGCCGGCGGCTCAATTCCTCCGTGAACTTGGTATTGGTTACAGGGATCGGCGCGGTAGCGTTGATCGGCCCTGCCAGTTCAGGCTTTGCGATCACGTGCGCGATCAGTCGGATCAGATCGTCGCGCTCGATCCAGGACATCCACTGCCGGCCCGAGCCCAGCGGCCCGCCGAGGCCGAATTCGAACGGCGTCAGCATCCGCGTGATGAAGCCGCCATCGGTGCCGATCACGAGGCCGATCCGCAGACAGACCACGCGCACGCCATGCTCTTCGGCCGGACGCGCCGCGTTCTCCCAGGCATCGCAGAGTTCGTGGCTGAAGCAGGCATGAGACTTGGCCGATTCCGTCAGAACCTGGTCCTGCCAGAGTCCGTACCAGCCGATCGCCGAGCCTGAGACCAGCACCGCCGGCTTGCGTTCGAGCCGCGCGATCAGGCCTATGACATCGCGCGTCATGTTGATGCGGGAACCCAGGATCTTGCGGCGCTTGGCTTCGGTCCAAAGCCCGTTGCCGATCGGCTCGCCCGCGAGATTGACGATCGCATCGATTTTGGTGTCCGCCGGGAGCTGATCGAGGCTCGTAATCAGCGTGATCGGCGGCGGCAGCATGTCGGCTTTCGCGGGGTTACGCACCAGCGCGATGACCTGATGCCCCGCGCCGCTCAGGCCTGCAACGAGACGGCTGCCGATGAAGCCGGTGGCGCCGGTAACCAGCACGGTCTGCCGTGCGGGAAGTTTTTCCACCAGGCTCGCGGCGGGCGCAGAGGTCATGCGTGCAAGGCGCTTCGACGCGGTGAAATCGCGCAGGCCGCACAGCGCCGCGCCAACGGCCGCCGCCGCCGCGATCAGGCTGAGCCAGCCGGTGTAAGCCGGCTTGACGCCGGTCGGCTGCCCTGCCCAGCCGATCAGGACCGGCAGCAGCAGCACCAGGATCGCGCCGTAATTGATCGCGAGCAGCGTGTGATTGATGCGTTCGCTGGCCGGCAATTTCCGGCTCATATCCTCCTCGACGAAATCCATCAGCGTGATGACGATTTCGGCGACCAGAACAGCGATGATCAGCATCGCGAGGATGCCGTGCACCTCCAGCCAGCCCAGCACCAGGAACAGCAGCGCATAGAGCATGTTGCGCAGGCCATGGAGCTGCAATTCGTAGCGCTGCGAGGGACGCCAGGCGAGCCGCTCCGTCAGCTCATGGTGATAAAACGTATCGAACACGCCCATCACGACCTGAATGGCGATCAGGGTCCAAAGCAGCGACGTCATGATGTGGCCTCCCGGAACACGGCGGATTGACGAATGAGCTTGCCGAAGCGCGGATGAACGATCTCGAGCGTGAAGCGGAACGTGCCGCCGCCGAGATCGGAATGGGTCACGGTGAGATCGCCGGGCGTGAATCGTGCGGGCAGCGGCAATCTCAACGGCCCGATCTGCAGGGAATAGCCGACGCTGCGAAACACCAGGGCTTCATGCTCGACCGATATCTGCAGCGCCATGCTGACGCCGTAGCCGACATATTCCTCGAGCCCGGTCGGCCCGGCAAAGCGCTTGGCGGAATGGATCACCTGCGGAAAGCCGTTGCTGCGCGCGCAGATGCGGGTCCAGATCTGGCCACCGCTCGCCGCATCCTCGGTCACCGTCACGACCATCGGGACGCCGGTCTCGGAACCCGTCGGCAGCGGCCCGCCGATCACGCGCGCAAGCTGCGCCAGCCACCAGCCGGCCGGCGCGAAGCTCGCTTCCTCGACCGTGCCGACATAGACCACGGTCTCGCCGTCGGCGAAGCGTTTGGAAAAGCGGCGCCAGATCGCCAGCGGCAGACGGCCCCACTCCTCATCAGGCAGCAGATCGTGAAAGCGGCGGTCGTCGAGCAGGATAGTGTTCGAGGCAGGCGTTACTGGAAACTTTGGTAGTCTGGTCGACGCCATCACACGCTCCTGCTTGCCCCTCTACCCTCTTGCCCCTACTTGGATTTTCCCGGCAGAAAGCTGACGATCTTCTCGCCAAGCTTGATCAGCGCGACCAGCCTCGGCCGCGGCACGTTCAGCATCTGCGTGTACCAGCGGTCGACCAGCTCGGTGAAAGCCAGCATTTCCTTCAGCCGCTTGGCCGCGACCGGGCTGATGGTTGGATCATCAGCCGCGTCGGAGACGCAGGCACGCAGCGCATCGACCGCGGGATCGATCTCGCGCTCCTTGCGGCCGGCGGCGATCCGCGCCGCCACTTCCCAGATGTCGGTTTC
>Ga0081540_1002739_pt1 | contig 14339 bp, 10 predicted proteins | sample TabmetS2T1R1_FD_71024 | JGI IMG/M metagenome (GOLD analysis project Ga0081540, IMG submission 71024) | Tabebuia heterophylla rhizosphere microbial communities from the University of Puerto Rico - S2T1R1 | ecosystem: Host-associated > Plants > Roots > Rhizosphere ... | reverse complement strand
CGCGCGGGCGCACACCGCTTCAACGAGGTCTTCTCACGCGGCGGGATCGGGCAGGCCGGCGTCACGGCCAGGCCGTTCGCGGCCTGGATCGACGATTGGGAGATGAAAGGACTTGAAAAGACCGACGATCGCACGCTGGCGCCGTTGACGCTGAAGGCATCGGGCACCGATTTCAGTTATGCGCTGACGCTGGAGGCCGATCGTCCCGTGGTGCTGCAAGGCGATCACGGCTACAGCCGCAAGTCCGAGCGCGGACAGGCCTCGTACTATTACAGCCAGCCGTTCTATCGTGCGCGCGGCACGCTCACCATCGACGACAAGCCTGCCGACGTCTCCGGCCAGGCCTGGATGGACCGCGAATGGAGCAGCCAGCCGCTCGATGCCGACCAGACCGGCTGGGACTGGCTGTCGCTGCATCTGTCATCCGGCGACAAGCTGATGCTGTACCGGCTGCGTCAGAAGGACGGCAAGGATTATCCGTTCGGCAACTGGATCACCGCCGCCGGCGAGACGCAGATGATTGCGGGCAATGATATCCAGATGAGTCCGAAAGCGACAGCTGAGGTCGCGGGCCGCAAGCTGCCGGTGGAATGGCAGATCGCGATCCCCTCACGCTCGTTCTCGATTCTTTGCAAGCCGCTCAATCCGAACGCATGGATGGGGACCGGCTTCTCCTATTGGGAGGGGCCGATCAGCTTTGCCGGCACGCATGACGGCGTTGGCTATCTCGAGCTGACCGGGTATTGAAGCGCGGTCTGCCTGGATTCCAGTTTTGACGCGTCTTCTTTACGCGAACCGGTATCCACTTCGCTGGAAAACGCTCTGGGGAAATTCGCGATGTATCACCTCACCGCCCTCGTCACGCTGCTGGCGATCGCATTTTATTGCTTCACCTGCATCAACGTCTCGCGCTCGCGCACAAAAACCGGCGTCAAGGTGCCGGCGATGTCGGGCCACCCGGATTTCGAGCGCGCGTTCCGCATCCAGATGAACACGCTGGAATGGATGCCGATCTTCCTGCCGGCGCTCTGGCTGTTCGCGATCTATATCGGCGATGCGATCGCCGCGGGAGTGGGCGCCGTCTGGATCATCGGCCGCATCGTCTATTTCATCGGCTATTCGCAGGCCGCGGCAAAACGCGGCCCGGGTTTCGCGATCCAGGCGCTGGCCGCCATCGCGCTGTGGGCGGGGGCGCTGGGCGCGGTGGTGATGCGGATGGTGTGAGGGGCAGCATCACGCGCGCTCGTGTCCCGGGCGCGGTGCAGCGTGTAACGCTGCGCCGCCGAACCGGGACCCATTTTGGACGCGACATTGGAGAGATCTGGGTCCCGGCTCTGCGCAGCAGCGTTTCACGCTGCAGCGCGTCCGGGACACGAGAGCGTCACTTCGTCAGCGGACAGCCGCTGTCCTTGGCGGTGAAGAACGCCTTGTCGCCGGGGACGGTGGCGAGCAGCTTGTAATAGTCCCAGGGCTTCTTCGACTCCGAGGGCTTCTTGACCTCGAACAGATACATGTCGTGGACCATGCGGCCGTTCTCGAGCACCTTGCCGCCTTGCGCGAAATCGTCGTTGACCGGCAGCTCCTTCAGCTTCTTGGACACGGCCTCCGGGTCCTTGGTGCCGGCGGCCTTGACCGCCTTGAGATAGCTCAGCGTCGCCGAATAGGTGCCGGCGTGGATCATGCTCGGCATCCGCCCGGTGCGCTTGAGGAAGCGTTCGCCGAGATTGCGGGTCTTGTCGTTGAGATCCCAGTAATAGCCCTCGGTCAGCACCAGGCCTTGCGCGGCCTGAAGGCCGAGACCGTTCACCTCGGCGAGCGTCATCAGGAGGCCGGCGAGCTTCTGGCCGCCCGAGACGATGCCGAACTCGGCCGCCTGCTTGATCGAATTGGTGGTGTCGAGGCCGGCATTGGCGAGGCCGACAATCTTCGCCTTCGAGCTTTGCGCCTGCAGCAGGAAGGAGGAGAAGTCGGAGGAGTTGAGCGGCACGCGCACCGAGCCGACCACCTTGCCGCCATTGGCGTTGACGATCTCGCTGGTGTCCTTCTCCAGCGCATAGCCGAAGGCGTAGTCCGCGGTGAGGAAGAACCAGGTGTCGCCGCCGGCCTTGGTCAGCGCACCGCCGGTGCCGACGCCGAGCGCGCGGGTGTCATAGGCCCAGTGGAAGCCGTAGGGCTGGCAGGCATCGCCGGTGAGGCGCGAGGTCGCGGCGCCGACGACGATGTCGACCTTCTTCTTTTCCTTGGAAAGCTCGTGGACCGCGAGCGCGACCGAGGAGGTCGTCAGCTCCGTGATCATGTCGACGTTCTCGACGTCGTACCAGCGCCGTGCGATCGAGGTCGCAAGGTCAGGCTTGTTCTGGTGGTCGGCGGTGACGAGCTCGATCTTCTGGCCCAAAACCTCGCCACCAAAATCCTCGATCGCCATCTTGGCGGCCTCGACCGACCATTTGCCACCGTAGTCGGCATAGACGCCGGACTGATCGTTGAGGATGCCGATCTTGACGCCTTGCGCGGAGGCCGGCGCCGCCAGCAACAGGGCCGACGTTGCGACGGCGGCCAAAAGGGATGATTTCATGAGTTAGCTCCCAGCAGTGTTCTGTTTTGAAATCGCGCGGATAGTAGTGAAGAACCCCGGCCCTGCCCATCCATTTCATGTTGGTCGTTAGTATGGAGGATGGGGGCGACAAAAACGGTGTCGTCCCGGGGCGCGCGTAGCGCGAGCCCGGGACCCATAGCCACAGGGAGATGTTTGGCAAAGACTCGTGGTTACCGCTTCGCCCCACACTTCTCCCTGGGGTTATGGGTCCCCGCTTTCGCGGGGACGACAGCGGAGATGTGGACCCGCCAGTGGCCACAACGATCAGGCCGCCACCTCCGGCTTCTTGTCCCTTCGTCCCTCGGCGAGGTTGCGCACCACTACGTAGAAGATCGGCGTGAACAGCAGGCCGAACAGGGTGACGCCGATCATGCCGAAGAACACGGCAACACCGACCGCTTGCCGCATCTCCGAGCCCGAGCCGGACGAGATCACCAGCGGCAAGACGCCGAGGATGAAGGCGAACGACGTCATCAGGATCGGCCGCAAGCGCAGGCGGCAGGCCTCGATCACGGCCTCCAGCCGTGGCTTGCCTTCGTTCTCGATATCGCGCGCGAACTCGACGATCAGGATCGCGTTCTTTGCCGCGAGGCCCACCAGCACCACGAAGCCGATCTGGGTGAGGATGTTGACGTCCTGTCCCATGATCCGCACGCCGATGGTGGCAGCGAGCAGGCACATCGGCACGATCAGGATCACCGCGAATGGAAGCGTCCAGCTGCCATATTGGGCGGCGAGCACGAGATAGACGAACAGCACGCAGATCGGGAACACGTAGAGGCCGGCATTGCCGCCGGTGATCTGCTGATAGGACAGGTCGGTCCATTCGAACGTGAAGCCGCTCGGCAAAGTGTCGTCGGCGAGCTTCTTGATGGCGTTGAGCGCGGTGGTCGAGCTCGTGCCCGGCGCCGGCTCGCCTTGCAGCTCTGACGCGGCATAGAGATTGTAGCGCGCGACGCGGTCGGGGCCCGAGACGTCCTTGAACTCGACCACGCTGCCGAGCATCACCATGTCGCCGCTGGCGTTGCGCGTGCGCAGGCGAGAGAGGTCGCTGGGCTCCTTGCGGAACGGGAAGTCAGCCTGCGCGGTGACGTGATAGGTGCGGCCGAACAGGTTGAAGTCGTTGACATAGGTCGATCCGAAATAGGTCTGGATCGTATCGTTGATATTGGTGATGGGCACGCCGAGCTTCTGCGCCTTGGTGCGGTCGATGTCGACGAAGAGCTGCGGCGTGTTGGCGGTGAACGGCGAGAACACCGTGGGGCCGAGGAGCGAGGGCGATTTGCGCGCTGCGGCGACGAGCTCGTCGGTCGCCGACGCCAGCAGCTCCGGCCCGCGGCCCTGCCGGTCCTGAATGCGAATGGTGAAACCACCGCCGGTGCCGATGCCGGGCACGGCCGGCGGCGGAATGACGATGATGAACGCGCCCTGGATCGCGGAGAGCCGCTTGCGCAGCTCGCCGGTGATCGCGCTCGCGGTCAGCCCCTTCTTCAGCCGCACCTCGGGTTCCTCAAACACCGGAAACAGCGCGGCCGCGTTGCCCTGCTGCGTGCGCGTCGCACCCGAGAAGCCGGCGAAGGCGGCGACGCGAATGATGCCCGGCGTGTCGAGCGCGATCCGCTCGATCTCGCGCACGATCTCGGTCGTGCGCGCCAGCGACGCCGTGCCCGGCAATTGCACGGAGACGATGATGTAGCCGCGGTCCTGGGCGGGAATGAAGCCCTGCTACGTCGTTCCGATCAGCCAGCCGGCGCTGCCGATCAGCATGACATAGATCAGCAACATCACCACGGAGTGCCGGATCACGAAATTGGCGAGCCCGGCATAGCCGTGCGAGAGACGGTCGAACAGCCGATTGAATACACCGGTGAAGGCGTTCCAGCCGCGCGCGATCAGGTTCCAGGCGGCCGGCGGCCGCTTCTCCTCGTGCGGCACCAGGATCTGCGAGGCCAGCGCCGGCGACAGCGTCAGCGAGCAGAAGCAGGAGATCGCGGTCGCCACCGCGATGGTGACGGCAAATTGCTGGAAGAACTGCCCGGAGATGCCGCCGAGGAATGCGGTCGGAACGAACACCGCACAGAGCACCAAGGCGATCGAGACCAGCGCGCCGCCGACCTCCTCCATCGTCTTGAGCGCCGCATCGCGCCGGCTCAGGCCGTGCTCGAGATGGCGCTCGACGTTCTCGACCACGACGATGGCGTCGTCGACCACGATGCCGACGGCGAGCACCAGGCCGAACAAGGTCAGATTGTTGATAGAGAATCCCAGCGCAGCCATGACTGCAAATGTGCCGACCAGCGAGACCGGGATCGCGATGATCGGGATGATCGCGGGCCGCCAGCCCTGCAGGAACACCAGCACCACGACGACCACGAGCAGCATGGCCTCATAGATAGTCTTGATCAGCTCGTGGACGGACTGCGCGATGAACTCGGTCGGGTTGTAGCCGATATTGTAGTCGAGCCCCCTGGGGAAGCTCTCCTTGAGCTTCGTCATGGTGTCGGAGATGCCCTTGGCGGTCGCCAGCGCGTTCGATCCGGGCCGCTGGGTCACCAGCATGCCGACCGCCGATTTCCGCAAGAGGAAGCTGTTGGTGCTGTAGGCCAGCGCACCCAGCTCGATGCGGGCGACGTCGCGCAGACGCACGACGCGGCCATCCGAGCCGGCCTTGATCAGGATGTCCTCGAACTGCCTCGGGTCCTTCAGGCGTCCCGTAAAGGTGAGGTTCGGCTGGAAAGCGCGGTCGGTGATCGGCGGCTCGGCGATCTGGCCGCCCGCGATCTGGATGTTCTGGGCGCGGATCGCCGCGATCACCTCGGTCGAGGTCAGGCCGAGATTGGCGATGCGATCGGGGTCAAGCCACAACCTCATTGAGTAGTCGCGCGCGCCAAAAATCTGGATGTCGCCGACGCCGTCGAGGCGCAAGAGCTGGTCGCGGACCTGGAGCAGCGCGTAGTTGGAGATGTAGAGCTGGTCGAACGTGTCGTCGGGCGACAGCATGAACACGACCATCAGGATGTCGGGCGAGTTCTTGCGCGTGGTGACGCCGTTGCGCTGGACCTCCTCGGGCAGGCGCGGCTGCGCGATCGCGACGCGGTTCTGCACCAGCACCTGGGCCTTGTCGAGATCGGTGCCGAGCTTGAAGGTGACGGTGATGGTGAGCTGGCCGTTCGAGGTCGCCTGGCTGTAGAGATACAGCATGTCCTCGACGCCGTTGATCTCCTGCTCGATGGGAGCGGCGACCGTGTCGGACACGGTCTGCGCGGAGGCGCCGGGATATTGCGTGGTGACGACGACGGTCGGCGGCACCACTTGCGGATATTCGGACACCGGCAGCGTGGTATAGGCGAGCGCGCCGACGATCAGCAGCACGATCGACAGCACCATCGCGAGGATGGGCTGGTTGATGGAGAGACGGCCAAGATTCATGACTTGCCACCGGCCGGGGCTTGAGCAGTCTGCGGGGCGACCTTGGCGCCGACGCGGGCGCGCTGGATGCCGTTGACGATGACGCGATCGTCAGCCTTGAGCCCTTCGCGGATCACGCGCAGGCCGTCGTCGAGCGGACCGAGCACCACGGGACGCGCCTCGACGGTGTCATCGGGCTTGACCACGAACACGATCTTGCGGGACTGGTCGGTTGCGACCGCAGCGTCCGGAATCAGCAGCGCCTCATAGGGCGCGCTGCCGATCAGCCGGACGCGGCCGAACTGGCCGGGCAGGATCGACAGGTCGGTGTTCTTGACCACGGCGCGGCTGCGCAGCGTGCCGGTGGAGACATCGAGGCGGTTGTCGAGGAAGTTGATGGAGCCGTCATGCGACGGCTTGGTCTCGCCGGCGAGCGTCACCTGCACGGGGTTCGCGGTATCGCGCGAGCTCGGGCGCTTACCCTCGAACCAGAGCTTGCTGTATTTGATGAAGGTCGCTTCATCCATGTCAAAATAGACGTAGATCGGGTCGAGCGCGACGATCGAGGTGAGCAGCGTCGAGGTGCCGGTGTCGCTGCCCTGCACGAGATTGCCCGGGCTGACGAGATGGCGGCTGACCCGGCCGGTGAGCGGCGCGGTGACATGGGTGAACTCGATGTTGAGCCGAGCGGCCTTCAGCGCGCCTGCGGCCTGCGTCTCCGCGGCGTGCGCGGCCTGCAAGGCCTGGCGGCGCTGGTCGACGACCTGCTCGGAGACCGCACTGGTCTGCACCAGGTTCAGGCCGCGGTCGAGCTCGCGCTTGGCCAGCTCCACCTTGGCACGGGCATCGGACAGCTGGCCGTCGGCCTGCTCGGCCACCGCCTCGAACGGACGCGGGTCGATCACGTAGAGCAGATCGCCCTGGCGCACGATGGCGCCGTCCTGGAATTCGACCGAGTTGACGAAGCCGCCGACGCGCGGGCGCACCTGCACCTCCTCGACCGCCTCGAAGCGGCCGGTGAACTCATCCCAATCGGTGACGGTGCGCTTGACCGGCTGGGCGACGGTCACCGGCGCGGGCGGCGGCGCAGACGCTTGCGAAGCGGGCTGGCCGCAACCGGCGAGCGCGAAGGAAGCGGCGAGAAGGCCGACGATGGCGTATGGCCGCGGCTGAGCGAAATCGTGCCTTTTGACAAGTTGCTCGCTTCCGTCCGGTCCAGTCATCCCAGGTCCTCGCATCAAAAGCCGCGGAAAAGCAGGATACGCACCTGCTCGCGGGCGACACAAGATGGGCGGCAATGATGAACACTTCAAGACCAATGCGCGCGCCATGCTTGGTCGAATGCCCTGGCCGGATGGCGGGTTGACAGGGCCTCCTTCGCCTCTCCCCGCCTGCGGGGAGAGGCCGAGAGAGCGGGAGAGGACACGGCCAGCGTCTTCGCACATGACGGGGCGCGGGCGCTCGGCTAGACTTCCCCTTACAAGAACAAGACGAATTGTCCGGGGAGGACAGGCGTGCACCAGGGACGTGTCGTTTACGGCGCGATCGAGGAGGTCGTGTTCGGCCATCCCGCGGCTGAGGCCGTCGTCGCGCAGATGGACCGGCTGGGCACGCGCCGCGCCTTCCTGATGGTCTCGGGCACACTCAACCGGCAAACCGACGAGATCACGAAAATCAAGGACGCGCTCGGCGAACGCTGTGCCGGCCTGTTCGACGCCATGCCGGCGCACACGCCGCGCGAGGCTGTGATCGCCGCCACCAACGCGGCGCGCGAGGTGGGAGCCGATCTGATCGTCACCGTGGGCGGCGGCTCGATCACCGATGGCGCCAAGGCGGTGCAGCTCTGCCTTGCCAATGGCGTCGACGATATCGACGGCATCGAGCGGATCCGCGTGCACAAGGGCGTCGCGCCGGAGATGACCGCGCCAAGCGTGCGCCAGGTCAGCGTGCCGACCACAATCGCCGGCGGCGAGTTCAGTTCCATCGCCGGCGTGACCGACCGCGCTACGCATGTGAAGCAGATGCTGCGGCATCCGCTCGCCGTGCCGCGCGCGACCATCCTCGATCCCGCCATCACCGTGCACACGCCGGAATGGCTGTTCCTGTCCACCGGCATCCGCGCGGTGGACCATTGCGTCGAGGCGATCTGCTCGCGCGAGACGCATCCCTATGCCGATGCGCAATCGGTCAAGGGACTTGCCATGCTCGCCGACGCGCTACCGCGGGTGAAGGCCGATCCTGGCGATCTCGACGCGCGGATGGATGCGCAGATCGGCACCTGGCTGTCGATGGGCGCGCTGGCGGCCGGGGTGCCGATGGGCGCGAGCCACGGCATCGGCTACGTGCTGGGCGCGGCCTTCGACGTGCCGCACGGCTATACGTCCTGCATCATGCTGCCGGCGGTGATGCGCTGGAACGCGCGCGACAATGCCGAGCGCCAGATGATCGTCGCCGCCGCGATGGGCTTTCCCGGCCACAACGCCGCCGACGTGCTCGATGCCTTCATCCGCGCGCTCGGCATGCCGCGCAGCCTCGCCGAGATGCGGGTCACGCCGGAGCATTTCGACGCGATCGCCGAACAGGCGATGCGCACCAACTGGATCCCGCGCAACCCGCGCAGGATCGACAGCCCCGCCGACATCCGCGAAATCCTGCTTCTCGCCGCATGATCCAAGCCGGAGGATAGATGTACACAGGTCACCACGCCCGCCTGCGCCCGCTGCAGCCCGCCTTCATCATGGCCGCGACAGGCGAGGCCGTCACCTATCGCGAGCTGGAGGCGCGCAGCAATCGTCTGGCGCATCTATTCCGCAGGCACGGCTTGAGGCGGCTCGACCACTACTCGATCTTCATGGAGAACAATGCGCGCTATCTCGAAGCCTGCGGCGCGGGCGAGCGCTCCGGTCTCTACTACACCTGCATCAACTCGTTCCTGACGCCGGGCGAGCTCGCTTATCTCCTCGTCAACAGCCAGTCGAAAATGCTGATCACCTCCAGGGCGAAGCTCGACATCGCGCGCGAGGCCATCAACTCTTGCCCTGACGTCAAGCTCTGCATCGTCGCCGACGGTCCCGGCGAGAGCGAGCGCATCGTTGGGCTGGCGGACGTCACCGCCGATCTGCCGGCGACGCCAATCGAGGACGAATGGCTCGGCACCGCGATGCTGTATTCATCGGGCACGACGGGACGGCCGAAGGGCATTTTGCGGCCGCTGCCGGAGGAGCCGCCAAAACACAATCTGCCCCTGTTCGATTTCCTGACGAAACTTTGGCACTACCGTGAGGGCATGGTCTACCTGTCGCCGGCGCCGCTCTATCACTCGGCGCCGCAGGCCGCCGTGAATCTCACGATCCGCATGGGCGGCACCGTGATCATCATGGAGAGCTTCGATCCCGAGCGTTATCTCCAGCTCGTGCAGCAATGGGGCATCACCCACACCCAGCTGGTGCCGACGATGTTCTCGCGGATGCTGAAGCTGCCGGAAGATGTGCGGGGCCGCTACGACCTCTCATCGCTGGAGATCGCGATCCACGCCGCCGCGCCCTGCCCTGCCCTCGTCAAGGACGACATCATCAAATGGTGGGGCCCGATCATCCACGAATATTACGGCGCGACCGAAGGGCTCGGCTTCACGGCCTGCAACAGCGAGGAATGGCTGGCGCATCGCGGCACCGTCGGCAAGGTGCTGCTCGGCGACCTCCACATTCTCGATGAGAACATGCAGCCTTGCCCGACCGGAACGCCGGGGCAAGTGTGGTTCAAGACGGGATCGCCGTTCGAATATTTCAATGATCCGGAGAAGACGAAAGAGGCGCGCTCGGCCGATGGCAGCATGAGCACGGTCGGCGACGTCGGTTATGTCGACGAGAACCGCTTTTTGTACCTGACCGACCGCGCCACCTTCATGATCATCTCGGGCGGGGTGAATATCTATCCGCAGGAATGCGAGAATCTCTTGATCACCCATCCGAAGGTCGCGGACGCCGCCGTGTTCGGCGTGCCCAATCCCGATCTCGGCGAAGAGGTGAAGGCAGTGGTGCAGCCGATGCCGGGCATCGTGCCGGGCGCGGCGCTCGCCGAGGAGCTGATCGCCTTCTGCGGCCAATCGCTGTCGCGCCAGAAGGTGCCGCGCTCGGTCGATTTCGAGAACGAATTGCCGCGGCTGCCGACGGGCAAGCTGTACAAGCGGCTGCTAAGGGACCGGTACTGGGGCAACAAGATGTCGCGGATCGTGTGAGGGGGTGTGGTTACACAAGCGGTGTCGTCCCCGCGAACGCGGGGACCCATAACCACAGGGAGGAGATTAGCGAAGACTCGGAGTTGTCCGCTTGCGCCACAACTTCTCCCTGTGGGTATGGGTCCCGGGCTCGCGACTTCGTCGCGCCCCGGGACGACAGCGGAGTATGTTGAAGCGGCTGCACAACATCCGCACGGCGCAGGTCCCATCCCTTCGCACCTGCACTCTCACATGATGAAAGTGTGAAACCCCTGCGGCTTTCCGTCATCCGAATTGTCGAGGCGGCTTGCGGCGTTACGGGTTGCCTCCCTCTGTTCGCGTCGCTATCGTTCCAGCAAACAGGCCACAAAAGGCCCAAAAGAACTAATGTCCAGGGAGGACGAGGATGCGGAGCGTGCGGGCGCTCGCCGCGACGGCGGCGCTATCTTTGCTGGCGTTTTCGACCATTGCAGTCGCCGGCGAGCCCAAACAGGGCGGAATCCTGCGGATGTATCACCGCGACAGCCCTGGCAATGCCTCGATCCATGAAGGCGCGACCTATTCGCTCAATGTTCCCTTCATGCCCATCTTCAATAACCTCGTCATCTACAAGCAGGACGAAGCCCAGAACAGGATGGACAACATCGTCCCGGAGCTCGCCGAGAGCTGGGCGTGGGTGAACGACAACAAGACGCTGACCTTCAAGCTGCGCCAGGGCGTGAAATGGCACGACGGCAAGCCGTTCACCTCGGCCGACGTCAAATGCACCTTCGACATGCTGATGGGCAAGGCGCAGCAGAAGTTCCGGCAGAACCCGCGCAAGACCTGGTACGAGCAGGTCAACGACGTCTCGACCAATGGTGACTTCGAGGTCTCGTTCAACCTGAAGCGGCCGCAGCCGTCGCTGCTGGCGCTGCTCGCCTCGGGCTATACGCCGGTCTATCCCTGCCACGTCTCGCCCGGCGACATGCGCACGCACCCGATCGGCACCGGCCCGTTCAAATTCGTCGAGTTCAAGGCCAATGAATCGATCAAGCTGACCCGAAATACTGATTATTGGCGCAAGGGCCGGCCCTATCTCGACGGCATCGAGTTCACCATCATCCCGAACCGCTCGACCGCGATCCTCGCCTTCGTCGCCGGCAAGTTCGACATGACCTTCCCGACCGAGGTGAGCATTCCACTGCTCAAGGACGTCAAATCGCAGGATCCGAGCGCGGTCTGCGTGGTCGAGCCCAACAACGTCGCCACCAACATCATCGTCAATTCGACCGCCGCACCGTTCGACAATGCCGACATCCGCAAGGCGATGGCGCTGGCGCTCGACCGCAAGGCCTTCATCAACATCATGTTCGAGGGGCAGGGCGACATCGGCGGCACCATGGAACCTGCGCCGGCCGGGCTCTGGGCGATGCCGAAGGAGATGCTGGAGAGCATTCCGGGCTACGGACCCGACGTGAACGCCAACCGCGAGCAGGCCAAGAAGCTGATGCAGAAGGCAGGCTACGGCCCCGACAAGCATCTCGCGGTGAAGATCTCGACCCGCAACATCCCGGTCTACCGCGATCCCGCGGTGATCCTGATCGACCAGCTCAAGAGCATCTATATCGATGGCGAGCTCGACGTGGTGGAGACCGCGAACTGGTTCCCGAAGGTCGCGCGCAAGGACTACATGCTCGGCCTGAACCTCACCGGCAATGCCGTCGACGATCCCGACCAGTCCTTCTACGAGAACTATTCGTGCGGCTCGGAGCGCAACTACACCAACTATTGCAACAAGGAGATCGAGAAGCTGTTCGACGTGCAGTCGCAGGAGACCGATATCGCCAAACGCAAGAAGCTGGTGTGGGAGATCGACAAGAAGTTGCAGGAGGACGTCGCCCGCCCGATCATCTTCCATGCGCGCACCGGCACCTGCTGGAAGCCCTATGTCAAGGGCGTGACCGTGATGTCGAACAGCTCCTATAATGGCTACCGCTACGAGGACGTGTGGATGGACAAGTAACGGCGGGCGGCTGACGGGTTCGGCAGGAGGCGATGCATGTTTGCCTATCTGGTGCGGCGCCTGTTCCTGATGCTCGTGACCCTGTTCGGGATCTCGGTCGTCATCTTCTTCCTGCTGCGCATCGTGCCCGGCAACATCGTCGACATCCTGTTCGCCGCCGCCGGCTATGTCGATCCCGCCGACAAGGCCAATCTGGAGAAGGAGCTCGGCATCGACCAGCCGCTGATCGTGCAATATTGGCACTGGATCAGCGGTTTTCTGCGCGGCGATTTCGGCTACTCCTACGTCTCCGAGAAGCCGGCGCTGCAGGAGATTTTGCCGCGGATTCCGATCACGGCGCGGCTCGCCGGCCTTGCGCTGTTGTTCTCGGCATCGATCGGCATTCCGCTCGGCGTCATCAGCGCGGTGAAGCAGGGAACGCGGCTCGACTACGCGCTGCGCGTCGTCAGCCTGAGCGGGTTGTCGCTGCCCTCGTTCTGGCTCGGCCTGCTCATCCTTACCGCGTCGGTGGCGATGTTCGGCCAGATGCCGATCTTCAATCCGAATCCGCAGACCTGGCTCGAGGCGTTTGCGACCTATGCCGTGCCGGCCGCCGCCGTCGGCTTCCGCAGCGCGGCGCTGACCATGCGCATCACGCGATCCTCGATGCTGGAGGTGCTGCGGCAGGACTATATCCGCACCGCGCGCGCCAAGGGCGCCTCCGATGCGGCCGTGAACTACCATCACGCGCTGAAGAACGCGATCCTGCCCGTCATCACCGTGATCGGCATCGAGGCGGCGTTCCTGATCGGCGGCCTGATCGTCACCGAGACCGTGTTCAACATCCCCGGCGTCGCGCGCTTCCTGGTCGAGGCGATCCGCTGGCGCGATTATCCGATCGTGCAGAACCTCGTGATGTTCATTGCGGTGGTCGTGGTGTTCGCGAACTTCACCGTCGACATGCTCTACGCGGTGTTCGACCCGCGGATCAGGTACACGGATTAGGAGAGCTATTTGGCCGCGATCGACTTTGACGTTGAGCTGAGACGCGCCGGGGCGAACGCGACCGGGGGCTGGCGGCGCGTGCTGTTCATGGCGCAGCGACACGTGCTGGGCGCGGCCGGGCTCGTCATCATGATCGTGTTCGTGCTGACCGCGGTTTTTGCCGACTTCATCGCGCGCTATGATCCGCTGACGGTCGATGCCGCGCGTGCGCTGGCGCGCCCGAGCTGGGCGCACTGGATGGGCACGGATTCGTTCGGCCGCGACGTGTTCAGCCGCATCATCCACGGCGCGCGGATCTCGCTCGCGGTCGGCATCGGCTCGACCGCGCTCGGCGGCACGATCGGCGTCCTTTTGCACCTGCGTCTTGTCCTTGTCCGATTCGCCATATTGCGGAACGTTCTGGGCGTGGGCGAAACCGCCCAGGGACAAGACTATGGCTACGGCAAGGAAAATGCGCATCGGTTTGCTCCATCGACGAGGCGGAAAATACCCCAAGAACACCTTGTCGCCAAAGCGCAAAGTGCCGATCACCCTCTGTCATTTTGTCTCCGCCGGAACCGGCGGGCAGGGGGCGTTGGCGGCGGCACGTCGTTCGGCGTCCCGACGCGCGTCGGGTTTCCAAGCCGAACCGGCCGCGATACCATCCGCCGCATGCGCTTCAAGAAGACTGAGCTGATCCGGTGCCATGACTGCGGCGGCGCGGTCTCTTTTCGCGCGGTGAGCTGTCCGCATTGCGGCTCGCTGGAGCCGGGCGGCCCCTATGTCTTCAACCGGAAGGAAGCGCGGCGTCACAGGATCGAGGAGCGCAACGACCGCAACCTGGTGATCGTTTCGCTGGCCTGCGGTCTGCTCGGCGCGATCTACGGCGCGTCGGGCAGCGCGACCATGGTTGCGGCCGTGATGGCGGGGATGCTCTACGGCCTCATCGGCGTGATGATCGGAGTTCCCATCGCCTTTGCAATCAATATCACGCGCCGCCTGACGGGATAGTGCGCGCCGGAATTCGGTTGGCGTCGGTATCGATCTCGATCTCACTTGATGGATTTCAACCCTGTGGCCGTCAGTCCCGGCGCAATCCTCTCGCCGTCATTCCGGGGCGGCACCACCGGGTCGGCGCTTTGCGCCGCCCG
>Ga0081540_1002738_pt1 | contig 14344 bp, 13 predicted proteins | sample TabmetS2T1R1_FD_71024 | JGI IMG/M metagenome (GOLD analysis project Ga0081540, IMG submission 71024) | Tabebuia heterophylla rhizosphere microbial communities from the University of Puerto Rico - S2T1R1 | ecosystem: Host-associated > Plants > Roots > Rhizosphere ... | reverse complement strand
AACTGCTCGAGCACCGTGTTGACATTGATACCAATCCCAATAATGACGACAGGGGAGGCGGCAAGATTGAGCACTGCTTCGCATAAGATACCGGCAACTTTTTTGCCAGAGATTTCGACATCATTCGGCCATTTCAGGCATATAGGGAGTGCACTATACTCCGCCAGAGCCTCTGCCGTCGCCACCGCTATAGCCAGCGTCAGTTGTGGGAGACGATGGGTGTCGCCCTGTGGCCGCACGAGGAGTGATACATAGATACCTACCCCGGCTGGCGACACAAAGGAGCGCCCATGCCGTCCACGGCCTTGCGTTTGATGCTCCGCCACGACCACCGTTCCTTCTGGAGCGCCATGCTGTGCCAAGTCCTTGACAATGTCGTTGGTTGAAGTAGTGGAAGGCAAAATATACATGGTACGACCGAACACTTGCGTGGTCAGAAGCTGCTGGAGAGATATCGCGTCAAGAATATCGCTGTCCTGGGCAGGTTGGTACGGTCCGCGCCCGGCACTCTTAGGCATCATGTTGGTCTTGCTCAACGGCTTGCTTGAGTTTGTCAATTTCCTGTTGGAGCAGCACTTCAAGCAGGTCGGGCATTTTCGCCTGCACCACGTCGCGCACTGTCTCCAACAGGTGTGGCATGAGTTGCGTGAGCATCGTGGTAAGATGTGCGTCGAGGGCCTCACGGAGCCTCTGGACTATGTGATATCCAAGAGTTTGATACAGGACGTTGAGCGCTACCGTCTCCGGGCTGACACTAGGGTGTGTGTCCTGCGATGCTCGAGACGCCGTAGGGAATGCTCCATCGCTTGCCCTTGGGAGGGACTCTGCCGGATGTGAGACCTCTGGGGGTGTGGCAGGCATGGCTACGTTACTCCTCGGGTTACCCAGAAGCTCACCAGTCATCTCAGATGCTTCGCTGTGGGGGACACTACCGGCGTCGACATGCTCCATAGACAAGGTCGCCACGAGGGGGGTATCGCTCTCGGCATGTTCCAGAGTGCTAGACATTGGTGCCTCGAAAGGGTCTCCATCTGGACGGGGCTGGAGCGTCGCTATGGTCGCAAGAGGGGACGCAGGGTGGGGCGTTACTGGCACGAGTTGTTTGACCATGTCGAGGAGTACTTGGGGGTCAAAGGGTTTAGCCAGATGCGTTGTCACACCCGCCCGGTCCCCTTTGGCTTTGTCATACGCTGCAAAACCACTCGTCAGGAGCACAACAGGCACCTGGCGGCCGCCTGCACTCTGGCGGATTCTCTGACACAGTTGGAAGCCGTCCAGGCCTGGCATGGAGGCATCAGCCAGCACAATATCGGGCCGCAACGTCTGCGCCTTGTGCAAGCCATCCAGGGCATCACCCGCCACCATGACCTCAAAGCCCTCGCGGGCAAAGGCAGTCTCGACGAGCGTTTGAATGGAAAGACTGTCTTCAACGAGCAACAGTTTCGTGGCCATACTGAGCCTTTCTCGTGCTGTAGCACCATCCAAGCCGGGGAGCAACAGTAGCCAGTCGTATCCACACCATACAGCCTAAGAAGACAGCCAGAGAACGCAAGCGTATAATTTCTGCTGACGACACTCCAGTGCTGGGTGCACGACACAGCGCCCATGACGTGAGCCTATGGCCCATAACGTGGGCGTATTGTAATACAAGGCTGTCCCAAAGACAATCATAAGGCTCTGGGAAACGTGCTTGCTCGTTAGAGTCCTGCAACCTGACGCGGTACAAAGACGCCATGATGTCTCTACTCGATCGCTATATACTCCGTGAACTCTGGCCATCATTTGTCCTGGCGCTCGTCGTGGCGACGTTTGTCCTCTTCGCGGACAAGCTTCTCTGGCTTACCAGTCTCATTCTCCGCAACCATCTCGATCCGGTGACATCGTTACGCTTGCTGGGTTACACCCTACCGACGATCAGCGGTCTCACGCTTCCAATTGCCTTTCTCATCGGGTGTACCTTAGCGTTTAACCGGTTGTCGATGGACAGTGAGTATGTGGTGTTCAGAGCGGCTGGGATCAGTTTGGGCCGGATGCTCGTGCCCCTGGGTGTGACAGCCGTGATTGTCTATGGTCTGTCCAGTTTTGTCCTGATGTATGTGTCGCCCTGGGGATTTCAGGGGCTGCAGCGCCTCTTCTTTGACGTGGCCCGCAGCCGCGCCTACTACCATCTTCAAGTGCGTGAATTCAACGAGATGTTTAAAGGTCTGGTGCTGTATGTAGAACGTATCATGCCAGAGCAAGAACGGTTCGAGGGCGTCTTTATCGCTGATACACGCTCGGATGTCTCACAGATCATTACCGCACGGGCTGGGGCACTGGTCATCCAGCCCGAAGCTCTGCGTGTCATCCTCCGTCTCGATCAGGGGGCCATCCATCGCTCTGTGCCACCGTACAAGCGCTATGATATCCTACAGTTTAGCCACTATGATGTTAGTCTCGATCTCGATACACGTTTGGCACGCCAGGCACGGGATGAAGCGCGTCCGCGTGAACTGTTTCCCTCCCAGTTGCGCACGGAGATTGAGCGTCAGCAGGCACTCGGGAAGAATCCCCGTCCTCTCGTCTTATACTGGCATAAGCTCTTCGCTCTCCCGTTTGCGTCGCTTATCTTTGCTGGCCTTGGCCCAGCTCTGGGGGTCGTCCATCCTAAGTCTGGGCGTTCTGCGGGGTATGTCCTTGGTCTAGGGGCGATCTTTGTCTACTACATCTTTTTAACGGCCAGTGATGCGCTGGCGGATAAAATCCCTTTCTTCCCGGTTATCCTTGCTGCCTGGTTCCCCAACATTTGTATGAGCGGCGTCACGCTCTTGCTGTTGCGACGGACGTCCCAAGATGCTGCTCCACTGGAGGTGGCTCGACTCTGGGAAGGCCCGCAACGCCTCTGGCAGCGCTGGCGCCCACAGCCAGCGCTGCAGGAAGCGCCACCCTTGTAGGCATGCCAGGCCAGGCTCTGCCTCACTGCTGCAGGCGTGGGCCGTCGGCCTGCAGAACGATATTATAGGATTGCAGCAGCGTGTTCTTGGCCTCCTCAAGACGAACAAAGGCTTTGAGATACTCGGTAACAGCGTTGAGTTCGAGCGAGCGTTGCTGTGTTAAGGTATCTTGGAACTGCAGCGTCGTGAAGACAGTTGCGAGCCCGACCTGCAGTTTTTTCTCTTCAGCTTCAAGTTGTTTTTGCGCGAGTCGGCTCGCGATGCGTGTGGCCTGCACACGTTGGGCATTGGTCAGCACATCGCGGAAAGCATTGCGCACTTCGACAATGATGTTTTCCTCCAGATCTTTGATGCGCACCATTTGCTGACGGATGGCCAGTTGTGACTGCTGCACACGGCTCTTCGCTTGCCGGTTCTGCAGCGGATAGCGGAAGGTCATACCGACGCCCCAAGCATAGCGTTTGGTAGGTTCAATCTCTTCGAAACTTCCCCCAAAGCGATTGTCAATGCCGTTCAGCCGGAGAGTGGCCTCCAGGTCCAGGGTCGGCAAGGCCTGATTCTTATCAAAGACGAGGCCAATGTGCTGATTCTCCAGGGTGAGTTTCGCCTGCATGAGATCGGCACGCTGGTCGAGTGCTTGCCGAATCTCCTCGTCTTGATCCAGCGCCGGGTCCGTATACATTGCTGGATCAGCAGGCACAATCACGATGTCAGCGTATTCCCCAGTGAAGCTAAAATTCATCACGCGCTTGAGGCGGTCTTCCGCCTGCTGCACGGCATTGTCGGCCACTAGGATGCGTTCCTCATTGCGGGCAATATTCGTTTCGGCCTGCAGGACATCAAGGGGCGCCAGGGTTCCTACCGCCACTTGCTTGCGGATCTGGTCGAGGAGTTGCTGCGCCAGGACGAGCTGCTGTTTCTGCACCTCCAGATCCTGGCGACGGAAGACCAGATCCCAGTAGGCTTGCTGGACCCGTGAGGTAATAGTAATAACCTGGCGGCGGAAATCTTCTTTGGAAATAGTGAGGTTGTTCTGTGCAATGAGAATTTGTGTTTTGGTGACCTCAGAACCAAAATTTTTGAGCAGGGGTTGCGTGGCTCGTAGCGTTGCTTCAGGAGTGTAAAGCTCACTCCCGGGAATGGGATCGCAGACACCAGGGAGGAGAGGGAAGCCTAGAGTGCACCGTTGGTTAAATGCTTTCAATTCGGTCGCCGTCGTCCGGCGCGAGGAGGTCCCAAGATGCGTCTCGGACAACTCGACATCGTACGTGCCGCCGTAGAGGGTCAGTTGCGAGACCCCGAGTGCCAGGCGCTGTTCCTGAGAATTATCCTGGCCAATGAGATTGTCGTTCACGCGCTTGAGGAACGTCGTCGCGGTCTCCATGGTGCGGGTATCTGTCGCACGCAGCGTAGCGCGGGTGTTCAGATCAAAGATGCCTTCGCGTTCGGTAATCTGCGCTGCACGGATCGGAGGATTCAGGCCGGCAATCTGGATTTCCAGGTTACCCTGCAGAGCAAAAGCGGTGGCTTCACGTAAGGTAAGGGGCATTTCACGCCGTTGCGCCTGGCCTGTCGCAGTGGGCACGAGAGCGTAGCTGAGTGAAAAGCTTCCTAGGAGCACGTAGATGAATTTGAGCGTTGCTGCCCTCGTGGACAAAACGGCTGTACCTGGACTGCGACGTGTGTTCATACCCCCCTTTCATCATCCCCAGTTCTCGCCTTGGACCGAACGATGTCAGCCTGTCGCACGGCCGTGCGACAGGCTGAGCACCGCATACTTGTCTACCGCCTTGCGGATGGCGTTTTGTACTTGGAGTACCGCCCAATGTCAAGCGCGTTTTTCAGCAGTAGGGCTCTAGATCTTGCTTTTCTGTTGCGGCCTGCATCTGGCATTGTTATAGTACCCCACCGGCCCATGGCGCGCACCACATCCCAGACTGATACACAACAGGATGATCTATGCAGATTGTCGAGAATCTGGCGGCCTTCAATACACAAGCCTATCCCAAGCCCGTCCTCGCTCTCGGGAACTTTGACGGGGTGCACCTCGGTCATCAGGCGATCTTTCAGCACGTGGTGGCCCGGGCCAGGGAGGTCGCTGGGACGAGCATGATGTTTACCTTTGAGCCGCATCCTTTACAGGTACTGGCGCCTGAGAAAGCGCCCCCCCTGCTGACCACCTATGAGCAAAAAATCCGCCTGATTGCCGCGTTCGGGATTACGGTCGGTTTGCGGGTGCCGTTTACCGAACAATTTGCCCGCCAGGAGCCTATGGAATTTGTGCGTGAGATCTTATGGCGACGCCTCGGCATTCACGAGGTGGTGGTCGGACACGATTTTCGCTTTGGGCATCGTCGCGCCGGGACGGTAGACTTTCTCCAAGCCCAGGCCGAGCACTTTGGCTATCAGGTCACCGTGATTCCGGCCATCATGCAAGATAATACAGTGGTCAGCAGCTCGAACATTCGTCGCCTCCTGCTCGAGGGCCACGTCGAACAGGCGGCGCGTCTTTTGGGGCGCTATTATGCTATCGAAGGCCCCGTCGTAGAGGGCTTTCGGCGCGGCAGACAATTGGGGTTCCCCACGGCCAACGTCCGCTCGATCAACGCGATTGTGCCACGTAAAGGCGTGTATGCCGTGCGCGTGGAGTGGGAAAAACGCCTCTACCCAGGGGTGGCAAACGTGGGGTACAATCCGACATTTGGGAACCAGGCCCTCAGCGTTGAGGCACATCTGTTCGATGTGGATGTGCATTTGTATGGTGCGACGGTGTACGTCGAGTTCCTACATCGTATCCGGGATGAGTGTAAGTTCGCTTCGGTAGGAGAGTTAGCAGCCCAGATTGCGTGTGACGTACAGGAGGCCCGTACTGTACATGCGAACCTTGCGAGCACTGCATAAAGATGTGCTGCTCGCAGGGTCAGCAGCGAGGGTGGGCAGGGAAAGCGGCGTCTACGATGACTGAGAAGCAACGTCCCTGTGTTATCATTGCTATTGATGGGCCTGCTGGGGCCGGCAAAAGCACTGTAGCCCAGCGTCTGGCCCGCCTCCTCGGTTACCGCTATGTCGATTCGGGGGCGCTGTATCGTGCTGTGGGATGGCTCGTGTGTGAGCATGCCCTGCTGCTGGAGGACCCAGCTGCCCTTGTGGCGTATCTGCAACGGACACCGATCGAGCTGACGTTTCCTAATGGGACGTTGCAGGTATGGGTCGCCGGGCGGTGTGTCACCTCCCAAGTGCGAGGTGAGGCAGTGACGCACGCTGCTTCTGCTGTGGCGACGATGCCAGGGGTGCGCCGGGTGATCACAGCGCAGTTGCGACAGATTGGTGGTGAGGCAGACGTGGTCATGGAAGGGCGTGATATTGGAACGGTCGTCTTCCCAGATGCGACCGTCAAGTTTTTCCTTGATGCCTCACCGACGATACGTGGTCAGCGGCGTTTGCAGGAGATGCAACAGGGCAGGAGCAGCGCGACGCTGGGGCAGGTGGTAGAGGCCATGGCACAGCGCGATAGCCAGGACCGGGCGCGTGCTACAGCCCCTTTAATGCGGTCGCCAGATGCTCAGATCATCGATACGACAGATTTGACAGTTGACGAGGTTGTCCAGACTATGTTATCAGAGATTCGGCGTGTGCTCCCATGAAGGGGGGGATGCAACGGGAGGTGCACATGGGGTGTAGGCAGGGGAGGCGTGTGAATGCATACGTTCTCTAGAGGCGTCAACAGGAGGTTGGAGTTTCCATGACTGATCAGACAGGGCAGCAAGAAGCGCTGGAACCTGGGATGCCAGGCGCAGCGGGACAGGAAAGCGGAGCGCCGGTGCAGGACGCGGGCGCTGCTGGGGCCATTGCGGTTGAGGACGTGACGAGTCGGGAAGAGTTAGAACAGCTCTATGAAGAGAGCCTGAAGCATATCCAAGAGGGTGAAATCGTTCGCGGGCGTGTCGTCCACATTGGACGCGATTCTGTGCTGGTGGACGTCGGATATAAATCGGAAGGGATTATTGATCTCGATGAGTTCCCCGACCAGGGACGGCATTTGCAAGTTGGCGAAGAAGTGGATGTGCTGCTGGAAGAAAAAGAGGATAGCGAAGGCCAGGTCATCCTCTCCAAGGAGAAGGCGAACCGCATCAAAATCTGGGACGACATCAGTAAGAAGTACGATAACAATGATGTCGTCGATGGGGTCGTGGTCGCGCGAATTAAGGGTGGCTTGACGGTGGATATTGGGTTGAAGGCGTTTTTGCCTGGGTCGCAGATTGATCTGCGGCCGGTGCGCAACCTCGATAAGCTCATTGGCGAGCGGCTGCAGATGCGCATTATTAAACTCAATAAGCGGCGGGGCAATATTGTGTTGTCACGGCGTGTGCTCCTCGAAGAAGAGCGGCAGCGTGCCAAGGAGCAAACGCTGGCGTCGCTCGCCGAAGGGCAAATTATTGAGGGTGTGGTGAAGAATATCACCGAGTACGGTGCCTTCATTGACCTGGGTGGCATTGATGGCCTGTTACACATCACGGATATGTCCTGGGGGCGGGTCAGCCATCCCTCGGAGCTGTTCGCCATTGGGGACAAAGTCAGGGTAATGGTGCTGAAGTTTGACCAGGAGCATGAGCGTGTCTCGCTTGGCTTGAAACAGATGACCCCGGATCCATGGATGGACGTGGCTGAGAAATATCCCGAGACGTCACGCGTATCTGGGAAGGTCGTCAGTATCACGGATTACGGTGCCTTTGTGGAACTGGAAGAGGGGATTGAGGGCCTGGTCCACGTCTCACAAATGTCCTGGGCCCGACGTACCCGTCATCCCTCGAAAATCGTCAATATTGGCGATACTATCGAGGCGGTGGTGTTAAGCGTTGACAAGGACAAAAAACGCATTTCGCTGGGTATGAAGCAGATCGAACCCAATCCGTGGACGACTGTCGATGAGCGCTACCCGGTGGGGAGTGAAGTCGAAGGCAAAGTCCGTAATCTGACCGACTTTGGGGCCTTTATCGCCCTCGAAGAAGGCATTGATGGCCTCATCCATATTTCCGATATGTCCTGGACGCAGCGCGTCAAACACCCCTCGGAAATCCTCAAGAAGGGCCAGAAGGTGCGGGCAGTCGTGCTGAATGTGGATAAAGAGAATGAGCGGTTGTCCCTCGGATTGAAGCAGATGGAACTCGATCCGTGGACGCAAGTGCAGACCAAATACCATGTTGGGCAGGATATACGCGTGAAGGTCGTGAAAGTGACCAACTTTGGGGCGTTTGCCGAACTGGAGGATGGTGTGGAAGGACTCATTCACCTGTCTGAACTGAGTCGGGAGAAAATCACAGCCCCGGAAGAAGTGGTCAGTGTCGGCCAGGAACTCGATGCCAAAATCATCAAGATTGATATAGAGACACGGAAGATTGGTCTCAGCGTACGGGCTTTTATGGAAGACAACGAGCGCCAGGAAGTGCTGGAGGTCAACCGCCAGGCCACGGAAACCGTGACCATTGGTGACACGGCTCCAGAGGAGATGACGACGTTGCGGTCCGCTTTAGCCGATGCTGTCAAGAAGGAAGAAGGAGACGTCTAAAGCCTCTGCGGCGTGGTTGGTGGACTCATCTTACAGGAGGGGCAGGATGGGTCCGGAGCCGGCTCGCTGTGCTTGAGAGTGAGAGAAGCCGAACAGGCGTTGGTGTGAAAAATCGAGAAATATACTTGACATCCTTTAGGAGAGGGAGTATATTACAAGTTTCCCATAAGGTTCGGGCACTGTGCGATGGGTTCCTTCTTGCGGAGATCGAAATGCATGACAAAGGCAGAGCTCGTCGAGAAGGTCGCTGACAAGATTCAGCTCACCAAGAAACAGACTGAAACTGTCGTGAATATTTTGCTGAATTGTATCACAGAAGCCCTGAGTGAAGGAGATAAGGTGGAGTTGCGTGGCTTTGGGAGTTTTCGTATCCGCAAGCGCAATCCCCGCGAAGGACGCAATCCCAAAACTGGTGATACTGTACAGATTCCAGCAAAGCGCGTGCCATTTTTTAAGGCTGGTAAAGAACTCCGCGAGATGGTTGACGATCAGTAGCCTGCGTATTGTATGGCCTCGGGTCCCTTTCTGTCCACCCCCTTCAGGGTTTCTAGGAGTGCCTAGGGTATAGCACAGAGGAGAGGAGCGGGGGTCACCTCTCTATACACTGTGCATAAAGGCAGTTTCCCCAATGCAAGAGCCGTTCCTGGTGATAGTTGGTCCCACTGCGGTGGGCAAAACGGCTCTTTCTTTGCCTATTGCGCAGGCGCTTGACGCTGAGATCGTCAACGTTGATTCACGCCAGATCTACAGATATATGGATATCGGTACTGCGAAGCCCTCCATGGCTCAGCAGGCCCAGGTGGCGCATCATTTGTTGGATCTGCTCCTACCACATCAGCCAAGTAACGCTGCCCAGTTTTTGACAAGTGCGCGACAGGTACTTGATGATGTACGGCAGCGTGGGAAGCGAGCCCTGATTGTGGCAGGGAGTGGTCTTTACCTGCAGGCACTGCTCTATGGGCTTATGCCCGTTCCCCCAGCCTATGCGCCTTTGCGCCGTGCGTTGCACATGTATGCCGACCAGCATGGCACGCCGGCGCTGCACTGGCGCCTCCAGCATGTCGATCCCGTCGCGGCTTCCTCCTATCATCCACACGACCGTGTCCGTCTTATCCGGGCATTAGAAGTGACGTATTTGACTGGGGAGCCCTTCTCTCTGCACCGCTATCGTCATCAGGACCAAGAGCCACTGTTCTCGTATGTCGGTGTGGGTCTGACACGGGAGCGTGCTGACCTCTATGCGCGTATTACGGCACGTACAGATGCTATGCTTACTGCTGGTTGGTTGGCGGAGGTAGAGAGGCTCGTCGGATGGGGCTACACACGCGCCTGTGCAGCCATGAATAGCCTGGGCTACCGGGAGCTCCTCGCCTATATGGCGGGAGAGATGGGCTGGGACGAGACGACAGCTGCCATTAAAAAGGCCACCTGTCATCTGGCCAAACGCCAGCTTACATGGTTCCGTAAAATGGCGCATGTGCACTGGTTCAACCTGTCAACTATGGATGAGCAGAGAGCGGAAGCCACTCTCGTCCAGCACCTGCAAGCGGTCCTGGAAGCTAGGCAAAGTGGAGAGAATGGCCTACAGAACGTGGATGCTGTAGTGGAGGGATAAGCAAGCCTCCCCTGGGGGCTGGAGGGCATTGTGCATCCAATTGTGTTCCGGATTGGTCCATTTGCACTGCGTTTCTATGGTTTGATGTATGTGACCGCGCTGCTGGTGGGTATATGGTTGCTCCGCCTGGAAGCCAAACGCCGTCATCTGCCTCCTGAACGGATGGTCGATCTGGCATTTTATGCGTTTGTGGGTGGCTTGCTGGGTGGGCGCCTGTATTATGTGCTCTTCAAGTGGGGCTATTATGGAGCGCATCCATGGAAGATTATCGCCGTGTGGGAGGGGGGCATGGCGATTCACGGGGGACTCATTGGCGGGCTCATTGGCGGCTGGTGGTTTGCCCGTATGCATAAGATGTCCTTCGCAACCCTGTGCGATATGGCTGCTCCGGCAGTGAGCCTGGGCCATGCGTTTGGGCGTTTTGGCAATTTCATGAATGGCGATGCCCATGGCTATCCACTGCGCTCTCCCATGCTACCGACATGGCTGCGCCATATCCCGGACTGGATAGGGGTGACTTTCCCCACCACAAGTATCGCCGGTCAAGAGTTTGGTCCCGTCCCCTTGCATCCGGTGATGCTCTATGAGTTAGTGCTCAACCTTATTGGTTTTGTGTTGCTGTGGAGCTTGCGGAAAAAACCTTGGCCTCCGGGTAGTCTATTCGGCTTATATTTGATGTACTATGCCCTGGTACGGTCCTTTACGTCGCTCTTTCGGGCCGATGATCTCTATCTGGGTCCGCTGCGTATGCCCCATGTGATTAGCGCGGTAATGTTCATTATTGGGTTGCTCATCTTTTTACGTCCTCGCTATCGCTCTGTCGCACTATAGGCTGGCGCTCGTAGCGGACGCTATGGCGCTGGTGCGGAACGCCGTAATGCAGCTGATTGAAGCTATAGCGACTCCAGGTGACAGCGAGGGTAGGAGCTAATACCATCCATATATTGATGTGACCATAATGCATGCCATGACGGAGGTCGCCACCCCAGGTAGGCGTGAAGGACTCGGTGTTGAGATTCAGAAAATAGAAGATTACCTCGAGGAGCAACACCACGCCACCAAGCTGCACACAGTGCGCTACACGCTGGAGAGAGGTGGTTTTTGCGGTCATGAGCTGGGCCGCGACCGGTAGACAGGCAACAGTAAGGGCAATATCGAGAGCCCAAGAGTGATGTTCAAACACGACAAAAACCATAAAAGCGAGCACAAAAGATGGAATGCCCTGCAGGAGTGCGAGCCCTGCACGCCACCACAGGCTGAGCAAGGCCTGTATTCTCCGTTTGCCATTCAGGATAAGCCAACTCACACCTCCGATGATCACAGTCAGGACGACCACACGAGGAATAGAGCTCCGAAAGCCTTTCACCGTACGACTTAGAACGTCACGTCCAAGAAAATCCGTGCCCAATGCGTAACGATAGCCTGGAGCGAGGAACTGATCGCGACTGTGAATTTCCATAGGATCGTAGAGCACGAGCGATGGCGCCCAGAGGGTGACCGCACCGAGAATCAAGAGGCACCAGAAACCCGTATAGACTGCTCGGGGTGAGAAGGCGGGGCGTAGAGGAGAGGCGTGGGGTAACGCTGGCTGTGGAGGGGCTTGCTGGTGGGGGGAAGCGTCCCACTCGCACAGACAACGTAGGACGAAGTAGAGAGTGCCCGTACAGAGTATAAAACCTTGTAAAACAGGAAGATCACGCCGCTTCAGGGCTTCGATACCCAGACTTCCTACACCGGGGAAGGCGAAGACATACTCGGTGAGACTCACTTCCAGAAGAAAATACTCAAGATGGGGGCGAAAGCTTGTTCTGAAGTGCTGCCAGCGCTGACGGAGAGGCTGCCGTTGGCCGTGGCAGGCGGGGAGGGAAGTGTACCAGATACGTAGCGGCGTAAGCGCTAAGATTGAGGCTGGTAAGAGCATGTAGACAGGGTTAAAGAAATAGTAAGGCTCAAAGAGCGGCAAATTGGCCATACTGACCCAGCCCAGTTGCCAGATAATCAGCTCACGCAGGAAGACAGCGATGAGGAAACTCGGTACAGCTTCCAGAATGGCAAGGAGTTGACTGCGTGGCAAGAGGGCGCTCAACCAGGGCGCCAGATGGTGCATACTCCACAGTACAGCTGTCCCCAGGCTGCACGCCAGGAGGGTCCACAGTAAGAGCAGAGTCGTACGAGAGGTTGCTTGCCAGATATCGTGAAAGACCGGCCGATTCGAGTAACGCGAAGCGCCCCATTGCCCGGTGACGAGCCGTTGCAGCCATAGAGCACATTGGGTCGGGAGAGGGCGATCAAAACCATAGTCGTTGATAAGATGTGCGCGTTGCTGGGCGTTCGCTGGCCAGTTCTCATACAGGGTCACAGGCTGTCTGGACATCAAATGCGGGAGGGCAAAGACAGCTAAAGCCATGCCGCCAAGACTGATGAGTTTGAAGCTCCAATATCGTAATGACCATACGTGCATGGGTACTGCTCTATGAGGTGTCCTTAAAGAGGGGGAGGATTGTGAAACACTTTGCGCGGTGTACAAACTGTCAACAATGGTACGTACAAACCTATACTGCCTCGGTAGAGATTTACGAGCATAATAACCTGTGCTGCCTGACCGTATGGTGTTTGCGGTGTATTGATGAAGCGGAAAAACGTTCTCAGCCGCATGGCACCGCTATTGATATAAAGCAGCGTCCCAGCCCTCTATCGTCCTCTGAAATTTTTCAACAATGTATGCAGGAACATTTGCAGCTCATGGACAGAGCTCTCTATGACGATGAAACTCTTGTGGTCCCTGCCATTCAAGATTTCATGGAGCGCTGCCGTCTCTACCAGGCCCACTTAGAGATACCTGAACAGTGCCAACGTCTTGCCGGATATCTCCTGTACTGGGAAACCTTCCTGAAAGCTCTTAACGCTTCGTCCTCTCGTCGCTCGATGAGCGCACCAGGCGAATCGTCAGAGGACTGCGATCGCGGGTAACCTGGCAGAGCAATTCCTGGCCGACCTTTTTCTCTTTATAGGTGGCCAGAAAGTCCTGAATGTCCTTGACAGGTTTCCCATCAACGCTGGTAATCACATCGCCGCGGCGCATGCCATGCTGCTCTGCTTGACTCCCTACTTCCACAGAGGATACCAAGACACCTTCTGATTTCGCTAAGTGAAAAAAACTCGCGAGCGTCGCATCGAGGTTTTGAATATGCATGCCGAGAGCTTTGCCCACGGAAGCAGAGGAGGGCGGCTCTTGCAAAGTGACTGTGCGCACAGCGTCCAACAGTTTTTTTGTCGCAAACACAGGCGCATGGACGTGTAAGGCTAGGGCAATGGCATCGCTTGGTCGTGCATCAATCGTGAGCGTTTTGTTGCCTTGTCGTAAAAGGATAGTCGCATAAAAGGTATCATCCTGCATATCAGTGATAATGACACGGCCAATCTTGACATTCAGATCAACCAAAATGTTATGCAGAAGCACATGCGTTAATGGACGTGGGGTAGAGACGCCTTCCATTTCAAGCATGATAGCGCGGGCCTCGGAGGGCCCAATCCAAATAGGAAAGGCGCGATGGCCTTGTTGCTCTTCAAGAATAACCACTGGTGTATTGCCCTGAGGGTCTATGGTGACCCCCTTGATTTTCACCTCCAGGACGTCCTCGTCGCGGGGCTGGCTTACGCTGCTCAGAGGAGAGACGCACACACTCAGTAACACAAGGCAGTACACTAAGTATTGTTTCATGAGGATTTCTCCATACCGGTATGCGAACCTCCTCGCGTGCTTGCCAGGGTGAGGTCCTCACAGTCCAGGATGGCAGGAGGTACCACAGCACGGGTGAGAATGGACATGCTGACCAGACTCGCTCCACCCCTTGTATGCTACCTTGGACAGAGGCGCAAGTCAAAAAGATACTGTAGCATCGCAAAGATTGTGCTATGTTCACCAGAGCCGGATCGATTTGTGACTCTATCTGGGGAGAGAGGGGCCTATGCCCATGGTCGTCAGAAAGGCGAGTCAGATAGTAGGCTTGCTCCTGTTAGTGAGTACGCTATTTTTGATACTCAGCGTGAGTTTGTATACTCCCGAGGCTCCTAACGCGAACCATTATGTGAGCGATGGGAGCACCATAGGTCAGCATCGTGGCAGTGTAGTGAGGCAAGCCCTAGCCGATTGGGCCGATTGGGCCCTGCAGGGGTTTGGGAGCGTGGTTGTCTTGTTGACTGGGATTGCTGTCATAGATACGTGCTATC
>Ga0081540_1002737_pt1 | contig 14346 bp, 15 predicted proteins | sample TabmetS2T1R1_FD_71024 | JGI IMG/M metagenome (GOLD analysis project Ga0081540, IMG submission 71024) | Tabebuia heterophylla rhizosphere microbial communities from the University of Puerto Rico - S2T1R1 | ecosystem: Host-associated > Plants > Roots > Rhizosphere ... | reverse complement strand
GACGAGCCGACCACGGGCCTGCACTTCCACGACGTCAAGAAGCTGCTGGAAGTGCTGCACGAGCTGGTCGCCCAGGGCAACACGGTGGTGGTGATCGAGCACAATCTCGAAGTCATCAAGACCGCCGACTGGGTCATCGACCTCGGCCCCGAAGGCGGCGACGGCGGCGGCGAAATCGTCGCCTGGGGCCCGCCGGAAGACATCGTGAAGGCGCCGCGGAGCTATACGGGGAAGTTTCTGGCGCCGGTGCTGAAGAAGGCGGATGGGAAGCCGAGGAAGAGCAGCAGCGCGAGCGAGGCGGCGGAGTAGCTCCTCGCGCGCTCGCACGCACAGCTTTTGATGATCCATTCGCCCGTTCGACGGCTCCGCGGAGGATAGGTGGAGCGGCTTGTCCGCCGTAACTCAACGAGCGCGGCCCCGTAGGATGGGTGGAGCGAAGCGATACCCATCATTCCCGGCAAGTAGCGGCCATGCTACGTCCCACCCACCATCCCACACCCCTCACGCCGTCTGAGAGCTTCCCGTCGGCAAGTGCACGATCTTGACTTGGCAGGAATATGCGCGGAATATTCTACCTTTAATTGCACATATTTCTTGGCCAATTGAGGCGTCGATGAGCCGGATTTCTCCGCTGGATATCAAGATATTTTTGTGGGTGGGCTACGCTTTCTTTTTTCTGCTTGCCATAGCTGGTCCGTTGTTCGTGGATTCTCAGCTCGCGTCACATGTCCAATATCCCGGTCGAACCTATCCAAACGCGATCTACTCTGCGCCCATCTTCATCGCCCTGGTTGTTTTGGAAGCCTACCTTCTGAAGATCGCAGAAACACCGCGAGGCTTGCTTTTCACAGTTGGACTTTTTTTGATTTGTACGCTTTCGACCACGTGGATTTTTCGGCCAGAATTTCCTCACGGCAATATCGTTTCCGTGGCTGTGGGCGGTGCATTTCTCTCATCCATCACAATATTCGTCTGGTGGATGTGCAACCAGATCCTCTCTTCCAGAGAAGAGAACACCGGGGCACGTGAAACCATTGAGTATCTCAAATCGTCGCTGGCATTTGTGCGGCAAGCTACATTTGCGGGCCTTGCTCTGTTCGGAGCATTCTTTTTCACCGCTTACAGCACGGGCTTCAGCTACGTCGAAAGCACCGTTACTCCAGGCCCAACGTCGGCCAAGGAAATTCTGCTGCTGAAGGCAAATATCGGATTTCAGATCGCCTTCTATGGAATCTATTCGCTCGCAGGGATTTTAAGATATTTCCTGCAGACGACATTAAGAGCGCTGACGCAATTTCAGGTGCTTGCGGCAAGGACTGACGGCGAGACGATCCGGCGGGCAGAAATTGACATGCGACGCGCCGAGATTGAACTGCGGCGGCTACAGAAGGAAGAGGAGCAGCAAGCGATAAAGCCGCTGCGCGCTGCCAAGCCTGAAAGCTCGTCCGAGTTGGAAGAGGAAGACAGCGCCTTGCAGCCGACGCGAGCATAAGACCTTCACTAACTGTCTCGCGCACTGGTGATCGGTCTCGTGGACAGTACGTAGGATGGGTGGAGCGGAACGATACCCATCAACTCTCCGCGCAGGATTCGATGGGTATCGCTTCGCTCCACCCATCCTACGGCGTCTAAAGCCTCACTCCTCCATCGCCGCTTCTACGAACCCCTTCGGGTCCTCGCAAAACTCGCGCATGACCTTGTAGTGATCCGTCTCGCGGACACTCACCGGCTCCAGCCCATATTTCGTCAGCCGCAGCAGCGTCGCGTTCGGATAGGCCATCAGCATTGGCGAATGCGTGGCCATGATGATCTGACAATGGCCGATCTGCTCCATCCGCCGCATCAGTTTCAGGAATTCGAGCTGGCGCGCGGGCGACAGCGCAGACTCCGGCTCGTCGAAGATGAAGATGCCCTGCCGCTGGCAGCGCTCTTCGAAGAAGCGCAGAAACCCTTCGCCGTGGGAATGAGACAGGAAATCAGGGGGTGACGGCCTGAAAGGATCATCCAGGGCTGCCTTGTCCAAATATCGCGCAACCGAAAAGAAGCTCTCCGCGCGGAAGAACCAGCCGTTCGTAATCTTCGGCAGCCAGCTTGCCCGCAGCGCCGCCGAAAGGCTGCCACCCATCTTCTCCAGCGCTTCGCTATGATCGACCGCCGCATAACCCTTGCCGCCGCCGGCTTCGTCGTAACCGGCCAGCACAGCAATTCCTTCCAGCAAGGTCGATTTGCCGGTCCCGTTCTCGCCGACGATTATGGTGATCGCGCGCTCGAAACTCAGTTCGAAATCATCGCGCAGCAGAGGAAGGCAGAACGGATAGGCCTCACGGTCGGTGATGCGCGATGGCTCGAGCCAGATGCGCTTGAGATATGGCGCCGGCAGATTGATCGGGCGGTTACGTCGTGAAGCCATCGGCTGGGATCCGGGGAAACAAAGTCGTTCGTTATGGTTATACGAAGAATGCCGTACAATCCTAGATCGCGGACCGCCCGATTGCAAAGCCCCACCTACACGCTCTTCCGCAACGCCATCCTCGGCGAGCAGCAGGTCGTCTGCATCTACGACGGCCGCATCCGCGAACTGTGCCCGCACATCATCGGCACCAACAAGCGCGGCGAAGAGATCGTACTCGCCTGGCAGTTCGGCGGCGAAAGCTCAGGACCGCTACCGCAATGGCGCTGCCTGAAGCTGGCTGACGTCAGCAACGCCCGCACGCGCTCCGGCCGCTGGCACGAAGGCAGTTCGCATCGCACGACGCAGACCTGCGTCAGTGATATCGACCTCGACATCAACGTCCACGTCCGCAAGCGGCGGTGAGGGTGACGCTACGTAGGATGGACAGAGCGGAACGAAATCCCTCGCCGCAAGTGCCGTAATCCGGGTGAGCGCAGCGACCTCAGGGACTTCACCTGCGACAAAACAACGCGACAGGCAAATCACTCATTGCGCGCACTCGGGTGCAGCGTGCCCACGCATGCTCTCTCTATCTTTCGAGGAATTGTGTCGTGCAAACCTCGGGCGCAATTGCGCCGCGACAATGCGAACTGATACGGGCCATGAGCTGTTTGAAACTTGATCGAAATGTGTTTGGGGACTGTCGTTGCGAGCGAAGCGGATTCTCGTTCGCCGCAACTAAGCGAGCGTACGCACAAGCAAATCCATCACGCGACATAGCGAGAGAATGGATTGCGTCAGCCTTCGCTCGCAAAATTGCGGCGGATAAATCGTCGCGTCGCTCGCACTGACGAAGTCACTTCTCCGATCGCGTGCAGACGCTGCGCTCTACACTGTTGCTGAAACAACAACCTCATCGCGCGTCAATAACCCGTCGTGCTTCAGTCCAATTTTTGCCGGCATACACATCGTATTGTTCCTGTGCACGCGACGTTGCTTTCACCCGCGCAACATCGCTTGCAGACAACACTCAGGGCGCATTCGCGCCCGCCTCCGAAACGACACGTCACCACACCGGCGCGGACTGTGGACCAGGGGTTACTCTAATACTCAACTTGAGGGGATATGGAATGAAGCGACTACTTTTGACAGCTGCCGCGCTGCTGCTGGTCACGACCGCGGCCTCCGCCGCCGATCTGCAGGCGCGGCCGTACACAAAGGCGCCGCCGCCGGTAGTGTCTCCGGCATATAACTGGTCCGGCTTTTATGTCGGCGCGATGGGCGGCGGCGCCTTTTCCAGCGATGCCGGCAACGGCGGTTTCGGCGGCGGCACCGTCGGCTACAACTGGCAATTCCCCGGCAGCCAGTTCGTCTTCGGCGTCGAAGTCGATGCCGCCGCCGCCAGCATCAAGGACAGCGTGACCGAAGACATCGGCGGCCTCCTGCTCACGACCGAATCCAAGATCAACGCGTTCGGAAGCGTGACCGGCCGCGCCGGCTTCGCGTGGGATGCGGCTCTGATCTATGCCAAGGGTGGCTACGCCTGGGCCAACAGCAAGGCCACCCTTTCAGCGGAAGGAGTCGCCGCGACGTTTTCGGATAGCCAGACTCATTCGGGATACACCATCGGTGGCGGCGTCGAATACATGTTCGCACCGAACTGGTCGGCAAAGGGCGAGTACATGTTCACCAGCCTCGGCAGCGAGACCTACAATCTGGGTGGCCTCCCGCTGGATTCCGGCAACATCGACTTCCACACGATCAAGGCCGGCGTGAACTATCACTTCCGCTAAGACGAACAGACGTGCTGCAAATCAACAAGGCCCCGGAAATCCGGGGCCTTCGTTGTTTTGTAGCAAGGAAGGCGAACGCCCACTCAATTGTCATCGTCCGCGAAGGCGGACGATCCAGTATTCCAGAGACGTTTGTGATTGATTCGATAGGCCGCGGCGTACTGGATGCCCCGCCTTCGCTGGGCATGACAGCTAGTGGCCCGGAACGACACACTCACATCACTTCCAGCACCAATTCCATCGTCATCAGCACCGGATTGTCGCCGCGCACCAGGCGGCCCTCGGCAATGCCGCCGAGATAATCGACCAACGCAACATCGAGCTCTGCCTGCAGGGTGCCATCGGCGCCGGGCGCTATGGCGCCCGAACAAATCGCCAGTTCGGTCGCGAAGGGCACGACGGTTCGGCCGTCGATAAAGCGCGCGCCGATGGTGGAGCCGACGCCGCCGCGAATCCGCGCGTGGAGGATTCCATGCTGCCGGCAGAACGTCTCAAGCGCTGCGGCGAAATCCTGATTCGGCCGCAGCCGCAGCGCAAATGCGCGGCTCTCCGCCTTGACGTCGGTGGTGGGGCGAGGCACCGGCCCGAATAATTTGAAATTGGTCTCGGGATCAGGCTCGGCCGTGAACATCGCGCCGTCGATGCCGAACGCATCCGCCGTGAAGGATTCAGCGACGATGCTCTCCTCGGGCAGAATGTGGCCGCCATGAAGATTGCCGTCGGTCTCGGTCCACAGCCCATGGCAATGGAAGAACGGCGCGCCGTCGCGTTCACCGAATGTCATCGCGCCGAGTTTCAGCCGCGTGACGCCGGATGGCCGAAAGGTGTCGCTGTAGAACGCGGCATTGGCGCCGGTCTTCGACAGCGCCGGCATCACATAGGCAAGCGGTCCAAGCGCCGCTTCCCGCATGTTCAGCACGCCGCCGGAAAATCCGGCCTCGGCAAAACCGCGGCGCGCGGCCTCCAGCAGCGGCAGGCCCGCCGGCAACGTGAATGAAAACGCGCGGCCGCGCGCTTCGACCCACTGGATCCGTTCGGGTACGACAGGCCCCGGCTGTTCAACGCTCCGCATCGCTTCAACGTCCCGTTTTCGCGACGGGGTCATTGGACGCGATGATCTCGAGCAGCCCCCGCGCCTCGAGTTCGTCGCGAACCAGCCGTTTCGGAACCTTGCCGTAGCCGGATTTGGGCAGCGCTTCCCAGAAGAAGAAGCGCTTCGGCATCTTGTAGCGCGGCACCTTCGGCGCAAGGAATGCCGCTAGCTCCGCTTCGCCGACAGCGCTTGCGCCCTCGCGCGCGACGCAGACGGCAACCCCCACCTCGCCCCAGAACGGGTCGGGCACGCCAAGCACCGCGACCTCGCCGATGGCGGGATGCGTCAAGATCTTCTCCTCGACCTCGCGCGGATAGATGTTCGATCCACCGGAGATGTACATGTCGGAAGCGCGGCCGGTGATGTAGACAAAACCTTCCTCGTCCATATGGCCGAGGTCGCCGGTGCGGAACCAGCCGTCGCGAAACGCCTTCGCGTTGGCGTCGGGGTTGTCGTAATAGCCGGCGAACACGGCGGGGCCGATCACGCAGATCTCGCCGGTCTCGAACGGTTTGAGCTCGCGGCCATCGTCGCCCTGGATCGAGACCTGCATGCACGTGCGCTCGAAGCCGCAGGTGCCGATGCGGGCGTGCGGGCTGTCCTCGGGGTCATGCAGATTGGCCGGCATCACGGTGATATTGCCGGTGACTTCGCCAAGGCCGAAATATTGCACCAGCACACGGCCGAGCTTGCCCAGCGCCGCCTTCTGGTCCTCGCGGTACATCGGCGCGCCGGCATAGATGACGAAGCGCAGCGAGGAATGGTCGTATTTGTCCACCGCCGGATGCTCGACCATCATCTTCAGGATGGTCGGCACGGTGAAGATGTTGCTGACGCGGTGCTTCTCGATCAGACGGAAGGCTTCGGCGATATCGAACTTTTCCGACGGCAGCAGGATGGTCGGCACGCCGCGCGCGGCTTGCACGAGCTGATGTACGCCGGCGCCGTGCGACAGCGGCGCGACCACCAGCGAGGCATCGGCTTCCGTGGTGCCCGGCATCAGGTCGGCGAGATGATTGGTGACGACGAACGCCATCTGGCCGTGGGTGAGCACCGCCGCCTTGGAGCGGCCGGTGGTGCCTGACGTGAAGAAGAACCAGCAGGGATCGTCGTAATCGACCGCGGTATTTTCGACCGTCGCACCGGAATGTTCGGCGATCACATCGCTGACCGATCGCTCGCCAAACGTCCCCTCGCCGATCCGCCAGATGAACTCCAGCGCCGGATTGGCCGCCGCTTTGGCGTGATCGGGAAAATCGCCGTGGCACAGGAACGCCTTCGTGCCGGAGGCGGTGGCGAGATAGGCGACCTCGTCCGGCATCAGGCGGAAATTGGTCGGCACCCAGACCGCGCCGAGCCGGAAGGCTGCGAACATCGACCAGAACATCTCGTCGGAATTTTTGGAATGGACGAGGACGCGATCGCCCTTGACCACGCCCCGCGCGGCAAGCCCGGCCGCAAGCGCCGATACCGCCCGATCGATCTCGCGCCAGGTCCAGGACTTGTCGCCCCAGACGAAGCCGGTGCGCTCGCCGTGACGCCGGGCATTCTGGGTCAGCATATGCGCGAGATTCATCACCCGGCGCGACATCCGCGCCAGTCCGCCGCGCGGGACGGCAATGGCCACAGACCCGGTCATCGCAGCACCGCCGACACAGGGGCGCGCAGACCGCGCGGATCAATCGTGGCACATCGCAAAACAGACATCGAACACCTCATTCCGACGATAGCAGAAAGCCCGGCGGCTGATAGTCTGCCTGCGGGCCCTTGCCCATCACCATGATCCAGCAACGCTTTCCCGTCCACCGACCCGAGCTAGGGATCACCCATGCCGCCCCGTCGAGCGTGACTTCGCTAAAGATGGTCGCGGAGAAGCAGGAGGCCGGCAAATCAAGTATCGCCGTCACGGGCAGCCGGCAGGCCACCTCCGGTACGCCGCCCGGCGGGGTATTCAATACCGGCTGGCCGCGCGAAGGACTACTGCGGATGATTGGCCAGGTCCTGATCGCTCAGGCGCCAGTCCTGCCAGAGCTGAAGCGCACCGAGCAGGACGACGATCCCGCCGAGTACGGCGTGCCAGATCCGCAGCATCTCATCGCCGGAATAGCCGAAGATGAATGGCGACGCGATCAGCCAGAGGCCGAGCACGATTTCCCCGACCTCCTCCCAGCGCTGCAGTGCGACATATTCGAGCTGGGCAAGACCGAAGATCAGCATGCCAACCACGAAGGTGTTGAGGATCATGGTGCTGCGTTCGGCGTCCATCACTTCCTGACTGGAGAACGGAAACCATGGCGACGCCACGATCAGCAGGCCAAGCAGCATGCCGAACCAGTCTTCCCACGATCGATGTTTTCTGAAGAAACCAAAGTCCGACATTGTAAACCTCCCCTGAAACAAGAGGCACACGTCAGCGGGCCGCGATCACAACACTTCCGATATCGAACCAGATCCGGCCGCATCGGGGCGTATGTCTTTCGATAAACCTAGCAGCCCCGCGCCCCCTTGCAAGGCCCGCCGGCAAAGATCTGAGGCACGGCCTGCCTATGGCGCCGCGCCGAGCTTCTGCAGGCTATCGCTCGCGGAGCGCAGGCCGGGGCTGATCTCGAGCGCCTTGCGGAAATCGGCAATCGCGCCGGCCTTGTCGCCGAGCCGCATCCTGGCCTGGCCGCGATTGTTCCAGGAAAAGGCGTCGGCCGGATCGTATTGCAGCGCCTTGTCGTAATCGGCGATGCCGCCTTTGATGTCGTCCTGATAGAAGCGGATCAAGCCGCGATTGCGCCAGCCGCGCGCGTCGGTCGGCGCCAGTTTGATGACTTCGCTGTAATCGGCCGCGGCGCGCTTGAGCTGCTCGCTATCGCGATAGGCGCTGCCGCGGTTGAGATAGGCCAGCAGGTCCGGCTTGAGCTTGATCTGCATGGTGTAATCGGCGGCCGCGCGGGCAAATTCGCGCTTGCGATCCCAGGCATAACCGCGATTGCCATAGGCGATGGCGAGCGCTGGATTGGACTTGATGGCGGCGCTGAAATCGGCAATGGCGCGGTCGAGGTCGCCCTTGTTCATCCAGGCATCGCCGCGGTTGTTGTAGGCCAGCGCGAACGACGGATCGAGACGGATCGCTTCGTCGTAGTCGGCAATCGCCCGCTCGAGGTCGCGCTTGAAGGCGTAGACGCGGCCACGGTTGGTCAGCGCACAGGCGGAGGTGGCATCGAGCCGGATGGACTCGTTGAGATCGGAAAGCGCGGCGTCGAGCTCGCGCTTTTCGGTGAGGCCATGGCCGCGGAAGCAATAGGCGACGGCAAGCTCCTTGCCGGCCTTGCGTTTGCCGTCGATGACAGCGCTGCATGCGGTCGCCTTCTCGCCCGGCGCGGTGCTCGTGGAGATGCAGGCCTGCCAGTCCTGGTCTCCCTCGGCAGAAGCGGCAGGCAATGGCGCCCACATCAATATGGCTGTGCCCAGCAGCGAGGCAGTCAGGCAGGTCAAAATGCGCATTCATCCAATCCGCTAACGAGCAAGTTCCCCCGTTCGTCGCCGGTTTGCATCCGTGGGTTCACATGCCTAAATGCATGAATGAATTAACCGGGAATCGACCGCATGGCCGCCGTTCGCGACAACAAGATGCAAAGCCGCTTCGAACTCGATGTCGATGGCGCGGTCGCATTCGCCAATTATCGCCTGACGCCTTCGGCTGTTATCATCACCCATACCGAGACACCGCGCGCGCTGCGCGGCCGCGGCGTCGCTTCCGAACTGATCAAGGGCGCGCTGGAGCTGATCCGCGCCGACGGACGCAAAGTCGTTGCCGGCTGCGGTTTTGTCGTTGATTACCTGCGCAAGAATCCGCAATTCGCCGATCTGACCGCCTGACGTAACGCACCGTCATTCCGGGGCGCGCCCTAGCGCGAACCCGGAATCTCGAGATTCCGGTTCGTCGCTTTGCGCCGCCCCGGAATGACACGCGCTATCCAGCCTCAGGTAATCCGGATCGACATGTCGGGCAGGCCTTCCAGCTTGCACAAGAGCACATCGCCCTTCACGACCGGACCGACATTTTCAGGCGTGCCGGAATAGATGATATCGCCCGCCTTGAGTTCGAAGGCTTCCGACAGTTTGGCAATCTGCTCGGCCACGCTCCAGATCATGTTCCGCAGGTCGGAGTTTTGCTTCACCGTGCCGTTCACCGCCAGCGAGATCGCGCCCTTGGTGAAATGGCCGGTCTTCGTGGCCGGATGGATGGGTCCAAGCACGGCGGACCGGTCGAAGCTCTTGCCGATCTCCCACGGCTTTTTCTCGTCCCCCATCGCGCGCTGCAGGTCCCGCCGGGTCATGTCGAGGCCGAGCGCATAGCCGTAGACGTGGTCGAGGGCCTGCTCCGGCGAGATATTGGTGCCGCCCGATTTGAGCGCCGCCACCAGCTCGACCTCATAGTGATAGTTCTTGGTGAGCGAGGGATACGGATGATCGCCGACCATGCCGATGGCAACGTTCTGGATCGCGTCGGTCGGCTTCTGAAAGAAGAAAGGCGGCTCGCGATTGGGGTCCGATCCCATCTCGCGCGAATGCGCGGCGTAGTTACGGCCGATGCAATAGATCCGCCGCACCGGAAATACATCGGTCTCGCCGACGATCGGGATCGTCGTCGTGCCTACCGGAAAAATGGCTTTCGGACCGGCCTGTGCTTCGGCCGCGCCGCCCTGCACGGCCGTACCGGCCAGCGCCAGCGCGCCGGTTGCCAAAATGGTCCTGCGATCGACATTGCTCATCGGCGTCCTCCTTGTTTTGCGAGTCTTTTTGCCCGCCGCGTGTCTACAGCGTTTTCAGCGCCAGGTGGATACCGTTTGCGCGTTGCTGCATTGCAATGAGCCCCCTAGTTGATGCGCGTGACGATGCGATCGCATAAAAAAAGGCCCGCGCTGCCGCGGGCCTTGGCATGTTGGAGCCGAACCAGGCGTCAGTGCTTGATGTCCGGCGGCAGTTTGCCGCCATTGGCCGCCAGCTTGGCCATGACCTGCTTGTGCAGCCAGATGTTCATGCTGGCGGAATCATTGCTGTCGCCGGTGTAGCCGAGTTCCTTCGCGAGCTCCTTGCGGGCAGCGAAGCTCGAATCAATGTCGAGCGCTTTCATCAGGTCGACGATCGAGGTGCGCCACTCAAGCTTCTCGCCCTTGGCGGCGACCGCCTTGTCCAGGATGGGCGCGACTTCGACGGTCACAGCCGCCGGTGATGCTGCGGCTCCGCCCGACGATGCGGCTCCGCCCGACGATGCAGTGCCCGCAGCCGCGCCACCGCCAGCCGGCGCAGCCTCTGCTTTGGTGCCGAAGACCGCGCTCATGATTTTTCCGAAAATGCTCATTGTTCGCTCCCAATGACTTGAAGATGGGGTCTGTCTCTTGCGGCACTGTTTGACCGGCAGCACCACGCCGGGATCGCATGCAAGTTTAGCCAGCCGGGCAAGCCTTGCCAATGAAACATTCACCTAAGCGTGAGTGTGTTTGCCGCGGTTTGGGAGTACGCTGGTCGTTCAGTTCGCGACATGGCCAGTTCCACCATCTGTCTTCGCGTCTGGCCTGATCGCGATCGTTTTTTTGGCGACGGCACGCTTGCACCGTGGATTTGGCGCAAAGCGCAGCCGGCCAAGGGAGACAACGACCGGAGACAGCGACCATGGCCACTCCATATCAAGGGAATGTCACATCACTGACGCAGAGCGGCGATCGCGCCGCGGCTGCGCCGGTGATCCGAACGATCGGCCTATCCGACCTGCACACGGCGCTGCAGCGCGGCTGGGAAGATTTCAAGGCGGTGCCGAGCCACGCCATCATCCTGTGCATCATCTATCCCATCCTGGGTCTCATGCTGGCGCGCGCCGTGCACGGATATTCCGTGCTGCCGCTGCTGTTTCCGCTGGCCGCCGGCTTTGCCCTGATCGGCCCGTTCGCAGCGCTTGGCCTTTACGAGATGAGCCGTCGTCGCGAGCATGGCGAAGAGGCGACCGCATGGGATGCGCTTGATGTACTGCGCTCGCCGTCGTTCGGCGCCATGCTCGGATTGGGCGTCCTGCTGCTGGCGCTGTTCGTGACCTGGGTGGCGACCGCGCAGGCGATCTACATCGCCGCGTTCGGTTATGAAGGCGTGACCGGCATTTCCGATTTCGCAAACCGCGTGCTGACGACGCCCCAGGGATGGTGGTTGATTGTGGTCGGCTGCGGTGTCGGCTTCCTGTTCGCGCTCATCGCACTTTGCGTCAGCGTGGTATCCTTCCCGCTGATGCTCGATCGTCACGCCGGCGCCGGCGAGGCGATGGTGACCTCGCTGCGCGCGGTTGCACGAAATCCGCTGCCGATGGCAGTGTGGGGATTGATCGTCGCAGTTCTGCTGGTTGCCGGATCCTTGCCGGCCTTCCTGGGCCTTGCCGTTGTCATTCCCCTGCTCGGGCACGCCACCTGGCATCTCTATCGCGCGACGATCGAGCCCGAACTCAATCCGCAGCCGCTGCCGGAGCGCCCGCACCGCGAGCGCAAGCCGGCGGCCGACTTCCCGGCCAACCTGTTCCCCTGGCGGCGCAGCGACGGCGCGTAGTGGACGGAACCTGATCCGATCAGACCGCCGGTCATCGCCTGACCGGCGGTCTGGTCGTTCACCACGCTAACGATGAGTTGACCATTCAGGGTAACAAGGTATTCAAGGCTGCAGCAAAAGCCATGTTTTGGCCGATCTTGCTCCGAACATTCGATGCGACTTCGACACGAATGCCCGATGGACGATTCGATCTGGAGCGAACGACACGATGGCCTCCCGCTTCCCACTTCGCGCCCTGACCCTGGTCGCGCTGCTGATGACCTCGGCGTCCGCGCTGGCCGCACCCTGCGGTACCGGCTCGTTTGAAGCCTGGCTGGAGGACTTCAAGAAGGAAGCGGCTGCCAAGGGCATTTCAGCGTCCGCCATTCAAGCCGGGCTCAGCGGCGTCGCCCTCGACAAGAGCGTGCTGGCCCGTGACCATTCGCAGAAGGTATTCAGCCAGACGTTTGAGGAATTCTCCGGCCGCATGGTGCCGCCGCGGCTGACCCGCGGCGCCAACATGCTCAAGCAATACGGCTCGGTGCTCTCGCGCATCGAGCAGGCCTACGGCGTGCCCGGCGAGGTGCTGGTGGCGATCTGGGGCCTCGAAACCGATTTCGGCGTCAACATCGGAAAATTCCCGACCATCCGCTCGCTGGCGACGCTGGCCTATGACTGCCGCCGCGCCGACATGTTCAAGGCCGAGTTAATGGATGCGCTTCGCATCGTCGAGCGCGGCGACATCCCCCCGCAGGACTTGCGCGGCGCCTGGGCCGGCGAAATCGGCCAGACCCAGTTCATGCCGTCGTCCTATGTCAAGTACGCGGTCGATTTCGACGGCAATGGACGCCGCGATTTGCTGCGCAGTGCGCCCGATGTGCTGGCCTCCACCGCAAACTTCCTCGCCAGCCATGGCTGGCAGCGCGGCAAGGACTGGGAGCCCGGCGGCGCCAATTTCGCCGTCATCAAGGAGTGGAACAAGAGCGAGGTCTACGCCAAGACCATCGGCTATTTCGCGACGCAGCTTTCGCGCGCACCTTGAATCTTGAAGGGCCGGTCGCACGGCGACCGGCCCTTTCTGGAACGCCGACGGACTTACTTCGCCGCCTGCATCGCCTTGCTCAGATGCGATGCGCAGACACCCATCTTGCCAGTCAGCATGGCGTCCTGGGCGGCGGCGATTTCCTTCTGCGCGGCCATCTTGCCCTCGCCGTCAGCCATCGTCTCGATCCTGGTTTCGGTCTTGCTCAGGTTGTCGCCGCTGCAACCCGCGTTGACCTTGGCGGCGTTGGCGGGAACGACGGCATAGGCCAGAGCTGCAATTGCAGTGGCTGCGAGGAGTTTGTTGAGCATCGTTGTTCTTCCCTTTTTTGTCTTTGGACAGGCCGACTCCATTGCCGGTCTGCAAAACAATTGTTCGCTGAAGCGTGAGAACTTCAGAATGAACTTCGCGCGAGGTGTTGAGCGCGGCGCGCAAGGGCTTATGCGCAAACTGTCTTTTTCATTACTGCTTCGTAATGAAAGCGAGTTGCAGAGATACGCGGCGTCGTCCGAGATGATGCTTCGCGACACCAAACTCACTGCAGCGTTGATGGCTTCAGAAAAGGAAGTGCCGCTTCGCGTTCGCAGAGACGAATGCCGAAACCTCCATCCCTCGCCAGCGCCTTCCGGTGCTTGGCGGCGGCGCTCCCGCCGACTTATGGCCGGCCAAGAATCTAGCCGCCCGAGGATCTGGCCGCCCAAAGGATCGCTCCGGCCTCCCCGGCCGGACCCATCCACTCTGGAAACCAGCCATACCTTAAGGCCTTTGGTTCAAGTTCAAATAATGAACGAAATATCACTCTTATTTGAGCAATCCAGCATGCAGTTTACGCATAGGAAATTCCAAAACTCGCCGCCATAACGGTAGTTTATTGCTTGATGTCGCCGTTGACTTGCCGCCAGTTCGCCACGATCGCCAGATCGCCCTCAGGTAGCGACTTCTTGATGTAATGTGTATTTTAGCGAGGTCGTTCAGTCTTTGTTGGTGCCGCGTGGCTATTGATGTTTCTTCTCGGACCAATCCCGCAAGCCATGCCGAAAAGTTAAGCGGACCTTACCATTGCCATGCATTTTCGGTCTAGCTGCACCGCAACATCGGAACTTCTGCACTGCGGAATCTAGTCTATATTCATTTCAACGATGAGGCTTCCCTCCAAGGGCTGAATCGTAACTACAAGGAGACTACCATGTTACTCTCGCTCATCCGCATGATCCAGGCGTTCCGGGACTATCAGCGCAATGTCAGCGAACTGTCCCAGCTCAGCGATCGCGAGCTGGCCGATATCGGCCTCGATCGTTCGGACATTCCGCGCGTTGCAGCCGGGACCTATAACGGCTGATCTCTGTTCAGCCGCCTGATGAACGGATAACGCCCGCCTTGCTGCGGGCGTTGTCGTTTCCGGGCTTGAGATCTGACCCAAGTTTTTCTTCACGCGAGTGGCTACCCAACTCGCTCGGCAGGTGCGCTA
>Ga0081540_1002736_pt1 | contig 14348 bp, 9 predicted proteins | sample TabmetS2T1R1_FD_71024 | JGI IMG/M metagenome (GOLD analysis project Ga0081540, IMG submission 71024) | Tabebuia heterophylla rhizosphere microbial communities from the University of Puerto Rico - S2T1R1 | ecosystem: Host-associated > Plants > Roots > Rhizosphere ... | reverse complement strand
GTGGAATCTTCAACACCTGTCCGGGCTGAATCTTGTTGGGATCCGTCAGTTGATCCGTGTTCGCGTTGAAGATCTCCATGTAGGCGTTCGCGTCGCCGAGGAGCTGCTTCGCAATCTTGCTGAGCGTGTCGCCCGGCTTGACGGTATAGGTCTGAGCCGCGGCCGGCGCCGCAGCGCCGCCGCCGGTGGCCTGAATGTCGGCGATGATGTCGTTCCGCCAGTCGGGAATGGTCTTGATCGCGTCCCAGATCTTGTTCGCCTCTTCCTGCGTCTGCGTCGTGCCTTTGAAATAGAGCTTGCCCTCGCGCTCTTCCGCGGAGCCCTGCATCCGCAGATCCTTCGCCGTCTGAATGGCGTAACTGTACTTATCGCGTAGTCCCATGGAGCCCTCCTCGGCCGGGCATCGCAGCAACGGTGTTGCCATCGCGGCCGGTCGAGCACGTGCCACCATGTCGGCGAATCGAAGCGGCTTCGAGATGTGTGATCCGGCGGTCGAAATGTTTGTACCGGGTGGCGCGCGCCGGCGCCGCGTCCTGGGCCTGCAGAGCGGCGGTGCACGGTCCGGCAGGACCACGAATATTCGTATGGCATTGGCCTATACTTCCGGGCGGAGGATCTCGTCACCATGTTCAGAGCTCTGTGCCTCGCCGCGCTGTTCGCGGCGTCGACGATCGTGCCTGCAGCCGCCCAGGGTCAGGCCGCGCCGCAGGTGCCGACGCCCACCGACGTCAAGCCAGGCAGCATCAACAACGAAGACGTTTCGTATCCGTATCCAACGTCGTATCTGTCGTTTGTCAGCTATGGCGAGAACGTGCGGATGGCCTACATGGACGTCGCCCCGGCGCAGATCGTGTCGGTCGGCACGGCGCTGATCCCGTTCCTGGAGCACAACGACGCGAACCGCGCGCTGATGGGCGCGAACATGCAGCGGCAGGCAGTGCCGCTGATGATTCCGCAGGCGCCGTACGTCGGCACGGGGCTCGAGTACCGGGCCGCGGTCGACACCGGTGACGTGGTCCTCGCGCGCGAGAGCGGCCAGGTCGTCGACGTCGACGCCGAGCGGATCACGCTCGAGACGAAGGACGGCAAGGACACCTACGACCTGACGAAGTTCATGCGCTCGAACCAGGGCACGCTGATCCACCAGAAGCCGGTGGTCGAGCTAGGCGACCGCGTGAAGGCGAGCGAGGTGCTCGCGGACGGATCCTCGACGTCGGCAGGCGAGCTCGCGCTCGGCGCGAACCTGCTCGTCGCGTTCATGCCGTTCGAGGGTTACAACTTCGAGGACGCGATCGTCATCTCCGAGCGGCTCGTCAAGGACGACGTTCTCTCGTCGATCCACATCCACGAGTACGAGATCGACGCCCGCACGACGAAGCTGGGCGACGAGGAGATCACGCGCGACATTCCGAACCGCTCCGAGGACTCGCTGAAGGACCTCGACGAGCGCGGCATCGTCCGCATCGGCGCCGAGGTCGGTTCCGGCGACCTGCTCGTCGGCAAGGTCACGCCGAAGGGAGAGACCGAGCTCACGGCGGAGGAGAAGCTGATCCGCGCGATCTTCAAGGAGAAGGCGCGGGAGGTCCGCGACACGTCCCTCAAGGTCCCGCACGGCGAGGGCGGCAAGGTGATCGACGTCAAGACGTTCTCGCGCGACGCGGGCGACGACCTGTCGCCTGGCGTCAACGAGCTCGTCCGCGTCTACGTCGCGAAGAAGCGCAAGATCGCCGAGGGCGACAAGCTCGCCGGTCGGCACGGCAACAAGGGCGTGATCTCGAAGATCGTGCCCGAGGAGGACATGCCGTACCTGGAGGACGGCCGGCCGGTGGACGTCATCCTCAACCCGCTCGGCGTGCCGAGCCGGATGAACATCGGCCAGATCCTGGAGACCCACCTCGGGTGGGCGGCGGCGCACGGCGTCTTCTCGGAGAACGGCGAGTCGAACGGCGAGCCGACTCCGGTCGCGACGCCCGTCTTCGACGGCGCCAGCGAGCAGGACGTCGACGAGGCGCTCGTCGAGTGGGTGAAGCGGAACCCGGACTCGCCGATCAAGTTCGTCGTCGACGAGAAGCGGCCGCCGGGGCGCAAGACGTCAGGGAAGGTCCGCCTTTTCAACGGCAAGAGCGGCGAGCCGTACAACCAGAAGATCACGGTCGGTTACATGTACATCCTGAAGCTGCTCCACCTCGTCGACGACAAGATCCACGCGCGGTCGACCGGTCCGTACTCGCTCGTCACCCAGCAGCCGCTGGGCGGCAAGGCGCAGTTCGGAGGCCAGCGTTTCGGCGAGATGGAGGTGTGGGCACTCGAGGCCTACGGCGCCGCGTACACGCTCCAGGAGATGCTCACGATCAAGTCCGACGACACCGTTGGGCGCGTGAAGGCCTACGAGGCGATCGTCAAGGGCGAGAACATCGCGGAGCCGTCGATCCCGGAGTCCTTCAAGGTGCTGCTCAAGGAGATGCAGTCGCTCGCGCTCGACGTGGACGTGCTCTCCGAGGAGGGCTCGGAGGTCGAGGTTCGCGAGGAGGACGACGAGCTCCTGCGGGCGGCCGAGGAGCTCGGCATCGACCTCTCGCCGGGCTCGCTGCGCGCGGCGGCGCGGCCCGCGGACGCGCAGGAGACGGAGGAAGGCCAGGAGCGGGTCGACCAGGACGGCGAGCTGGTGCTGCCCGCGGACGAGACGCTGACCGACCTCGCCGAAGTCGAAGTCACAGAGGAAGCAGCGGCAGAAACCACGGAAGAGAGCTGAGGGAACTTTGATCGACATCAACGATTTCGACGCGATTCGCATCGGTCTCGCGTCGTCGAAGCAGATTCGCGACTGGTCGTCCGGAGAGGTGACGAAGCCCGAGACGATCAACTACCGCACGCTGAAGCCCGAGCGTGACGGTCTCTTCTGCGAGCGCATCTTCGGTCCGACGAAGGACTGGGAGTGCTATTGCGGCAAGTACAAGCGAGTCCGCTACAAGGGCATCATCTGCGAGCGCTGCGGCGTCGAGGTGACGCGCCAGAAGGTGCGCCGCGAGCGCATGGGGCACATCGACCTCGCCGCGCCGGTCTCGCACATCTGGTTCTTCAAGGGCGTGCCAAGCCGCATCGGCTACCTGCTCGACATCGCGCCGCGCGAGCTCGAGAAGGTCCTCTACTTCGCTGCTTCGATCGTGACGACCGTCGACGTCGCGAAGCGCAAGAAGGACCTGAACGACCTCGAGAGCAAGGTCGAGGCAGAGAAGGAGCAGATCGACGTCGACCGCGACGAGGCGCTCGCCGCGCTCGAGGACCGGCTCAAGAGGCGCCGCAACTACTTCACGAAGAGCACCGAGCGGAACTTCGACGAGGACGACGAGTTCTGGACCCGCGGTCTTTCGAACTGGGCCGAGGAGCAGGGCATTCCACCGCTCGAGGAGGCACGCGAGCTCGTCGGCAGGCTCTTCCTCGACGTCGCGAACAGGATCACGACCGAGGACTCGAAGAAGATCCGCGAGCTGGTCCGCAACGCGGCGATCCGCGACGACCGGCGCCTGACGCCGAAGGAGCTGGAGTCGGTGGCGACCGCCGCGATCCAGATCCGCGAGGCGCTCGCCGGCCTCTACAAGGACCTCGCGAAGGCGACCGGCTCGAAGAAGGGCGCCGTCACGAAGCACATCAATCGCGTGATCGACGGCCTGCTCGTCAAGAAGGCGCAGGTCCACGAGGACGACACCGAGCTCGTGGCCGGCGTCGACGAGAAGCTCGTCGAGAAGGCGCGCGACCTCGGCAAGGGCCTCCTCCGGGAGGTGCTGGACACTGCCGAGCCGAACGCGAGCGCGGACGAGATCCGCGAGCTGACGAACGACCTCTGCCTGCGCACTGACGGCAAGATCCAGAAGGAGGATCTCGACGCGATCGTGCAGTGGTCGCTGAAGGTGCGCGAGATGTACCTCGACATCGACTCGCGGCGCAAGGACGCCCACGACGCGGCCGAGGACTCGAAGCAGCGCCTCGCCGACACGTGGGATCTCTTCAAGGAGCTCGAGCCGAAGCAGATCATCGGCGACGAGCAGCTCTTCCGTGAGCTGAAGGACCGCTTCGGCTCGGCGTACGGCTTCGACGTCTACTTCACGGGCGGCATGGGTGCGGAGGCGATCCGCGACCTGCTCCGCGACCTCGACCTCGACGCCGAGGCGGCCTCGCTTCGCGAGACGATCAAGACCTCGAAGGGCCAGAAGCAGCAGCGCGCGATCAAGCGGCTGAAGGTCGTCAACGCATTCATCAAGTCGGAGAACAAGCCCGAGTGGATGGTCCTCGAGGCGGTCCCGGTCATTCCGCCGGAGCTGCGCCCCATGGTGCAGCTGGACGGCGGCCGGTTCGCCACGAGCGACCTGAACGACCTCTACCGGCGCGTCATCAACCGGAACAACCGCCTCAAGCGGCTGCTCGACCTCGGCGCGCCAGAGATCATCGTCAACAACGAGAAGCGGATGCTCCAGGAGGCCGTCGACGCGCTGTTCGACAACGGTCGCCGCGGCCGTGCAGTGACGGGGCCGGGCAACCGCCCGCTGAAGTCGCTCTCGGACATGCTCAAGGGCAAGCAGGGCCGCTTCCGGCAGAACCTGCTCGGAAAGCGCGTGGACTACTCAGGCCGCTCGGTGATCGTCGCCGGTCCGTACCTGAAGCTCCACCAGTGCGGCCTTCCGAAGCTGATGGCGCTCGAGCTGTTCAAGCCGTTCATCATGAGCCGGCTCGTCGACCGCAAGGCCGTCCAGAACATCAAGGCGGCCAAGAAGTACGTGGACTCGATGACGCCCGAGGTCTGGGACGTGCTCGAGGAGGTCATCGCCGAGCATCCGGTGCTGCTCAACCGCGCGCCGACGCTCCACCGTCTCGGCATCCAGGCCTTCGAGCCCGTGCTCGTCGAGGGCAAGGCGATCCAGGTCCACCCGCTCGTCTGCCACGCGTTCAACGCGGACTTCGACGGCGACCAGATGGCCGTGCACCTTCCGCTCTCGGCCGAGGCCCAGGCGGAGGCGCGGCTGCTCATGCTGAGCGCGAACAACATCCTCTCGCCCGCGAACGGGCGCCCGCTGGCCACGCCCGGCCAGGACATGGTGCTCGGCGGCTACTACCTCACGTACTGCGAGCAGGACCTGTCGAAGACGACGGTCGAGAAGCTCAAGCCGCGCCCGCCGCGGTTCCAGTCCGAGGAGGAGGTCGAGCTCGCGGTCGAGGCGAAGCAGATCGGGCTCCAGCAGCCGATCGAGTTCCGCTGGCGCGACGAGCTGATCCTGACCACGCCCGGGCGCGTGATCTTCAACTCCGAGGTCGAGCGCGCCCTGCAGGAGGCGTTCGAGGAGGGCGAGGAGTTCGAGCCGCCCGAGTTCATCAACCAGACGCTCGCCAAGCGCGAGACCGACGACCTGATCAGCGACCTCGCGAACCGCTACGGCGCGCACGCGATCGCCGGCGTCCTGGACACGATCAAGTCGCTCGGCTTCAAGTACGCGACCCAGGGCGGGATCACGATCTCGAAGAACGACATCGTGGTCCCCGAGGACAAGCAGGAGATCCTGGCGCGCTACGAGGAGCGGGTCGAGAAGGTCGAGGACCAGTACGAGCGCGGCCTCATCACCGAGGAGGAGCGCCACGAGCAGATCGTCAACATCTGGACGGAGGCGACCGACGAGGTCGCCGACGCGATGGAGCGCACGCTCTTCACGCTCAACCCGATCTACATGATGGCCAACTCCGGAGCCCGTGGATCGTTCAAGCAGATCCGCCAGCTCGCCGGGATGCGCGGCCTGATGGCGAATCCGAAGGGCGAGATCATCGAGCGCCCGATCCAAGCCAACTTCATGGAGGGCCTGTCGGTGCTCGAGTACTTCATCTCGACTCACGGCGCCCGAAAGGGGCTCGCCGACACTGCGCTCCGCACGGCTGACTCGGGTTACCTGACGCGGCGTCTCGTGGACGTCGCCCAGGACGTGATCATCCGTGAGGAGAACTGCAAGACGAAGGAGTTCATCGAGCTCCCGGTGGTCTCTACGGACGGGCTGAACAAGAGCGTCCTCGGCCGCGTGCTCGGCGAGGACGTGATGAAGCCGCTCGCGTCGGGCAAGCCGGGGAAGACGAAGCTCGCCTCGAAGGGCGACGTCGTCACCGCTCCGCTCCTCCAGGAGATCGTCGACGAGCTCGGCGACCAGGCCGAGGAGACGACGCTTCCGGTTCGCTCCGTGCTGAAGTGCCGCAGCGACTACGGCGTGTGCCGCGATTGCTACGGCATCTTCCTCGGGACGGGGGAGCTGGCCGAGATCGGCGACGCGGTCGGGATCATCGCCGCGCAGTCGATCGGCGAGCCCGGGACGCAGCTCACGATGCGGACGTTCCACACGGGCGGCGTCGCAGGCGCGGACATCACGCACGGCCTCCCGCGCGTTGTCGAGATCTTCGAGGCGCGGAACCCGAAGGGTGCTGCGAAGCTGGCAGAGGTGGCCGGCCTGGTCGACATCGAGCAGACCGACCGCGGCGTGAAGGTCACGATCGTGCCCGACGAGAAGGGCGAGGACGGCGAGGAGCTCGACGAGGTCAGCTACGCGCTGCCGCGCCGAACCCGCTTGCTCGTCAAGAAGGGCGACCAGGTCCAGCTGGGCGATCCGCTGCACGAGGGCTCGATCGCTCCGGCCGAGCTGCTGGCGCTGCACGCGCAGACCGGCAAGGGCTCGACCCCGACCGAGCTGTACCTCGTCTCCGAGGTGCTCCGCGTCTACCGCTCGCAGGGCGTGGAGATCCACGACAAGCACATCGAGCTGATCGTCCGGCAGATGCTGAAGAAGGTCCGCGTCGAGAACGCGGGCGACACCGAGCTCCTGCCCGGCCAGCTCGTGGACAAGATCGTCCTCGAGAAGGAGAACGCGCGGGTCAAGAAGGAGAAGGGCGAGCAGGCGACCCACGAGCCGCTGATCCTCGGGATCACGAAGGCCTCGCTGGCCACCGAGTCGTTCCTCTCGGCCGCGTCCTTCCAGGAGACGACCAAGGTGCTGACCGACGCCTCGATCGAGGGGAAGGTCGACAACCTGCTCGGCCTCAAGGAGAACGTGATCATCGGGAAGCTGATCCCGGCGGCTACCGGTCTCAAGCAGTACCGGAACGTCGAGATCGGGCCGTCCGAGAAGGTGCCGAAGGAGACCTACGAGCGGGCGACGCTCTTGCGCGCACTCGAGGAGATCGGCTCCGGCGACGGCGAGGGCCTGTCCCTCCAGGATCTCGGGATCGAGTTCGGCGGCGAGCCGACGAACGGAGGCGACGCCGGGAACGGCGAGCCGCGCGATGCGATCGAAGCCGAGGAAGTCCCCGAGGTCGACTCTCCGCTCGACAACGAATAACTAGCGCGCTTCGGTTCGACGAGAAGGCGGCCCGGGCGGGCCGCCTTCTCTATTCCGGCCGCCACTTGGAACGGGGTCAGACCCCATCGAGGTTGGCGCGGCGCCCTGGGGCTGGTTATGCGAGCTGTGGATCGGTTGCGCGACTATCGCGACAGAGTCGTCGCGCCTTTGGAGCGGGGTCTGACCCCGTTCAGCCGGCGGTGTTGAGGTTCGTCGGCGGCTCTTCCGGCGGCGGGACCGGGGTGAGCCCGGGTACGTTCGCCGGAGGCTGCGGCTGGATCAGGCTCGCTGCCACGACCTGGCCTTTGCCGGCTTCCTTCGCGCCGTACAGCGCATGGTCGGCGCGCTGGAAGAACGCGATCGCGTCGTCGTCCGCCTGGAGCTCCGCGACACCGGCCGACATCGTCAGCGGGCCTGCCTGGCCGACCGGCCTCGACGACAGCGCCGTTCGCAGCCGCGTGTAGAGCTGGTCCGCGTCCCGGAGCTTCGACTCGGGGAGGATGACCGCGAACTCGTCGCCGCCAACCCGGCAGGCGATGTCCGCCGAGCGCACGACGTCTCGGATCCGCTCGGCCGCCTCGGCCAGCACGCCGTCGCCCGAGAGGTGGCCGATACGGTCGTTGATGCCCTTGAAGTCGTCGAGGTCGAAGACGATGAGCGCGAGGTTCCGGTCGTAGCGGTGCGCGCGGGCGACCTCGCGCGCAAGCGTCTCGTGGAAGTAGCGCCGGTTGTGGAGCCCGGTGAGCGCGTCGAGGTCGGCGAGCTGGCGAGCCTCACGGAAGCGCCTCGCGTTCTCGATCGCCGGCCCGGCCCGCAGCGCGAGCTCCTCGAGCTCGTCGACCTGCGCCTCACCGAACCTCGTGTCATTCGCGCGCGTGAAGATGGTCAGCAGCCCGAGCTGGACCGTCTCTCCGGGCAGCGGGACGGCGACGCCCGAGCGGATCGCCTCGCCGTCGGCGTCCTCGCCCTCCGGTCCGTACTCGTACGACATCGAGATCGCGCGCGCCTCGCGCCCGTCCGGAGGCCCGAGCACGGCCTGGCGCTCGGCTTCCGCGGCCGAGAGCCCGAGCGCCGCGACGATCGGGTCGCCTCCCGGCGGCGCGACCACCGTGATCAGCGAGGCGTCGACGCCCTCGATAGCGCCGGCAGCCTCGAGCACCCGGTTCAGCACCTCGTCCAGGTCGATCGACCCCGCGAGCTCCCCGAGCATCCGCGTCCGCTGGCCCTCGTGCTGCGTGCGCTCGATCGTGTTCGTCAGCTCCCGGACCATCGTGTCCATGCGCGACTCGAGCTCGCGGAGCGCGTCCGTCAGCTCGGCCTCGCGCTTGCGGCCGCGCTGCCGGATCCAGACGACGAGCAGCGTGAGCAGAAGCGTGGCGAGCGCTGCACCGACGGCGGCGAGGGCGATCGTCATCGCCACTCCCTCACAATCTCGCTCCTCTCGTGGTCTCGGCCGTTTCCCGCGAACCGGGCCGCCGGTGCGGTTTCATCTTCCACTGTAATCGGCATTTTCGGCCTTGCCTATAGGTCGAATCGCACCTCGAATCCTCTTCGTTGCGCGGTTTGCGGGCCTCCGCGCGTTTTTCGCTACCATTGGCCCTCGGTTGGCAGGCGGCCGCCTGCCGACCTTTGTTGTGTCAGAACCTATCCTCGGGAGCTCATGCCCACCGTCAACCAACTCGTTCGCAAAGGTCGCCGCGCGCCCAAGAGCAAGACCAAGCGCCCGGCCCTCACCGGCGCCCCGCAGAAGCGAGGGGTCTGCACGCGCGTGTTCACGCACACCCCGAAGAAGCCGAACTCGGCGCTTCGGAAGGTCGCGCGCGTCCGGCTGACGAACGGGTTCGAGGTCACGACCTACATCCCCGGCGAGGGGCACAACCTCCAGGAGCACTCCGTCGTGCTGATCCGCGGCGGGCGCGTTCGCGACCTGCCGGGCGTCCGGTACAAGGTGATCCGCGCTGCGCTCGACACAGCGGGCGTGAGCGACCGCAAGCAGGGCCGCTCGAAGTACGGGGCCAAGAAGGGGTAGCCCGTGCCACGCCGCGCAGAGATCCAGGTCCGCGACGTGTCGCCGGACCCCGTCTACAACTCGCAGCTCGTCACCCAGGTGATCAACAAGGTGATGGCGCGCGGGAAGAAGTCGTCCGCCGAGCGGATCGTCTACGGCGCGCTGGACCGCGTGGGCTCGAAGACCGGCAAGCCGCCGGTCGAGGTGCTGGAGCAGGCCGTCAAGACGGTGACGCCTGTTCTGGAGGTTCGCCCGCGGCGAGTCGGCGGGGCCCAGTACCAGGTTCCCGTCGAGGTGCCGCAGCGCCGGGCCCGGACGCTCGCCGTCCGCTGGCTCGTCACGTTCGCGCGGCAGCGCAGGGAGAAGCACATGGACGAGAAGCTCGCCGGCGAGATCCTCGACGCCCTCGAGCAGCAGGGCGGAGCATTCAAGCGCAAGGACGATCTCTACCGAATGGCGCAGGCCAACAAGGCCTTCGCCCACTACCGCTGGTAACCGACATGGCTGAAACGACCACCAAGGCACCGCCGACGCTCGAGCGCGTCCGCAACATCGGGATCATGGCCCACATCGACGCGGGCAAGACGACGACGACCGAGCGGATCCTCTACTACACCGGCCGCACCCACAAGATGGGCGAGGTCCACGAGGGCGCAGCCGTCATGGACTGGATGGCGCAGGAGCAGGAGCGCGGGATCACGATCACGTCGGCCGCGACGACGGCGTTCTGGCGGGACTTTCGCATCAACATTATCGATACGCCCGGGCACGTGGACTTCACCGTCGAGGTGGAGCGAAGCCTGCGCGTCCTCGACGGCGCGATCGCGGTCTTCGACTCGGTCGCGGGCGTCGAACCGCAGTCCGAGACGGTCTGGCGCCAGGCCGACCGGTACAAGGTTCCGCGGATCGCGTTCATGAACAAGATGGACCGCACCGGCGCGGACTTCTTCGCCTCGGTGCAGACGATGGTCGACCGCCTCGGCGCGCGCCCCGTTCCGGTGCAGCTGCCGATCGGCGCGGAGGAGCATTTCCGCGGCGTCGTCGACCTGATCGAGATGAAGGCGATCACGTACCTCGACGACCTCGGGCAGAACATGGAGGTCGGCGAGGTCCCGGCCGAGCTCCTCGAGCAGGCGAACGAGTACCACCACCAGCTGATCGACGCGGTCGCCGACCACGACGAGGAGCTTCTCGAGACCTACCTCGAGGACGAGTCCGCGGTCACGCCGGACATGCTCCGGCGCGCGCTCCGCGCAGCGACGCTCGACATCACCGTCACGCCGGTCCTGCTCGGCTCAGCCTTCAAGAACAAGGGCGTCCAGCCGCTGCTCGACGCGGTCATCGACTACCTGCCGAGCCCGCTCGACGTGCCGCCGATCCACGGGACCGACCCCCGCACCGAGCACGAGCTCTCGCGTCGCCCTGCACTCGACGAGCCGTTCAGCGCGCTGGCCTTCAAGGTCATGTCCGACCCGTACGTCGGCCGTCTCACGTACCTTCGCGTCTACTCGGGCCAGGTCAACGCGGGCGAGCGCGTGCTCAACGTGACCACCGGGAAGAACGAGCGGATCGGGCGCATCCTCCAGATGCACGCGAACTCACGCGAGGAGCGCGAGTCGATCGGCGCCGGCGAGATCGCCGCGATGGTCGGCCTGAAGACGACGTCGACGGGCGACACGCTCGCGATCGACACCGCTCCGATCCGGCTCGAGTCGATGGAGTTCCCGGACCCGGTGATCTCCGTCGCGATCGAGCCGAAGACCAAGGGCGACCAGGACAAGCTCGGCGCGGGCCTCCAGCGGCTCAGCGACGAGGACCCGACCTTCCGCGTCCGCACCGACGAGGAGACCGGCCAGACCCTGATCTCGGGCATGGGCGAGCTCCACCTCGAGATCATCGTCGACCGCCTCATGCGCGAGTTCAACGTCGACGCGAACGTCGGCCGCCCGCAGGTTGCATACCGCGAGACGATCTCGCGGCCGGTCGAGAAGATCGAGGGCAAGTTCGTCCGCCAGACCGGCGGCCGCGGCCAGTTCGGCCACGTGTACATCAACATGGAGCCCACCGACCCCGGCGACGGCTATGAGTTCCTCGACAAGATCGTCGGGGGCAAGATCCCGCGCGAGTACATCTCTTCGGTCGACCTCGGCATCCAGGAGGCAATGGAGTCGGGCATCCTCGCCGGCTACCCGGTCGTCGACCTGCGCGTCGAGCTCGTCGACGGCTCGTACCACGACGTCGACTCGAGCGAGATGGCGTTCAAGGTCGCGGGCTCGATGGCCTTCAAGACCGCCATGCAGCGCGCAAAGCCGAAGCTGCTCGAGCCGGTCATGGCCGTCGAGGTCGTGACCCCCGAGGAGTACCTCGGCGACGTGATGGGCGACCTCAACTCGCGCCGCGGGCACATCGAGCACCTCGAGCCGCGGGGCAACGCGCAGTCGATTCGCGCGCGCGTCCCGCTCGCAACCATGTTTGGCTACGCAACCGACCTGCGCTCGACGACGCAGGGCCGGGCCACGTTCACCATGCAATTCGATCGCTACGAGGAAGTGCCTCAATCGATCGCCGGCGAGATCGTCGACGCCGAAGCCACGTAAGAGAACCGGAGGAGGAGAATGAGCAAGGAGAAGTTCGAGCGCACAAAGCCGCATCTCAACGTCGGCACGATCGGTCACATCGACCACGGCAAGACGACGCTGACCGCGGCGATCACGGCCGTGCTCGCAGAGAAGACCGGCGGGACCGCCCGCAGCTTCGAGTCGATCGACAACGCGCCGGAGGAGAAGGCGCGCGGCATCACGATCAACACGTCGCACGTCGAGTACGAGACGGACAACCGTCACTACGCGCACGTCGACTGCCCGGGGCACGCCGACTACATCAAGAACATGATCACGGGCGCCGCCCAGATGGACGGCGCGATCCTGGTCGTCTCGGCCGCCGATGGCCCGATGCCCCAGACGCGCGAGCACATCCTGCTCGCCCGCCAGGTCGAGGTGCCGTACATCGTCGTGTTCCTGAACAAGGCCGACATGGTCGACGACCCCGAGCTGCTCGAGCTCGTCGAGATGGAAGTGCGCGAGCTGCTCTCCCGTTACGAGTTCCCGGGCGACGACATTCCGATCGTCACCGGCTCTGCGTTGAAGGCGCTCGAGGGCGACGAGGAGCAGAAGGCGAAGATCCTCGAGCTCATGGAGGCCGTGGACAGCTACATCCCGGAGCCCGAGCGCGACGTCGACAAGCCCTTCCTGATGCCGATCGAGGACGTGTTCACGATCACCGGTCGCGGCACCGTCGTCACCGGCCGCATCGAGCAGGGCAAGATCGAGTCGGGCAACGAGGTCGAGATCGTCGGGATCCATCCGCAGACCGAGAAGACCGTCGTCACCGGGCTCGAGATGTTCAACAAGACGCTCGACTACGCCCAGGCGGGCGACAACGCCGGTGCGCTCCTGCGCGGAACGAAGCGCGAGGAGATCGAGCGCGGCCAGGTCCTGGCGAAGCCGGGGTCGATCACGCCGCACACCGTGTTCAAGGCCGAGGTCTACGTCCTGTCGAAGGACGAGGGCGGGCGCCACACGCCCTTCTTCAACGGCTACCGGCCCCAGTTCTACTTCCGCACGACCGACGTGACCGGCTCGATCAAGCTCCCGGAGGGCCAGGAGATGGTCATGCCGGGCGACAACACGAACATGGACATCGAGCTCATCCAGCCGATCGCGATGGACCAGGGGCTCCGGTTCGCCGTCCGTGAGGGCGGGCGCACCGTGGGCGCCGGCGTCGTCACCGCGATCGAGCAGTAAGGGAGATCAGCCGCTTTGCCGCAACAGAAAATCCGCATCCGCCTCAAGGGGTACGACCACCAGCAGCTGGACCGGTCGGCCCAGTCCATCGTCGACACCGCTCAGCGGAGCGGCGCGACGATCACTGGTCCGGTGCCCCTGCCCACGGAGAAGAACGTCTACTGCGTGATCCGGAGCCCGTTCAAGGACAAGGACTCGCGGGAGCACTTCGAGGTGCGGACGCACAAGCGGCTGATCGACATCCACAGCCCCACGCCGAAGACGATCGACCAGCTCATGCGGCTCGATCTCCCGGCCGGCGTCGACATCGAGATCAAGCTCTGATGAAGGGAATCGTCGGACGCAAGCTGGGAATGACCCAGCTTTTTGACGAGGAGAGCGGAGAGGTGACGGCCGTGACCGTGATCGAGGCCGGCCCCTGCCCCGTTGTCCAGCTCAAGACCGAGGAGACCGACGGCTACGAGGCCGTCCAGCTCGCGTTCGACGAGATCCCGGAGCGAAAGGCTTCGAAGGCCCGGATCGGGCACCTCAAGAAGACCGACACCAAGCCGCACCGCCACCTCGTCGAGTTTCGCGGGACGAGCGAGGCCGTGGTCGGCGAGCCGGTCACGGTCGACGTGTTCGAGCCCGGTGACACGATCAAGGTCACCGGGATCTCGATCGGCAAGGGCTTCGCCGGGACGATCAAGCGCCACAACTTCAGCCGCGGGCCGGTGACGCACGGCTCGCACAACATCCGCAAGCGCGGCTCCGTCGGCTCGTCCGCGACGCCTTCGCGCGTGATGAAGGGGATGAAGATGGCCGGCCAGATGGGCGCGAAGCGGGCGACCCAGGTCGGGCTGACGGTGCACTCGGTCGACCCCGAGCACAACCTGCTGCTCGTCAAGGGCTCCGTGCCCGGGCCGAAGAACGGGGTCGTCGAGATCAGAGAGGAGAAGCGCGGTGGCGGCGCCTAAAGCCCCCCTTCTGGGAATCAGCGGGTCGTCGTCGCGCGAGGCGACGCTCGACGAGGGCGTCTTCGGCTCCGACGTGAAGCCGCACCTCGTCCACGAGGCCGTTCGCGCCGAGCTCAACTCGCATCGCGCGGGCACGTTCGCGACGAGGAGCCGCGGGCTCATCTCGGGCGGGCGCTCGAAGCCGTGGCGCCAGAAGGGCCCAGGGCGCGCGCGCCAGGGC
>Ga0081540_1002735_pt1 | contig 14353 bp, 11 predicted proteins | sample TabmetS2T1R1_FD_71024 | JGI IMG/M metagenome (GOLD analysis project Ga0081540, IMG submission 71024) | Tabebuia heterophylla rhizosphere microbial communities from the University of Puerto Rico - S2T1R1 | ecosystem: Host-associated > Plants > Roots > Rhizosphere ... | reverse complement strand
TGCGCGTTCCACCGTTTCATGGAGCCCGCGACGGGCGAAGCCAAGCGCGGCGGCCCCCACGGTGGAACGGAACACGTCGAGGGTCGCCATGGCGACCTTGAAGCCATCCCCCGGCCCGCCCAGTCGATTGCCGAGCGGCACGCGCACTCCGTCGAACCGCAGCGTGGCCAGCGGATGCGGCGCGATCACCTCGATGCGCTCTGCCACGCTCAGGCCGGGCGCATCGGCATCGACCACGAAGGCTGAGAGGCCCTTGGCGCCGGGCCCTTCGCCGGTGCGCGCGAATACGACGTAGTGATCGGCAATCCCGCCATTGGAAATCCAGGTTTTGCTGCCGTCGATGCGCAGGTGCGAGGCGCCGTCGGCCTTGGCCGCCGTCGCCAGCGCGGCGACGTCGGAGCCCGCCTCCGGCTCCGACAGCGCGAAGGCGGCGATGGCACGCCCGTCGCGCACCGGAGGCAGATATCGCGCCTTGAGTGCCGGCGAGCCGAACAGCGAGATCGAGGCGGTGCCCAGGCCCTGCATGGCGAAGGCGAAGTCGGACAGGCCGTCGCGGAACGCCAAAATCTCGCGCGCCAGACAAAGCGTGCGCACGTCGAGACCGCGATGGAGCCCGCCGTGCTCGGCCGGCACCACCGCCTTCAGGAAGCCTGCCTCGCCGAGCGCCTTGACCCGAGCGCGGCAGGCCGCGTCCACGTCGCTGTGCGGCAAGGCGGCAAGCGTCGTGTCGGCGAAGCGCGCGAGTGCCGCGGCCAAGCTGCGATGTCCGTCGTCGAAGAACGGCCAGCTCAGGGTTTCCTCGAGACCCATCTCAATTGCCCTCGAAAACCGGCTTCTGCTTGGCGGCGAAGGCGCGGAACGCGCGCGCAAAATCCTCCGTCTCCATGCACAACGCCTGGGCGATCGCCTCGGCCTCGATGGCGCTCTCGACCGACATCGCCCACTCCATGTCGAGCATGCGCTTGGTCATGGCGTTCGCGAAGGTGGGACCGGCCGCGAGCTCGGCGGCGATCTGCTGCGCCTGCGCGAGGACCGTATCGGCGGTCGCCAGCCGATTGAAAAAGCCCCAGCGTTCCGCCTCCTCGCCGCCGAGCACGCGGCCGGTATAGAGCAGCTCGCCCGCGCGGCCCGCGCCGATGATTCGCGGCAGGATGGCGCAGGCGCCCATGTCGCATCCGGCCAGACCCACACGGTTGAACAGAAACGCGACCTTGGCGCCCGGCGTTCCAAGCCGCATGTCGCAGGCCATCGCCAGAATCGCGCCCGCGCCCGCGCACACGCCGTCGACCGCGGCCACGACCGGTTGCGGACAGGCGCGCATCGCCTTGACCACCTCGCCGGTCATGCGGGTGAAGTCGAGAAGCTCGCTTGTCTCCATCTCGACGAGCGGCTTGATGATCTCGAACACGTCGCCGCCGGAGCAAAAATTGCCGCCGGCGCCGGTGACGACGAACGCTTTGACGGCCTTGTCCTTCGCCGCGGTGCGGAACAGGTCGGCGAGCTCCGCGTAACTGTCGAAGGTGAGCGGATTCTTCTTATCCGGCCGGTCGAGCGTGATGGTGGCGACCTTGCCGTCGACCGCAAGGCGAATATGGCGGGCCTTGTAGGCGGCAAGCGGCAGCGTGACCGGATTGGCTGCGCTCATCGCGGCGCTCCGTTGCCGATCGCCTTGCGCGCGGAGGCCTTGGTCTTGGCCAGAAGCCGCATCAGCGTTTCGATCTCCTCGCCGGAAAGATCGGCCAGTATGTCGGCGATCCAGTCGCCATTCGCGCGCGCCATCGCGCGGAAGAAGCGCCGCCCCTCGGCGGTCAGGCTCACCAGCTGCGCGCGCCGGTCCTTGGGCGAGGGCTGGCGGGTGATGAGGCCTTGCTCGACCAGACGGTCGACCAGTCCGGTGACGTTGCCATTCGAGACCATCATGCGCTGCGACAGCTCGCCCAGCGTCATCGCCTTCGGGGCGCGGTAGAGCTGCGCCATCAGATCGAAGCGCGGCAGCGTGACGTCGAAGCTGTCGCGCAGGCGCCGACGCACCTCGCCCTCGATCACCTCCTTGCAAGCGAACAGCCGAAGCCACAGGCGCAGCTCGTCCTTGTGATCGTGCGGCCGTTCGGCGACCTTGGTTTCCGCGTCGAGCGGTGCGGTGCGCTCTTGCATCACATCTCCCCGCCGGCGACGGCGAGCGTCGTGCCGGTCACCGCCGCGGCCTCCGGCGAGCAAAGATAGAGCACAGCGGCGGCAACTTCCTCCGGTCGGATGAGCCGGCCGATCGGCGCGTCGCGTTCGTATTCGGCGAGCACCTCGGCCTGCGCGCGGCCGGTCTTGGCAGCAACGCGGATGATGCTGTCGCGCACGAGATCGGTATCGGTATAGCCGGGGCAGACCGCGTTGACCGTGACACCGCAGGTCGCGGTCTCGGCGGCGAGCGCGCGCGTCAAGCCGACGAGCGCGTGTTTTGCCGCGCAGTAGGCCGTGACATAGGCGTACCCCCGCAGCCCCGCGGTCGAGGCCACGTTGACGATGCGGCCGAAGCCGCGCGCGATCATGCCCGGTAATACCGCCTGCGTGGCGTAGACCGCGCCCATGACGTGCACGTCCCACATGGCGTGGAACACCGATGCATCGGCCTTGACGAAGGGTCCGGTCGCGGTGGAGCCGGCGTTGTTGACGAGGATGGAGATGGGGCCGCGCGCCGCCTCGGCGGCGGTGACCTGCCGTTTGACCTCGGCCGGGTCCGTGACATCGGCGACGGCGCATCCGGCGGCGTCGCCCGCGGCCACAGCCGCCCGCAGCGGCGCCTCGGTGCGGCCGATCACGGTCACCGCGGCGCCGGCGCCGGCAAGCGCGGCGGCAACCGCACGGCCGATGCCGCGGCCGCCGCCGGTGATGAAAGCATGCGTGTTGGCGACCGCCATCGCTTCGATCTCGCTTCGCCGGCCCCAGGGCAAAAAAAGCCCGGCCCGCGAACTATCGCGCGATATTTTAGGCTTAAAATTTTTAAGCTTCAAGCTTGTCGGCAAGATATTTTAGGTTTAAAATAAAATAATGCCGCATGCCCGGACCTTGCTCGGGACGTGCGACGCTCGGGATCGAGGCGCGGATGAAGATTCACGTGATCGGCGCCGGCCCGGCTGGCCTCTATTTCGCGATCCTGGCGAAGAAGGCCTGGCCGCACATGCGCATCACCGTGTTCGAGCGCAACCGGCCCGACGACACGTTCGGCTTCGGCGTCGTTTTCTCCGACGAGACGCTCGACACCTTCGAGACCTACGACCACGAGAGCTATCGCGCGATCGTCGGCCACTTCGCCTACTGGGATGACATCGAGATCCATTTCCGCGGCACGACTCACCGCATCGGCGGCAACGGTTTCTGCGGCTGCTCGCGCGCGAAGCTGCTCAAGATCCTCGGCCGGCGGGCGCGCGCTCTCGGCGTCGACATTCAGTACCAGCGGGAAATCTCACCGCTCGATCCTGCGATCCGCGACGCCGACCTCGTGGTGGTCGCCGACGGCATCAATTCCCGCGTGCGCGAGGCTTTCGCCGACCGTTTCAGGCCGCGCGTCGATCTGCGGCCGAACTGGTTTTCCTGGATGGGTTCGACCCGGCCGTTTGATGCCTTCACCTTCTTCTTCCGCGAGACCGCGCACGGCATCTTCATCGGCCATTGCTATCAGTACGAGCCGCAGCGCTCGACCTGGATCGTCGAGACCGATCCGCAAACCTTCGCCCGCGCCGGCCTCGACAAGCTCGACGAAGCCGCGTCCGCGCGTTTCGCCGAACGCTTGTTCGCGCAGGAGCTGCAAGGCCATCGCCTGATCACCAACCGCTCGATCTGGCGCAATTTCCCGACCATCCGCTGCGAGCGCTGGGTCGCCGACAACATGGTGCTGATCGGCGACGCCAAGGCGACCGCGCATTTCTCCATCGGATCGGGCACCAAGCTCGCGATGGAGGACGGCATCGCGCTTTACGAGGCGTTCCGCTCGACCGGGGGGCGGGATGTGGCGGCGGCGCTCACCGAGTTCGAAGCGCGGCGGCGCGAGGAGGTGGAGAAGACCCAGCACTCCGCCGACGTGTCGCTCGTCTGGTTCGAGCACGTCGATCGGTTCTGGAACATGGATCCGACGCGCTTTGCCCTCGGCCTGATGACGCGCTCCAAGGCCATCACCTACGACAACCTCGCGCTGCGCGCGCCCGAGTTCGTCAAACGCGCCGATCGTCTGGTCGCCCGCGACACCCGCGCGCTCGGTTTCGAGGTCGATACGGCGGAACCGGTCGCGCCGATGTTCCAGCCGTTTCGCCTGCGCGGGCTTGCGCTCGAGAACCGCGTCGTGGTGTCGCCGATGTGCCAATATTCGGCGCAGGACGGCATGCCCAGCGACTGGCATCTCGTGCACTACGGGTCACGCGCCATCGGCGGGGCGGGCTTGATGTTCACGGAGATGACCGACGTATCGGCGGAGGCGCGTATCTCTCCCGGCTGTGCCGGAATCTACAACGACGCGCATGAAGCCGCTTGGAAGCGCATCGTCGATTTCGTGCACACGCAGTCGAAGACCAAGTTTTGCCTGCAGCTCGGCCACGCCGGCCGCAAGGGCGCGACCAAGCTGATGTGGGAGGGCATCGACGAGCCGCTGGAGGAGGGAGGCTGGCCGATCATCTCGGCGTCGCCGCTGCCCTATTTCCCGCATAGCGCCGTTCCGCGCGAGATGACCCGCGCCGACATGGACCAGGTGATCGCCGACTTCGTCGCGGCGAGCAAGCGCGGGCATCGCGCCGGCTTCGACATGCTGGAGATGCACGCGGCGCACGGGTATCTGCTGGCGAGCTTCATTTCGCCGCTCACCAATACGCGCCGTGACGAATACGGCGGCACGTTCGAGAACCGCTTGCGGTTCCCGCTCGAGGTGTTTCGCGCCATGCGCGCGGCCTGGCCGGAGGAGAAGCCGATGTCGGTGCGCATCTCGGCGACCGACTGGGTGGACGGCGGCCTCACCGGCGACGACGCGGTCGAGGTCGCGCGCGCTTTCGCAGCGGCCGGGTGCGATCTCATCGACGTCTCGACCGGGCAGACGGTGGCGGACGCGCACCCGGTCTTCGGGCGCATGTTCCAGACGCCGTTCTCCGATCAGATCCGCAACGAGGCCTCGGTTGCTACCATGTGCGTCGGCGCGATCACGACCGCCGACCAGGTCAACACCATCATCGCCGCGGGCCGCGCCGACCTCGTGGCGCTGGCGCGCCCCCACCTCGTCGACCCCTATTTCAGCATGAAGGCGGCGGCCTGGTACGGCGCGAGCGCGATCCACTGCCCGCCGCAATACCTCGCCGGCAAGGAGCAGCTTTTCCGCAACAGCGCGCGCGACCGCGAGGAGTGGCGAGAGCTGCGGCTCAAGGCCAAACCGAAAACCCACCGCGACACCTGGAAGGAGGCGGCGGAGTAGGGGCTATTGTTCACCGAACGGGTGACGTGCGAGATTCAGTAAAGGAGGAGCCGGGATGCACGAAGCATTGAATCACGCAAAGCTGGCGATGCTCTTCCGCAAGGAATTCGAGCTTTGCAACGTCCGCAAGGGCGAGACCATCGTGCTGTTGAGTGATCTCGGCGCGCGGCGCGATTACGTCGGCGCCGCGTTTGCCGCGGCCGAGGATTTCGGAGCCGACGCCTACGAGATGTGCGTCAACGCCATGCCGTCATGGACCAAGGTCGGGGTCGAGACCGTCGGGCGCTGCAAGGGCACGCTCGAGGCGATCAAGGCGGCGGACATGCTGGTGTGCCTGCATATCCCGTTGTTCACGCGCTGGCTCAAAGAGGCGCGCGAGGCCGGCACCCGCGTGCTTATGGTCATCGATGGGCCCGATGAGCTGGAGACCCTGATGGCGCCGCCCGGCCTCAAGCAGGCGGTGATCTGCGCGGGGGGGCGGCTCGAGCGCGCCAAGAGCATGCGCGTCACGCGGCCGGGCGGTACCGACCTGACCGTGAAGCTCGGGGAATACCCGACCATGATTCAATACGGCTATGCGGAATCGCCGGGCCGCTTCGACCACTGGGGCGCTGGTCACGTACATACCTTCCCGAACGAAGGTTCCGCCAATGGCACCGTTGTTTTCGCTCCCGGCGACATCGTCGTGCTGCCCTATTGTCGCTACGTGCAGGACGAGGTGCGGCTCGACATCCGCGACGGATTCATCCGCAACATCGAGGGCGGCCTCGACGCCAAGCTCATGAGCGATTGGCTCGAGGGCAACAAGGCGCGCCCGGACGACCTCGACGGTCATGCCATCTCGCATCTCGGCTGGGGACTCAATCCGCAGGGCCGCTGGGACGCGCTCGCGCTGCATGGCGCCGATCCCAAGCGGCACCACGCCGGCGCACGTTGCTTCGCCGGAAACTTTCTGTTCTCGACGGGCCCCAACTCGCAGGGCGGCGGCAAGCGTACGACCAAGGGACATTACGACGTGCCGATGCGAGACTGCACGGTCGCGCTCGACAACGACGTCATCATCGAGCGCGGCAAGCTGACCGATCCGAAGATGCAGGTGGCGTTCGTTCCGAGGTGAACGCAGCGCCGCCGCCGCGCTCCGATATGACGGCGGATGGATTCGCGATGGATCGTGCGGCGGCGAGTGCAAAGGGGGTGAGCAAACGATTCGGCGCCACGATCGCGCTCGACGGCGTGGACTTCGCCGTGGCGTTTGGCGAAATCCACGCCGTCGTCGGGGAGAACGGCGCGGGCAAAACCACGCTGATCCGCGTCCTGGGCGGCGTCCACCGTCCCGACCGCGGCGTCGTCCGCGTCGACGGAGAAGAACGCCACTTTGCGAGCCCGCGCGACGCCATCGCCGCGGGCATCGTGACCATCCCGCAGGAGCTGCGGCTCGTACCGGCACTCTCCATTGCGGAAAATATCGCGCTCGGCGACGTTCCGGTGCGGCGCTTCGGACCGCTCGCGCTGGTCGATCGGAGACGCATGCACGAGGAGGCACGCGAGGTGCTCGCCGAGCTCGACTTCGCGCCCGACCCGCGCGCGCGAATTGCTTCGCTCGGCTTTGCGGAACGCCAGCTGGTCGCCATCGCCAAGGCGCTGCGCCGGCGATGCCGCGTCTTCATTCTCGACGAGCCGACTGCGGCGCTTGAGCAGCGCGAGATCGCGCGGTTGTTCTCGGTGCTCGCGCGGATGCAGCGCCAAGGCACTGCCGTCATCTATATTTCCCATCGCCTCGACGAGGTGGTCGCGATCGCCGATCGGTGCACCGTGCTGCGCGACGGACGCGTCGCGGCGGTCGCCGCGCGCGGTGGCTTCACCGCGAGTGACCTCGCGACGGCGATGACCGGAGGTGCGGCGAAACAGGCGGCGACCGCCTCGCGAGCGTGCGGAGAGTCGCTGCTCGAGGCGCGACCCGACGGGGTCGCGCGGGTCCCCCTGAGGGCGCACGAGGCCATCGGCTTGGCCGGCCTGCTCGGCAGCGGCGCGGATCGCATGATGCGCGGCCTGTTCGGCGCCGGGAGCGAGCCGGCACGAGTCGACGTCGCCGGCCGGGAGTGCCGCCTCGCTAGTCCGCGTGACGCCATCGCCGCCGGCATCGGCATGGTGCCGGGCGAGCGCTCCCTTGGCCTGGTCATGAATCAATCGGTCCGCGAAAACATCTTGCTTCCCAACCTCGATGCGCTCTCGCGCCTGGGCTATCTCGATCGCAATGCCGGTGACCGCATCGTGGCCGAGCTGATGGAGCTCGTCGACATCCGTCCGCGGCAACCGAGCCTGAAGGCTGGCGCGCTGTCCGGCGGAAATCAGCAGAAGGTGATTCTGGCGAAATGGCTGGCGCGGCGAGTTGCCGTGCTGCTGCTCGACGATCCCACCCAAGGAATCGATGTCGCGGCCAAGGCGCAGATTCACGCGTTGATCGCCGACGTCGTTGCGCGCGGGGGTGGGACCTTGATCTATTCCAGCGATCTCGGCGAGCTCACGCGTTTGTGCGACCGCGTGCTCGCGGTGCGGCAAGGACGGATCACGGCCAGCCTGGATCGCCGCGCCGGAATCGACGAGTCAAAGCTGCGCAGCGCGATCGGCGGTTGACATGAGATATCTCCACGTCTTGTCAGATCGAGCCGGGAAGACGCCGATGCCCGGCACACGCTAGGGCATGACGAATAATATCGTGTGAGCTTTCATACACTCATGAAGCCGACGGCGAAGACATGGAATTTCGCGGGGCAGATGCCGCTGATCTCGCTCATCGTTCTGTGTGCGGCGACCGCATTGCTCACCAACCGTTTTCTCTCCCCGTTCAACCTCACGAATATCCTGGTGCAGTCCTCGATCATGGCGGTGATTGCCATGGGCATGACCTTTGTGATCGTCGGCGGCGGCTTCGATCTTTCGGTCGGGTCGACTGCCGCGCTCTCCGGTTGCGTGGCCAGCATGGTCATGTTGGAAGGCGGGATCGCGGCGGGCGTCGTTGCCGGCATCCTCGCTGGCGCCGCGGTCGGGCTCGCCAACGGGCTGGTGATCGCGTTTCTCAACGTCAATCCCTTCATCACCACCCTCGGCACGATGGTGCTGGTCCGGGGCCTCGTCTTTCTCATTACCGGGGGCGCACCCGTCAGCGGCGAGTCGGGCCTGCCCAACGAGTTTGTCGCCTTCGGCTCCGGTCGCTTTCTCGGCATCCATTATCTGGTTTGGATCCCCGCCGCGCTGCTGGCGGCCTTGTCCTTCGTCATGCATGCGACCCCGTACGGCCGGCGCGTCTACGCCACCGGCGGCGGGCGCGAAGCGGCCTATCTCTCCGGCGTGGCGGTGCGGCGTGTGATCGCCTCGACTTATGTGTGGTGCGGCGCGCTTGCCGGGATCGCCGGCGTGATGCTCGCCGCGCGCCTGCAATCCGGCCAGCCGACGGCCGGCGAGTTCTACGAGTTGACCGCCATCGCAGCGGTGGTCCTGGGCGGGGCGTCGCTGCAGGGCGGCGAGGGGACACTCTACAAGAGCGTCATCGGGGTCTTTATCATGATCGTTCTGGGCAACGCCCTCAACCTGCTCAACGTCGATTCCTATTGGCAGCGTGTGGCGGTGGGCGCGGTGATCATTGCCGCGGCCGCCGCCGAAAGGCTACGCTCTCACAGAGCGAGTAGTTAGTAATCACTGCCGAGGAAGACGGCGGACCAAAGTCGACGGAAGCCGCTGGCATGGAGGAATTCGCATGTTTAAGGCTCGTATGGCGGCGCTTGCCGCCGCACTGACCGTATCGGCCGCGTTCGCAGTGGCATGGCCGGCCACGGCTCAGCAGAACACCACCATCGGCGTATCGCTCGCACAGGACGATAATCCCTTCTATATCGCCATGCTGCGCGGCATTCGTGCTCGTGCCCAAGAGCTCGGCTGGGACGTCGCCACGGTGTCCGCCAACGAGGACAAGCTGAAGCAGATCAACGGCGTGCAGGATCTCATTGCCCGCGGCGTCAAGGGCATCCTGATCTCGCCGATCGACGCCGTGGGGGTGAACGCCGCCTACGATGCGGCGGCAGCCGCCAAGATCCCCATCGTCTCCGTCGCGCGCGGCTCCGCATCGGCGAACCAGACCATCCATGTGGCCATGGACGAGAAGCAGATTGGCCGCGATATCGCCGAGTGGACGGCGCGCAGGCTCGGCGGCAAAGGCAAGGTCGCTTTGCTCATGGGCCCGAGCGGCGCGCCGACGTTCAGGAATCTCGGCGAAGGTTACAGCGAGATCATGGCGAAATACCCTGGCATTGAGATCGTGTTCCGCGCCGACGGCCCGCTCACCCGCGAACGCGGTGTCAAGCAGGCGGAAGACGCGTTGGTGGCCCATCCCGACCTCGCCGCCATCTACACCGCCAACGACGACGTGGCGCTCGGCGTCATGCAGGCGGTCAATGCCGCGAACCGCAAAGGCAAGACGCTGGTGACCGGCATGAACGGCGTGCCGCCGGCGCTGCGGGCCGTGAAGGAGGAAAACCTGGCGATGACGGTCGAGCTCAATCCCGCGGAATGGGGCCGGCTCGGCGTCGACGTGCTCGCCGCGTTTCTCAAGGGCGACAAGGTCGAGCCGCGTGTCTTCATCAAGCATGTGATCATCGACGGTTCGAATGTCGATGCGAAGCTGCCGAAGACATAAATGCCGTCATTGCCGGGCTTGACCCGCATCCATCTTCTTAGCCGAGAAGATGGACGCGCGGATGATGGCATGGTCATAGAGGAGCGCGGCCATGGTCGAGGCCGAAACAGGCAAGGCAGGTAGCCCTTTCGTATCCGAGCTTGAGGCAAAGCACCTGCATCCGCTGTGGGATCGCTACCAGCGCATCACGCCGATGCAGCCGCAGGCGCCGGACGCGCCGTTCATCTGGCGCTGGCGCGACGTCGAGCCGATGCTGCACCGTTCTGTCGCGGAGGTGTCGATCAACGACATCGAACGTCGCGCGTTGATCATGGCGCATCCCGCCTTCGGCGCGGAAACGACCACGACGAGCACGCTGCTCGCCGCCTTCACCGTGCTCGATCCCGGCGAGCGCGCCCGGCCGCATCGCCATACCGGCGCCGCGATCCGCTTCGCCACGCGCGCGGACGGCGCGGTCACCATCGTCGACGGCCGGCGATGCGAGATGAAGGCCGGCGACTTGATCCTGACTCCGCCGATGGTCTGGCACGGCCATATCAACGAAAGCGATCAGCGCATCATCTGGTTCGACGCCGCCAACATGCCCCTGATCCGCGCGCTCGACGCGCACTTCTTCGAGCCCGGAGACCCGCGCAACAACCAGTTCTGGCAGGTCGAGGCAGGCGACGAGGGCTTGTGGGCCGAGGCGGGCCTGCGCCCGCAGGGCGCAGAAGCAAACGCGGCGCACTCGCCGAAGTACCGCTATCCCGGCGAGGCGACGCGCCGGCTCATCGCCGCCGCGCCCATCGGCGCCGACGGAATGCGAGTGGTCCGCTACGTCAACCCCGCAACCGGCGGCGCGGTCATGCCGACGCTCGACTGTTATGCCGCCCGCTTGGACAAGGGCACCGCCGCGCGCAGGAAACGCGCGACTTATAACGTCATTTGTCTGGTGATCGCGGGCGAGGGGCGCTCGAACATCGGCGAGACAACGTTCGAATGGTCCCAGCATGACGTCTTCACCATCCCGCACTGGACGTGGGCCTGCCATGAGGCGCGCGGCGGCCACGCCGATCTCTTCATGGTGACGGATAGGTCGGCGTTCGAGCGGCTCGACCTGGTGCGGGAGGAAATAGAGTAAAGCTCAGCGCGTGATTGGAATGAGCACACGCGGCAACGCAGCGTCAGAAGATCGACAGCGCGCAATGGCCATCCTAACAAACAGCACGATGCGTTCTAGCGTGCACAACGATCAAGGCATCGGCGTCCCGCTGCGCCGTGTCGAGGACCGGCGCTTTTTGACCGGCCGCGGAGGATTCGTGGCCGATGTCGATCTCTCGGGTGCGCTCGCCTGCGCCCTCGTTCGCTCTCCACACGCACATGCGTCCATTCGCCGGACCGACATATCGGCTGCGCTCGCCTCGCCCGGCGTCGCCGCGGTGCTTACTGGCGCGGATATGGCGGCCGACGGCATGGCGCCGATGCGGCCGCTGTGGGTGATCCGCTCGCGCGAGGGCTCGCCCATGGCCGAGCCGCCGCGATTTGCGCTGGCGCGTGGGAAGGTCCGCCACGTCGGAGAGCCGGTCGCGGCGGTCATCGCCGAAACCCTCGCACAGGCGCTCGACGCAGCCGAGTGTGTCGAGGTGGATTACGAGCCGCTCGCCGCCGTGACCGATGCGCGTGTGGCGCAGGCGCCCGGCGGGCCGCTGCTCCACGCGTGCGCTCCCGGCAATGTTTGCTTTCGCTGGACGCGCGGCGACGAGGTGGCCGTGCGGGCGGCGTTCGGCAGCGCCGCCCACGTGGTCGCGATCGATCTCGTCAACAACCGTCTGGTCGGCGCGGCGATCGAACCGCGCGCGGTGCTCGGCGAGCCGCAGAGGGAAAAGCTCACGCTCTACACCTCGACGCAAGCGCCGCATCACATCCGCCGCCAAGTCACCGAGCAGCTCGGCATCTCCGAGAGCGCGCTGCGCGTCATCTCGCCCGACGTGGGCGGCGGCTTCGGCTACAAGGGCAAGCTCTATCCGGAGGAGGGCATCATCGCCTGGGCGGCGCGACGCCTGCGCCGTCCCGTGCGCTGGGTCGCAAGCAGGGCGGAAAGCTTCCTGGCCGACAATCAAGCCCGCGATCACCTCACCCATGCGGAACTCGCGCTCGATCCCGACGGGCGGTTCCTTGCGCTGCACGTCGACACCTTTGCCAACCTCGGCGCCTACGTCTCCACTTTCGGCGCCGCCATTCCGAGCGCGATCTACAGTGCGCTGTTGGCGGGCGGCTACCGCACCCCCGCGATCCTCGTAGAGGTCACCGGCGTGTTCACCAATACGACCCCGACCGACGCCTTTCGCGGCGCCGGCAGGCCGGAGGCTTGTTATGTCCTGGAACGGCTTGCCGATCGCGCAGCGCGGCAACTCGGCGTAGATCGCGCGGAAATCCGCCGGCGCAACCTCATTCCGCCGAGCGCCATGCCCTACAGGACACCGGTCGGGCCCACCTACGACTGCGGCGATTTTCCGAAAATTCTCTCCCGCGCGCTCGCGCTCGCCGACTACGAGAACTTCGAGAAGCGGCGCGTGCAAGGCGAGCGGCGCGGACGACTGCGCGGCATCGGCATGGCATGCTATGTGGAGTCCTCGGGGGTCGCGCCGTCGCGATTTGCCGGCGCGCTCGGCGCCCGCGTCGGGTTCTATGAAGCCGCATCCATCCGCGTCGAGCCCGATGGCGCCGTGCGGGCGATGCTGGGAACGCACAACCACGGCCAAGGCCACGCCACTACCTTTGCTCAGATCCTCTCGGCAAGGCTTGGCGTGCCGGTCGAAAAGATCGAGGTGATCGAGGGCGACACCGATGCGGTGCCGTACGGCACCGGCACTTTCGGTTCGCGCTCGATCGCGGTCGGCGGATGCGCGCTGGATCGCGCCGCCGACAAGGTCATTGCCAAGGGCAAGTTGATCGCGGCCCATCTGCTCGAGGCGGCCGCGGGCGACGTCGATTTCCGAGACGGTGCATTCGTCATCGCCGGCACCGACCGGCGGGTATCCTTCGCGGCGGTTGCGCAGGCCGCCTACGTGCCGCACAACTTTCCCCTCGAGACGCTGGAGCCCGGCTTGCAGGAGACCGCCGTCTACGATCCGCCGAGCTTCGCCTTCAGCAACGGCGCGCATGTTTGCGAGCTCGAGATCGATCCGGACACCGGGGGGCTCGAGATCCTCGGGTTCTGGGCGGTCGATGACATCGGCACTGTCATCAACCCGATGATCGTCGAAGCCCAGATCCACGGCGGCCTTGCCCAAGGGCTCGGCCAGGCGCTGCTCGAGCGTTGTGCCTATGACGACGGCGGCCAGCCGCTGTGCGGATCGTTCATGGACTATGCGCTGGCGCGGGCGGACGATTTACCCGCGTTCGTGACGGAGTGCGATGAAAGCCAACCCTGCACCCACAACCCGCTCGGTGCCAAGGGCTGCGGGGAAGCGGGCGCCATCGGTGCGCCCGCCGCGGTAATCGGCGCGGCGCTCGATGCACTCGGTCCGCTTGGCGTCACCGACCTCGATATGCCGCTCACATCGGAGCAGGTGTGGCGCAGGATCCGGCAGGCGCAGCAGAAATCGCCTTGAGACCATGAGGCGGGATGGCGCCAGACGGCGCGCTGTTCGCGGCCGAAGCATGATGGAGCGGGGGTGAAGGCCGCATAAGCGCTTGATCGCCGCCCGTCACCTCGTCATGCTCCCACCCGCGACAGGCGCAAGCAACTGCGCGATAGGCGCGGTGCCAAGGAGTATGCCGTGACGCAAGAGCGCATCCGCGAGCTCACCAAGAGCATGCTTCGCAAGAAGCTCTACGTCGTCTTGTCCAAGGGGGGCGCGGCTCCCGAACAGATCGCAGAGCATTTGCCGCGCCATCTCGAATACATGATCGGGTTGGAGAAAAAGGGCGTGCTGTTCGCGTCCGGTCCGCTCGCCGAGGCCGACGGTCAGATCCGCGGCGACGGCCTGACCATCGTGCGGGCCGCGAGCGCGCAAGCGGCGCGCGAGATCGCGGAAGCCGATCCTTTCGTCGTGCACGGACTGCGCAGCTTCGAACTGCGGGAATGGACGGTGATGGAGGGCTCGCTCGGCATCAAGGTCAATCTCTCCGACCAGTCGCTCGAGCTGGCGTAAGGGCACAGCACTGCGGGCGTAGCGAAAGGTGAGAGCATGGAGACGATCGGCCTCGTCGGCGTCGGCAAGATCGGGCTGCCGGTT
>Ga0081540_1002734_pt1 | contig 14353 bp, 8 predicted proteins | sample TabmetS2T1R1_FD_71024 | JGI IMG/M metagenome (GOLD analysis project Ga0081540, IMG submission 71024) | Tabebuia heterophylla rhizosphere microbial communities from the University of Puerto Rico - S2T1R1 | ecosystem: Host-associated > Plants > Roots > Rhizosphere ... | reverse complement strand
GGATCTGGGAGCCCGTCGAGTTGCGCGACGGCGCCGATGTCGCGGCCGCGCTGTACAGGTTGAAGGTCGGAGACGCCGAGCACCGAGCACGCTTCGGCCAGGTCCGGGAGACCTTCAAGAGCCTGACGGGTCGCGCGCTCGAGGTCAGGGTAAGCAACGCGCCAGCTGATGACGGTAACACAGGGATTATCATCGAGCCGGTCGTGGTCGACGGCAAGGGCGAGCGCCCGGTGGTCTTCTCTGGCGCGGGGGTTCAGGAGGCTCTCCTGCTCAGCATGCTGCTGGCCGACCAAGCGGGCAAGGTCTTGGTGCTCGATGAGCCCGCGGTGAACCTGGAGGCGGCCGCTCAGCGGCGACTGCTGCGTAGCGTCCGCGGGCCGGGGCAGTGCTTGGTTATCACCCATCACGCCGATCTTGTCCCGGTTGAGGAACCCGCCGATCTCGGCCGGATCGTGCGGATCGCACCTGGCCCTTCCGGGGCCAGGGTGCGGCGGCCCGACCTTGGTGATCTTACGGCGCGGGAATCGCAGCGGTGGTTGAGCCTGCTCGAGCCGGCGCACGTGCGCGGGCTGCTGTTCGCGCCAGCGGTCATCTTTTGTGAGGGCATGACGGAGGTCAGGGCGCTGCCGCCGTGGTGGCGCCACGCCCCCAAGATCGGCCTGCGCGATCCGGAGGCGGCCAATATCCCGGTCATCAGCGTCGATGGCCACACGAGGTTCGGTGCCTACGCCAGGTACCTGGATGCTTTCGGCGTGCCCTGGGCCATCGTGGTTGACGGGCCAGCATTGCGCAATGACAGCGCGATGGCTGGTCAGCTAGCTGAGCTGGCCCGCTGTCCGGGAACGCCCCTTGCGGATCCGGATGATTTCGCCGCATGGCGCGAGTGCTGGGAACGCGCGGGAGTATTCACCCTGGCCCAAGAGTTCGGCGCCGACGGCGGCAAGGGTGGAGAGTTCGAGGCGTTCTTGCGCACCGTGGATGAAGACCTCTTGCTGCGCATCCAGCGCGAGGTCGGCAGGGGCGGGAAGCCAGTGGTGGCTTCGCTGTTCGCGGCCGAGCATTCCGAGCCTCCTGAGGAGGTCTTGGATCTGTACAGGAAAATAGCCGAGTGGTTTGGGCCGACGATCGTGCCAGACGAAGCGGACACTGCCAGGTAGCGAGCTTTGCCTGACTGCCGAATCTCACGGCGACGTCGTGCTGGAACCCGGAATGTCAGACGCGTTCAGGAGAAACCAGCCGCGGGTGAGCTCGCGCGGCTATGCGCCGGAGAGGTCGTAGCATGACGGCGTGCCTGACCTCTTTCCGCCGAAAGCGGCTGAACCGCTGTCACCTGTGTATCGGTTCAATGAGCCCGGCCATCCGGTGGTGTTGCATGATGGGTCGCTCGGTGGGCTGGCGGCTACTGATGTGGCAGGCGTAGTCGAACTGTCGTGCGTTCCTAGGCCAGCCCTGGAATGGAGGGTCGGGCCTGATACACCCCCACAGTTCGCGAACCGATCCGCCGTGACGTTGCTGCTGCGCCGGTCGGGTGGGGACGTAGAAATGCCTGCCTGGGTACGCGGGACCGATGGCGGGTGGTCGAATGGCACGACGATCGGCAGAGCCGATGCGCCTGTACAGCGGATCATCGCGCACTGGTTTAATCTTCCTAACTGGCATGGCCCAGAGCCACTGACCTCGGCAACGGATGACGGCGGTCGGTGCTGGTGGTCCGGCCGGTGGGTGACCGAGATTGGCGGCTGGCGGATCACCGTAGATGTCCGCCCTGATCACCAGCGGGTCTGGACCGATCTGGACAAGGTCGACGTGTACATGATGACGCACGTGATGGAGTTGCGCCGGATAGACGGGGCCCGCTTCACTCCGGACGATGCTGAGCCACTGCTGGAGGCGTTGCATATTGGCGTTTCATTTGCCCTGGGCCGGTGGGCCGCTCCGATGCTTCCCGTCGGCGAGGACGCTGACGGCACGATCGTATGGGAAGACTGGCGTCCCCTTCACTGCGATCCAGCGCAGGTCACGAGTGCCGGATGGTGGTACCAGAGAGATCACCAGGCTCTCGGTGACCTCTTGAGCCGCGTGATTCCGGCATTCGCTGATCCGACCAGGCGAGCGGTGCTGCGTTTCCAGATGATGTTCGCGATCATCTCAGTTGGCGATAAGGGATTCGTCGAGCAGCGGGTGATGACCGGGGCTGCGGGCCTTGAGCACATCATGTGGCAAATCCTCGTAGCCAGCGGCGTCCTGACCGAGCATCAGTACAGGTCAATGGCCGCACATCAGCTACTACGCAAGGTCTTGGCCGCGGCCAGCATCCCCGTCGACATCGACCCTAGCCTGCTCCCGGTCATTACCCAGTTCGCGGCAGACGAGCGCCAGCGTCAGGGCACTCGCTTGGACGGTGCGAAAGTGGTTACCCAGATACGCAACCGGCTGGTACATCCAACTGGCGACCAGGAGCGCGTCTACCGGCAGGATGGCCTGGTAGCGGAAGCCTGGCTGCTGACCCGACACTACCTGGTGCTCTTGATCCTTCACTCGCTGGGATACCAAGGCTTGTACCGGGATCTCAGGAAGACCAGTGGCTGGGTAGCTGACCGCGAGGACGTTCCCTGGGCCAGACAGTAACCTGTCTACGGCCCTGGCATCCCGTGGCTACCTGGCTGGCACCTTAGGTGCCAGCGAGCCCTTGTACTCCGCGACGACCGCTGACCCATCGTGCTCTTCCAGCCAGGTACACACCTTGTCGCAGTGTTCGCGGTCGAGATAGCCGATGATGTCGGTCACAGCGTCCGCCCGAGTTGTCTTCGCTAGCACTAGATAGTCTCGGAAGACTTCGAAGGCCCACCGGCGCCTGGACTCCGCGAAATCGGTCGCTTCCTTGTCCGGCACGCTTGAGGTCGGAGTGCCATGCACAAGATCACTGCGCAGACTGTAGCCGAGCATGATGTCGTCTGGATCGAAGAATGGTTTTTCAAGGGCGACGTGCACGGCGACACTGCGAACCGTGACAACCCCCGCCTTCAGCGCCGAGGAGGTCTCCGGTACCAGGATTGCTTCCATCGCGCTGAAGACCGCTGGGAGGATGATTTGCCAGCGGTCGCTCTTGGCTGCAACGTCGAGCCAGCCGACGCAGGTATCAACGCGTTCCCGGAGCCCTGGCGCTACGGCCATGTAGTCGCACGACAGGCCCCCGAGCTTGGTAAGCCGGTCGCTGCCGCTGCCGACTGTGAAATCCATAGGAATTGGCCGCGTCTGTCGCCACCAGCCGGCTCCGGCGTACTCCGCGTCCACGCGCACGGTGTACTTGCCGTCAAGGCCGAACATCACCTGATCCAGGTAGATCTTGTACATTCCGCCGAAGAGCACCTGTTGGCGCACTAGGGCCAGGGCGCTCTCTGCGGTCTGGCGAGCGCGGTCTCGCAACAGGTCATCAGTCCCGCCGACCGCTTCGACCTCACAGACCATCTGCGGCGCATCAGTACCGAAATGCTCGAAGCTCTGCGCCAGCTCATGATCTTCGGAAAGAAGAAGGAAACGGATGTTACCCACAGTCGTCTGATGCGGCAGCTTAAGATGCTGAACTCCTAGGTACAGCGTGCGGCGCATCGGGTTGTGCGCCAGGCCATCAAGGACATCGGCGGCGAACTGCTTGTTGTTGCGCCCCTCACGGCCCTCCTGGCTCTTATAACACCTGACGGCAGCAACGAGAGCATCGCGAAGTTCCCGCCGACCTAGGCGCTCGAAACTCAGATGCCGGGCGAGCCGGTCAGCCAGCTTGCTGAGAAGATCCCAACCCTCGCTGTCCAAGACCGAGGTCTTCCACTTCTCTGGCAGGGGGCGACGCGCCGCCTTCCACAGGCCGCACAGTTCAGCGATCAGCTCAGCACGCTGGGGATAATCAGCACCTTTCGCATCATCCATGGCTGTCAGCGTACGGCCGGATGAGGACGATCAGGCGCGTTCCGGGATGTGGCGCTGGTTCGCTATGTGGCGGTCGGCCTGAGGCGCTCGATGTGCGTGCGGACCGCCAGCTGCGGGGTCCCCATGTCCCCGTTGTCCTTTGACAAGCTTGCGCGGTTCGTCGTGAGTGACGCCTGGCGCTCACGACGAGTGACCACTTAACACCGGGCAGCTAGACCTCACGCCGACTGGATCGCGCGGGTAGTTGCCAGCGCGACGGCAGTCTCCGCTATTGCGCTCTCTGGTTCGGGCAGGACCACTAGCCGATGCCACGGTATTTCGGCGCGTACTTGTTCGGCGGTCAGCTTGCAGCCCATAAGACCGCCCACCAGTGCGGCGACCGTGTCGGTATCACCGCCGAGTTGCACCGCGCTCACTAGCCCGCTGCGCAGGGATGTGGCCCGGGTCGAGCACCACAGCACGGCGGCCAACGTTTCGTACGGGTCCAGGCTGATGCCGTTGGCGGGCGGTTCCCACATTCCCGTGGACACCTGAGCCAGCATCTCGGCCAGCCGCGTGTCGGTGGTGACCTCCTGGGCGGCCTCGCGGGCTTCCTCGGCGGCGGCCTCCAGCAGCATGGCCGGGCTTGCGCCTTCCAGCGCCCACGATGCGCACGCCGCGATCACGCAGGCCGCGACCACCGCGGCCGGGTCGGCATGGGTGGCCCGGGACATCGCGATCGTCATCTGCCGGCGCCGTTCGGCCTGATCATGGGGGAGTATCCAGCCGATGGGCAGGGCCCGCATCGCCGCCCCGTTCGTGGCCCTGCCGGGGAGGTCGGCGGTCCCGCCGCCGCGGCGGAATCGCTCGATCGCCGCCGTGGTGGTCGGGCCGAGGCCTCGGATGGCCGGCTCTCGCTCGGCCAGGTCTGCCAGGAAGGCAGCCGGGTCACCGTCGCCGTCCCGGTCGGCCAGGTGGCGGGCGACCAGCAGGGTCAGGGCCGAGTCATCGGAGGTGGCACCGCGTGGCCATCCCTCGCGGGCGGGCAGCTGCTCGATCTCGCCTTGAGTGGCAGTGTTCGCGGCGGGCGCGTTTTCCCACGGCACGCCAAGCGCGTCACCGCAGGCGTACGCGGTCAGAGCGCCGTCGATGCGCCCGGCCAAGTCGAAGACGTCCTCCGGGTACAGCACGCACAGCAGGCCGTACCCCATTACCTGCACCGCCGAACGGGCCAGGGCTCCTTGCTGGACCACCAGGCGTTCCTGCCCGGATGCGCGTGCGGCTCTGCTCACCGTCACCCTGGCGTGGGTGATGTCGTAGCGGGTCCGCGAGCCGATGAAGATCTCCAGGGCGCTGGCGGCGAGTTCCCGGGCGCGGCTGGCGGCGCCGTCGCGCAGCAAGAACTCTGCACGCGTGTGCCAGATCTTCGCGCGTTCCAGGGTCTCGCCAAGGCTGTCCGCGAGCTGCTCAGCCTCGGTGAAATAGCGTTCGGCTTCGTCACGGTCACCCGCGCCGAGCTGCGCTCGCCCGAGCGCGTGCAGGCTTTGCAGGACCCCGCGGGCGTCGGCGATCTCACGCCGCAGCCGGAGCGCCTCACGATGATGATGCTCGGCCGCAGGCCAGTCGTGCTTGGTCTCGGCCACGCTGCCGATGTTGGCGAGGATCGTGCTGTGAACCACGCGGTCGCGGTCGGTTTCGGGCAGGCCCTCCAGGAGTTCCAGCGCGTCACGGAACCGCGTCTCGGCCGATTGGACGTCGCCGCCGAAGTATTCGGTGGCGGCTACGATGCCATGACAGCGGGCGCGCAGGTTGGCATCGGCTGTGCTGCTGAGGTTCAGAGCCGAACGCCCGTAGCGTTGCGCCTCGCTGAAGTCACCGAGGTAAAGCGCGATGTCGGCCAGGCGGATGAGCACGTGGATCGGCTCCGCGGAGCTGCCTACCAGAGCCATCTCCGCTTCAGCCTGGGCGCCGTCGAAGTCGCCGCGTACGAATGCGAGTTCCGAACGGAGCAGGCGGACACGGCTGTCCTCGACCGGCAGGAGCCCGGTCAGCTTCTCGGCTTCGGCCCAGTCGCCCAGGACGATCAGCACGCCGGCGAGGCGGGGGCCGAGGTCTTCGATGCTTACGTGCGGCCGTAGCTTCTGGTACAGCATGAGCGCGGTGTGGTACATGCCGCCCCGCTCGGCCTGTGACGCTGCCTGGTAACCCGCATCGACCATCTGGTCAAACTGATCGGCTTGTTCGAAGTGGAAGGCGGCCGAGGCCATGGCGCCGTGACGCTCGAACCACTCGCCCGCCCGGGCGTGCAGGTAACGCCGCTGGTTAGCGCCCATCTCGGCGTACACCTCGCGCTGCATGAGCGCGTGGACGAAGCTCACCTCGCCGTGCGGCCCTTCTCGCATGAGCCGGAGCTCGCATGCCTTGTTCAGGGCGGCGATGGCGTCTTTGGTGTCGCCTTCCATCACGTAGGTGATGGGGGCGAGTTCTTCGGATGTGTCCAGGACCACGGAGGCAGCCCGCAGGAAGTGGCGGGTTATGTCGTCGGCACGGGTGAGCCGGCGGCGCAGGATCGCATCCGCGCGTGGCAGGGCGACGTCGTCCGCGAGACGTGATTCTGGTGACCTGGTGAGCAGGCTCAGTGCTTCTCGCAGGAAGAAGGGATTGCCGCCGGTCAGCTGGAAAAGCCGGTCGACGATGGACTCGTCGGCTTGTTCTCCCATGGCCGACATGGTGCGCACGTATTCTCCGACGTGGGCTCGCTCCAGCGGGACCACCGTGAGGAGCACGTGCCCGGTGGCGGCCCATTCGGCCATCAGGTCGGCGAGTTCGGGGTAGTCGGCGAGCTGTTCCTCCTGGATCGTGGCCGCGGTGAGGATGGGTACCTGGCGCAGCTTGCGGAACAGGTAATTCAGGAAGTACAGCGTGTCTGGGTCCGCCGCATGCAGGTCGTCGACTAGGAGGAACAGGCCCGCGTTCCCGGAGGCGGCCCTGATGAGGATGCGGGACAGTTCCTCGTAGACGCCGCGGAGGCTGAACGACCCTTCGGTGAGCTTTTCTCCGATATTGGCGAGGAACGCCCCGATGAACGGCACCGCATCGAGCAGGTGGGGTGCGGCGCGTGCCAGCGTCCGCCGGATCTGGTCGGGAGTGCGGCCGAGATAGGACGCAAGCGCTTCCTTCAGGGGAAGGAGAGGTTCGGCGCCCCGGCCCAGGCACCGTACGGAAACGACGACCATGCCGCGTTGACGCGCCTCTGCTGCTGCCTCGGCGGCGAGCCGCGATTTGCCGACACCGGACTCGCCGAGAATCAGGACCGCATGTCCTTTGCCGGTTTCGGTTACCCGGGCGATGTGCTGGCGAAGCAGGTCAAGCTCGAGTTGCCTGTCGATCAAGGGTTCTTGAGAACTCGCGCCACCCGTGCCGTTCGGATCGTTCTGTGTCGGCATTACAACTGCCCTCCGCGTGAGCTGCCACCCCGGCGCCCTAACGAGTGAGGGTCGTGACCCGGACTTTCGCGACAGATACGCGCTACTCGCCCGGGTTCAAATTCAGCGCGGGACCTTCGCGGCTTCGATGCCGTTGATGAACGCTCGCCACCCTTCCCTGGTGAACACGATGATCGGTCCCTCTGGATGCTTGGAGTCGCGGACGGCCCGGCCGTTGGGCAGGTCGGCTACTTCCACGCAGTTGCCGCCGCTTCCGTTGCTATAGGTGCTCTTGCGCCACGTGGCACCGCTCGGGTCCACGTCCATGGCGCACCTCCTTGGTTCTACGCCAAGTCTTCGGCGCTGCGAGCTAGGAGGCGTCTGGAGTCTTCAGGAGACAGAGCCATGGCTCGCAGATGGTCAAACATGAGTCTATAGCGCGCCACGTCGTCTGGAACTTCAAGATATAGAGCGCCAGACGGGTACTCGAAGTACACGACGTCGCCTGGCGTGGGCGGATCGAACGTCACTACGGAGAAAGCCGAATCCATCGCTGGGTGCGCGCCGGCCGAGAACGGAAGGATCTGGATAACGACGTTCGGAGCGCCCGCTAGCTCCGACAGCTTCACCAGCTGGGCCCGCATGATGGCTCGCTCGCCGACGAGGCGACGGATCACGGCTTCGTTGAGGACGACCCACAGTTGCGGAGCATCGGGTTCTGTCAGCCGGTGCTGCCGGGCCATGCGGACGGCGACCTGCTTGCTGATCTCGCCCTCGTCTGCGTTCATCAGCGCTGCACGGTGCACCGCGGTGGCGTAGGCCTCGGTCTGGAGCAAGCCGGGCACGTATTCGGCTTGGTAGGCGCTGATGGTCGACGCCGCCGCCTCCAGGCCGACATAGGTCTGGAACCACTCGGGAATCGCCTCGCCGTATTGCTGCCACCAGCCGCGCTCCCGGGACTGACGAGCGAGCGTGATCAGGGCTTCGCGCTCGGGGCCGTCGCCGACGCCGTAGGCGTCGAGCAAGTGCCGGACGTCACGTGGTAGCACCGAGACGCGGGCGTTCTCGATCTTGGAGATCTTGCCCGGTGACCACTCCAAGTGCTCGGCGACCTGCTCAATCGTCATCTTCGCCGCCAGGCGCAAGCGCTTGAGCTCGGTAGCGAGCTGCCTGCGGCGGACGGTTGGGCTCGACGATGCAGCCATGAATTCTCCGGGGAAAGTTTCCGATGATAGTTGCGCCAGAAAGAGTTATGGGTCCAGCATGGCACTGAAAGACCGATCGGCGAAGGGTTACCAGCGAGATGGACGCGCGAGGGTACTGCCAGGATCGGCTCGGAAACAGCGGAGCCGGCGATCTGCTCTCGACAGAGAGACCACCGCCGGTGCCGTGTCCACCAAGCCGCTTTGGTGCCCCGGTGGCAATCCCGTTCTCCCATCACGGCCACGACCTTGAGCACTGGCCGCTGAATGACACGCTCAACCTCGAAGCACAAGCGGAAGCGGTGCCTTCGGCCCGGACTCACCTTCGGCAACTCCTATCGCGCTGGGGCCGGGCCGGGCTAAGCCCGGATGTAGGCATGGTGGTCTCCGAACTGGTAACCAATGCCGTCGCAGCGTCCGCCGGGCCACGCCTGGCAGCGGCGCCGGTACTGGTATGGCTCGGATCAGATAGCCACTGCCTTCTCCTCGCCGTGGCAGACGCGAGCCCCCGGCCTCCGGTCCGGTTGAACCTGACCGCAGACGCCGAAGGAGGCCGCGGGCTGGCGCTGGTAGAAGCTCTCAGCAGCCGGTGGGGATGGTATCCGGCCAGCACTTCCAGGCTGAAGAAAGTTGTCTGGGCGGAATGGCTCCTGAGGGCCGGCGCAACGATGTCAGCCGAGGAGGCCATGCAGGGACCGCCCTCGCCTGACTCCAGCCGCAGCCACGATGTCAGCGGGCTGACCGATGCCGAACTGGAGCGGACCAGACGCGAGCTCCAGGCGTCTCTCGCCCTGGCTCGGCCCGGCTCTGCTACGCGCGTGCCCATCTCGACTCACGTCAGCGCGATCGACACCGAACTGGCCAGACGTTCCGCATCGATACGAGCGCCCCGCCCAGCGATCCCAGGGAGGCCCAGATGATCCATCTCCCTACTCCTTACGCCGCCGCGCGGATCGCTGCGTTCCTGAGCGAGCACCCATCCTGGTCGGCGTACTGGGACAAGCAATTTGGGCTATGGCGCGTGGCCGAGGACGATACCGACTCGGACCTATACGCCGAGAACCGGGACGCGGACGCGGTGATCCGATACATGTCGGCGCACTCCTAAGACGCCGCGTTCGCCCCTCTGGTCAGGCTGGTGAGGACGATGTTGTGAATGTGGGGGCGGGGAAGGCCGTGAGGGCTGGTGTGGTGCTCGAAGGAGGCGACCACCCAGTGCTGGGGCTTGACGGGCGAGAACCGTGTCAGACCCGTACTCTGCATGAACTCGAGCGCCGCGTAGTTCGCTGACCACGCTTGCGACCAGATGGCCCCGAGGTTCTCCCAGAGCCGTTCGGCGCGCTTGGAGTCCCCGTCGTGATGAGCACGCATGGCGGCCTGGAACAGCTGGGCGTGTTCCGCGGTGAGCTCGTCGGGGGCTTCCCAGACGAGGTCGGCGATCTCGTTCCCGGCGGCGAACTGCTGCAGCGTCGCGTTGTCGACGTCGGTGCCGAGGGCCAGGCCGTGGCGTGGGCACGCCAAGCCGGTCCAGGTGCCGGAGGTTTCGTCCGTGTGGCTATGGTTCAGCACGTGCGCCAGGTTGTCCTGGACCCAGGTGATCCGCTGCGTGCCGGTCAGGCCCATGCCGGTGATGGCGATGGCGGTCATCGCGGTCACCTCCCGGTCCCCAGGATGCACCCGGCCACCGTCAATCTGCGGCCTCCCAGTCGGCATCCCGGTCCGCGGCGCGCTCGAGGACCTGCGGGCATGGGCGGATCTCGGGCTTGGGCGGCTGCAAGATGGCGTCCTTAGCCGGTCCTGGCCAGGGCGGGAACGCCTGGCCGAGGGCCTCGTAGTCGGGATCTGCGGACGGGATCGTCTGGCTCTGCCGTTCGGCGAGCGTGTCGGCGAATGCATGATGGGCGGCGGCGAGGTCCTTGATCCACTGGGCCGTCGCCGGGATGGGCTGTCCTGGGGTCTGGATGAGCTCGTCGCGCTGGTCCTGGGTGGCGGGTTGTGGTTCGGCCGAACGAAGCGGGGCGAACAGCTGGCCGGGATGCCGGCGACGTAGTTCGGCGTCGGCGGCCACGGCCAGGTGACGCTGGGCCCGGGTGGCGGCATCCCAGTCGGCCCGATCCGCCATGACGGCCGCGAACACAGTCTCGCGTTGCCGGTAGACCTCGTGCAGAGCCCGGTAGCTGTCGGCGAGGCTTTGCTGCCGGGTGGCGGTGTCGTGCTGGCCGCGGCTGTCGGCGGCTTTGGCTTCCGCGCTGGCGCGAAGTGCGGCCAGGTGAGTGTTCCGGGCAGCGGCGCGGACCTGGCGCAGCTCGTCTCCGACGTACTGGGGTGCCCAGGCGGTTTCGATGGGGTAGGTGTCGCGTAGGTGCAGAAGCCTGCCGTCGGGCATGCCGCGGACGTCTGGCCCGTCGGCCGAGCCGAGAGCGGCCAGGGCCTCGTACCAGGCGGCCCGAACGTCCGGCGCGGCCGCGGCCGGTTCGGGCCCGATCGGCTCGGCGGGGTGGGCGTAGCCGGATAGTTCCCGGAAGGCACCGATCGAAGCGGCTCTCCGCTGCCAGTCCAGCCGGTCCAGCGGATCCTCGGGAGCCGGGCCGAGCGCGGCGACCGCCCAGGGCAGACCGTGCTCCGCGGCGTGCTCGCCGATCCGTTCCTTGCGGGCGTCCATCAGCGCGGCGATCTCGCTGACGTAGGCGCGGCGCTCGGGGTCGGCGATGCCGGGGACCTGCGCGGACCACGGGCCTGCCGGGAGCGGGACCAGGGAGCCGTGCCGGTACCGGATCCGGGCGTCGATCACGCTGGGTACGTCGCGGGATCCGGCCAGGTCCCGTTCGGCGATGGCCTCGGCCAAGACGCGGGCCAGATCCAGGCCGGCCAGTTCGGCGGCGCGCAGGGTGCGCCACAGCCACCGGGCCTGGTGGCTCGTCCCGCTGCGGTGTTCGGGGGGCAGCGCGGCCGCGAGCAGGTCGCGGTAGCGCTGCTGGCGGGCTGCGGCGGTCTGGTCGGTCCAGGTCGCGTGCAGCACGGCCAGGTGGTCGGCATCGGCGAGAGCCTGCTGGCGGGCCTGGGTCGCCGACATCTGCTGACCGTCGCGGTCCAGCACAGTGGCTAGGACGCCCAGCGCCGCGCCCGGCGGGGCAGGGTCTGTGACCGGGGCTGGAACCTCGGCCCGTTCGGCTTGAATCCGGTCGTACCGGGCCAGCTCGGGTGCCGGCCGCGGGCCGGGCACCGGGTCAGCCCGCCTGGGGGAGATGGTGAACACGTACGCGAGGTTGGCGTCGGTACCGCGGGTCAGCGCGACGTAAGCGTGCTGGCGGTCCTCGGTCCCGGTGATCAGCGCCAGGCCGGTGTGCACGGTCCGGCCCATGGCCACGTGATCGGTGACCGCGTACCCGAGTTCGGCATCGCCGAAAAGTGAGTACAAAAATGTGCGGTCGGTCCACCGCCGCTGCCCCGTGTGCGGGTCGGCGTCCAGGGCGCGGCGTACAACTAGCCCGCCATCGGTGACGGTCTCGATGCGGAGCAGGTCTCCGTTGGCCAGCGTCCGGCCGGGTTCCCCGGCTTCGAGGTAGTGGTCGTTGCGGGTGCAGGTGATCAGGTCGCCCGCGCTGGCCTGGGCGCCGTCGGCGATGCGGACCGCGGGCTCGGCAGCGACGACGCCGAGGGAGATGAGGTCGTCGCGGATGCGGCGGCACAGTTCGCGGCGCAGCGCGTGATCGGGGGCCATCAGCAGCACATCGGTGCCATCGGCGGCCAGCGCGACGTAGGCGGCCGCGGCGGCGTCCATCATCTGCTCCGGTTCCCCGCCGAAGACACGGCCGTGCTGGTCATACTCGGCCAGCACGGCGGTGTCCCCGTCGTGCAGCCGCAGGCTGGCCCGTTGTTCCCAGGCTTCGCGGAACCGGATCGGCTCGGCGAGCCGGACATGGCCGAGGACGTCGGCGAGCAGGGACATGCCGCCGCCGTTCTCCACCGCCTGCAGCTGCCCGGTGTCCCCGGCCAGGATCACCTTCCCGTCGCGGGCCTGGGCGTAGGCGATCAGGTCGGCCAGGTCCGGGCCGGGCATCGTCGAGGCCTCATCGATGACCAGCAGCGGCGCCGGGCCGGTCTGGACCGGGCCGCGCGCGCCGCGCCGGCCGGGGAGGTGGCCCAGGAACTGGGCGGCGTTGAATGACCGGGGCACCCCGGCGGCCAGGGTGTTGCGGGCCGACTGCGACGCGGTAATCCCAACCACAGGGCCCAGTCCTGCTGTGGTCCACGCACGCGCGGTGTCGGTCAGCACCCGGGTTTTACCGGAGCCGGCTGGGGCGTTGATGACAGATACGCGCGTGCCGTCGGTCAGGACCGATTGCGCCGCGGCGGCCTGGTCTTCGCGCAGCCCGATTCGCGTGCGCGTGTCTTGCACGGCATCGGCGCGGCCGGTTAGGGCGGCGTCGAGTCGTGCTGGGCCCGCGCCGAGCGCGTGCGCGGCTTGCGCGCGGGTCAGGCGCGGCGCGTCGTCCGCGCGGGCTTGCGTGAGCATGCACTCTTCCATGACCAGCTGCGCGCGCGTTGCGTACCGGATGCCGCCGTGCCGCTGGTAGACGCTGCGCCCGTCGCCGCGCAGCAAGCTGCGCCGGGCGTCGGCCGGCTCGGGTGCCTCCAGGCAGGTGACCGGCTCGAACTCCGACCGCAGCGCCCGATCGGCCAGCTCCTCCAGCAGGGCAGCGGCTGCGGCGGGGTCCATTCCGGTCCTGGGCAGGACGCGGCCCAGGTACTTGATCACATCCGCGCGCGTCCAGGTGCTCTTTTCCTGCTGCGCCAGCGCGACCGCCTTCTGCGTCGCGCGCGCCAGATTGAGCTCGGGCAGGACCGCGCCTTGCGCGCCGGGTTCGTGCGCGGCCGCGCGGCCGGTTACGCCGTGCCACACCGACGGTGCAACCGAGGCCAGGCTCACGCCGAGCGTGCGCGCGAGCTTGTCCGCCCAGCCCGCGTGCAGTTGCGCGAAATCCAGCGCGCCGGTTTTGTTCGCGCGCGTTTTAAAGTTGGACGCCTGCGCGAGTTGCGCGAGTTCGCGTTGCGAAGGCTTGCGTCCGTATCGCTGCTCGAATTGGGCGGCGCGGCCACGCAGATCCGCGGTGATCGACTCGCGACGCGATGAGAACACGCGCATCATCTCGCCGCTGATGCCCTCGATCTCAAAACCGTGCCCGTCATCCCGCGCGGTCCATTCCAGGCCGAACCGGCGGGTGAGCGCTTCCTCCAGATGCTGTGAGACGATCGCGGCGACCGCGCCGATGTGCTCGTTGTAGCCGAGTGAATCCGGCGCGCGCCATTTGCCGTCGGTGCCGGTCCGGGCGACGTGGGCGATCTGGGAGTGGACGTGCAGCTGCATGTCGCCGTCGCGGGAGGTGTGCTGCAGCCAGTGCGCCACCGCCAGGTCCGCTTCGCGCCACTGGCCGGTCTCCCGGCCGTGGACTCTCGTGTTGTGCGAGCCGGTGCGGGTGTAGCCGGCCTCGCGCTGGAAGTAGCCGAACCCGGCGTGCACGGCCTGCCAGATCATCTCGTCGACCTCGGCGACCAGTCCGGACCAGTAGGCGTCGCCTTGCTGGTCGCCGGCCTGGCGGGCCAGGCGGGCGTTCTCGCCCAGGGAGGCGTGGAAGATCGAGATGCTCTTGGACAGCGACAGGGTCAGGTCGAAGAACAGCGGGCTCTGCCGCGCCTTCCTGACCGCCTCGGTCCGCAGCTCGCGCTTGCGCTCGGCGGTCGCGTGCGGCTCGGCCGCGAGCAGCAGCTCGTACACGTCGGCGGCTTTCCGGCTGCCGTCCGGGTGCCGGCCGAGCTGGGTGC
>Ga0081540_1002733_pt1 | contig 14358 bp, 11 predicted proteins | sample TabmetS2T1R1_FD_71024 | JGI IMG/M metagenome (GOLD analysis project Ga0081540, IMG submission 71024) | Tabebuia heterophylla rhizosphere microbial communities from the University of Puerto Rico - S2T1R1 | ecosystem: Host-associated > Plants > Roots > Rhizosphere ... | reverse complement strand
GTGGTGGCTGGTTCGGTGGCGGCGGCTGGTTCGGTGGCGACCAATTTGACCCGTTCCAGCAGCGCACGCCGCCTTTGGAAAGGCGGCAACCGCCGCGCGAGGATTTTTCAAGAGCGCCGCCACCCGAGAAGCGCGAAACCGCGCCGACGCGCAACGTGCTGGTGATCGGCGACGCCATGGCCGATTGGCTCGCTTACGGGCTCGAGGGCGTCTACTCCGAACAGCCCGACATGGGCGTGATCCGCAAGCACAAGACAGCGTCGGGCCTCATCAAGTACCAGCCCAAGGGGGAACCCGCAGACTGGATCGCGGCCGCCAAGGGCATTCTTGCGACCGAGAAGCCCGACGCGATCGTCGTCATGCTCGGCCTCAACGACCGCGTGCCAATCCGCGAGCCAGTCGTAGAGAAACCGACCGGCAAGAAGGGCGACGGAAACGACCCACGCGCCAAGCCTGAGCCCAAACAGGGCAAGGCCGGCGCGCCTGATGGCAAGGCCAATGCGGACGGCAAGCGCGCCGACAGAGAATTGTTGCCCGACGACGCCGACACGACTGCGGCGCCTGAGAAGGTCGCACGCTCGCCAAACGGCCTTTCTGAATTCCGCGACGAGCGCTGGGTCGAACTCTACAACAAGAAGATCGACGAGATGATCGGCGTGCTCAAGAGCAAGGGCGTGCCGGTACTGTGGGTCGGTCTGCCGGCGGTCCGTGGCCAGAAGAGCACTTCCGACATGCTGTTCCTGGATGCGCTCTACCGCGAAGGCGCAGGCAAGGGCGGCATCACCTATGTCGATGTCTGGGATGGCTTCGTCGACGAGGCCGGCCAGTTCCTGCAAAAGGGCCCTGACTTCGAAGGCCAGACCCGCCAGTTGCGCACCTCGGACGGTGTCTTCTTCACCAAGGCCGGCGCACGCAAGCTCGCGCACTATGTCGAGCGGGAGATTACGCGCCTGTTGCCGCGCTCGGTACCGATCGCACTGCCGAGCGAACCGGCAACCCCCGACGCCAACGCCGTGCCCGGCCAACCGGCGCCGCGGCCGCTGGCCGGGCCGATCTTGCCCTTGGTCCCATCCTCCATCGCGCCCGATCAGTTGCTTGGCGGGCCCGGCTCACGCCCGGCCGCGGTCGACTCACTCGCCATGCGCGCGCTGGTGAAGGGGGAGCCACTTTCTCCGCCCGCTGGCCGTGCCGACGATTTCGTGTGGCCGCGGCGCGAGATCGGTCGCGAACAGATCAAAGGTGATCCCTTGGCCGCATCGGCGGCGATGGCGCCGACCGCATCGCCAAAATCAAACAGACGTCGTCGCTAGGGGTCGGCCACCATCCCACCTGTTCCAAGTCGATGATCATCTTGCCTCGCGCGATCTTCTGGACTCCGTTCGAGAGATCGACTTCATTCGAAATCACATTGACCTGGAGAACCCAGACACCAGCATTCTCGACATCGGAGCGGGCTACGGACGGCTGGTCTATCGTCTATCCCAGGTAGCACCGCCTAACGTTCGCATCTATGGGACCGACGCTGTCGCGGCCGAAGTTTGGGCTTGGCGCGCTCGGAGAGCGGAGAAGATCGAATCAAAGCCTTCCTGTTTTGCACCGGATTCATCAACGAGGCACTGGGTGACAAGCGGGAACTCGGTTTTGACCGTGCCACACTTAGCTCGTTGCCTTATTGAGTCCTAGACTACGCTTCAAGTTATTGGGCCGTGGGGGACGAACGTGGCCAAGAAAAAAACCAACCCAGCGAAATCCATCACACGTGTGACAGCCCGACGGCCTGGGCCAAAGATGGCAGCTGGGACAAGCAGCACTTCGGATCGACTTCAGCTTCGTCTGCCAGACGGGATGCGGGACCACCTGGCCGAAGCGGCGACGGCAAACGGCCGCTCGCTCAACGGCGAAATCATCCATAGGCTCATGCAATCCCTGGAGCGCGACGGGAGGCAGGAGAAGCTATCGCAGCACCTCAAGATACAGGGCAACCGCCTTGCGAAGGTGGAGGAAGAGATAGCCGCCTTGGTGCAACAGCTCAGGCTAAACGATGACTAGCGCAGGGCGAAAAACTCCCAGCTGCCTACCAACTGAATCTGCGCCCGAGACGTTGCATAGTCAGTAGGCGCGCGCGAAGTCACCTTCCTGCTTGACGTCAGTGAATACCGGAAAGCGCGCCGTCCATCGTGCCGCCCTGTCCTTGGTCAGCGCATTGAGCTGTTCCAGCACGGCGACGCCCTCCTTGCGCAGGCTCGTCGCGACGGCAGCGCGATCCGGGAAATGCTTGCGCACGGCATCAAGCCAGATCGTGCGCCCGGCAAGGAAGCCGCCGGCGCCGGCGGCATAGGCGAAGTCGAGCACACGCTCGAATCTTTCCGGCGCCGCACCGCCCGACAGCAGCACCCAGGGGATGCTGCGTTCGGCGCAAATCTCGCCGATCGCATCGAACTCCTTCTGCGCGGCCTTTGCGGCAGCGCTGCCATCGCGCGGCGGCAGGCTGGCCGCGGCGAGCGGGCTTTCGAGCTTCAACAAGTCGACGCCGTATTCCGGCCTAGCGAACTCGCGCACGCTGTCGATCACCAGCTGCGGCAGCTTGCCCGGCGACTCCACGTAGTCGGCGGTATGGCCGGCGCTGCCGAGGAAAGGATAGACCAGCAGCTCCAGCACATAGGGAATGTCGTAGCGCGCGCAGTCCTGGCCGATCTCGCGCACGAAGCGCTTCTGATGCTCGTTGATGGCGGCTTCCGCATCGGGCCGGTACCAGGCCAGCACCTTGACGGCATCGCCCCCCATGGCCCGGATCTTCTCCACGCTCCAATTGGCAATCGCGCGCGACTTGCGTCCGCCCGGCGTCTCCTCGACGCGATGCTCTTCCAGCGTCATGATCAGGCCGCAGCGCGCCGGCAGCAGGTCGATGGCGGCCGGCACGGCGAAATTCGGATCGAACAGCATCGAGCTGCAATGCGGCGCGAGGTTTTCGACCAGCAGGCGCTTGGCCGATGTCACGTCGGCATATTCGACCTGATCCCGTGTGATGCCCTTGGCCTGCGCGATGGCATCGAACAGCGGCGGGCGCTGGTCGAGTGCAACCATGCGAAAATGGCCGTCCGCATCCGCCAGCCGCGCCAGCCCGCGGTTTTTTCCGATCGTTCTCATTGTTGCGTCCTCATGAAGGCAAGACATTCGGTGATAGAGGGAATCCCGGCCCGCCCGCCGGAACGGGTGCATTTCAGCGCGGCGGTTGCGGCGGCAAAGGCCATCGCATCGTGCACGCCAAGACCGGCGCCGATGGCAAAGACGTAGGCGCCATGGAACACATCGCCCGCCCCTGTGGTGTCGACGACATCGACCGGACAGGCCGCCAGCCGGTGCATCTGACCATTCTGGTACCAGCTGACGCCGTTCTCTCCGCGCGTCACGGCAATGACGCGGCACTTGAAACGTGCGAGCTTCGTTAGCGACGCTTCGTCTGCTGAACCTGCGAAGGCGGCGAGCGCCGGCTCGGAGAAAACGGCGTGATCGGCCAGCGGCAACAGCCGCTCGAAGATTTCGGCATCCGCAACATCACCGTCGAGCACGGTTGCAATTCCGAGCGCCCGCGCCTTGCCGAACAGCGCCGCAGCCCCTTCGACCCAACGCGGATCGGCGAGCACGGCGGATGCGCGCGCCACCTCGCCCAGCGGAAGCCAGTCGGCTGCTTCCGGAAAGAGGCCACGAAAATTCACGATCTGCCGTTCGCCAGATTGGTCAACGACAATTCCGGAAACAGACGAGCGTCCGTCGCCGAACAGCCGGAAATTCTCGACATCGATGCTGTCAGCTGCGAGCGCGGCACGCATCTCGCGTCCTGCGGCGTCGTCCCCGCCGCGCCCCCAAAACGCCACCATCCCACCGAGCCGCGCCACCGCAACCGCCGCATTGGCCGCCATGCCGCCGCCCCGCGTCGAATAGTCGAGGCTCCTGATCTTCTCGCCGTCGCCCGAGAACAGGCGCTCGACCCGCCAGACCTGATCAAGTGCGGAAAGGCCAAGACAGATCACGCGGATGCGTGTCGCCATTGCGGCGAGACCCGCGAGCGTCACCTGTCCTTCGATCGTACTGCTCCCGCTCACTGCAACACCCGGCCGTCGCTGCTGTCGAACAAATGCGTCTTGCCGGGCTGCGGGCGGAGGCTGAGCCGATCGCCGACCTTCGGCCGCAGCGCCGGATCGACGCGCGCGATCGCTGAGGCGCTCGCAAGATCAAAGTGAATCAGCGTGTCCGCGCCGAGCGGCTCCACCAGCCTGACAGTGATGGGAACGCCGTCCACCGCCTCCGCGGCGACCACAAAGTGCTCGGGACGGATGCCCAGCACGCCGCGGCTGGCCCGCTGCAGCCGGGCGCTGGCCTCGTCGCCGAGCGGCACCGCTGCTCCGTCGTGAGAGAACACCGCGCGGCCGTCATGCCATTCCACAGGAAAGAAGTTCATCGCGGGCGAACCGATGAAGCCGGCCACGAACTGGTTGGCCGGCCGCTCATAGACGGTTTCCGGCGTGTCATATTGCTGCACGGTGCCGCTCTGCAGCACGACGATGCGGTCGGCCATGGTCATGGCCTCGACCTGGTCGTGAGTGACAAAGACCATGGTGGTCTTGAGCTCCTGCGAAAGCGCCTTGATTTCGGCCCGCACCTGCCCGCGCAGCTTGGCGTCGAGATTGGACAAGGGCTCGTCGAACAGGAATGCCTTGGGATTGCGCACGATCGCGCGCCCCATCGCCACGCGCTGGCGCTGGCCGCCGGACAATTCCTTCGGCTTGCGATCCAGATATGGCTCGATGTGCAGCAGCGCCGCGGCGCGCTTCACCCGCGCATCGATCTCGGCTTTCGGCACGCCGCGCAGCTCCAGCGCAAAGGACATGTTCTCGTAGACGCGCATATGCGGATAGAGCGCGTAGTCCTGGAACACCATGGCGATGTCGCGCTGTGCGGCAGGAATACCGTTGACGCGTTTGTCGCCAATGTGGAGGTCGCCCGCCGTAATCGGCTCGAGGCCCGCGATGATGCGGAGCAAGGTCGACTTGCCGCAGCCGGAGGGCCCGACGAAGACGACGAATTCATGGTCCGCGATCTCGAGACTGAGATCGGGGATCACAGTGAGATTGGCATAGCGCTTGACGAGGTTGCGGATCGAGATCGACGCCATGGCCGTTAATCCAGTGCAAGAACGGGCTTGATCAGTTCGCCGCGGGCAAACCGCGCGAAATTCTCCGGCAGGTCCGAAAGTCCAAATTCGCCGTCGACGAGAACGCGATATTCCTCCTTGTAGCGGCGCAGCAGCGCGACGTTCGGCTCGAAATCAGAAATCGGGAAATAGAAGGTGCGGATCATGTAGAAATCCTTGCGCCGGAACACCTTGCCTTCCTCGATGGTCCAGGGTGCCGCGTTCTCGCCGATCAGCACCAGCGCGCCGCGCGGCAGCACAAGCTCGATGCTGAGATTGCGCGCCGCATGCGCGCCCGAACACTCCATGATCAGGGCAAAGCGCTTCGACGTTTCGCCGACCGGGTGTGCCTTTGCGCCAAACGATTGCGCGATTGCTTGCCGCGTCGCGTTGGGATCGGCGACATGGATGTCGTCATAGCGGAGGCTGCGCAACGCCAGCATGACGCCAAGCCCGACCGGGCCAGCGCCCATCACCAGCACCGGTCCAGCCTCGGCCGGCGGAACGACCTTGCTGACGAAGCGGACGGCATGACCGGAGGTGCCGATCACATCGAGCAGCAAGGGCGCGAGGCTGTCCTCGATGTCGTCGGGCACCGGCAGCAGGCAGTTCTCCGGCACCGGAACATATTCGGCATAGCCGCCCGGCCTGTTCCAGCCGATCAGGCTGGAAACTTCCAGGCACATCTGGGTGTCGCCGCGCTTGCAGGCGGCGCATCGGTCACAGTGCAGCGGAATGTAAATCGCGCAGCGGCGGCCGTGCAGGCGATGTCCGGGCTGCTCGACCACGCCAAAAATCTCGTGGCCGGCGGTGAACTCTGCGCCCTTGTGCCAGAGCTTGAAGTCGGAGCCGCACAGGGCGGTGCGGGAGATCCGCACCAGCACCTCGCCGGCTGCGGCCTCGGGCATGGCCATGCGCTCGATGGTGATGCGCTCGTGGCCGTGGAAGACGGCGGCGCGCATGATCGAACTGGACATCGCGGAGACGTTCATCGCAGCACCTAACCCTTCACCGCGCCCAGCGTCAGCCCGGAGACCAGCCAGCGCTGCACCAGCGCGGCGAGAATCAGCGGCGGCAGCGCGATCAGCGTCGCAGCCGCCATCAGCGCGCCCCACTGCGTCGATCCCTCGCCGATGAAGTTGAAGGCCGCGGCAATCAGCGTCTTGCTGTCGCCGTTCGACAGCACCAGCGCGAACAGAAAATAGTTCCAGGAAAACACGAAAGCGAGGATCGAGGCGACCGCGATGCCGGAGGCGACCAGCGGCAGCGCGATGCGCCAGAGAATGCGCGTGACGCTGCAACCGTCGACCTGCGCGGCTTCGTAAACGCTGCGCGGAATAGCGTCGAAGGACGGCAGCAGCACCCAGACCACGATCGGTAGCGTGATCACGGCATGGCTGAGAATGAGCGCGGTGTAGGAGCCGATCATGCCGACCTGACGGAACATGACGTACCAAGGCAGCAGGAACAGCGTGCCCGGCGCCATCCGCGCCGCCAGCGTCAGCACCGCCGGCCAGGAAATCCGCGTCCACGACACCGCGAAGGCGGCGGGGATGCCGAACAGAAGCCCAAGGAAGGTCGAGCCGATGGTGACGATCAAGCTGTTGATCGCATAGCTGACGAACGGCGTCGTCTTCGTAAGCTGGACGTAGTTCTCCAGCGTCGGCGAGAACAGCAGGGTCGGCGGATAGGCCGTCACCTCGAATGAGGGTTTTAGCGACGACAGCACCATCCAGGCCGTCGGCGTCAAGATTATGATGCCGGCTATGACGAGCTGCAGCAGGTTGAGGCGGCGGATCCAGCGGTCGGTGGTGGCGGCGTCGGTCATGGCTTCACCTCACCAGGCGACCGTCGCACGCAGGCGGTTGAACGCCAGCACCGCGCCGAACACCACGGCGGTCAGGGTCAGCATCAGCGCGCTGGCATAGCCGATATTGAAGAATTCGAAGCCGACCCGGAAGCCGTAGATGTTCAGCGTGTTCGACGCGTTGCCCGGCCCGCCCTGGGTGGTGATGTAGATGATGTCGAAGAAGCGCAACAGGTCGACGCTGCGCAGGATGGTCGCGGTGACGATCGTCGGCAGCAGCAGCGGCAGCGTGATGCGCTGAAACGTCTTGAAGGCGGAGGCGCCGTCGATTTGCGCGGCTTCGTAAACACTGGGCGGCAGCGACTGCAGCCCGCCCAGCATGATCAGCGCCACATAGGGCGCCCACTGCCAGGTGTCGATCAGCGCGACGGTCGGAATGACCCATCTCGGCGAGGCCAGCCATTCCGAAGGCGGCAGCCCGAGCGACTGCAGGATGTAGTTGGCCGCTCCCAGCGAGGGATCGAGGATCACCAGCCACATCATGCCGGCCACCACCGGCGGCATCATGAACGGCGAGATGAACAGCGAGCGCACGATGCCAGGCAGGCGCTTGGCGTGAAACAGCACCAGCGCGAGCCAGATGCCGAGCACGAGCTGCAGCACCAGTGACAGCACATAGAGCGCGATCGTGACCCACAGGCCGTGCCAGAACTCGTTGTCGGCGATCAGCCTGGAATAGTTTGCAAATCCGACGAAGGATTGCTTGCCGGTCGAGGAGAAGCTCTGGAAGCCGAGCCAGATCGTGTAGACGACCGGAAAGGCGATCATGGCGACGGTGAAGATCACCGCCGGCGCCGATAGCGCCGACAGTTCGAGTCGTTGCCGGTCCTGCGTCAACGTCGCAGCGGCCTCGCGCATGATGCTTCCTTTCGGGTCTTGCTTTGCCTCAGGTTGCCGGCCGCCCGCACGGCCGCCTGCTGCGGCTATTTCTGGGCGATCAGTGCATCAAGCGCCTTATCGGCGTCGGCGCAGGCCTGGTCGAGGCTCTTCTGCTTCAGGATCAGATCCTGCACGGCCTGGCCGATGAATTCGCGCGACTCCGGATTGGCCACGATGGGGTAGCCGACTTCCGAAGAACCCTTGGTCGCGAGCACGTCGAGCGCGGCCTGCCACTCCTTGCGCACCGGCTCTTCGTCAAGCCATTTGCGGTACTCAGGGTCGTTGGCGACCGCGGGCCGCGGCGGTGCGATTCCCTGCAGAGCCATCTTCTTCTGGATCGCGGGGCTCGTCGCCCATTGCACGAAATACCAGGCGGCCTCCGGCTGCTTGCTGTGGGCGGAGACGGCCATGCCCCAGCCGATCACAGTTGGCACCTGTCCGGCTTCGCCCGCGGGGAACGGCGCCAGAGCGGTGTCCTTGAGTCGGGCGCCGCCGTCCATCACGGTGCGCAGCTCGTTCGACGATTCGAACGACATCGCCGCGCGGCCGCCGCGATAGAGCGCCGAGATCTGCTGGAAGCTGTAATTGGCGACGCCGGGCGGACCGTAGTCGCGCAGCAGCCGGCTATAGGTGTCGAGCGCCTCCTTGCCCTTCGGCGAGCACAGGTTCGACTTGCCATTGGCGATATAGGTACCGCCGATGTTGTGCAGCATGTTGCTGAAGGTGTAGGCCACCGCAGGCTTCAGCCCGCGGGAGACGAACGGCGTAACGGAGCTGTCGCACGCCTTGATCTTTTCGGCCGCCGCTTCGACCTCCTTGATCGTCTTCGGCCTCTCGAGGCCGCACTTCTTGAAGATGTCGGTGCGGTAATAGAAGATCGGCCCTTCGATGTTCATGGGCATGCTGGTCAGCTTGCCGGCAATGGTGCCGGCCTTGAGCAGCGCCTGACTCAATCCCGCGGCGTCGTAATCCTTGGCGACCGCGCTCTTCGCCAGCATCGACAGATCGGCATACCAGCCGGCGGCCGCGAACTGCTCGCCCTCGCGCGAGGGCAAGGTCATGAACACGTCGACCTCGTCGCTCTTCGCGTTCATCACGGTGACCAGGCGCTGGCGCATTTGCTGCTCCTGGTAGCCGTCGACCTTCAGCGTCATGCCGGTGAGCTTTTCGAAATCGTCCTTGTACGTCAAAAGCGCCTGCGCGACCGGATTGTTGTTGGCGAGAAAGGTGACAGTTTTGCCCTGAAATTTCTTCCAGTCGAAATCGGCCGCATGTGATGGGGCAGCGATCACAGCCGCGGCGAGAACCGGCAGCGCGAGGCGCGCCGCAACTATCCTGGCGTTCATTGAACTCCTCCCTGATCCGGCTTGTCCGCCACCCCGGCAGCGCCGCTTATGAAAACGTTTACATGGTAATCTCGATCCGCTCGCTGTCAAGTGAGTGGAAAAATGCCCCAGCACGTCGCAGAAAAGTAAAATGACGCTTTCGGGCAAACTCGGATTATGTAACGTTACATCTATGGATCAGCCCAGCCGCTCATCAAAGCAAGGCATCCGCGCGGTCGCCGCCAAGGCCGGCGTCTCGACCGCGACCGTCTCGCGCGCCATCAACAGGCCGGAAGCCGTGAGTTCATCGTTGCGGGCACGCATCTCGCAGGCCATCGAGGCCGTCGGCTACATCCCGCATGCGCCGGCCCGCATCCTCTCCTCGCGCAGGTCGCTCACGCTGGGCGCGATCGTGCCGACCATCGACAACACGATGTTCGCGCGCGGCATCGCTTCGCTGCAGAAATATCTCTCTTCCGTCGGCTACATGCTGCTCCTGACCACCAGCGGCTACGATCTCGACGCCGAGCTGCAGCAGGCGCGCAACCTCATCAGCCGCGGCGTCGATGGCCTGGTGCTGCGCGGCGACTGCCATCACGATGCCCTGCGCAAGCTGCTCGACGACAACGCGGTGCCCTTCATCAATGTCGGCATCTACCGGCCCGATCGCCCTTACCCCTGCGTCGGCACCGACAATGAAGCGGCGGCCTATCGCGCGGCTGCGCATGTCGTCGAGCTCGGGCACCGCCGGATCGGCATCGTCTCCGCGCTCCAGCGCAACAACGATCGCGCCAGCGCCCGCGTCGCCGGCTTCCGCCGCGCGCTTGCCGAGGGCGGCATCGATCTGCCGGCGCAATGGCATGTCGAGGTGCCCTACACGCTCGACGATGCGCGCGAGGCGGCGCGGTATCTGCTCAGTCTCGAGGAGCGCCCGACCGCGGTCGTCTGCGGCAACGACGTCATCGCCTATGGCGTGCTGCTGGAAGCCGAACGGAGCGGCTTTTCAGTTCCGCGCGAGCTGTCGGTGGTCGGCTTCGACGATCTCGACTGGAGCCGGCATTTGCGGCCGAGCCTGACCACGATCCACGTTCCCACCGGTGAAACCTGGCAACGCGCCGGCGAATATCTGGTGCGGCGCCTCGCCGGCGAGCAAACCATCATGCACCACGAGGTCGACCACTCGCTCGTCGTTCGCGAATCGACGGCGCCGCCCTCGCATTCCTAAAACAGGACAACCGCAATGACTGCCGCCTTTTCGCTTCCTTCCGGATTTCATGCCGTCGTGATCGGCGGCGCCGGCGATATCGGTGCTGCGATCAGCAACCTGTTTTGCGACCTCGGCGCTACCGTCACCGCCACGGGCGTCAACGACACCGATCTCGCGCGAACCCTGCTCAAGCCGCGCGCGGGACTTGAGCTTGCACCGCTGGATGTCACCAATGACGAAGCCGTCGCAGCACTGGCGCAACGTTATGGCCGCGTCGACGCGCTGGTCAATTGCGCCGGAATTCTCGCGCGCGACAAGGAATTTGAAATCGAAACCTTCATGAAGGTGCTCGACGTCAACCTCACCGGCACGTTCCGCACCTGCATGGCCTTCCGCCCGCTGCTCGCCAAGAGCAAAGGCTCTGTCGTCAACATCGCATCGATGAACGCGACCCTGGCGCTGCCACGGATCCCCGCCTATTGCGCCAGCAAGGGCGGCGTCGTGATGCTGACCAAGACGCTAGCTCTTGCCTGGGCCGAGCAAGGCATCCGCGTCAATGCGGTGGCGCCTGGCTATGTCGAAACGGCGATCAACGCCGCCGGCCGGTCCGACCGCGCGCACTATCAGCGCATCGCCGACCGCACCGCCTTCAGGCGCTGGGGCCAGCCGGAAGACATCGCCGGCGCCGTGGCCTTCCTCTGCATGCCGGCCTCGCAGTATGCGACCGGAACCGTGATTACCGTCGATGGCGGCTTCCTGGCTGGATAATTGACTCGCAGCGTTCGACCAATTGCCACTCGCATTCGCCTAACTTTTTGGCGAGGCTTATCTGGTGCTCGGCGAGCCCACCAAAGCCGAGCAACACTTGGCTGCTGCCGGAGAAGATCGCCGGGCTGTGTCCAGCGGGCAAGCCGGCTGACGTCCGACCACATTTTGAGCCTGCGAAAATGGGAACGGCAACTGAGCCGAGCATTTTGGGCAATGTGCAGGCGGCGCGCAGGACAGCCGGCCCCGTCGCTGAGGAGTAAACGGCGTTCGAACGAGACCGCCGCCTGCGGTCCGGATCAAACAGCGGCCAACTTCTTTGTTGCGTTACAAAGTGGACAAAACGGTAGAAAAAACCCTAACAGGGAGAAGCCAGGCCAGAGATGTAAAAGCACGGCACCCTGCCGGGCTTTGGGAGGCTGGCGGCAGAGGCCGTGCAGGCCAGCCAGCGGGGGCGGACCGGCCTGAGTAATCTAATGCTGGCGAGTCCGATTGTTCCTATTCGCTAAGACCGCAGCAGCGAAGAAGGCGCCGACGGTAATGCTTACGCTGGCGTCGCTGATCTTTCGCGGATTTGCTCCAAGACAGCCTCTTACGTCTTGGTCTTCCCGCTTAAGTGCGACCAGCTACGGCTGGCAGACGTGAAAGAGATGTTTCTGCAGATGAGGGATCATGCGTGACGCCGGACGCGAAATGCCTTGTCCGCGATGATATCGGCTGGGTCTGCGAGAACCATCCTGATAGCGGCGGCAAACGCCGCATGCCACAAGCAGCACCGTTGCAGCATTTTCATACCGCGCTGATCAGTCCGCAGGTGGCGAGCTGCTCGCTTCCTTGCTGATAGCGCTAATGGAAGTGCCTGCCTTCCGGACTATTGTGGATAGCTCGCCACCAGTCAGCCTGAGACGCTTTCGGATAATCTTCACCTGCACACGATCTCTCAAGTCTAGAGAGTTGCGGAAGTACGTCGGCTTGCGTCGGTTCATTTGGGTTGCTGACGGTTGATTGGTTGGGTCACAGCCGGGCGGGCGTTACGCCGCTCTGACTGTGACCGGGACTGTCCCGCTCTCGCGTAGATGCCGTCTCCGCAAAGACAAATGTCTCACGGCCAGTAGGTTCCGAGCCTGCGTTTGATTTCGCATTCCCGCGTCTGGGGTAGCGGCATCGGCGACGGCTTGGTCGCTTCGACTGCTCTTCGGGTAGCAGCATCAGAGGAACAAACTCCAGTCGCCTACGTCGTCTTCGTATCTCCTCGCCACCAACCGGCGAGATAACTAGGCGTGGCGGCTGCGCTTGTGTGGCCGAAGCCGCAAGCGCCTCCCGAAATTCCGACGTGGTGCCTCTCATGTCCGAAGTCGATGTAACTCGCTATCGAAGAGAAGCCGAGGAGTGCCGTTCTCGTGCGGCGAAGACTGCCAATCCGATTGAGAAGGAGTCTTGGCAGCGAATGGCCGATGACTGGTTGAAGCTCGCCCAATCCGCACCGGCAAGAAACGGCCCCAGCGGGGCGCGCTGAGGCCGCCAACGTTGGGAGGTTTACTCCCGGCTGGGTTTGGGGGTTTCTTCCGGAAGCGATAGGTTGACTCGGCTGCGGCACAGAGGTTCCTGGCGCTGCAACAGGGAGAGCCGGTGATGGACTTGGTCGCGGCACAGAGGTTCGAGCCCGCTTGATTTCGTCCTCCTCGCAAATGCCAGTAGCCCTTCCCTTCAATTTGCAGTGGATTGCGCAGCAATGCGGTGCCCGTTTGGTTCTCGCCTAGCGCATGCTGGTTCGCAACCCGGACTCGCAAAACCGGAAAAGACCGGGGGTCTCATGCAAACCGCGCTGCTCTGCCTGTTGTGTTGGATAATGGCGAACCTCATCATCGTCGCGGTGTGGACCGTGTGCTGCGTGTGGCCTCGTAAACGCGAGGCTCCTAACCTGATGCTTGGCGGATTTCGACGTGCCCTGTAATCTGAGACTATGCCAGAGATCGCTCACACCTGGTACGGCGCAGGCGCTCCCTGCCCCGCGTGCAATCGGCCAACGCGGGACGAGCCGCCGCGACTGCGGAAGGGCTTTGAGCCTGATGACGGTTGAGTTGAGAGCAGCCGCCCGGGCTGGCGAAACGGCGGCCCTCCTCGCATTGGTCCCGCACAACGGCTACCTGATCGCCTAAGGATTAATAAGCTGTCCGCATGGACCGGGACGTTTCCTGCGCGGAACACTCAAGCGCAGCCATCTTCTGCCGCTCCACCAAGATTTCAGCAAGTCCCGCCTTCGCATTGTTGGTCGGAGACCAAAGCGGCAGAGACCACGGGCTTCTGTTCACTTTTGTACATAGACTCGCCGGGAATTCCCGAGTTCAGGGCGGCCACTGGAACCATGCGATTCCTTCTCGCGTTGCAATGACGCAGGCAGGAGATGCCCGCGACTATGGAGGAGGAAACATGAAGCTGAATATTTTGATCGCCGCGACAATGATGACGGCAGTTGCGACGCCGGCGCTTGCGCAGTCTTTCTACGTTGTGCAGGACGTCAAAACCAAGAGGTGCACCATCACCGAGACGAAGCCGACGTCGACAGAGACCACGGTAGTGAGCGGCGACAGCGTGTACAAGACGCGGACGGAAGCCGAAACTGGCATGAAGACAATTAAGGTGTGCTCGTCGAACTGACCGTGGAGGTGCCGATGCCGTAGCGCTGAGTTCCTTTCAGCCTTACGCCATCTACCCACAACAGCCTCCGCTGGAGAAATCCTGCGGAGGCTTTTTACAGCGATGTACCACCTTCCCCGGCCCGCGCGGCGTCTTAGGAACGTTGTTGTCCGCGATGTTTTGAGACTGCAGTTCTTGCCAGAGCCCCGCTTGTCTTCCGACTGGCTGGGTGTTTCTCGCACACCGATGGCCACCGAATGACGCGCGCGATGACGTTGGGATTTTTTTTATTGGTGGCGGTCGCCACCCTAGCATGGACGTCATTTCTAATCTGGATGGTGTGGCGTCTGCTATTTGCTTGAGCGCCGCGTCGTCGAACTGACAATTTCCAGTCGCCCGCAATGAGCCGAGCGAAGATGCGTTCGGCAGCTCTCCGCCGTTAAAGGGTAATCCAGACCAAGACTGCTCCGACCATGGCCAGAGGCAA
>Ga0081540_1002732_pt1 | contig 14358 bp, 14 predicted proteins | sample TabmetS2T1R1_FD_71024 | JGI IMG/M metagenome (GOLD analysis project Ga0081540, IMG submission 71024) | Tabebuia heterophylla rhizosphere microbial communities from the University of Puerto Rico - S2T1R1 | ecosystem: Host-associated > Plants > Roots > Rhizosphere ... | reverse complement strand
GACCGCGTCGTTGTCATGCAGAAGGGCTCGATCGCCCAGGTCGGCACGCCGCGGGAGATCTACTTCACGCCGCGAAACCGCTTTGTTGCGGAGTTCATCGGCGCCGCCAACATTATCGAATGCGCCGTTGAGAGCGGTTACCTCGTGCTATCGGGCGGACGGCAACCGATCCGCAGCGGCATCAATCTCGCGGCGGCGGTCGCCATGATTCGTCCGGAAACCGTTCAAATCGTCGAAGCGGGTGCGGCTCCGTTGTCAGGCGTCATCGATAGTGTCAGTTTTACAGGTGATCGGCAGCGAATTACGGTTGGCGGTGTTTCCGGTCGGCCGCTCAATGTTGACGCACCGAATACGGTGCAGGTGAAACCCGGCGAACGGATCGGATTGCTGGTTGCGCCCGAAGCCGTTCGGCTGTTGCCGCCGGAAGACTGAAATGACGAACAAGCCCATCTGCATTGCGCAGATCTCGGACCTCCACATCAAGCGGCCTGGCGCGCTCGCCTATGGTCGCGTCGATACGGCAAAGGCGCTTGAGCGGTGCGTCGCAACGCTCAATGAGCTTACTCCTGCGCCCGACTTCGTGGTGATATCCGGCGATTTGGCGGACACCCCGACGGCGGAGGAATATGAGCACCTGAAGCGCCTGTTGTCTCCCTTGCGGCTGCCTTTTGCGTCCGTTCCTGGCAATCACGACATGCGCGAAATGATGCGTGCAGCATTTGCAGCATCAAACTATGCGCACCAGTCGGGGCCCCTGAATCAACGGGTTGAGGTTGCCGGCCTCGATCTCTTGCTGCTCGATTCAAGCGTTCCTGGCCAGCCGCACGGCCAGTTGGACGCCTCGACGCTTGAATGGCTCGATGCCGAGCTGGCCTCGACGGCCGAGAGGCCTGCACTCCTTTTCCTGCATCATCCGCCTTTCAGAGCCGGCATCTGGCACATGGACCGTCAAAATCTGCTCAATGCGGACGCGCTCGCGGCGATCGTCCAGCGTCATCCGCGAGTCCGGCTTGTCGCTACGGGCCATGTCCATCGGGCCGCCTTGACGATGTTCGCTGGCGTTCCGGCTACGATTTGTCCCGCGCCCAATCACGCGGTTGATCTTGATCTTGCCGAGTTGCGTGAGCCGTCGTTCAAGGTCGAGCCGCCGGCCTTCCACCTGCACATCTGGTTTCCTCGCGAGAGGAACATTGTCACACATCAGCTGCCGATCGGGCAGTTCGACGGACCGCATCCGTTTTTCGGGCCGGACGGGAATCTGCTGTAGCTGCGACTGGATTGCCAAGCACGGATATTCGGCGCAATCTCGGCTCATAGGCACTGCGGCCACAGAACCGCGGCACGCAACCGGGAGAGATGCATGCGCCTTTGGCTGTCGCTGGTACTCGCGTTTGTCTTTCTTCCTGCCTTCAACATTTCGGCGCAAACGAACTATCCAGATCGGCCGATCAAGATGATCGTGCCGTTGGCGGCGGCGAGCGCCGTCGACGTTGCCGCGCGGATTGTCACGCAAAAGATGGCTGACAATATGGGTCAGCAGATTGTCATTCTGAATCAGCCAGGCGCCTCCGGCCTGATCGGCGCCGAGCAGGTCGCGCGCGCCGAGCCCGACGGCTACACGATTGGCGGTTTCAACGACAGCATCATGACCATGGTGCCCCATCTGCAATCGAAAATGCGCTGGGACATCCTGAAGGACTTTGAGCCGGTCTCGCTGGTTGCAACCGTGGAGTGGGGGCTTATCACCAGCAATCAGACGAGCTTCAAGTCCGCGGCCGATCTCATCGCCGCGGCCAAGGCAACGCCGGGCAAGATCGACTACGGTTCCGGCGGTCCCGGCAGCCCGCAGCACCTGGCGATGGCGATGTTTTCGTCCGCTGCCGGCATTTCACTGACGCATGTGCCTTACAAAGGCGCGACGCAGGCAGCGACCGACGTCGCGGCTGGGCAAATTCCGGTCGGTTTCCAGGGGTTGGGCACGGTCGCCGCGCTGGTGCGGGGCGGTCAGCTCAGGCTGATCGGGGTAACGACCGAAAAGCGGCTGGCGCAATTCCCCGATGTGCCCACCGTTTCGGAATCCGGACTGCCGGGCTTTTTCTTCAATTCCTGGTTCGCGATCCTTGCGCCCACTGGCACGCCCAAAGACGTCATCGCCCGGTTGAATGCGGAAGTGTTGAAGGCGCTCGGCGATGGCGAGGTTCGCCGCAAGCTTGAGGAACTCGGTTTTGCGGTGCGCGGCAGCTCGTCGGAAGAGCTACGTTCGATGACGCGCGATCAGCTGGCGAAGTATGGCCGCGTGATCAAGGAGATGGGGATTGCGACCGAATGAGCGCCGGGTAGGCTGGGGTCGCCGATTTTCGGCATCGGTCCGCCCCGGCTGGGCGTTGTCCTCGCGGGCAGTTGGACTATTCTGGGACTAGCTCGACTACCTTTGCCGCGTCGCTGGTGTCATCGTCGGGAGGTCGACGCCGGCCGTTATCCTCGCCCTGCGACCGCCCGGCGCGCCCAACGAGCCGATTTCGGGTTGAAAAGCCGGGCTACGTTGATTACGCAGGGATGCCGGCGCGGCCATCCTTCCGGGAGTCAACCAGCGTGCCTCAGGATAACAAGGGCGAAGCCCGCGGGTTTTCCAGCAGCAAGTTGTCGGTCCTGCGAAAACACCCGTATTTTACCGACCTTGAGCCGGAGGCATTCGAGCAGCTCTGCCGCTATGCCAAGCATAGCACGTTGAAGCGGGGCACGCCGATCTTTGCCAAGGGCGATCCTCCGACCAGCCTGTTTGCGGTGATCAGCGGAACCGTGAAGATCAGCATTTCCTCACCCGATGGCCGAAATGCCATCCTCAACCTGATCGGTCCCGGCGAGATATTCGGCGAGATCGCGCTGCTTGACGGGCAGGACCGAAGCGCAGACGCCACCGCAAACACCAATTGCGAGATGTTCACCATCGATCGCCGCGAATTCGTCCCGTTCGTGCGCAGCCAGCCGACGCTGGCGATGAAGTTCATCGAGCTCCTGTGCACGCGGCTTCGCTGGACCAGTGACCAGGTCGAGCAGGTGATCCTGCAGGATCTGCCCGGAAGGCTTGCCAGCGCGCTGCTTCGGCTGACCGAGCGTCGCAAGCTGACGGAAGGTGAGCGCACACTTGCCATCACGCAGCAGGAGATCAGCGAGATGGTCGGCATGACGCGCGAAAGCATCAACAAGCAACTGCGCGCCTGGGCGGCACGCGGTTTGGTGCGCCTCGAGCACGGTGCGATCGTGGTGCTGAAGGCCGAGCCCCTGCATGCGCTGATCGAGGCTGGCCCCGAAGGCGGCGACTGAGGCTGGTTCTCACGCTCGAAATCTCACAAGGCGGTGAGTGGTAGACGCTTGTGAAACATTTCACAGGGACGTTGGGTGCGCTGCGATATGCGAGGGGCCGGGGGAGTGTACCTGCGTGATGGAGGCGTCCATGCACGGTCCGTTTGACAAATCTCCAGAGGGCGAGCCGAACATCTACCGAAGCTTTAACATGAAGCTCGTCGCCTTGCCGCTGCTGCTTGCGATTGCACTGATTGGATACGTCGTCAGCCATACCGGCGTTATAAAATGGATGACAGACGGCATGCAGGCCGAGTTCGTGGGGATGGACAGCGGCCCCGAAGGTGCAAAGCGGGTGGCGCGGCCATCCGATCAGGCGCGCAACACTGCGCGCTGAGGCCACCAGTTACGCGGGCAGCAAATTGGCGCCGCGCTCGATGGTGAATTCGACGTCGATCAGCGCCCGCGAATGGTTCATATCCGATTGGGATATCAGCAAGGTCAGGTCCTTGCCCCGAAGCGAGGCCAGCACTTCCGAAAGGCGCTCGGACAGGGCTGGTGCAATTCCTTCAAAGGGCTCGTCGAGCAGCAGGCATTTGGTCCCGATCGCCAATGCGCGCCCCAGCGCAACCAGCTTCTGCTGGCCTCCGCTGAGGAGAAGTGCCTTGCGATGCCGGAACTCCGCGAGCTCGCCGATCGCGTCATAGACAAGCTCGAGCCGAGCCCTGCGATCGAGGTGATCGGAGACCCACAGCGGCAGCAGGATGTTTTCCTCCACGGTCAGCTGCGGCACCAGGCAGCGGTCTTCCGGCATATAACCTATACCGAGCGCTGCTCGGGCATGACGCGGACGAGCGGTGAGATCGGCGCCTTCGAACCGGATCGAGCCGCGCACCGGCTTGAGGTGTCCCATGATTGAGCGCATCAGCGTGGTCTTGCCGGCGCCGTTGCGGCCCACCAGGCTGACCATCGCGCCCCGCACAACGCTCATGGAAAAGCCGCGCAGTGCGGGCATCGACTGGATTTCGACGACAAGGTCGTCGATCTCGAGCAACGGCTGGCCCGCGTTCATCTGGCGCCTCCGGTGACGTAGAGACGGACTTCCTTGTCCTTCAGCACATGGCCTGGCTCGCCGTCGGCGAGGATGCGACCCTGGTAGAAAGCAATCACACGGTCGGCATAGCGGCTGACAATGTCCATGTCATGCTCGACAAAGACGATCGTGGAGGCGTCGGGCGAGACTGCATGGATCACACGGTCCATGGTTGCGAATTTCGCCTCCGCGGAAACGCCCGAAGTCGGTTCGTCGAGCAGCAGCAATTTTGGCCGGCGCACCAAGGCCATCGCGATATCGACCAGCTTGCGCACGCCGCCTGCCAGCTCCGAAATTGGCCGTTCGGCGAGATCGGCAAGACCGAATCGGCCCAGCAACTCAAGGGCCTTGTCATGAAGGTCATGGGCCTGCGCCGGCAAGTGGAACGACAGCGTTTTGGTGCCCGCACCGGAGAAGGCAACGGTCAGGTTTTCTGCGGCGGTAAGCTCGACGAACAATTGCGGGATCTGGAACGAACGCGAAATGCCGAGCCGCGCGACCTTTCGCGGCGAGCGTCCGGCGATATCGAGCCCATCGAGGACGATCGAACCGCTGTCCGGTTTGAGATAGCCGGTGACCAGGTTCACAAATGTGGTTTTGCCGGCGCCGTTGGCACCGATCAGGCTGACTTTCTGCCCGGCCGGAATGTCCAGCGTCAGGGCATCGGCAGCAACGACAGCGCCGAAGCGCTTGTTGAGTCCGTGCACGGAGAGCACTGGATTCACGACGATACCTCTTTTTCGTTGACGATAGCCGGCCTGACGTTGCCGCGCTTGCCGCGAACCCAGAGCGAGCCGATGCCGCGCGGCAGGAACAGGATCACGGCAAGCAGGAACACGCCGAGCACGAGCTGCCAGGTGTTGGGCAGGTACAGGTTGGAAAAGGAGCGCACCAGCTCCAGCGCCATGGAAGCCACGAAGACGGCGGCGACGCTCTGGTTTCCGGCCAGCACCGCCACGAAGACGAACTCTCCTGACGTCGTCCAGTAGGCGAATTGAGGATCGATATGCCGCTGGGCCATGAGCGCAAAGGCGCCGCTGGCGCCAGCAAAGATCGCGGCGATCACGAAGTTGATCGAGATAATTCGATTGGCTGACAGGCCGAGATATTCCACGCGCAGATTGTTTTCGCGAACGGCGAGGCTCGCCAGCCCGAATTCGGAGCGGAACAGGATGGTCGCCGCGATGCCCGCAAAGCCGGTCGTGATGACCGCTACGGCGTAGAGCATGAAGTCGGCCTCGCGGGGATCGACAAAGCTCATTCCGAACAAGGTGGGCCTGCCGACATTGAATCCATCGGAACCGCCGAGCGCAGTGGATTTCACCAGCGCGCCATAGAATACCATGGACAGCGCCAGCGTGAGCATACCGAAGAAGATGCCGCTGTAGCGAGCGATCAGGGGGCCGATTACGAGGCCGAGCAGGCCGCTGCATATCGCGCCGATGATCACCTGCGCAACCGCGTCAGTCAGGCCCCAGGCGTTGGCGATCAGGGCGACGCAGTAGCCGCCGGCGGCATAGAAAAGGCCTTGGCCGAACGAAACGTTGCCGGTGCGCGCCAGCACTACGATGCCGAGCGAGATCAGCGCGTTGGCCGCAGCGATGGTGGCAAGCGACAGCGTCCATGTCGGCAGCACGCGGCCGCACAACGTGACGGCCGCGACGAGGCCGATCATGATGAGGGGATGCAGGCCCTTGTTCATCAGATGCGCCTCGCCGTCTCGCGCTTGAACAGGCCTTCTGGACGGAACATCAAGACACCCGCCATCACCAGATAGATCACAAACAATTCGGCCTGCGGCATCAGATGCACGGATGCCGCTCGCGCAAGTCCGACCAGGATTGCGCCGACGGCGGCGCCCTCGACGCTGCCCAGTCCGCCGATCACCACGATGGCAAAGCTCAGGATGATCACATCCGAGCTCAGTCCCGGCTGGATCGAAATCTTCGGCGCCGTCAATGCCCCGGCAATGGCGGCCAGCATTGCTCCGAGCGCAAATGCAGACGCATAGACGCGGTTGACGCGCACGCCCATGCTGACGCTCATTTCCTGATTATGGATCACGGCCAGCACGATCTTGCCCGTGATGGTGCGATTGAGGCCAAACCAGATGGCAAAGCCGATCGCTGCCGAGACCGGGATCAGCACGAGATCGTAGCCGACGTAGTAGAGCCCCGCGAATTCGAGGTTGCCGAACAGCTCATAGGGCTGCGTCGCGTAAATCGGATTGACACCCCAGATCAGCTTTGTGAGGTCTTCCAGGATCAGGAAGACGGCATAGGTCACCAGCAGCAGCACGACCTCGTCGCGGCCATAGAACATCTTGAGCAACCCGCGTTCAAGCAACAGCCCGACCGCGGACGCGATCAGGGCCACTGCAAGAAACATTGCAACAAAGCCGACGCCGGGTGGCAGGCCGCGCGCTGCGACCATGGTGACGGCGGTTGCCGCGACATAGGCGCCGAGCGCGTAGAGGCTGCCGTGAGCGATGTTGAGAATTTTCAGGACACCAAATACCAGTGTCAGCCCAAGCGCCACCACGAACAGCCAAGAGGCCTGGATCAGCCCGTCCAGGATGATGGTCAGAAAAAAATTCATGATGAAGCGATTGTGGTGAACAGGCATAAAAGCAGCGGCATGAACGCCTGTGGTTCGTGCCGCTGCATGTCGGCTAGCGTGGCTGCGAAGGCTCGCTCACTTGCACTTGGCGCCTTGCATGCCGCCCTTGATCCAGTCGAGCGACTTCACGCCGGGAGGCGGATTGACGCATTCGGCATCGAAATACTCGATTTCGACGAGGTCGACCCGCTTCGAGTCGGGATTGTACTTGGTGCGGGCAAATGCGATCGGCTGGATGGCCTGATGCCCGTCCGCAAGCTTCATCTGGATCAGCCCGCCGGGAGTGGGCCATTCCAGGCCAGTCATGGCAGCCACCATCTCGTCGGTCGAAGGCTTCTTGCCGCCATTCTTGGCCATTGCCTTTTCAACCGCAGCCTTCAGGCCGAGGATCGCCTGCGTCATGCGATAAGAGGCTTGCACCGGATAGACGCCATTGGCGGCTTCATAACCCTTGAACAGCCAGTCGTTCAGCGGCGATTTCTGCGACATCAGGCCGTAGGCGCCGCGCGCGCCGATGATCGTACCATCGGGCATCTTGTCGCCGAGCGGTGGCAGCACGTGATCGGCGGCGCTGAACACGAGCTGGCTGCGCTTGGGCAGGCCACGCGGTGCCGCCTGCAAAATGAAGGATTGCAGGTCGCCGCCCCACAGGCTGGAATAGACGACGTCGGAGCCGGCACTCACCAGGGCTGAGATCTCGGTGCCGTATTGGCCGGCGCCGAACTTCGGCAGCAAGTCGGTCGCGAGCTTGACGTTGGGGTAGAGCTGCCCTGCAGCGGCGACAAAGTCGGCGCGGCTGTCCTGACCCCAGGCGTAGTCCTGGTTGATCGCCGACAGCGTGTCCATCTTGACGTTCTTGGCCTTCATGTAGCGGATGAGGCCGACATTATCCATCGTGGCGTGCGCGGCGGTGCGGAACACGTAGTTGTATTTGGATTCCTCAAAGATGCGCGGCGTTCCGCAATCCATCAGAATCAGGAACTTCTTCAGCTCCTCGGCGATTGGCGCAACGGCAAGGCAGTCGCCCGAGCCGATATAGCCGAGCACGGCATCGACATTGTCTCGTTGATACAGATTGCGCAGTTCCTGCACCTGCTTCGTGGCACCACCGTTCTCGTCAATGATGACAGGCTCTATCTTCATACCGCCGAACCCGACCTTCTCGTAAGGTGAGGGAGCGGCGCCCTTGTTGAGCTGATCGATAGCGAATTGTCCGCCGTTGCGGGCCGGGACTCCGAAGCTGTCGGCGGCAGGTCCGGACAGGAAGGTCACGATGCCAAGCTTGAAGGTCTCCTGCGCTGGTGCAGGCGCGGCGAAGGCGAGCGAGAACGCGGTGGCGGAAGCAAGGCTCGCAATCCGCGAGAGACGGTTCATGAAATCCTCCCTGGGTTTTCCCGGCAATTGTACCCATTTGTGCGCTGGCCCCGGTCCGGCGCGACTTTCTTGGTACAGAGTTTAGGCGGCCTTTTCCGGTCCGTCTATGGAGGGCCCATCTCAGACTTGCGTCTATACGTCACTAGCCGTCGAGTATGGCGACGGCGCGGGTCCAGCCCGCGGAGGCGCGCTCGATCTTCACCGGGAAGCACGACACCATGAAGCCGGTCGAAGGTAGAAGCTCCAGATTGTGCAACTTCTCGATATGGCAATAGCCGATATGGCGGCCGGCCTTGTGGCCTTCCCAGATCAGGCTCGCATCCTTGGTCTCGGCATATTTCCTTGCGGTGTAGACAAACGGCGCGTCCCAGCTCCAGCCGTCGATGCCGGTCAGCCGCACGCCGCGTTCGAGCAGATACATCGTCGCCTCATAGCCCATGCCACAGCCTGAATTGACGTAGTCCTGTCGGCCGTATTTGGCGCCGGCGCTGGTGTTGACCACGACAATCTCCAGCGGCGATAGCGTATGGCCGATGCGCTTCAGCTCGTTCTCGACATCTTCCGCGGTCGCGACGTAGCCGTCGGGCAAATGCCGGAAGTCGAGTTTCACGCCGGGCTGAAAGCACCATTCCAGCGGCACCTCGTCGATGGTCCAGGAACGCTCGCCGCGATTCATGGTCGGGTGGAAATGCCAGGGTGCATCGAGATGCGTGCCGTTGTGGGTGGAGAGCTGCACCTGCTCGACCGCCCAGCCTTGTCCGTCCGGCAAGTCCTCGGCCTTCAATCCTTCGAAGAACTGCAGCATGCGCGGCAGGCCTTGCTGGTGATTGATATACTGGATCGTGGGGTGGCCGCCCGGCGGGTCCGCTGGTACATCGTTCTGCAGCGGCACGGAGATGTCGATTAGTTTGCGCGCCATGGCGTCTTCCTCACTTGTATGATTTTTGATTGATTGCTGTTAAACGCTCAGGCGTTCTGCCGTTCAAGCCGGTTTTTCAGGCCGCCGGCTCAAGAAAACCCGCACGGCGGCGCAATTCGCGGTGGGTGGCCTCTGTCAAGAGATCGATCAGGGTCTGAGCTTCTCGCGGTTGGACGGCGCCGGCCGTAATCGCCGCGGTGTACATGGTCGCAAGTTCGCAGCCCGGCGGCAACTTGCCTGACAGTGTCACACCTGGCGTAGAGATGATTTCCGTCGATTGCGTGCAGCCGATCGGCCGCGCCGCTGGCGACTCCGCCAGGTGCCGCATCGCTGTCGTACCGTTCGGATAGATTTTCAGGCGGCTTTCGACTTCGCCGGCAATGCCGAGCAGCGCGAGCACCTTTGCGACATGAACGCCCGCGGTGGAAGCCCTGGTGTCCGGCACATAGATCGCGTCCGCGGCGAGAAACACATGGCGCAGGATTGCCTGGTCGGGCGCGGAAACGATCGCATCGGCGGTACGGACGGCGAGGGCCGTCTCGACCACGCCTACATTCCTGATCGAGGCCGGTACGGCCAGCTTTTCCTGCGCCAATGTGGCGATTAGCGCCTCGGTGAGGATCAGCAAATCGGCAGGGTAGCCAGCGAGCAGTTTTTCAGCCATGGCGCCGACCGCCCCGAACTCGCCGTCGATGTCGAGGCCGGTGTTCGCCTTGAAGACCGGCGCGAGGCTCTTGACGAGCCCCTGTGCTGCGCCACCGCTCAGGATTTTCAGGCTGCTCATGCACTCCCTTCCATTGAGGCGATCAGGGTATCGCGCGTGATTGGCAGCTTGCGTACCCTCACACCCAGCGCATCGAACACAGCATTCGCGATCGCGGCGGTGACTGGACCATGCGCGGCTTCACCGGCCCCTACTGGATCGATTTCGCTGCGCTGGATCAATTCGACCTCGACGTCTGGCACCTCGGTGAAGCGCAGCACGGGGTAGTCCGACCAGCTTGTGCTGGTGATGCGCTGAGGGTCGAAGCGAACCCGTTCCTTCAAAACCCAGCTTGTCGCCTGGATCGCGCCGCCCTCGATCTGGTTGATCACGCCATCGGGACTGATTGCTTCTCCGACGTCGACGGCAAGCGTCAGCTTCCTCACCCTGATGTCTTCCGCGCCCTCGATTTCGGCGATGACCGCGCAATAGGCTCCGGTGTTCTTGTAACGCGCGAAGCCGACACCATAGCCGACGCCCGGTCGCCGCTCCGGTTTCCAGCCCGCGCGCCTCGCCGCGGCCCGGATCACGTCCTTCGCGCGCTCGTCGCGCAAATGGCGCAACCGAAACGCAACCGGGTCTTCGCCGCGTTCGCAGGCAATTTCATCCAGCAACGACTCGATCGCGAATACATTGCCTTGCGCCCCCAGCGTGCGCAACGCAGAGGTGCGAACGGGCATGGTCTTGAGGCGATGGCTCTCGATCACCCACCCGGGAAAATCGTAGAGCGGGACCGAATTGCGGTCACCGCCGCCGCCATTGGCCTGCGGCGGATTGGACGAGATCGTGCGCGGGAAGGGATTCGCGATTTCCGTGCCGGCAAGCAGTGCCGGCTGTGCGGCGCGGCCGGGACGGGCGGCATGTCCATTGCTCCAGATCTGATGTCGCCACCCGACGATCTCGTTTTGCGCATCGAGGCCGGCTTCGATCTCGATCGCCATCGCAGCTCCAAATGGCGCATGCGACATCTCGTCGGCCCGCGACCATTGCACGCGCACCAGCCGCCCAGCGGCAGCCCTCGCCAGCAGGACGGCGTCAAGCGCGACATCGTCGGCGCCGTTATGGCCGTAACAGCCCGCGCCCTCCATATGCTCTACTGTGATGTTCTCCGGCGGGAGCCGCAGCACCAAGGCAAGATCGGCGCGCAGGAGATAGACACCCTGGCTGTGGGTCCAGACGTGAACGCGCTCGCCATCCCATCGGGCCATTGCGCAGGATGGGGCCATCGAAGCATGCGCTATGTACGGTCGGATGTATTGCCGCTTGATCGTGCGCACTGTTGCCGTAGGCGACGTCGCGGTTCGCGTATCAATTACAGTCGAGTCCACCGGCTGCGATTTCAGGAACGAGGCGAGATCATCCTCGTCCGGGAGTGGATCGCCGCCCGACCACGTCGCGCCCTTGCGCACGGCTTTGAGCGCGGCTTCCGCGGCATGTTCGCTCTCGCACACGACACCGGCAAAATTGCCGTCGCGCACAATGGCGACGAGGCCTTCCACCGCGCGCGCATTATCCTCCTTCAGATCCGCAAGCTTCGCGCCCGAACGCTCGGGTCGTAACACCCGCCCGTGCAGCGTACCCGGCGGGGCGCAATCCTGGATGAAGCGCGCTTGCGCGAACACTTTGTCGGGAATATCGATCCGCTGGACCGAGTTGCCGGCCAGCGAGCGCCGCATGGCCGGTTTGGGCGTCACATCAGATGTCACCTCGCGGTCCAGCGAGACTTCGTCCGCCAGCTCCCAATAGCTGGTGCTGACGTTGCCAGGTCCCCTGATGGTGCCGTCTTCGATGCCGAGCGCATCGATATCCGTCCCCAGCCGGTCGGACGCCTTCTCCAGGAAGATCCGACGCACTTCGGCGCAGACATGACGAAGCGCGCGGCCGGATTGCTGGATCGAGAGGCTGCCCGACGTCACGCCTTCGTTCGGGCTGGCGTCCGTCGAAGCGCGCTGCATCCGCACGCGGGAAATATCGACGTCGAGTTCGTCGGCGGCAATTTGTGCCAGCGCGGTGACGATGCCCTGACCGATCTCCACCTTGCCGGGCGACACTGTGACATGGCCGTTATCCGAAAATTTCAGCCATGACGAAAGCCGAGGATTGGCTACCAGGCTGACCGGCAATTTGGGCGGCGAGGGCGCGTTCATCCGGCCATCTCGCTTGCAGCCCGCAGCACTGCGCGCACGATACGATTATGTGAGCCGCAGCGGCAGAGATTGCGGTCGAGTGCGGCCTTCACCTCGTCGATCGAGGGCGACGGGTTCTGCCGCAGCAGCGCCGCCGCGCTGATCAGGATACCCGAGATGCAGTAACCGCATTGCATCGCCTGCTCGGTGATGAAGGCCCGCTGCAATGGATGCGGCCGTTCAGGGTTGCCCAATCCCTCCAGTGTCGTGACGTCCTTGCCCGCCACCGACCATAGCGGCATATCGCAGGAGTTCGTTGCGCGATCGCCCACGATGACGTTGCAGGCGCCGCATTCCCCGGCGCCGCAACCGAAATGCGGTCCCGTGAGGCCGAGCTCGCCGCGCAGGATATCCAGCAGCGAACGCTCGGGATCGGCGTCGACGGAAGTCTCGACGCCATTCAGCCGGAAATGAACTTGCGGCATTGAGGACCTATTGCGGCTTGTCCGGGAACTTCTTGACGACTTCAGCCCATTTCACGATATCGCTGCGCAGGAATTTGTCGAACTCTTCCGGCGTCATTGCCATCGCCACCGCACCCTGGCTCGTCCACAGCTTGACGACATCGGGACGCTTGATCGCAGCATTCACGGCCGCGTTCAGCTTGTCGATGATTGGCTTTGGCGTTCCCGCCGGCGCCATCAAGCCCAGCCAGATCGTCGCCTCGTACCCGGGAACGCCTGCCTCGCCGGCGGTCGGCACATTCGCCAGCACGGTCGAGCGGCTATTTCCGGTGGTGGCAAGCGCGCGCACCTGACTTTCCGCGACATTGGGCGCCATCGCAGTAACCGCGTCGATCATCATCTGGACCTGACCGCCGATCACGCCGCTGCGCGCCTCGCCGCTGTTGCGATAGGGGACGTGCACGACGTCGATTCCCGCCATGGCTTTGAACAATTCGCCGGCCATGTGATAGGGTGTGCCCTGGCCGGAGGAGGCGTAGTTCAGTTTGCCCGGCTGCGATTTGGCCAGCGCAATGAATTCGGCGAGCGTCTTGGCCTGTACGGAAGGATGCACCACGATCACAAGATCCGAATAATTGACCGGCGCGATCGGCGCGAGGTCGCGCATCAGCTCATAATTGCGCTTCGGCACCAGCGATTCATTAGCGGTCTGGGTGTTCGACATCATCAGCAGCGTGTAGCCGTCGGGTGGCGACTTCGCCGCCTCCACCGTGCCGATCACGCCGCCGGCACCGGTGCGGTTCTCAACCACGAAAGGTTGGCCAAAACTCTCCTGCAGGATGTTGCCGATCTGGCGGGCGGTGACGTCGGCCGGCCCGCCGGCCCCAAAGGGCACGATAATCCTGACCGGACGCGTAGGATAATCCTGCGCCGACACCGGCCCCGCGATCGGCGTCGCCAGCAGGGCGGCAGCCAGCGCCAGCATGAGCCGTTGGCCGGTCATTCGTCTCTCCCTGTCTCGTTTCTTGTGCGGCCACTTTAGCTGCACCGCGAATGTGCTGTCGACGATAGACTAAGGGCCCTGCCTCGGAATAAAGGATAGGCTCTGGTGTACGCAACTTCGCCTTCATGAGCGGGGAATAAGGGATGAAACAGCTTTCGATTTCGCGCCGCGGTGTATTGAAGGGCGGCGCAGCATTGGCGGCGGGCGCCGCATTCTCGACCCGGGTCATGGCTGCCGCGCCACCGGCGGAGGCGGTTACGCTGGCGTTGATCGAGGCGGCCAGGAAGGAGGGTCAGGTGATGTACTACACCTCGACCGACCTGCCAGTGGCCGAGAAACTGGCCAAGGCATTCGAGGCGAAATATCCGGGCATTGCGGTGCGGGTGGAGCGGACGGGCGCCGAACGCGTGTTCCAGCGCATCGGCCAGGAATATGCGAGCAACATCCACGCCGTGGACATCGTCAATTCCTCGGACGCCGCGCATTTCATCGTCTGGAAACGCGAGGCGATTCTGGCGCCCTACGTGCCAGAGGATGTCGCAAAATTCTATCCGGCCGAGCACAGGGATGTGGACGGACAGTTCGCAAGTTTCCGCGTCTGGCTCAGCATCATCGCCTACAACACCAATCTGGTGAAGGCAGAGGATGCGCCCAAGAGCTTTGCCGACCTGCTCGATCCCAAATGGAAAGGCAA
>Ga0081540_1002730_pt1 | contig 14362 bp, 11 predicted proteins | sample TabmetS2T1R1_FD_71024 | JGI IMG/M metagenome (GOLD analysis project Ga0081540, IMG submission 71024) | Tabebuia heterophylla rhizosphere microbial communities from the University of Puerto Rico - S2T1R1 | ecosystem: Host-associated > Plants > Roots > Rhizosphere ... | reverse complement strand
AACGACACCAACGCGCTCGTCGTCATCAACCAGATCGAGCCGATCTACGTTAACTTCGCGCTGCCGGGTGCGCAGCTCGGCCCCGCGCTCGTCGCGCAGCGCGAGGCGCCGCTCGCGGTCGAAGCCGCGGTGACCGGCGTCGCGAAGCCGGTCGAGGGCAAGGTCGCGTTCATCGACAACGCCGTCGATACGACGACCGGCACCGTCAAGCTCCGCGCCGAGTTCGCCAATCCCGAGCATCTGCTCTGGCCGGGCCAGCTCGTGAGCGTGAACCTGACGCTCGGTCACGACATGAACGCGATCGTCCTGCCCGATCGCGCCGTGCAGAACGGGCCCGACGGGACCTACGTGTTCGTCGTCAAGTCCGATCAGCACGCCGAGCAGCGCCGCGTCGTCGTCAAGCGCATGATCGAGAACCAGGCCGTGATCGAAAGCGGTCTCGCGGCCGGCGAGACGGTCGTGCTCGACGGTCAGTCGCGCGTCGAGAACGGCGCGGCGCTCAAGGTCACCGAGGATACGAAGGTCGCCGACGACGTCGGCGTCACGAGCGCGAAGCCATGAACGTCTCCGAGATCTTCGTGCGCCGGCCGGTCATGACCACGCTGGTCATGGTCGGCCTGCTCGTGTTCGGCATCGTCGGTTATCGCAATCTTCCGGTCGCCTCGCTGCCGAACGTCGATTTCCCGACCATCTCGGTATCGGCGAGCCTGCCGGGCGCGTCGCCGGAGACGATGGCGTCGGCTGTCGCGACGCCGCTCGAAAAGCAGTTCTCGACGATTCCCGCGGTCGACTCGATGACGTCGACGTCGTCGCTCGGCTCGACGTCGATCACGCTGCAGTTCTCGCTCGACCGCAACATCGACGCGGCCGCGCAGGACGTGCAGGCCGCGATCTCCTCGGCGCTGCGCCAGTTGCCGCCGCAGATGACGACGCCGCCGACGTTCCGCAAGGTGAACCCGGCCGACTCGCCGGTCTTCTACATCGCGTTCACGTCGAAGACGCTGCGCCTCTCGACGCTCGACGAATACGCCGAGAACACGCTCGCGCAGCGCATCTCGACCGTGCAGGGCGTCGCGCAGGTCAACGTCTACGGCTCGCGCAAGTACGCCGTGCGCATCGACCTCGACCCGAATGCGCTGTCCGGCCGCGGCCTCGGCATCGACACGGTCGCCGCGGCGATCGGCAAGGGCAACGTGAACCTGCCGACCGGCACGCTGTACGGGCCGAACCGCATCTACAACGTCAACGTCGACGGCCAGATGTACGACGCGGCCGCGTTCGGCGAGATGATCGTGACGTACCAGAACGGCGCGCCGGTGCGCCTCAAGGACGTCGCGAATGTCTACGACGGCGTGCAGAACGACAAGGGCGGCGCGACGATCAACGGGCAGGAAGGCGTCGTGCTCGCCGTGCAGAAGCAGCCGGGCACGAACACGATCCAGGTCGTCGAGGACATCAGGAAGACGCTGCCGGCGTTCGAGCGCTCGCTGCCGGCCGGTGCCGAGCTTCGCGTGATCTACGACCGCTCGCAGTCGATCCGCGAGTCGGTTTCGGACGTGAAGTTCAGCCTCCTGCTCGCGCTCGGCCTCGTGGTGATGGTCATCTTCGTGTTCCTGCGCAATCTCTCGGCGACGATCATCCCGTCGCTCGCGCTGCCGATGTCGATCGTCGGCACGTTCGCGGTCATGTACGCGCTCGGCTTCAGCATCGACAATCTCTCGCTGATGGCGCTGACGCTGTCGGTCGGCTTCGTCGTCGACGATGCGATCGTCATGCTCGAGAACATCGCGCGGCACATGGAGATGGGCAAGGGCCGCCTGCAGGCGACGTTCGACGGCGCGCGCGAAATTGGTTTTACGATTGTCTCGATGACGCTGTCGCTCGCGGCGGTGTTCATCCCGGTCGTGTTCATGGGCGGCATCATCGGGCGGCTTCTCAACGAGTTCGCGGTGACGATCGTGAGCGCCGTGCTGGTCTCGGGCTTCGTCTCGCTGAGCCTGACGCCGATGCTCTGCAGCCGCATGCTGAAGAGCGAGCACGAGCAGCGCCACGGCCGCGTCTACGCGTTCAGCGAGCGCATGTTCACCGGCGCGCAGCAGTTCTACCGGCGCACGCTGACCGCATGCGTCGGACATCGCTTCGTCGTGCTGCTGGTGTTCATCGTGCTGGTCGCCGCGACCGGGTTGCTGGCGGTGAAGATTCCGAAGGGCTTCCTGCCGAACGACGACACCGGCCAGCTTTTCGTGTTCACGCAGGCCGCGCAGGACATCGGCTTCGACGCGATGGTCGACAAGCAGCGCCAGGCCGTCGACATCCTGCGCAAGGATCCGAACGTCGACAACGTCATGGCGTTCGTCGGCGCCGGCGGGTCGAGCTCGACGCTGAATCTCGGCCGCATGATCGTGAACCTGAAGCCGCCGCACGAACGCAAGAGCGCCGACGAGGTCGTGCAGGAAATCCGGCCGAAGCTGCAGAGCATCGCCGGTCTCACGGCGTTTCCGCAGAACCTGCCGCTGATCCGCATCGGCGGCAAGCTGACGAATTCGACATACCAGTTCGTGCTGCAGGACACCGACACGAAGCAGCTCTTCGAATGGACGCCCAAGCTCGTTGCGGCGCTGTCGAAGCTGCCGGGCTTCCTCGACGTGTCGAGCGACATGCTGATCGCGAATCCGCAACTCGACATCACGATCGACCGCAACGCGGCCGCGGCGTACGGCGTCACGCCCGACGCGATCGAGAACGGCCTCTACAACGCGTTCGGGCCCGCGCAGGTGTCGACGATCTACACGTCGAACGACCAGTTCTGGGTCATGCTGCAGGTCGATCCGAAGCGGCAGGCCGATCCGAACGTATTGTCGTCGATCTACATCACCGGCAATCCGCCGAAGGTCGACACGAGCGGCGCCGTACTGCCCTCGTCGACGCAGCTCGTGCCGCTGTCGGCCGTGACGAAGTTCGGCAATTCGGTCGGGCCCGCGACGATCAACCATCTCGGCCAGGTGCCTGCCGTCACCGTGTCGTTCAATCTCGCGCCCGGCATGTCTTTGAGCGATGCGGTCGGCGGCGTCGAGCGGACCGTGCGGAGCCTCAAGCTGCCGGACACGATCTCGACCTCGTTCCAGGGCACCGCGCAGTCGTTCCAGGATTCCGTGCGCGGCATGGGCATCCTGCTGCTGCTCGCGATCTTCGTGATCTATCTCGTGCTCGGCATCCTCTACGAGAGCTTCATCCATCCGCTGACGATCCTCTCCGGCCTGCCGACCGCGGTGTTCGGCGCGCTGCTGACGCTGATCGTGTTCGGCCGCGACCTCGATCTCTACGGTGGCGTCGGCCTCATCATGCTGATCGGCATCGTCAAGAAGAACGCGATCATGATGATCGACTTCGCGCTCGAGAAGCAGCGCCAAGGCGAGGACGCCGAGCACGCGATCGTCGACGCGAGCGTCATCCGCTTTCGTCCGATCATGATGACGACGTTTGCCGCGCTGATGGGCACGCTGCCGATCGCGCTCGGCATCGGCGCCGGCGCCGATGCGCGGCGGCCGCTCGGCCTCGCGGTCGTCGGCGGCTTGATCACGTCGCAGTTGCTGACGCTGTACCTGACGCCGGTGATCTATCTCTATTTCGAGCGGCTGCAGGAACGCCTGCAGAAGCGCCGCGAGCGCAGCGTCACCGTCGCGAAGGCGAGACCGGCGCCGTCGCACTGATCCTGCGTCGTCGTCCCGGTCGAAGCCGCGACGACGACGTCAGGGCGACGCGCTACGGCCGCGCTTCGAGCACGATGTTGAACGGCGTCTCCGTCGCGCGCCGGAACCGCGAGAATCCGCCGCCGTCGACGACGACTTCGCGCAGCCGCTTCTCGCCGGCCTGCGCACCGAGCGCAGGTCCCTTGCGGGCGAGCGAAACCGGCACGCAGATCTGCGCCGATGCGCCGTAGTACACGCGGCCGACCGGATTCAGGTTGTCCTCGACGCGATCGCCCGCGAACGGCTCGACGATCATGCAGTTTCCGTCCGCGTTGATCGCCTGCCGTGCATGGCGCGCGGCGCCGACCGGATCGCCCATGTCGTGCAGGCAGTCGAAGAACGCGATCAGGTCGAAACCCTTCTCCTTGTAGCCGGTCGCGTCGGCGACCTCGAAGCGCGCGTTCTTCGCGCCGGCGGCCTTGGCCCGTTCGCGCGCCGTGTCGATCGATGCGGCGTGGTAGTCGTAGCCGACGAATTCCGAATTCGGAAACGCCTGCGCCATCAGGATCGTGCTCGCGCCGTGGCCGCAGCCGACATCGGCCGCCTTGCCGCCGCGCTTGAGCGCATCGACCGCGCCTTCGAGCGCGGGCAGCCATGCGCCGAGGAGATTGGCGTTGTACCCGGCGCGGAAGAAGCGTTCGGTGCCGTGAAACAGGCACGGATGATGTTCGCCCCATTCCATGCCGCTGCCGCTGCGGAAATTCTGCTCGGTGCGGTCGAGCGCATGGAACACCGCTTCGATGATGAAATACGCGCCGGGGACGTCGACCGGCCCGTTCGGATCGGCGAGGCACAGCTTCTGCTCGTCGTTCAGCGAATACGTGCCGCGCGCGGCATCGTAGTCGACGTAGCCGCCGCAGGCCTGGTTGGCGAGCCATTCGCGCACGTAGCGTTCGTTCGTGCCGGTGCGTGCGGCGAGCTCGGCCGGCGTCGCCGCGCCTGCGGCGAGCTGTTTGTACAGGCCGAGCCGGTCGCCGATGAGCATCAGGCTCGCGCTGACCGCAGCGCCGAGATCGCCCACGGCCTTGCCGAGAAACTGGTTCAAACGTTCTTCGTTGATCGCCATGTCCGATCCTCCTCCGGAGGGGATTTGCGACGCGACGGCGATATGACCGTCGCGCGCTGCGCCGGCTTTCATCCATCGTTGCGAGCGACGTGGCGCAACGGAGAAGCATAGACCCCGGTCGGCGTCCGAACGTTAGAAAAACCGGAATTCCACGGCATCGCCGCGTTCCGGCACACGACGCGCGCGCCGGCGGCATCGCCCGCCAGCGCGCCGGGGCCGGGCTCGCGGTAGCATGGTCCCGGGTGCGCGACGCGGAGGCGCCATGAGCAATGCCAACGGACTCGACGAAAAACAGCTAGGAACACTCTGCAGCGATTGGCCGGGCGTGACGCGCTCGATCAAGTGGGAAGTCGACCTCGTCTACAGCGTCGCCGGCAAGATGTTCGTCGTCATGTGCACGATCGGGCCGGATCGCGGCCGCTTTTCGTTCAAGGTCGACACCGAGCGCTTCCTCGAGCTCACCGAGCAGCCCGGCATGATGCCGGCGCCGTACATGGCGCGCGCGTTCTGGGTCAGCGTGTCGGAGCCCGAGCGCTTCGCGCGCGAGACGCTCGAAGCGTTCGTGCGCCGCTCGTACGAGCTCGTGCGCGCGAACCTGCCGAAGAAGACGCAGGCCGCGCTGAAATAGCCGTGGCATGAGCGTCGCGCTGGTCTGGTTCCGCCGCGATCTGCGCCTCGCCGACAACCCGGCGCTCGACGCCGCGCGCAAGACATACGATCGCGTGCTCCCGGTTTACGTCCACGCGCCGGAGGAAGAGGCGCCATGGCAGCCGGGCGCCGCGAGCCGCTGGTGGCTGCATCATTCGCTGACGTCGCTCGATGCGGCGCTTCGCAAGCGCGAGGCAACGCTGCACGTGCGTCGCGGCGACACGCTCGCCGCGCTGCGCGCGCTCGTCGCGGAAACCGGCGCCGGTGCTGTCTACTGGAATCGCCTCTACGAGCCCGCGCTCGTCGAGCGCGATGCACGCATCAAGCAGGCGCTGCGCGTACTGGGCATCGATGCCAGGAGCTTCGGCGCGGCGCTGCTGTGCGAACCGTGGGACATCGCGACGGCCAGCGGCTCGCCGTACAAGGTGTTCACGCCATTCTGGCGCGTAGCGCGTGCGGCGCTCGAAGTGCGTCCGCCGTCGACGACACCGAGGCGCCTCGACGGCGCGAACGCGCGCGATGGCTTGCGCGTCGATTCGCTCGGGCTCCTGCCCCGAATCGATTGGGACAAGGGCTTTCACCGCGCCTGGCAACCCGGCGAAGCCGGCGCGCAGCGGGCGCTGCGCCGGTTTGTCGGCGAGGCCATCGTCGAATATGCACGCCGGCGCGACATTCCGGGCGAGGCGGGCACGTCGCGCCTCTCGCCGCATCTGCATTTCGGCGAGGTCTCGCCGATGCAGGTCGCCTGGGCGATCGACGAAGCCTCGCGCGGGCACCGGTCGGCGAAGCGGCGGGAGAGCAGCGAGGCGTACCTTCGCGAGCTGGGCTGGCGCGAGTTCTCGCATCACCTCCTCTATCACTTCCCGGCGTCGGCGGAGTCGAACCTCAATCCGAAGTTCGACGCGTTTGCGTGGGCGCGCCGCTCGCCCGCGCAGATCGCGCGCTGGCAACGCGGCGAGACCGGCATCCCGATTGTCGACGCGGGCATGCGCGAGCTCTGGACGACCGGGTGGATGCACAACCGCGTGCGCATGCTCGCCGCGTCGTTCCTGACGAAGAACCTGCGCCAGCACTGGCTCGAAGGCGCGCGCTGGTTCTGGGACACGCTCGTCGACGCCGATCTCGCCAACAACACGCAGGGTTGGCAGTGGACCGCCGGCACCGGTGCGGACGCGGCGCCTTACTTCCGCATCTTCAATCCGGTGACGCAGGGCGAGCGCTTCGATCCCGATGGGGCGTACGTGCGACGCTGGGTGCCGGAGCTCGCGGCGTTCGACGGCAAGTCGATCCATCGGCCGTGGTCCGATCCGGCGCGGCTCCGACGCGCGCGCTATCCGGAGCCGATCGTCGACCTGAACGCTTCGCGCGAGGCGGCGCTCGCCGCGTACCAGGCTTGCAAATGACGCGGCGGGCCGTATGTGCTTGCGAGACGTGAAGCACCGGGCCGTCCGTGATCCTCAAGCATGACATTCGCCTCGCCACGCTCGACGATGCGCCGCGCATCGGCGCGATGTCGCGCGATCTGATCGAGCACGGGCTCAATTGGCGCTGGACGCCGTCGAGCATCCGCCGCTGCATCCGCAGCCGCGACACGAACGTCGCGGTCGCGCCGTCCGCGCACGGCATCGCCGGCTTCGCCGTCATGCAGTACAAGGACGACGAGGCGCACCTGATCCTGCTCGGCGTCGATCTCGCGCACCGCCGCCGCGGCGTCGGCGGCGCACTGATGGCCTGGCACGAAACCGCAGCGCTGACCGCCGGCATCGGCACGATCTACATCGAGGCGCGCGCGAACAATACCGGCACGCGCGCGTTCTATCGCAGGCTCGGCTATCACGAAGTGCAGCGCGTGCGCGGCTACTACGAAGGGGTCGAGGACGCCGTGCGGTTCGCGAAGGATCTCTGGGCACCGCCCGCCGCGTGACGGGGGTCGCGTCGTCCGTGGACCGTCAGATATGCGGCGTCGTCGTTTCGTAATCCTCGGCCTCGCGCTTCAGCAGCAGCGCCAGCACCGGCGGCGTGATGACGGACGTCAGCAACGACATCGCGACGATCACGGCGTAGATCTTTCCGGTGAACACGCCGCCGGCGAGCCCGAGGCTCGCGATCACGACGCCGACCTCTCCGCGCGGCACCATGCCGACGCCGACGATCGTTGCGCCGCGCGTTCCGAGCGACAGCGCGCCGAGAAATCCGCCGACGAGCTTGGCGACGACCGCGATCACGGTGACGACGAGCAGCATCAGCAGCGCCCCGCCGTCGGCGAATACGTGGATGTCGATCTTCGCGCCGGTGATGACGAAGAAGAACGGCGTCAGCAACACCAGCAGCGGCTGCGTCTGGTGCTCGAGCGCTTCGCGGTTGCGCGTCTCGGACGCGATCATGCCCGCGAGAAACGCGCCGATGATCGCGGCGAGCCCGAACTCGGTCGACAGGAACGCAAGGCCGAGACAGATCGCGAGCGTGATCGAGAGCGGCGAGTGCGGATTGACCGGCCGCTCGATCCAGTGACCCTGCCGGCGCATCACGCTCGTGCCGACCCAGCCGATCACGGCGACGAATCCGACCGCCTGCAGCAGCACGAAAGCGAGCGTGCCGAGCTGCACGCCGCCGCCGCCCTGCAGCGAGGTGACGACGCCGAGCAGCAGCATCGCGAGGATATCGTCGATGACCGCGGCGCCGAGGATCACGCGGCTCTCGATCCGCTGCAGCGCGTTGAGCTCTTGCAGCACGCGCGCCGTGATGCCGGCCGAAGTCGCGACGAACGCGGCGGCGACGAACAGCGATTTCGTCCACTCGAAGCCGTTGCCGTGCGCCCAGAGCACGCCGAGCACGAACGGCACGATCACGCCGAGCACGCCGACGAGGAACGCGGTGCGGCCGACTTTCTTCAGATCGTCGAGCCGCGTCTCGAGGCCGACCGCGAACAGCAGCAGCACGACGCCGATCTCGGCGAGCACGTCGAGCGGCGTGCCGGGCGCGATGGCCTCGGCCTTGATCCAGCCGAGCGCGGACGGGCCGATGACGCAGCCGGCGACGATCTCGCCGACGACGCCGGGGAGCTTCACGCGCTGCGCGATTTCCGCGCCGACCTGGGCGGCGACGAAGATCACGAACAGGGCGAAGAGGATGGCGGCTGCTTCGTGCATGTCGTGCGCGGTTTGCGTTTTCGAAGGCGCCATCGGATGCTACACGAAGCGGCAGGAGGCAGGCATGTCCGGACAGCGCGAGCCGATGTCGAAAGTCGATACGGCATGGCTGCGCATGGAGCGGCCGACCAACCTCATGATGATCACCGGCGTGCTGATGTTCGCCGGTCCGCTCGATCCGAAGCGCATCGAGGCGCTGCTCGTCGAGCGCTTCCTCGCGTTTCGCCGTTTCCGCCAGCGTGCCGTGCAATCCTCGAGCGGCGCGTGGTGGGAGACCGACGAGGATTTCGACATCGGCTGGCACGTGCGCATCGCGGCGCTGCCGGGCGCCGGCGACAAGGCCGAGCTCGAGCGCTTCGTCAGCGAGCTCGCCTCGTCGCCGCTCGATCATTCCAAGCCGCTCTGGCAGTTCCACGTCGTCGAGAACTATCGCGGCGGCGGCGTGCTGATCGCGCGCATCCATCATTGCTACGCCGACGGCCTCGCGCTCGTGCAGGTGCTGCTGTCGCTGACCGACACCGCGCAGAAGCCCGAGGCGCACGCCGAGCTTGCGAAGACCTGGCTGAAACGCGATCGCGGCAGCGTGCTCGAACGGCTGCTCGAGCCGACGCAGGCCGGCTTGCTGAAGCTCCTCGCCGCCGGCGAGAAGACCTGGGAAAAAGTCGCGGGCATGCTCGCCGATCCCTCGGTCGCCGCCGAGCTCGCGCGCGAGGGCAGCGAGATCACGCGCGAGCTCGCGATCGCGATCACGCTCGCGGACGATCCGGTCACGCAGTTCAAGGGACCGCTCGGCGTGGCCAAGCGCGTCGCCTGGGCCGAGCCGCTGCCGCTCGACGAAGTGAAGACGCTCGGCAAGGCGCTCGGCTGCACGGTCAACGACGTGCTGCTCGCGTGCGCCGCCGGTGCGCTGCGCGGCTATCTGCGCGATGTCGGCGACGATCCGGACGGGCTCACGATCCGCGCGACGGTGCCGGTGAACCTTCGCCCGCTCGAGCACGCGAAGAAGCTCGGCAATCATTTCGGGCTCGTGTTCCTCGATCTCCCGATCGGCGAAGTCAATCCGCTGCGGCGGCTCGAGCGCGTCGCCGCGTGCATGCGCGATCTCAAGGGACGCCGCCAGGCCGTCGTCGCGTTCGGCCTGCTCGCGGCGCTCGGCATGGCGCCGGCCCCGCTGCAGGGTCCAGCGCTCGAGCTGTTCAGCCGCAAGGCGACCACGGTCGCGACGAACGTGCCGGGTCCGCAGCAGCCGCTCTATCTCGCCGGCGTCGAGGTGCGCGAGCTGATGTTCTGGGTGCCGCAGACCGGCTCGATCGGCCTCGGGCTTTCGATCCTGAGCTACAACGGCAAGGTGTACTTCGGCGTCATCGGCGACGGCAAGCGCGTCGCCGATCCCGACGCGATCGTGCGGCGCTTCGGCGAGGAGTTCGAGAAGCTCGTGCTGATCGCGCTGATGGAGGACTGGGACGAGGACTTCGATGCCCTCGGTGCGGCGGCAACGCTGCTGCGCCATGCCAGCAACGGCGCTGCGCCGGCCGCTGCACACACGGCCGTCGAGCCGCCGCCCGACGGATCCGAGCTGCCGGACATGTCGAAATTCAGCCCGGAACAGCGTTCTACATAGCTCGGCGCGAAATTCGCGAAGCGCCGAGCCCCTGAACCCACCTAGAGGTCATCATGTCAGTCGCCGAAGACAGCGTCATCGTCAAGGCATGGAACACCGTGCTTTTCGACAAGTTCTGCCGCTTCCGCCATCTGCTCGTCGACGGTTTGTCGCAACACAGCGACGCCGCGCTCGCGCGACTCGCCTACAAGCCGGGCGTGCGCGTGCTGGACGTCGGCTGCGGCTTCGGCGACAGCACTCTGCGCATCGCCTGGAACGTCGGTCCGTGCGGCGAAGCCGTCGGCATGGATTGCGCCGAGAACTTCATCGGTATCTGCGAAGCCGACGCACGGCACGCGGGACTGGCGAACGCGCGCTTCTTCGTCGCGGACGCGCAGTGGGGCGATCTCGAAGGCCCGTACGATCACGCGTTCGCGCGCTTCGGCACGATGTTCTTCGAATCGCCCGGCGCCGCGATGCGCAACGTGCGCAATGCGCTGAAGCCCGGCGGCACGTTCACGCAGATCGTCTGGCGCAAGCGCGAGGACAATCCGTGGCTGCACGAGGCCGAGCTGCGGGTGAAGGCGATCGTACCCGTGGTCGAGCCCGAGACGAGCAATCAGGTCCATTGCGGGCCCGGACCGTTTTCGATGGCCGGCCCGGACATGGTCAGCGCGATGCTGAAGGGCGCCGGCTTCGAGCGCATCACGTTCGAGCGCCACGATTGCGACATCTGCATCGGTCGCGATCTCGGCGAGTCGATCGAGTTCGCGATGGCGCTCGGTCCGGCGGGCGAGGTCATGCGTCTTGCGGGCGCGGAAGCCGAGCGCCTGAAGCCAGAGGTCGTGGCCGCGCTGACCGACGCGTTGACGCCGTTCGTGCGCGCCGACGGCGTGTGGGCGCCGTCGAGCACGTGGTTCATCACGGCGACGCGCGCGGCATGACGCGCACGAAATCGCGCATCGTCCTGCGGCCGCTCGCGGCTGCCGACCTGCGCGAATTCGTCGAAGCGGTGAGGCAAAGCCGCAAGCTGCACCGGCCCTGGACCGCGCCGCCCTCGACGCCGGCCGAGTTCCGCACGTACCTCAAGCGCATGGCGCCGCCCGCGAACCGCGCGTTTCTCGTCTGCGCTCGTGACGATGGCGCGATCGTCGGCGTCTTCAACGTGACGCACATCATCATGGCGCGGTTTTGCAGCGCGTATCTCGGCTACTACGCGTTCGCGCCGCACGCGCGCCGGGGCTTGATGCGCGAAGGCCTCGAAGCGCTCCTGCGCCACGCGTTCGGCTGGATGAAGCTGCACCGCCTCGAAGCGAACATCCAGCCCGGCAACCGCGCGTCGATCGCGCTGGTGAAGAGCTGCGGCTTCGCGAAGGAAGGCTTCTCGCCGAAATATCTCAAGATCGGCGGGCGCTGGCGCGATCACGAGCGCTGGGCGATCATCGCGCGATGAAGACGCCGTTCTCGCCCTGGCTACCGTATGTAGTGATGATTGCGGCGTGTTTCGCGCTTGCCGCGTTCGTAGGCTTCGAGCGGCATGTCGGATGGCGCTCGCCGCTCGCCGGAGACGCTCTCCCGACGCCCGGGATCGTTCGTGCGCTCTACGACGAGCCGGTCGACGGCGAGCCGAAGACGCGCGCCACGGTCAAGCTTTTCGACGGCTCAACGGTCGACGGCTATCTCGCGCCCGGCTGCCTCGTGTTCATCGGCGATCGCGTCGTCGTCGCGGACGTAGGACCAGGAACGACAAGCGAGGCGCATCTCGTCTTTCCGGAAACGCCGCGCTGATACTGCCTGCCGGATAGCGCGTCACATCCCGCGCATCACCATCAGCCGCCGCTCGGTCATGTCCTCGATCGCGTAGCGGATGCCCTCGCGGCCGAGCCCCGACATCTTCACGCCGCCGTACGGCATGTTGTCGACGCGGAAGCTCGGCACGTCGTTGACGATGACGCCGCCGGCGACGATGCCGTTCCACGCGCGCATCGCGTGATCGAGATCGTTGGTGAAGACGCCGGCCTGCAGGCCGTAGTCGGAATCGTTGACGGCGGCGATCGCGTCGTCGAAGTCTTCGAAGCGCGCGAGCAGCGTGACGGGCCCGAACGCCTCGAGCGCGTTGATCTTCGCGTCGCGCGGCACGTTTTCGAGCACGGTCGCCTCGAGCATGTTGCCTTTGCGGCCGCCGCCGCAGAGCACTTTCGCGCCGGCCTTGCGCGCCTGCGCGATCCACGTTTCGAGGCGCTTCGCCGATTCCTCGTTGATCAGCGGCCCGAGGAAGACATCGCGCTTCTTCGGATCGCCGGCCTTGAGCTTCTTCGCCGCCGCGACGAAGCGCTTCCTGACGTCGCCGTAGATCGACGCATGGACGTAGATCCGCTGCACCTTGATGCAGCTTTGCCCGGATTGGTAAAAGCTGCCGAAGATCAGCCGCTCGATGACGTCGTCGAGGCGATCGGCCTGGTCCGCGTCGACGATCGCCGCGGCGTTGCCGCCGAGCTCGAGCACGACTTTTTTCCGTCCCGCCTGCGCCTTGAGCTTCCAGCCGACGAGGCCGCCGGTGAAGGACAGGAGCTTGAGGCGCTCGTCGACGATCAACGGCTGGGCATCTTCGACGCGGCACGGCAGGATCGAGAACGCGCCTTTCGGCAGATCGGTCTCGGCCAGCACCTCGCCGATGATCAAAGCGCCGACCGGCGTCTTTTCGGCGGGCTTCAGCACGAACGGGCAGCCGGCCGCGATCGCGGGCGCGACCTTGTGCGCGACGAGATTCAGCGGAAAATTGAACGGCGTGATGAACGAGCACGCGCCGACCGGCACGCGCTGCACGAAACCGCGATAGCCCTTCGCGCGCGCGGAAATATCGAGATTGAGCAGCTCGCCGTCGATGTGCACGGCTTCCTCGGCGGCGACCTTGAACGTGTCGATCAGGCGCGTGACTTCGCCTTCGGAATCCTTGATCGGCTTGCCGGCCTCGATGCAGAGCGCCATCGCGAGCTCGTCGTGGCGCTCGCGAAAGCGCGCGACGCAATGTTCGAGCACTTCCTGGCGCGCATACGGCGGCAGCGCGCGCATCGACGCCTCGGCCTTCGCGGCCGCGGCGATCGCCTTGTCGATCGTCTTCGCGTCGGCGAGCGCCACGCGCGTCGCGACGTCGCCGGAGTACTTGTCGCGGACTTCGAGGTCGGTGTTCGGCTTCTGCGGCTTGTTGGCGAGGTAGAAGGGGTAGGTCTTCGCGAGCATCGCGCGCTCCATGGCAGGCTCATCGGCATCGGCCGACGGACTTCGATCGTAGCGAAGCGCGCGCGTCCGGAGCTGAAGCGGATGCAAACGCGCGTTATTCGGGGTCGACGCGAAGATCGATTTCGCCGTCCGCGACGCGACCGCGCAGCTTCGATTGCGCGTCGATCTCGCCGATCGAACGCACGACGCGTCCGGTCACGCGATCGAACAGGATCGCGTAGCCGCGATCGAGCGTCGCCAGCGGGCTCACGGCGTTCAACGTGCGCGCGAGCTCGCCGAGCCGAAGCGCACGCCGCTCGGCCGTGCGTGCGATCGCGGCGCGCAGGCGGTCGCCGAGCGCTTTCGTGCGCTCGCGCCGGCGCGCGAGCTGGCGCTGCGGATCCTGCGCGGCGAGGCGCGCGCGAACCTTCGATGCACGCAGCATGCGGATCTCGAATGCGCTGCGCACGCTCGCCTGCAGCCGCCGCTCGAGCGCATTCGCGCGTTCGGCCGCGCGTGCAAGGCGCGCCTGCGGCCGCTGTGCCTGCAGGCGCCCGGCGGCATGATCGACGCGCTGCGCCGCGTGCTCGATCCTGCGCGCGATGCATTGGCGCAGTCGTCCGCGCTGGCGCTCGAGCAGGCGCGCGAGATCGCCGGCATCCGGCACGAGCAGCTCCGCGGCGGCGGACGGCGTCGGTGCGCGCAGATCCGCGACGAAATCGGCGATCGTGAAATCGATCTCGTGGCCGATCGCCGAGACGACCGGAATGGCGCTCGCATGGATCGCGCGCGCGACCGCTTCGCTGTTGAACGCCCTGAGGTCCTCGAGCGAGCCGCCGCCGCGGGTCAGCAGCAGCACGTCATGGCGGCCCGCCCGCGAAACCGCGCGGATCGTCTCCGCGATTTCCGGCGGGGCGTCGCGGCCCTGCCC
>Ga0081540_1002729_pt1 | contig 14363 bp, 14 predicted proteins | sample TabmetS2T1R1_FD_71024 | JGI IMG/M metagenome (GOLD analysis project Ga0081540, IMG submission 71024) | Tabebuia heterophylla rhizosphere microbial communities from the University of Puerto Rico - S2T1R1 | ecosystem: Host-associated > Plants > Roots > Rhizosphere ... | reverse complement strand
CGAGGCCCTCGGCGCGGGCGGCGGCGATGCGCTGGATCACCTCCGGCATCCGGCCCCAGTTCCGGCGCCCCGCGACCTTGAGGTGCCAGACCTCCACCGGAAGGCCCGCGCGTCGTCCGATGTCGATGGCCTCGTCGAGGGCCGGGAGCACGTCGTCGCCCTCGTCTCGGAGATGCGTGGCGTAGAAGCCGCCGAACTTCGCGGCGGAGCGCGCGAGCAGCATCAGCTCGTCGGTCGTCTGGTACCGGGTGGGCGGATAGCCCAGCGAAGCGGCCACGCCGAACGCGCCCTGGCGCATCGCCTTCTGCACCTCGACCTGCATCCGGAGCAGCTGGTCCGGAGTCGGCGCCTCCGAGCCCTGCCCCATGACCACCGTCCGTACCTGGCTCGTGGAGATCATGGTCCCGAGGTTGATCGCCGGCCGCGCAGCCCGGAAGCGCTTCCAGTAGCCGTCGAGATCCCTCCAGTCGATCTTGATCTTGTGGAGCGAGAGCCAGCCCATGACGCCGCCGAGGATCTCGTCTTTCACCGGCGCCACCGAGCCCAGCTCACCGGTGAGCTCGCTGGTGATGCCCTGGCGGATCTTCGACTCGGCGCGCGGATCGACCAGGACGCTGAGCTCGCTCTGGCCGAGCAGGTCGATGAACCCCGGCGCGACCAGGTGGTCCCGCGCATCGATGCGGAGCTTGGCCGGCACGTCGCGCAGATCGCCGATCCGGACGATGCGCTCTCCCTGGATGCCCACGTCGGCGCGGAACCACGGGCTGCCCGAGCCGTCCACCACGCGGCCGTGCTCGATGACCAGATCCAGCTTCTGGGGAGCGGCGGCAAGCAGGAGCGCAGCCAGCTGCAGTGCGAGCATGGATCGCGGATTCTGGCATGCCGCTCCGTCCGATTGTGAGAGGTCGGTGTGCGATGCACACGCTCCTCGTGCTCCTCCCCATGCTGCTCGGCGTGGATGCCGGAACTGCTACATCCCTCGATCGCCCGGCCGCGTACGGCGAGGCGCGACGCGCGTTCGCCCGGGCCCTCGAATCGGGCGCACTCGACGAGGCGCGTGACGCGCTCGGGCGCAGGCGTGCCGCGGCGCCGGGTCGTCTCGACGTCGACTACGACCTCGCCTGTGTGGAGGCGCGCGCCGGCAACGTCGACCGGGCGTTCGCCGTACTCGGGCCCGTGGCCAGCTCGGGGCTGGCGGTCGACCCGGCCGCGGACGCGGATCTGAAGCCGCTCCGGGTCGACCCGCGGTGGGCTCCGCTCCTCTCGCGCTTCGCCGCGGCACGGGCGCCGATCTCGCCGAAGGGCCCGGCGATCGAGGTCCCGGCCGAGGTCGGGCTGGTCGAGGACCTGGCGGAGGATGCGCGGACCGGCGCGGTCTTCGTCTCCAGCGTCCGGACGGGAGAGGTCTGGCGGCGGACGAACGGCAAGTGGCAGGCGTGGGCCCGTCCCGGCCCTCCCGGCACCGGCGCGTTCGCGGTCGCGGTCGATCCGGTCCGCGGGGTGCTCCACGTCACGGTGGCGGCCGTCCCGCAGACCGAGGGCTTCCGGAAGTCGGACGAGGGCCGCACCGCGCTCGTGACCTACCGTCTCGCCGACGCGAAGGAGCTCGCCCGCCGCGACCCCCCGGGAGACGGTCGGCACCTGCTCGGGGACATGGTGATCGCGCCGGACGGGACGGTGCTGGTCTCGGACGCGCTGGCCGGGACCGTGTACCGCCTCCGGAGCGGCAGCGATGCGCTCGAGGCGCTCGCTCCGGCGCACACCTTTGCCAGCCCTCAGACCCCGGCGCTCGCCCCGGACGGGAAGACGTTGTTCGTGCCGGACTGGACGCTCGGGCTCTTCGCGCTGCCGATCGCCGGTGGAGCGCCGGAGCCGGTCCCGGGGCCCCCGGATCTGATCTCCGGGGGCATCGACGGGCTGCTCGCGGTGCCGGGAGGGCTCGTCGCGGCGCAGAACGGCATCGTCGAGCCGCGCCTGGTCCGGCTCTGGCTCTCGCCCGATCGCCGGCGGGTCACCCGCTGGGCGGTGCTCGCCCAGGGCCCGGCGCTGGGCGACCCGACCCACGTGGTGGCCCGCCCGGGCGGGGTCCTCGTGGTGGCGGAGAGCGGCTGGGGGCGCTTCACCGGGGAGGGAACGCTCAAGCCCGACGCCCCGCCGGCGCGGCTCCACCTGCTCAGGCTGGATCTTCATTGAGCACATAGGCTAAATGACGCCACTTTTCCCGGAGGCGCCCATGGCCGCGAGCGAAGCCGTCCCCACCCTCGTCATCTACACACCCAAGCCCGGCGCGGAGTCCGCGCTCGAGGCGCTGGTCCGAAAGCACATCCCCACCCTCCGGACGCTCGGGCTGCTCGGCACGGGGCAATCGGTGGCGTACCGGGGGGAGGACAAGCGCTCGAAGGCGGTCGTCTACGTGGAGATCTTCGACTGGAAGGACGGCCGGGCCTCCGACGTCGCGCACCAGACCCCGGAGGTGATGGCCATCTGGGAGCCGATGGGTCCGCTGCTCGAGAATCTGGAGATCCGGGCGCTCCGACCGCTGTGAGCCCACGTCCGGACCCCGCCGGGCGGCTGGCCGCGCTCGACGAGGTGATCACCGCGCTCGCTCACCCCGCGCGCCGGCAGATGCTGCTCGCCATCCACCTCCGGGGAGAGATGAGCGCCGGAGACGTGGCCGCGCGCTTCTCGCACGCCTGGCCCACGACGACGCGCCACCTCCGGGTCCTGGAGCATGCCGGGCTCGTTCGCTTCGAGCGGCAGGGACGGCGGCGGGTGTACCGTGTGGAGCACGCCCGCCTCGGGCTGGTCTCCGAGTGGCTGTCCTGGTTCGACCGGCCCGCGGCAGTCCCCGCCGTGGTGCGACGCGCGTGGGGACGATGACGGAGGACGACGGATGCCCAGCTCCAGCCCGCTGACCGAGATGCGCCGGATCTGCCTTTCCCTGCCCGAGGCGGTCGAGACGATGACCTGGGGCCAGCCGCACTTCCGGGTCCGAGGGAAGATCTTCGCCGGCTTCGGAGACCACGCGGGAATCGAGAACATCGGGTTCAAGCTCGAGCGCGTGCATGCGGACGCGGTGATCCAGGATCCGCGGTTCTACCGGGCGCCCTACGTCGGCGCCCACGGCTGGGTGAGCATGCGGGTCGCGGGCGTGCGGGACTGGGACGAGGTCCGGGCCCTGGTGCGGGAGAGCTACCGGCTCATCGCCCCGAAGGCGCTCTGGGCGGTGGCGCAGGGAGGCGGGCCGGCGCCGCGGAAGGTGCGAGCGAAGAAGCCGGCGGCGCGTGCCCGGAAGCGGTCTCCGAAGCCGCGCGCACGGCGCTGAGGGGCGTGGGCCTCAGAGGATGGCGACCAGGACGACCGTTCCCGGGGTGACCGCCTCGAGGGCGCGGCGGAGGAACCGGATGCCCTCGAGCATCGCTCCGGCGTCGAGGCCCTCGCCCGCATCGACGACGGCGGCGATATCGTCCCTCGAGAGGGCGGAGTCGGTCAGCTCGGCGGCGAGCGGAAGGTGCTCCTCGGCGAGGATGACGAAGCGGGTTCCTCGGGCCTTGCTGATCGCGGCTGCCACCTCGTCGTGGCGCGAGTGCTCCAGATCGACCCCCTTGCCGGCGAGGCAGGCGAGGACGGCCGCCAGCACGGTGCCGGGGCGCTCGAAGACCTCGAGCGCACGGCCGTGACGGGCGAGCGCGACCGGGAACTCGTCCTTCTCGACGCCGAGGAGGGTCTTCTTCCGGGGGGCCGCGGCCCTGACCGCCCCGAGGGCGGCGACGGGGATCGCGGTCGTCGTGGCGATCGGCGTCTCCGCAGCTCCCATGGCCCGGAGCGAGCTCACCGCCGACTCAGGCGATCTCGTGGAGCCGCATGCTGTTGATCTTCCCCGGCTGGCCCACCGGCGCGCCGAAGACGATCACCACCCGGTCGCCGCGATGGGCGAACCCGCGGCTCAGCAGCTCCTCCTCGACCCGCCGGACCATCTCCTCGGTCCGGTCCACCGGCTCGAGCACCCGCGGCACCACGCCCCAGAGCAGCGACAGCTTCCGCCGCACTTCCTGGTTCGGCGAGAAGGCGACGATGGGCACGGGCGGCCGGTAGTGGCTGAGCAGCCGCGCCGTGTGACCGGAGAGGGTGAAGGCAGCGATCACCACCGCCCCCGCCGTCCGTGCCGCCTCGCAGGCGACCGCGGAGATGACGTCGGGGAACGAGGCGGGGAAGGTCAGCCCGCCGATGCGGGCCGGGACCTTGCCGTGAGTCCGGGCCGCGCTCTCGGCGGCGAGGATGATCCGCTCCATCATCTGGACCGACTCGACCGGGTAGTTACCGGACGCCGACTCGCCCGAGAGCATCAGCGCGTCCGCGCCGTCGTAGACCGCGTTGGCCACGTCGGAGGCCTCGGCCCGCGTGGGACGTGGATGCTCGATCATCGAGTTGAGCATCTGGGTCGCGACGATGACCGGCAGCCCGCGGAGATTTGCCCGGCGGATGATGTCCTTCTGGATCGCCGGAACCTCCTCGGGCGGGAGCTCCACCCCGAGGTCACCGCGCGCCACCATCACCCCGTCGCTCTTCTCGAGGATCGCGTCCAGCCGGGCGATGGCCTCGGGCTTCTCCAGCTTGGAGATGATCGGCACCTGCCGCCCCGCCTCGGCCATCGCCGCCCGCGCCTGGTCGAGATCGCTCGGCTGTCGCACGAAGGACATTGCGATGTAGTCGACGCCCGCCTTGATGCCGAAGACCAGGTCCTCGCGGTCCTTCGGGGTCAGCGCCTCGGCCCGGAGCGCCACGCCGGGCAGGTTGATTCCCTTGTTGTTCTTCAGCAGGCCGCCGTGCACCACCTCGGTTCGGACCAGCTGCTTCTTGTCCGTCTCCAGCACCCGGAGCTCGAGCAACCCGTCGTCGAGGAGGATCCGGTCGCCCGGGTTCACGTCCGAGGCGAGGAACGGATAGGTGGTGGAGACGAGCTCCTGCGTCCCGGGGACCGACTCGTCGGTGGTGATGGAGAACGTGGCGCCGGGGACCAGCTCCACCTTCCCCTCCACCAGCTTCCCGGTGCGGATCTTCGGTCCCTGGAGGTCTCCCAGGACGCCGACCGCCTTGCGCACCTTGAGGGATGCGGTCCGCAGCAACGAGAGCGTCTGCGCGTGCTGGGCGTGGCTCCCATGGCTGAAGTTCAGCCGGGCCACGTCCATCCCGGCGTTCAGCATCTCCTCGAGGACCTCTGGCTTCAGTGATGCGGGCCCGAGGGTGCAGACGATCTTGGCGCGTCTCATGGTGTGCTAGCGCTGGAGAAGGGCACGCAGGTTCTCCCGCTCCCAGGCGATGGCCGCCTCGTAGAGCGGGAAGGCGCGCTCGCGGTCCCGGAAGGCTCTCGGATGGTGCACCCGCCGCCCGGGCCCGTTCGAGCTGGGGAAGAGCTGGTGCAGCATCTCGTGGAAGACGATGAACTCCACGAAGTAGCGCGGGACCTCCGGATGGTCCAGCGCGGGGTGGATGCGGATCTCGCGGGTCTGGTGGTCGTAGACGCCGAGGCGGATGGACTTCCGGCGCCTGCGGCCCGGTGCGCGGCCCCATCCGATGCTCGCCCGCACCCCGCCCTGGAAGAAGCGGTCGTTCAGCGTGTCGCGGATCTCGTCCAGGTGGAAGAATCGCCCCTCGGGGGAGAAGGTCTCGTCCGAGTCGTCGCGCTCCTGGCGGATGCGCGGCTGCTCTGCCTTGATGAAGTCGTCCAGCACCCGCCCGGCGCCGGAGCGACCGCGGCCGGCGTAGTCGGCCACCGCCTGGACCACCGGTCCGGGCGCGTCGAGGAACATGTGGTGCAGCCGCAACCGGAGTGCCGACGGCGCGCGGCGGAAGCTGATCATCGTGCTGCGATTGTCGGTCACCGACAGACGCACGGGCATTCCCAGGTCACGGGCGAGGTGCTGGGCCAGCGAGGCCGCCTTGTGCACCGCCACCTCGCGCGCAGGGACGCGCGCGCGACCGCGCGACTGGGCATCGAAGAGGAGAAGCTGTCGAGGAGACGAATCGCTCACGGGAGGCGACCAACAGTCTACCGCAGCCGGGCCCGACGCAAGCGTCGGGGCCGATCGAGTTCCGCCGTTTCGCCGACTGAGCGAGGGGCTCGCGACTTGACGGAATCGATCGGCTCCGGGTGGGCCTCCACCTCTTCCCGCAACCGATCGACGAGCGACGTCAAGCCCTCGACATCGAGCGCGAAGCTGCGGAGGAGACCTCCTCTGCTCCGGGCCTCCTCGGCGGCGAGACAGCGAGGCTCGTCGCTCCGGGCCGCGAGCTCGACCGAGCCGGACCGCTCGACGGCGAGCGTCCATCCGCGCTCCGCAGGCTCGAAGGGATAGAGCAGGCAGGCGGTGGGACGTGTCCCGCTCTCGAGCGAGCACCCCCGCGCGCCGAGGAAGACACATGCCCCACGCTCAGAGCGGAGGCCCCAGCGAACCGTGGTGTTCCGGAAATATCCGCGGTAGCCGGGCCGGTGCGCCTCGTAGGCCAGCGTCTCCTCGGGGGAGAGCGGCTCGTGCTCGACGAAGCGCTCGCGGCGCCACCCGGTCGCGGCCTGGATCCGCTCCACGTCGGTGGCGGTCAGGGTCGCCAGGCGCTCGCCCGGTCCCGGCTGACAGCAGGACCGTCCGAGTGCCTCGGCGCAGCGTGAACAGGGGGAGCGGTCCTTGCCAGCGGACATGGGTGGAGCAAGGTTAGCGCCGTGCGCTCACAGGTCACACTGAGGACGGCGTTCACCATCTGCTTCGCGGTGGTGGCCACCGCCGCGCTGGTCCTCTTCGTGTTCGAGACTCGACTCGCGCTGACCCTCACCGTCGCCGCGATGATGGTGGCCATCGCCCTCGACCACGTGGTCCGGCGGATGGAGGCCCGGGGGCTGAGTCGCGGATGGTCCATCGCCCTCACCACGCTGGCGGTGGTCCTCCTCCTGACCGGCCTGCTCCTCCTCGTCGTTCCCACCGCGGTCCACCAGCTCAAGGACTTCATCGCCTCGGCGCCGCACATCCTGGCGGATCTGCGGAAGTCGCCCCGCTTCCAGAGCCTCAACGCACGCTTCGGCATCGAGGATCGACTCAAGGACGCGCTCTCCGGAGTCTTCGGCATCGCCCAGACCGCGGTGAATCCCATCCTCGCCGCCGTGACCTCCGCCCTGAGCGCCGTGGCCGGGTTCGTGACCGTCCTCGCCCTCACCGTCTTCATGCTGGTGTTCGGCGGTGGACTGGTGAGGCGACTGCTCGCGCTGGTTCCGGTGAACGACCGTCCGCGCTGGGAGGGCGTGCTCGCCAAGTCCTACCGGGCGGTGGGCGGGTACCTCGGCGGCGTGCTCTTCATCTGTTCGATCAACGCCACCCTGACCACCACGGTGCTCGCGCTGATCGGGATGCCTTACTTCCTGCCGCTGGGGATCCTCAGCGGCTTCTCCAGCCTCGTGCCCTACGCCGGGCCGATCCTCACCGGTGGGCTCATCACGCTGGTGGCCCTGCTCACCGGCGGCGCGGTGAAAGGCCTGCTGGTCCTCGGCTACTTCCTCCTCTACGGGCAGCTGGAGGGGAACGTGCTCGGCCCGTTCGTCTTCCGCCGGACGGTGCACCTCGACCCGCTGGTCACGCTCCTCGGGATCCTCTTCCTCGCCGAGCTGCTGGGGATCGCCGGCGCGGTGGTGGCGGTGCCCGCGGTGGCGCTGGCGCAGATCGTCGTCCGCGAGCTGCTCGCCGCCCGGCGCGACCGTCTCGCCGCCGACGCCGCGGCGACCCATGCCCCGGGCGGAGCGGAGAAGGAGCCCCCGCGTCCGGCCGTGCTCGAGGAGCGGCGGTCTCGCTAGGCGTCTTCCCGGGAGCGGAGCAGCCGCTCGAGTCGCGCCGGCTCGACGCGCACCGCGAGCACCTTCTCGCCCGTGTAGGTGACCTGCCCGGGCGCCCCGCCCTTCACCCGCTTCACCAGCCGGGCCCGGGTCCAGGCCACGTCGCCCCGTCCCTCCTTGGCGAGGCGGGAGAAGTGGAGCGCGAGGTGGGCCGCGTCGAGCAACCGCTCCTGGCCCACCTCCTCTCCCCGGTCGAGCGGCACGACGACGTGCGCCCCCGGGACTCCGCGGGCGTGCATCCAGACGTGGTGCGGGCGAGCCACCTGGAAGGTGAGCGCCGCGTTGTCCTCACCGGCCCGCCCGACCCAGATCGGCTGGCCACCGGCGCTGCGGAAGACGCGGTAGGGGCGATGGGCGACGGCGGCACGCTTCCGCGAGGGCCGGGCGGTGACCGGCGCGACGGGCGCCTCCGTCGCCTCGGTGGTGCTGGCCTCGGCCTCGGCGAGGGCGCGCTCGGCGTCGGCGATCTCCCGGTCCAGCACCGCGAGCCGCTCGCGGGCCATCGCGCTTCCCCGGAGCAACCGCCGGTACTGGCGGAAGTGGCGCTCCACCTGGGGGCGTGGAGCGAGAGCCGGGTCGAGCGGCACCTCCACCTCGCGGGCGCCTTCCTCGGTCCACTCGGTCAGGCGGATCGAGCGCGCGCCGGGCGACACCTGGTCGAGCGCGCGCGAGAGCAGCTCGCCCCAGCGGCGATGCTCCTCGGCGGCCGCATCGCGGCTCGCCTCGGCCTCGACCTTCCCCCGCGTGCGGCGCAGCCGCTGCAGCGCGATGCGCATGGGCTGGACGCGCGCACGCTGCAGCGCCTCCCGGCGCACGACCGACTCTCGCGCTGCGACCAGCGCCTCCGCGGCGCGGCCGGCGTCGAGCCCGCGCGCCTCCCCGAGCCGCGAGGCCGGACCGCCGGCAACCTCCTCTGGTGGCGCCGGGGCACGGGCCGGTCCGGCCGAGGCGGCCAGTGGCGCGTCGCCCTCTCCGAGGAGAAGCAGGATTCCCGGCGAGCCCATCTCGGCGATCACCATGCGCGTCGTGCCGCCCTTCTCGAAACCCAGGCGGACCTGGCGCGGACCGGTGCAGCGGAGCGACGACAGTCGGCGACCGGTCAGCTCCTTCCGTGCGCGCAGCAACCAGGGGGACGCAGGCGTGTCCGACGGAGAGAGGGCCTTCGCCTCGATGACCGAGAGCCTTCCCAGCCCCGACTCGACGCTCAGCAGCAGTCGCACGGTGCGTCCTGGCTGTCGCAGCTCGAGCTCCATCCGCTCCGGCCAGGGGGCGCGGACCTTCTGCACGACAGCTCCCTGCAGCTCGGGCTCGAGGGCCCGGGTGACGTCCTGGAGCTCGCTCGGTCTCAGCGACACGGGGCCCTCCAAAAAGCGAAACGGCCCGGCGATTCGCCGAGCCGTCCGTTTCTCCCGGAGGAGATTGAGGGCTACCTCCGCTTCGACGTCTTCCTCTTCGCCTTCCTCGCAGCCGGCTTCCTCTTCTTCGCGGCCTTCTTCTTCGGCGCCATCAGTCGATCCCTCCGGGGTGCGTGTTCGTCACTCGGGCCGAGTGAGTGAGACGGATGGTAGTGACGTGAGCACCTTGATGTCAACGAATCGACCCCACGCGTCCGATCACGCGACGACACACGCGCGCTGGTAGGGTCCGCCTTCTCGCTCACGATGAACGCGCCTCCGCCTCGCTTCCCTCCCGACTTCGTCTTCGGCGTCGCCACCGCCGCGTACCAGGTCGAGGGTCACATCGAGAACGACTGGAGCGACTGGGAGCGGGCCGGACACGTGAAGCACGTCGCCGGGGCTGGCGTGGATCACTGGAATCGCTGGAGCGAGGACTACCGACTGGCGCGCGACCTGGGGGCGAGCGCGTTCAGGATGAGCCTGGAGTGGGCGCGCATCGAGCCGCAGCGGGGGCGGTTCGACGAGGAGGCGCTCGACGGCTATCGCCGGCGCCTCGTGGCAATGACCGAGGTGGGGCTGCGGCCGGTGGTGACCCTGCACCACTTCACGCATCCGACCTGGTTCCATCGCGAGACGCCGTGGCATCGCCCGGAGAGCATCGCGGCGTTCCGGCGCTACGCCCGCGCCTGCGCCGAGGTGCTCCGCGGCCTCGATGCGGTGGTGCTGACCTTCAACGAGCCGATGGTGCTGCTGCTCGGCGGGTACGTGCAGGGAATCATCCCGCCGGGGATCGCCGATCCGAAGCTGGCGATGCCCGCGCTCGGCAACATCGGCCGGGCCCACGCCGCCGCCCGGGAGGAGCTCCTCACCCACGCCGGGAAGATCCCCATCGGCACCAGCCAGAACATGCTGGCCTTCTCGGCCGATCGCGCCTGGAACCCGATGGACCACGCGCTGGTGCGGCTCGCGGACGAGGCCTACAACCACAACTTCCTCGAGGCGCTCGTCACCGGCGAGCTGCGGATGTTCATGCCCGGGCTCTTCACCACCCGGCAGACGCTGGAGGGGGCGAGGGACAGCCTCGACTTCGTGGGTGTGAACTACTACACGCGCGCCCATCTGAGATTCGTGCCCCGCGCGCCGTGGCTCCAGTTCCACTACCGCGACCCGCTCCACCGGGGGCTCACCGACATCGGCTGGGAGTTCTTCCCCGAGGGCTTCGCCCAGGTGCTGCTCTCCACCCGGCGCTACGGACTCCCGGTCTGGGTGACCGAGAACGGGATCGACGACCGGGTGGGCACGCGCCGCAGCGAGTTCCTCTGGCGGCACTGGGCCGCGGTGCTGCAGGCGCGGGCGGCGGGCATCGACGTGCGCGGCTACCTCTACTGGTCGCTGCTCGACAACTTCGAGTGGCTCGAGGGGTGGGGACCGCGCTTCGGCCTGTACCACGTCGACTTCGCGACCCTCGAGCGGCGCGCCACCCCGGCGTGCGACTACTTCCGCGCGGTGGCGCTGGAGCGGGAGCTGCGGCCGCCGGAGGAGATCGCCTTGCCGCTGCCCGAGCCGGCCCCCGTCGCGGCGACCGGCTGATGCCGCTCTAGAGGTTGCCCCGCACCCAGCGGGCTTCCTGCGAGACGCCGCCGTAGCCGTACGCGTCGCCCTTGGCCTCGTGGACGTGCACGTAGGACTCGGGGTGAACGGGACCGAGCAGCTCCTCGAGGCCGCGGAAGACCTCGCGGAGGTAGCCGGCCTTCTCCTCCTTGAGGTTGGTGCCGGCCGTCACGCGGACCTCGACGAAGAAGGTGGCCTTGCGCTGCTCGGCCAGCGAGGTCCCGGCGATGAACCAGTTGCCGGCAGGGACCTGCTCGACGGCGACGGCGGTGACCTCGGGCCTCTTGCGGAGCACCCGCGCGGTGGTCGCGGAGAGGAACGCGGCGATGGGCTGGCGGAGGTCCCGCTCGGCGGGGGTGGAGTAGCGGACGTGGATGAAGGGCATGACAGGGCTCCCGGTGCTGGCCGTGCCTCTGGTGGCGCGACCACGGCCCTTCTCGTAATGTCGGTCCTGGATCGAGAAAATCTCGAACTTCTTGAGTCATGGTTGAATGAAACTCAAATACTGGACTGACGAGGTCTCAGAGAACTCGTCAGGCCCTCCGCGGGAGAGCTCGTCGTGCTGACGCTCGACCTCGAGCTGCTCCGGACGCTCTCCCTGGTCCAGGAGACCGGGACGCTCGCCCGCGCGTCGCGGAGGGTCGGACGGACGCTGTCCGCGGTGAGCCTGCAGCTCAAGCGGCTGGAGGCGCAGTGTGGCCGCCCGCTGTTCCGGAAGACGGGGCGGCGCCTCGAGCTGAACGCCGACGGAGAGCGGGTCCTCGCCGCCGGACGCCGGATGCTCGCGCTCAACGATCAGCTTCTGGAGAGCCTCCGCACCGAGGAGGCCCGGACGCCGCTCCGCCTCGGCGTGCCCCAGGACATCGCCGAGGGGTTGTTGCCCGAGGCGCTCGCCCGCTTCTCGCGTGCGCACCCCCACCTCCAGCTCGAGGTCCGGGTGGAGAACAACCTCCTGCTGCGTCAGCTCCTCGCCGACGGCGGCCTCGACCTCGCCGTGACCTTCGATCGGGACGGGGGTCCGCTGCCCTCCGAGGTCCAGCTCCCGGTTCGCTGGCTCGCGCATCCGGACTTCCGCTGGGATCCGGCGACGCCGCTTCCGCTGGTGGTCTTCGAGGCACCCTGCACCTTCCGGCGGATGGCTCTCGAGGCGCTCGATCGCGCCGGCATCGCCTGGCGCGTCGCCTTCAGCAGCCCGAGCCTCTCCGGCCTGTGGGCCGCGGTGTCAGCGGGCCTCGGCGTCACGGTGCGCACCGAGCTGGCCACTCCGCCCCGCGTGGTTCCGCTCCGGTCCTCGCGGCTGCCAGCGCTGCCCCCCCTCGCCTTCGGGATCGAGGTCGCCGGAGAGCCGGCTTCCCGGAGCGTCGAGGAGCTCCGGGAGGTGCTGGCCGAGATCCTGACCCGCGCCGCCGACCCCCGAGCGCGGGAGCGCCCGGCCCGACGGCGCTCCAGAGGATGAAGCGGCGAGCTTGCCGCCGCCTCAGCCGAGCGCGGCGCGGTAGTCGACGTCCTGCTCCTCGACGGTCTCCGCGTCGGCCTCCGCCTGCTGGAAGAATCGACGGACCGTCAGCTCCACCTGCTCGGGCTGGATGAGCTGGTTCACCTCGGCGCGGAACGCCGCCGCCCCGCGGAGCCCGTGCGCGTACCATGCGAGGTGCTTGCGGAAGCTGCGGACCGCCGCCAGTGGGTCCCCCACGAACGCGACGTGCGCACGGAAGTGGTCGAGCACCACGTGGCATCGCTCGTCCGGGCCGGGCGCCGGGCCTCCCTCGAGCTGGCGGAAGATCCACGGATTCCCGAGCGCGCCCCGGCCGATCATCACCAGATCGCAGCCGGTGGTCTCGCGCATGCGCGCCGCATCGGCCGGCGTCTTCACGTCGCCGTTCCCGATGAGCGTCATCGAGCGGACATGCTTCCGCAGGTCGGCGATCACCGACCAGTCCGCCTGCCCCGCATACCCCTGGGCGCGGGTCCGCGGATGGACCGCCAGCCCCACGCACCCGGCGTCCTCCAGCGCGGCCGCCATCTCCAGATAGTTCCGGTGCTGGGCGTCCCAGCCGCTGCGGATCTTCGCGGTGACCGGGAGCCCGGTGGCCTCGCGGATCGCCCGGACGACCGCCGCCGCGCGAGGCGGGTCACAGAGCAGGGCGGAGCCTGCGCCGTTCTTGGTCACCTTCTTCACCGGACAACCCATGTTCACGTCGATGATCTGCGCCCCCCACTCCTTCCCCACCAGGGCCGCCTGGCCCATCACCTCCGGCTCACCGCCGAAGATCTGGAGCGAGTACGGACGCTCGACCTCCGCGTCGTGCCGGAGGTACCGGACCGTGCGGGCGTTCGCCCGCATCAACCCCTGCGCGCTCACCAGCTCGGTGGGGCACAGCGCCGCGCCCATCCGGAAGGCGAGCACGCGGAACGGCTGCTCGCTCACCCCGGCCATCGGGGCGAGCACCCAGGGGTTCCGCAGGGGGTAGGGGCCGAGCCTCAGCATCGAATCGGACCGGCGCATAACACGAGCCCGTTCTTCCGCGCAGGTTCCTCTCCCTGATGTTAGGTCACTGGGCCGTGCTCCGGTTCCGACTCGGCCAGATCACCGTCCTGGTCCATCCAGTCCACTTCCTGACCGGACTCCTGTTCGGCCTGATGTCCATGGACAGCGTCGGGAGCGATGCGACCCCCGCTGACCGGGCGATCCTGATCTTCACCTGGATCGTGGTGGTCTTCGTCTCGGTCCTGGTGCACGAGCTCGGGCACGCCGTCGCCTTCCGAGCCTTCGGCTATGCCTCGACCGTCCAGCTCATCTTCTTCGGCGGGGTGACCACACCCGCCACCGACGCCCCCCTGAGCTGGGGAAAGGACGTCGTCTCCACCCTCGCCGGACCGCTGTTCGGGGCGCTGCTCGGGGTGGTCTGCTGGTGGGCACGCCAGTCGGTCGGCTGGAGCGCGGACGTCAGGACCGCGCTCGAGCTCGCGGCCTGGGCGAACTGGGGATGGGCCGTCCTGAATCTGTTACCGATCCTGCCGATGGACGGAGGGCGGGTGAGCCGGGCCATCCTGGCGCGCCTCTTCGGCCGCCGCGGAGTGATCCTCGCGCTCGGCCTCGGCGTGCTCATCTGTGCCGTGCTCGCCCTGCTCCTCTACCGTACGGGCACCGGCCCCTTCCTGCTGCTGTTCCTCCTCCTCTTCGGGTTCCGCAACTTCCAGGCGCTGCTCGCGCTGTGGAAGAGCGATTCCGAGGCCCCGCCGCCACCGCAGCTCGCCGAGGCCGAGGCGCTCTTCCGCGCCGGGAGGCTCGACTCCGCACGCGACCTCGCCTCCAGCCTCCTCGGACAGGAGCTCCCGGTGGCCACCCGGTCGCGCATCCACCACCTGCTCGGCTGGGTGGCACTGAAGGAAGGCGAGGGCCGTCGCGCGCTCGAGGAGTTCGGCCAGGTCCAGGGGCGTCCCATCGAGCCACAGGCCATCGCCGCCGCATTCAGCCT
>Ga0081540_1002728_pt1 | contig 14364 bp, 15 predicted proteins | sample TabmetS2T1R1_FD_71024 | JGI IMG/M metagenome (GOLD analysis project Ga0081540, IMG submission 71024) | Tabebuia heterophylla rhizosphere microbial communities from the University of Puerto Rico - S2T1R1 | ecosystem: Host-associated > Plants > Roots > Rhizosphere ... | reverse complement strand
CGCACGGTCCGGCGGCGGAAGCCCGACGACGGCCCCGACCAGCGTGTCGGTCACCTTCAACGAGTACGCCACCACGACCTGGGGCACGAACGTCTACCTCACCGGCAACCTCGCGGCCCTCAGCAACTGGAACACCGCGACCGCCGTGCCCCTCTCCTCGGCCGGCTACCCGACCTGGTCCGCCACGGTGAGTCTGCCCGCCAACACGACCTTCGAGTACAAGTACATAAAGAAGGACGCCTCCGGCAACGTCACCTGGGAGTCCGGCAGCAACCGGAGCTACACCACCGGCGCCGCGTCCTCCTACACCGTCAACGACAGCTGGAAATAAGCCCCCGGCCGGCCGGTCGTGGCCTCTCCCGCCACGACCGGCGTGGCCTGCGGCTAGGCCGAACGCATCGGCTCAGGCGAAGGGTTATTGTGACCGCATGCGTGCACGTCTCTCGGATATCGCCCGGCAGGCGGGCGTCAGCGAGGCGACGGTGTCGCGCGTCCTCAACGATCGCCCCGGCGTCTCCGCCGACACCCGGCAGGCCGTCCTCACGGCGCTGGACGTCCTGGGTTACGAGCGGCCCGAGCGCCTGCACAAGCGCAGCGCCGGCCTGGTCGGCCTGATCGTCCCCGAGCTGGAGAACCCGATCTTCCCGGCCTTCGCCCAGGTGATCGAGTCGGCGCTGGCCCAGACCGGCTACACCCCGGTGCTGTGCACCCAGACCCCCGGCGGCGTGACGGAAGACGAATACCTCGAGATGCTTCTCGACCGGCAGGTCAGCGGCATCGTCTTCGTGGCCGGCCTGCACGCCGACACCACCGCCGACCACGAGCGCTACCAGCGGCTGATCGACCGCCCGATGCCGATCGTCTTCGTCAACGGCTACGCCGAGGGCATCGCGGCCCCCTTCATCTCCTGCGACGACAAGCAGTCCGCCGAGTCGGCCGTCGCCCACCTCGCGGCTCTCGGCCACGAGCGCATCGGCTTCGTCTCCGGCCCCGAGCGTTTCCGGGCCGTCCAGCGCAAACTCGAGGGCTACCACAACGCCATGCGCCGCCACGTCCCCGGCTATGACGACCTGGTCGCGCTCACCCTCTTCGGCGTCGAGGGCGGCGAGGTCGCGGCCGGTCAGCTGCTCGACCGCGAGGCGACCGCCCTGGTCTGCGGCTCCGACCTGATGGCGCTGGGCGCGATCCGGGCCGCCCATCGCCGGGGCCTGTCGGTTCCGCGCGACCTGTCGGTGGTCGGCTTCGACGACTCCCCGCTGATCGCCTTCACCGATCCGCCGCTGACCACGCTCCGCCAGCCGGTGGCCGCCATGGGCAACGCCGCCGTCCGCGCCCTGGTCGACGAGATCAACGGCCACGCGGCCCCCCGCTCCGAATACATCTTCCCCGCCGAGCTGGTGGTCCGCGGCTCCACGGCGGCCGCCCCGTCGCGCCGCTACACCCAGCCCACCCACATCCCGGCGGCGTAATCGGCGTCGCTGTCTCACTTGCGGCGCCGGCGTCCGACCCTTTCGGAAATATCGGTCTTTAGTGCGGTCGGCTGCTCGGGCACGCGAGAGGCGCGCTATGGCCTCGAGTTGCAGGTGGTCGCGGGGAGATGGCAGGGCTGCCGCTCTTCGGCGGGGGCGGTGCCGTCGCGTATCGGATAGGGATGTTGGCTTGGATTTTGGTTCTGGATTTGGTCGGAGAGCGACGCCCGGAGGGGAAGCCGGACGTCGCTGAGAGGAGCAGAGCTAGGAGAAGCGGCCGGCGATCCACGTGGTGACCGTGTTGGCCGAGAGGACCACGGCCGAGTCGTGAGTGGCGCCGGAGATCTCCAGATAGGTGACCGGCTGGGCGTAGGCCTGCAGTTCGGGCAGCAGGAAGTCGTGCGTGAGGAACTCGGGGACGGACTCGTCGTCGGTGCCCTGGATCAGCAGGATCGGGGCGGTGGTGGCGGTCTGCGCGGGGCTGTCGTAGTGGGCCAGCTTGGCGATCACCGCGTCGGGGAGGGCGCCGCCGGTCAGGAGTTGGGAAGCGGTGAGGTTCTGGTAGGAGGCGAGGATCTCCATGAGGCAGCCGCTGGTCAGGACGGAGCTCTTCTGCTTGGCCGGCCCGGCCAGCACCGAGTTCGGGTTGAAGGTGGGCTCGACCGCCTGCAGGCCGTAGAGGCCCATGACCAGGTAGCCCTGGTTGGGCGTGCCGGGGATCAGCGGCGCGAGGACGTCGGCGTTGGAGACCGGCGCGATGCTCGAGGTGCCCTTGAGGACCAGGTTGCCGTCGTAGGCGGTGGCGATCTGGTTGGCGAACAGCGCGCCCTGGCCGCCCTGGGAGTGGCCGTCGATCACGTACTGGGTGGAGAGGGCCGAGTCGAGGTTGCGGGCGGCCTTGACGCTGTCGATGATCGAGCGGGCCTCGCTCATCCCGATCAGGTAGGGGTGGGAAAGGGGCGTGCGGAGGCCGGGGTAGTCGGTCGCGGCGACCGTCCAGCCGCGGCGGAGCAGCGCGGCGACCGCGGTGCGGGCCTCGGGCCAGAACACGCTCTGGTTGGTCGACGGGGTGCACTGGTCGGCCAGGCCGGTCGTGCCGTGCGCCCAGGCGACCACCTTGTTCTGCTTGTAGCTGGTCGGCGTCATGATCAGGCCGGTCACGGTGATCAGGGTGCCGTTGATGTCGGTCGACAGGTACTGGATGCGCTTGGCCGTCGCGAGCGGGGCGAGCTCGGGCGGCAGCGTGGCGTTCGTCGAGCTGAGCACCACCCCGGGCGCGGCGACGGGCACGGGAGCGGCAGAGGCCACTCCGGCGGGGGCGAGGAGGGCGGCGCACACGGTGAGCACCAGGGCCACCAGTAAGCGCGGACGAGTTTGCATGCGTACTCCCTTCGGTGGGATCAGAACCGCGGCACAGCGTATGGCGATTACCACGGCCTGTTTAAGTACGCAGATGCGTAGTCCTTGAAGTACTGGACTCGAAGTGCAGATCACGAAGCGCGGCCGAAAAGGGATTACCTTTCCAGGGCCGCCCACACCGGGTGAGAACAGGCCGGATGCTTCACGGCACAACCATTCACCCGCGCGTGGTGTCCGATTATGACCACCGGCGACACCCGCACTAGCTGGGCAAGCGCCTCAGCGGTAAGTTCGCCACGGACCGTCTCGGCACATTGGCACATTTTATTGGCGACCACGCATTGTGTTGGAGCGGTCACTGTTCGTACTCTGTTGGTCATATAGATCATTGATCAGTGTGAGTGCGAGCAAGCGGGCCGATCTCGGTCCCGCAGGGGAGCAGAGCATGCTTATCAAAGTTGTCGACCAGATCATCGATGAAGATCTGCACAGCGCCGCATGGCAGCTCTACCAAGACTGTTTCGAGGAGCTGAACACGCTCGCGGTCCAGCGGCACATGATGTACAAGGACGAGTTCGACGAGGTGATTCGCGACCCCCGCGTCGACAAGTACCTCGCCCTCACCGACGAGGGGACGCTCGCCGGCATCACGACGTACACCAATGACCTCGAGGCCGTGCCGCTGATCTCGCCGCAGTACTTCGAGCGCCACTGGCCCGAGCACTACGCGGCTCGCAAGATCTGGTACATCGGGTTCATTGCCGTGAGCCCGGAGCACCAGGGGCGCGAAGCGTTCGCCCAGATGGTCGAGCAGATGTACCTGGTCGCATCCATCCAGAACGGGCTGGTCGGGCTGGACATCTGCTCCTACAACGACGATGTCCGCCACATGGCCCGGGTCTTCAAGCTGATGATCAGCCGCGTCTCGGACAGCATGCGGTTCAACCGGATCGACCAGCAGTCCTACTGGCTGTACGAGTTCCCGTCCGCCGCGTAGCGATCTGTTCCGTCCTCACTCCATCCTCACTCCATAGGCGGCCTCCACATGCACCAGAGCGGTGGCCCGTCGGGTAGGTCGATCACGGACCGGACCTGGTATCCGTGCCGAAGGTAGAGGTCGCGGTTACGGGGGTCGTTCGCTTCGAGGTAGGCAGGCAGACCCGCCGCATCGAGGCGGCGGTGATGCCGGCGCAGGAGCGTGCTGCCCAGCCCGAGCCCCTGCCACTCGGGGCGCACCGCCAGCAGGGCCAAGAAGTGATGGTCGGTGGTCGGGTGCTCACCGTCGAGCGCCGCGTCCAGCAGGCAGGCCCGGTCGTAGGCGTCGCCCGCGATCTCCTTGAGCCGCCGGTCGTAGTCGAGCGGCGGCGGCAGCAGCGTCGTCATCGGCAACCAGAGGGCGGCGCCGGTCAAGCGGCCGGTGCCGCCCTCCGCCGTGGTGTAGACGTCACCGTAGCGGAGGGCGTGCTCGACGAAGATCCCGAAGTAGTCGCGGCTGCCGCGGTGGCGGACCTCCGCGTCCGGCTCCATCCACCGCGCCACCGCGCCGTCGTGCATGGCCAGCGCGACGACCTCGGTGATCTCGGCCGTCTCGACGGCCGAGAGGTCCCGGATGACCAGGTCCTTCACGGTGTACATCGCCGTGTTCGAGAAAGCGTCCATCATCGTTCCATCAGTAGGGATAGCCCCGCGCGCCGACCGGGTCGGCGTGCAGCGGCTTGGGGAAGTCGCTGTCGCTCAGCAGGCTGACTCGGCCGTCGGCACCGCGGCCGATCTGCGCATAGACCTCGGGTCGGGCGGCCTTCATGATTCCTGCCCAGCAGAAGCCGATGACCGCCACCGCGCAGTACAGGACCGGGATCAGCCATTGGAACGGCGAGTCCCCGTCGACCTGGAGGAGCTCCCCGAAGCCGATCACCGTGGCGGTCAGCACGACGGAGAGCAGCAGGAAGGACATGAACGGCGCGATGAACGCCCGCCACACGTTCTCCTTGCGGCGGCCGCGGGCGAAGAACCCGATCACCGCGGCCGAGGTCGCCCACATGAGGATCAGCACGCCGAGGCCGCCGATCGTGCTCATCCAGGCGAACAGGTAGACGAGGGGGTCGGCGCCGGACATCGCGTACAGGCTCAGCACCACGATCGCGATCACGCTCTGCGTGATCGAGCCGGCCAGCGGCGCGCCGGTCCGCGGGTGGGTACGCCCGAACCCGGCCGGCAGCACGCCCTCGCGACCGAGCGCGAACTGGTACCGGGAGACCGCCGCCTGGAAGGCCAGCAACGCGGCGAACACGCTGGTCAGGAACAGCAGGTAGCCGAGGTCGATGAGCGCGGTCGGCAGATGCTTGCCGACCAGGAAGAAGACCAGGTCGGTCTGGTGCTCGGCGGCGGTGCCCGCGATGTTCTCCGGGCCGGTGGTCACGGCCATCGCCCAGGCGGAGATGCTGCACATGAAGGCGGCGATGATCACGGCCCAGTGGGTGGCCCGGGCGATCGTGCGCTTCGGGTCCTTCGCCTCCTCGGAGAGCACCACGGTGGCCTCGAAGCCGACGAAGCCGGCGATCGCGATCACCAGGAGCGAGCCGACGACCGGCGTGAGCAGCGGCGCCGGGCTGAAGGAGGTGAACGTGATCTCCCCGCCGTGCGGGTGACCCAGCATGGTCAGGTCATAGATGAGCACGATGCTGATCTCGAGGACCAGCAGGACGGCCAGCACCTTGCCGGACAGGTCGACCCAGAGCAGGCCGAGCACGGTGACGATCAGCCAGGCGGCGATGGCGCACACCCACCAGGGCGTGACGACGCCGAACGCGGCGAGGATGCCGGACGCGGCGGAGCCGAACAGGCCGTACAGGCCGATCTGCATCGCCGAGTACGCCGGGAGGGCGACGAAGGCGGCGCCCACCCCGACCGTCCGGCCCAGTCCATGACTGATGTACGAGTAGAAGGCTCCCGAGTTCACGATGTGCCGGCTCATCGCCACGAAGCCCACCGTGAACAGGGAGAGAATTACGGCCACCGCCACGTACGCGATCGGGACGGCCGTGCTCCCGATGATCGCGTACGTCGCGGAGATCGCTCCGATGATCACCGTCAGCGGAGCGGCCCCTGCCACACCGAAGAACACCACGGACGGGACACCAAGCCTGTTCTTGGCCAGCGCCCGAGCCACGATATCCGGCTCGACGGGGTCCTTTTGCGTCATCAACATCCTCCCGGCCCATTGGTCGAAGTTCTCCCGCCGGAGGTGGTGACGCCCGATGGCACTCACCGCCGACCGACGGTCAGCACCGAGCCCACGCTGGCCTCGGTGTACTCGATGAGGTCCCGTAGATCGCCGGGCAGCGCATCGACGGCGCTCGGCAGGGACTGGAACGCTTGCCGGTGCATCTCGAAGTCGTAGAGCACATGCCTGGTCAGACCGGTGGCGGCCACGAGGCCGACCAGCACCCGGTCGGTGAGGCTGAGCTCGATGCCCCGGACGAGCAGGTTGGCCAACCGGGCCGGCGCCCAGGCAGCCGCGTTGCGCTGCTCCGGGCTGTTCGGCATGTACACCACTTCGGTGGAGAGCATGCGTCGCCGGGTGATCAGGTCGACCGCACCGAGGCGCACCAGCCGCTCGCCGACCCGGACCTCGGCGTCCTGGGAGAGAAAGGCGAGCCAGGTGCGCACCTCGCGGTGCCGTTGCTGGGCAATCAGCAGGTCTAGAATGTCGTGCGCCAACGCGTCAGCCGGTGGGTGCCGGTCCAGGATGACGAGGTCGCCATCGGCGATCCCGATCCGTCCCTCCAGGATCAGTTCCCCCAGCAGCGCTGCGGCAAGGCCGAGGCCGGTTGCTCGTGGATGGAGTCGCGATCGACCGGTGCGGTCCTGGTGTGCGATCAGGAAGTACTGGTCAGCCAACACGCTGCCACGCCCCTTAGAACCCAAGTGGACCCAAGTTGTGTTTGATCACTGTCTGTGCATCACGTGATAACTCTCGATGTCCGGCGCATCATGTACCCGACCTCAAGGTCAATGCAAGAAGTACTAGACTTCTTGTTCAGGGCTTGCGTCCACGTTGGATCATGAGCGCGCCGGTCGTAGGATCGGCTACCTGAGGAAACCCGAGGAAACCTGACGGGCAAGGGGAGTCCAGGTGTCCGTTGATGAGGGCCCGACGCTGCGACGCCGCCGTCTCGGCGCGGAGCTGAAACGGTGCCGCGAGGCCGCGGGATTGACGCAGGAGAATGTCTCCCGCCATTTCGAGTGGCACGCTGCCAAGGTCACGAGGATCGAGACGGCCCGGGTCGCGGTCACCGCGCGCGACGTGCGCGACCTGCTCGACCTCTACCACGTCCGGGACGAGGCCTACCGCGAGGCGCTGATCGAGCTCGCCCGCATGTCGCGCGAGCGCACCTGGTGGAGCGACTACCGCGACGTCATCCGCCCGGGCAACTTCGTGGGCCTGGAGGCCGGCGCCTCGGCCATGCTGACCTGGGAGCCGGTGATCGTGCCCGGCCTGCTGCAGACCGAGCGGTACATCCGGGCGCTCATGCGCACCGGCCGGTCGTACGACCCGCCGCACGAGATCGACCGGCGGGTGCGGCTGCGGATGACCCGGCAGAGCCGGCTGACCGAGCGCGGCCGCCCGCTCGAGTTCGCGGTGGTGATGGACGAATCCGTCGTACGCCGTATCGTGGGCGGCCCGGAAGTGATGTCGGAACAGCTTCGGCATCTAATTGAAATGGCTCAATTACCGAATGTGAACGTGCAGATCCTGCCGTTCGGTTCGGGCGAACACGGGTTCCTTGGTGGACCGGTGGCGCTATTGGAGTTCCGTGGGGTGGACGCGCAGATGAACCATGGGATATCCAGGCCCGAAACCACCCATCTGGATGTTGTATATCTTGAAGGTCTTGCGGGAGACTCTTACGAAGAGCAACCGGCCGAGGTTGCCCGTTACCGGAGTGAGTTCGAGCGATTGAGCGCAAAGGCGCTCGACCATCGCCAGACAATCAAGATGATCGAGAGCCTGCTGGTCGCGTAGGGCTCCGACAACCAATATTTGGAGGGGGGTGCTTGAGGTTGCTCACGCACCATCTCAACGGTGCTGTCTGGAAGAAAGGCAGCCGGAGCAACGGAAGTGGCGGCAACAACTGCGTCGAGGTCGCCATCCTCGACGACGCTGTCGCCGTCCGTGACAGCAAGGACCGGCAGGGCCCGGCTCTACTGTTCACGCAGGCGGAGTGGACCGCCTTCGTGGACTCGGCCAAGGATGGCGAGTTCGACATCGTTTCTTGACCTGAGAGCCTACCGATAAGCACGCACCGACGGGAAGACCTGACGGAGAGTCAACTTTTCGGATACTGCTGATCGGGAGCTGCAACGCCCCATCACGGGGCGTTGCAGCGTGGGCACCATACGTGCCCGATATTGATGGGCTCAGATGGCCGAAATTAACGTGAAAACCCTTTCGCCGGTGGCGTGAGCGACTCTAGGTTTCCTGTGTGGAGCTGGAGCTGCGCCACCTACGAATTGTGCTCGCAATAGCCGAGGCCGGCAGCGTCACGAAAGCTGCCGCGGGCCTCGGCTTGGCTCAACCTGCCCTTACCACACAACTGCAGCGCATCGAACGGATCCTCGGCGGCGCGCTGTTCACCCGCGATCGCCGGGGCGTATTGCCGACGGCGCTCGGCGATCTCGTGCTGGCCCGTGCCCGGGTGCTGATCCCGGCCGTGACCGGGCTGCACGACGAGGCCAGCGAGCTGATCGCCAACGAGGTCGTCACGGCCGCTCGCTACCGGGTCGGCGCCACCAACGGGCCGATCGTCGCGGGCCTGGTGCGGCGGCTCCACGACGCGCACCCCGGCGGCCCGGTCTCGATCCAGTCGACCTGGTCGGAGAACGAGGTCGCCCAGATGACGCAGGACGGGCGCCTCGACTTCGCGCTGATCGGCGCGTGTTCGACGCCGCCGGCCGGGCTGCCCGCCGGGCTCACCTGGCAGGCCATCTCGGTCGACGCGGTCTGGGTGCTGCTCAACGAGCACCATCCGCTGGCCGGCCGGGACGAGGTCGGGCTGGCCGAGCTCGCCGCCGAACAGTGGATCACCGCGCCCGGCGACGGGTGCTTCCACGAGTGCTTCGCGGCCGCCTGCGCCCGCGAGGGGTTCGCGCCGCGTTCGCCCACCGAGATCGACGCCAGCAGCGCCTTCGACCTGGTGGCTGCGGGCGGGGCGATCGCGTTGTGCCAGGGCACCGTGCGGTCGGCGCCCGGCGTGGTCGCGGTCCCGCTGCGTGGCGTGCCGCTGCGCTGGCGGCACCTGCTGGGCTGGGATCCGGAGGGTCCGGCGGCGGCCCAGGCGGCCGAGCTTTTCGGGTACGCGGTCGAGGCGTACCTCGAGATCGTCGCGCAGCGGCCGCGCTATGCCCGCTGGCTGACCGGGCGCCCGGAGCTCGGCCTGCAGAAGGCCGTCTCGCTGCTGCGCGGCCCCCGGCCGGCGGGCCGCCCCGGCTTCCCCGGCCGGAGCGACCCGATGATTGCCTGAGACCCTGACCTGAAGCCCTAACAGGTGCCGAGCATGCTGGTCAGCGCCGACTTCTCGGCGCTCGTGACGGTCAGCGCCCAGACGTACTTGACGCGTACCCACATCCGGGCATAGGTGCAGTAATAGCTGCTCAGCGGCGGCTTCCAGGAGTCCGGCGACTGGTCGCTCTTGGACTGGTTGACGTTGTCGGTGACCGCGATCAGCTGCGGGTCGCTCAGGTCGTTGGCGAACGACTCGCGCTTGGACGTGGTCCACGACCAGGCGCCCGAGATCCACGCGTTCTTCAGCGGCACCACGTGGTCGATGTCCAGATCGGACCCGGCGGTCCAGGTGGCGCCGTCGTACGGGCTGTACCACCGGCCGGAGGTGGCGGTGCAGGCCGAGTTGACCACGACGCTCGTGCCGTCCCGCTTGAGCACGGTCTCCCGGGTGTTGCAGGTGCCGGAGATCGTGTCCCAGGTGGGGAAGAGATCACGGTCGTACGTGGTGGTGTGGGTCCAGGCGGCGACGGTCAGCGTGCCGAGCTGGGTGCGGGCCGCCGAGGCGGTGGGTATGCCGGGCGGGGTGGCGTAGGCCGGGGCGCCGAACCCGAGCTGGGCCAGGGTGGCCAGCAGGGCGACGACCAGCGCGGCGGAGAGCAGGCGATTCCTCACGGGGCCTCCGAGTCGCGAGTGCGGCTGTCGACAGCAGTCTCGGCCGCCCCGGCGATCGCCGGCCAATGTCAAAACATCCATAGATGTACGGCTATGGAAAGGCTCGGTGTCCATAGACTGTGATGTATGCAGGCAGGGGTGCTGGCGATCAGCCTCGCCGCCCTGGCGGTGTCCCTTTACGGGATCGTGGAACGCCAGGGCGCATCCCGCCGGGCCGAGCGGTTGCGGTTTGCCGGTCTGGTCAACGAGCTCAACAGCCTGCGCCTCGAACATCAGCAGCCCACCACGATCCTCGACTACGGGGATGCGGTCGACGCCGTCAACGCACGCGCCGAGCTTCTAGCCGTCCAGGCGTTCTTGTTGCGGAGGAAGCTGCACGACATCGCTAGTCCGGAGTACCGAACCCTCGCGTATGCGCTCAGCCGCTCCGGCTATCCGGCCGAGGCCGAGCGGTGCTGGCGGGAGGCGCTGCTCGCCACCGAGGACGAGGGCCCGACCCAGGCCCTGTTCGCCCGGCGTGGCTATGCATTCTTCCTCTTCGCCGCCGGGCGACCCGAGGAGGCCCGGGAGCAGATGCGGCTGGGGCTCAAGGCGATCGGCTCGGCCGACGACACCGCGCGCATCCACCAGATCCGGACGTACAAGTACTGGGCCGCCGACGAGAACGGCGACCGGGCCGCCGAGCTGCGCAAACAAGCGGCCGACGCGATCGACCTGCTGGAGAACGAGCACGCCCGGCGGCGGATGCGCGCCTTCCTCGAGAGCACCGACGGCTAATGGCTGACCAGGCCGGTGAGGGTGCCGGCGGCGACCGTCGTCCGCTCGATCGCGGCAAATGCATCATCCACCGACGTCGCTTTGGTGGGCTCCGAAAGCGCGTAGACCGTGAAGCGGTAGTGATGGGTGCCGGACGGCGGGCACGGCGGCGTCCACTTCGGATCGCCGGCCGTATTCTTCAGCTCGCGGGCGCCGGGCGGAATGGTCGCGTCGACGCCGGTCGTGCCGGCCGGCAGATCGACGACGATCCAGTGGTAGTAATTGCCGCTGGGCGCGTCGGGATCGAGCACCACAATCGCGTAGGCCGGGGCGGCCGGGCCCGACCACGCGAGGGCCGGGCGGTTTCCGGCGCCGGCGCACGTGTAATCGGCCGGAATCGTGGCGCCCTCGGTGAACGCGGGGCTCGTCACGGTGAGCGTCGCCGACGGCTTGGCCGCGGGCGGCGTGGGCCCGGAATGGTCGCAGCCGACCGCCAGCGCGGCCGGGAGAAGGGCGCCCACCAGGAGCAGTCCGCGACGGTACACGGACCGCATTCTAGGCGGCCGTGATGCGCGAGTTCCTGGCACATCGGTACTTCCGGGAGCTGTTGTCGCTGCGCCTGCCGGCCGGCGACTTCGTCATCTGCGGCAGCGGACCGCTTTACGCCCGGGGCTGGATCGACGATCCGAGCGACCTCGACATCGTGGCGCGCGGCAACGCCTGGAAGATGGCCGCGGAGCTCGGGCCGATCGAGCCGGCGCCCTATTCGGCGGCTCGCCGGGTGCCGTTGTTCGGTGGCGATCTGGACGTCTTCGACGATTGGTTTCCGGAGATCGGCACGGTCGGCGAGCTCATCGAGAACGCCGACGTGATCGAGGGACTGCGGTTCGTCACGCTCGACGTGGTGGCGACCACGAAACGAATGATGGGGCGCGACCGGGATCGCGACCATCTCGCGGTGCTCCGGGCGCACGGTCACCCGGTCCCGTGAACCGGCGCACGCCGCGGTCAGTCGGATGCGGGCCGCAGATTGTTCATGAGCAGGCCGAGGGCGAACTCGAAGCGGTCGGCTCCGGTGCCGGAGACCAGCTCGGCGGCGTGGTGCCGGGTCTGCGGGAACTTCTCGGCGGGCAGCGCGGCGAAGCGGTCCACCAACTCCTCGCGGCTGAGCACCCATTCCTGATCCTGATGCCGGCGCCGTTGCTGGACCAGCGACTGCTCCAGCGCATAGGCGCTGACGTAGAGGGACATCGCGTCGCGGGCCCACGCCGCCGTTCTCGGGTCGATGCCGCCCGCGAGCAGGATCGCCAGGATTGATTCGCCGACCCGGAGCGTCTCCAGGTTGGTCGGCACCGTGGCGAGGGCGGCGCGCGAGACACCTGGGTATTTCAGGTACCGGTCGCGGATCTGCGTGTACACCCCGAGCAGCTGCTCGCGCCAGGCGGCCGGGTCCGGTTCGGGCAGCACGACCTCGGCGTAGAGCCGGCCGATCAGCAGATCGTCGAAGTCGTCCTTGTTGACGATGTGCGCATACAGCGACGACGGACCGGTGCCGAGCACGGCGGCGACGCGGCGGATGGTCAGCGCGTCATACCCCTCGGTGGCGACGACCTCCAGGGCGGCGTCGGCGATCCGATCGACGGTGATCGGCTTCTTGCGTGCTCTCGGCGCGGCGACGGCCGCGGGCTGGGCGTGGCGAGCTGCGCGGAGTTGGCGCGGACCGGCGGACATGCCGGCCACTATAGCTTGACACGATCTAAGTTCGTTGAGTAGAACTTAGATCGTACTAACGAACTAAGTTCGTCACGACGCCGGAGGGGGAGTGTGATGCGAGTTTCCGTGGTCGGAGCCGGCCTGGGCGGTCTGGCTCTCGCGCAGGGTCTGCGTGGCGCCGGGATCGAGGCCGAGGTCTTCGAGCGCGACCCGGCGATCGTCGCCCGGTTCCAGGGCTACCGGCTCCTGCTGAACCCCGGCGGGTTCCAGGCGGGGCGCGACTGCCTGCCGACGCGCTGGCACCCGCTGCTGGACGAGATCGTCATGGACGCCTCCGCCGAGCAGCTGATCCTGGACCCGCAGCTGAACGAGATCGGCAAGCTCGGCGCGGGCCGGACCGGCATCGTCGTCGACCGGCAGGTGCTGCGTCACCTGTTGCTGACCGGCCTCACCGTGTCCACCGATGCCGCGCTGACCGGCTACGACGTGCTGGCCGGCGGCAAGGTCCGAGCCCGGTTCGCCCGCCGCGGCCCGGCCACCGCCGACCTGCTCGTCGGCGCGGACGGCGTCACCTCCGCGGTCCGCGGGGTGTTGTCGCCGCAGACCACCCCGACCGACACCGGCGTCCGGTTCGTCATCGGCCGCACCCCGCTGACCGACGAGTTCGCCGGCCTGTCCAAGGCCTACGGCTCGAGGATCGCGGGCGACGGCGTGAGCCTGCTGCTCGGCGCGATGCGCTTCCGTACCCCGCCGAAGCAGGCCGCCGAGCGACTGGCCCCCGAGGTCACGCTGCCCGACATCGGCGACTACGTGCGCTGGGCGATGATCCTGCCGCCGGACGGCTCGCTGGAGGACCGGACCGCGCAGGAGGCCGTGCTGTCCCGGATGCAAGGGTGGCACCCGGAGCTGCGCGCGCTGATCGAGCAGGCCGACCCGGACAACAGCACGCTGCTGTCCATCCGGGTGGTCAAGCCCGGTGCGCGCTGGGTGCCAGGCCCGGTCACGCTGCTCGGCGACGCGATCCACGCCACCTCCCCGACCGGCGGCAACGGCGCGAACACCGCGCTGCGCGATGCCGACCTGCTGCGCCGCTGCCTGATCGAGGCCGACGAGGGCCGGCGGGATCTGCTCAGCGCGGTCGACGACTACGAGCGGCAGATGTTCGAGTACGGCGCCGACGCCGTGCGCAGCAGTCTCGAGAGGCTGCCTGCCTTCGCGCCCGAGGCGAAACTGTCGTGAGCCGTGATCACCCGTACCAGGAACGGAGGACGCCCATCGGCGCGTACCGCCAGCGGGGGAGGAAGCGGGCCGCGTAGATCAGCTCGCGGCATTCCTGCTCGACCTCGAACGGGCGCAGGAGCTTCTCGTCGAGCAGGTGCGGGACGCCGTGATCCTTCAGGCCGGCCCGGTAGGCGGCGAGGAGGTCGTCGGCGGCCCGGCGACCCCACGCGCGCAGGGTGGCCAGGTGACGGCCCTCGGTGCGGCGGTTGGCGATCTCGGCCACGTGCAGGACGCTGGTGCGCAGCTGGGCCAGGTCGCGGGCCACGGGCTCGGGGCGGGACGCGATGGTGGGGTTGCCGTCGAAGTCGGTGACGGCCAGGCCGCCGCGCCACCGCAGGATCTGGCCGACGTGCAGGTCACCGTGCAGATGCAGGGCGGGCGCCGAGGACTGATACGACGATAAAGCCGATATGTCGGTGAAGATCCGTTGGGAAACCGAGCGTGCCCAGGCGCCGTCCTCGTCGTCGCCGGCGCACGCTAGCGCCTCCGCGAGGGTGTCCGTCGCGGGCATGACCTGGGCCGGAGTGGACCCGAGAGTGGCCAGGGCGGCGTGCAGGTCGGCGGCCAGGGTGCCCAGGGCGGGCGTGGGGGGGGCCGGGGGGGGGGGGG
>Ga0081540_1002727_pt1 | contig 14366 bp, 14 predicted proteins | sample TabmetS2T1R1_FD_71024 | JGI IMG/M metagenome (GOLD analysis project Ga0081540, IMG submission 71024) | Tabebuia heterophylla rhizosphere microbial communities from the University of Puerto Rico - S2T1R1 | ecosystem: Host-associated > Plants > Roots > Rhizosphere ... | reverse complement strand
CCAAGTTGCCCCTCCAGTGCGTATGACGTCGCTATCTGTAACCAAAGGTCACACAGTGATCGCCTGCGATCGGTAGGATCTAGAGCTGAGAACAGGGTGTTGTGTTTGGCCAGGAGCTGAACAGCAGATTGCTCTGATTGCCGCGCGAGACGGCCACGTGTGTTGTAGATGTGCGCCAGAGGCGTCGAGATAGCCAGCACGCGACTGCCATCGCTGGTATAACGCAGCAGCCAGTCCCAGTCCTCGTATCGGCGTAGCGATTCATCCAACAACCCAACCCGTGCGAACACATCACGTCGAGCCATTAGAGTGCTGCCAGGCCGCTCATCGCACCCAAGCGTTAGACGGCGGCACCAGTCGACGCTGTCCTCCAGTCGATGTTCACGACGGATGCCACGGTCGAGAAGATGCAGAATGACGCCTGTGCAAGACACGCACGTATCGGCCGGTTGCACGCGAAGCTGCCCTAGCTGCACTGTGAGCTTTTCGGGAAACCACTCGTCGTCGGAGTCGAGGAAAGCAATGAACTTGCCTTTGGCCGTCTGAATTGCACTATTGCGGGCCGCGGCCGCGCCTCGGTTACGTTCGTGACGAACCATTCGGATGCGCGGGTCCCGAAATCCCTCCACAACCGCCACCGTTTTATCTAGCGACCCGTCGTCAGTAACTATTATCTCAAAATCATCCCAGGTCTGCGCGAGCACACTCGTAATGGCGCGACTAATGGTTGCTTCCCGGTCAAACGCCGGTATGACGACGCTAACCTCAGGGCTCATGTCTCACTCCGAACCGCTGCTCGAGCACAGCACGGCGCGCCCAGTACTCAGGAAGCAATGATGTCAAAGTTTCATGTATTCGGCCGGAAAACGGCTGCGCGGCCGCGTACGCCATGTGTGGAAGCGAACGGCGTTGATTCCGGTAAACGCCCGAAGGCCAGATTGGCTTGGTCACGAATGACTTAACAAAGTAGCGAAACGCAGGAATATCCGTGCCGCGCAACCCAAGCATGCCCGCATTGTGATAGGCAGCGCTCATCGCCTGTCGTTCCAGGGCACGGATTTCAGGCTTAAGATCGGGCCGCGAAAAAAACGCCTTGATCACTTCCACCTTATCTTCCGCCATCTGCGAGTTGCAGCCGCTGCTCGACGCGCCGAAGGTATGATGCCGCCATGACGCCAACGTCGCAGGTAGCCTGCAGACTTTGCCGCGCAGAGCCAGCCGTAACCAAAAATCAAAATCAGCAGAGGAGCGCCGCTCTGGAATTCTCACCGGCTCACCTGCGAGATGAGATCTCCGAAACAGTGCGCCTGGGCCCGGAATGCACAAATGCTGCTCAAGCATGACACGTAGGTCGAATTCGTGGGCCACAACCTTCCGTACGAGCGAACCGTTCGCGTCGATCCAGATCCAATCAGGATAAGCACCAGACAGCTCAGAATCGCGCTCAAACACTTGTCCGGCCTGGTGCAATAATCCAGGTAGGATGGGGTCATCAGCATTAATGATGCAAACAATGTCGTGACTCGCAAGGCCCACGCCCCGATTGATGGTGCGGGCTTCTCCCATATTCGTGTGGGACACAAAACGTACGCGCCCGTGCAACGATCTCACTATCGATGCAGGATCATCCGTGGAACCATCGTCGAGCACGATGTATTCGAGGCGAGGGTAGTCCTGCCGTAAAACACTTTGGACGGTCTCGGAAATGTACTTAGCTCCGTTGTAAACAGGAGTAAGGACCGTAATCGGAGGTAACAAGCACTCATTCATACCGCCCAGATCCCCCCATACCGATTAGTCGTCCACCCTCAGGACATATCAACGGCTTGGAATCCGAGCTGGAAACCCGTCGCAAGTCGCAAGACCTTATCGCTAACATGCTTAGCTAGATACTCCGCAGGCGGGTCCCAAGTCTTGTCTAGCGCGAGTACCAAATCCACACAGCGCAAAATCGACTCCGGCGCAGCGCCGCTCAAAATATTGCTACCACACTCGATTGTTTCTGGCCGCTCGGTAACGTCCCGAAGCGTGCCCCGAGAAACCGTTCACGTCCGGTACATGGTCGACGACGTGGAGGCGGCGATCGCCTTCTACACAGCGCATTTCGGCTTCGAGCTGCTGACGAACTATGCGCCGGCGTTCGCCGACGTCCAGCGTGGGAGCCTCCGGCTTCTGCTCAGCGGGCCGCAGAGCTCGGCCGCCCAGCCGATGCCGGATGGGCGCCAACCGGAGCCCGGCGGCTGGAACCGGATCCATTTCCTAGTCGACGATCTCGCCGCCGAGGTGGAACGGCTGCGCGCGGCCGGGCTCTCTTTCCGCAACGACATCGTCAAGGGGCCCGGTGGTTCGCAGATCCTCGTCGACGATCCGGCCGGCAATCCGATCGAGCTCTTCCAGCCGCGGACCCAACTCGGGAAAGGAGACACATGAAGATCGCCACGATCGGCAGGGGAAACATCGGCGGAGGCCTTGCGAAGCGCTGGCGCGACACGGGGCACGACGTGACCGAGTTCGGCAGTGACGGTGGTAACGCCACCGGCTCCGACGCGGTGCTCGTGGCGATTCCGTCCACCGCGATCGAAAACGCATTCACGAAGGTGGCGGGGATCGAGGACGCCGTCGTGATCGACGCGACGAACGCGTTCAGGGGCCGCGAGGAAGGCTTCGAGTCGCTCGCGCACCAGGTCAAGTCGCACGTGAGCGGTCCTGTAGCAAAAGCCTTCAACTGCAATTACGCGGCGCTCTTCGGCGAGATCGACGTACAGCGCGTTCCGCCCTGCTGTCTCTACGCGGCCGAGGATGGCGCGATCGGCGTGACCGAGCTGCTGATCCGCGACGCAGGCTTTCATCCGGTCTCTGCAGGAGGGCTCGGCAGCGCGCGGATGCTCGAGGACCACCTCGGCCTGATGACGGCGATCAACGAGGGTGGGCTCGGCCGCTTCTTCTACCGCTACGCGAGGCCGGGGGAGCTCTAGGACGACGAACGGGGGGATCGAGGCGGTGACCGAGTCGCGCCGGCGGGTGCGGCTCATCTTCGGCGCACTGCTGCTCGTCCTCCTGCTGGCCGCGCTCGACCAGACGATCGTCTCGACGGCGCTGCCGACGATCGTCGGCGACCTGGGCGGGCTCGACCACCTGTCCTGGGTCGTCACCGCGTACCTCCTGACGGCCACGGTCTCGGGCCCGCTCTACGGGAAGCTCGGCGACCTGTTCGGCCGTAAGATCGTGCTGCAGACGGCGATCGTGATCTTCCTCGTCGGCTCCGCGCTCTGCGGGCTCTCGCAGAGCATGGGCGAGCTGATCGGGTTCCGCGCGCTGCAGGGCCTGGGCGCCGGCGGGCTGATCGTGGTCACGCTCGCGGTCGTCGGCGACATCATCCCGCCCCGCGAGCGAGGCAAGTACCAGGGGTACTTCGGCGCGGTCTTCGGGCTCGCGACGATCATCGGTCCGCTGCTCGGCGGGTTCTTCGTCGACAACCTCAGCTGGCGCTGGATCTTCTACGTCAACCTGCCGGTCGGGATCCTCGCGCTGTCCGTGATCGCGATCACGTTCCGCCAGCCGACGGAGCATCGGCGGCACGCGATGGACTACCTCGGCGCGGTGCTGCTCGCGGGGTCTCTGACGTCGATCGTGCTCTTCACGAGCCTCGGCGGGACGACCTGGGCGTGGAGCTCGCCGCAGAGCATCGGGCTGATCGTCCTCAGCATCGTCCTGCTGCCCGTGTTCGCCTTCGTCGAGAGCCGGGCGAAGGAGCCGATCGTGCCGCTCTCTCTGTTCCGGAACCGGACCTTCACGACGACGAGCGCGGTCGGCTTCATCGTCGGCTTCGCGCTCTTCGGCGCCGTCACGTTCCTGCCGCTCTACCTCCAGGTCACGAAAGGGTCGAGCCCGACGCGGTCCGGCCTCGAGCTGACGCCGCTGATGGGCGGGCTGCTCGTGACGTCGATCCTGAGCGGGAACCTGATCACGCGCTGGGGCAAGTACCGGCCCTTCCCGATCGTGGGCACGTTCGTGATGGCCGTTGGGCTCTACCTGCTCTCGCGGCTCGAGGCGGGGACGCCGACCTGGCACGCGCTGATCGCGGGCGTCGTCCTCGGGCTCGGGCTCGGCGGCGTGATGCAGGTGCTCGTGCTCGCGGTGCAGAACGCGATCGACCCGCGGCAGATGGGCGTCGCCACCTCCGGGTCGACGCTCTTCCGCCAGATCGGCGGCTCGATCGGCGTCTCGATCTTCGGCGCGATCTTCGCGAACCGGCTGCATGTGGAGGTCGCCTCGCGCTTTCCGCCCGCGGAGCACGTGCCCAAGGCGGGCAACCCGGCGGCGATCCGCGCGCTCCCGCCCGCGGCGCGCTCGATCTTCGAGGAGGCGTTCGCGGCCGCGCTCCATCCCGTGTTCCTGATGGCCGCGGGCGTCTCGCTGCTCGCGTTCGCGCTCGCGTGGCTGATCCCGGCGCTCCCGCTGCGCGAGTCGATCGAGGTGGCGCCCGAGGTTCCGCCCGGGGCGGAGCCTGTTTCCTCGCGCAGTTAGTCCGATTTGACAGCGAACACGTGTTCGTGTAGAACATACGTTCGTATGGTGGCCTGCGTCCTCATCCCGGGCTTCGAGCTGCGGGCGGCATTGCGCGCCCGGCCCTCGCTCGCCCTGCGGCCCGCCGCGCTCGCGCCCGCCGAGGGCGAGGAGCCGCTGATCGGGCCGGTCACCGCCGCGGCCGAGGCGCAGGGCGTCAAGCCGGGCATGCGCATGGGGGAGGCGCTCGCCACGTGCCCCGAGCTCGTCCTCGTCGAGCAGGACCCGTCCGCGGCCGAGCAGGCCTGGGAGGAGATCCTGCGGCGGCTCGAGGACGCGGGGTTCGAGGTCGACTCGGGCGATCTCGGCTGCGTGTACTTCGAGACCCGGGGCGTCGAACGTCTTTACGGCGGTGCCGAGGCAGCGCTCGAGCGCGCCCTCGCCGCCGTCGGCTCTGCCTGGGATCCACGCGCCGGCGCTGCGGGGCGCCGGTTCGCCGCTCTCGCTGCGGCGAACGTGGCGCGCCCCGGGCAGGTCTTGATCGTTGCCGACGAGCGCACGCGCGAGTTTCTCGCGCCGCTTCCGCTCGCCCTGCTCCCTCTCGCTGAGCAGCGGCGACACGAGCTCGAGGAGCTCGGCGTGCGCAACGTCGGCGAGCTTGCTGGGCTACCGGGCGGCGCCGTATCCGAACGACTGGGGCCGGACGGGCGGCGCGCCTGGAGCCTGGCGAGAGGACGAGACCGCGGGCGCGTCCGGGGAAGACGGGCCCCTGCCGAGCTCATCGAGACGCTCGAGTTCCCCGAGGCGATCGGGAACGAGCTCACGCTACGGCGCGCGCTCGCGGTGCTCGTCGATCGACTGCTCGGCCGAGCGGAGCGTGGTGAGCGCTTCCTGCGCAAGGTCGCGCTGTCGGCGACGCTCGTCGGCGGCGGCTCATGGCGGCGCCAGCTCACGCTGCGCGAGCCGTTCGCCGAGGCGGACAGGTTGCGCGTCGCGCTCGGGCCGAAGCTCGCGGAAATCCCCGGGCCGGTGCTGAAGCTGAAGCTCGAGGCATTGGAGCTGACGGAGTCGACGGGCCAGCAGCTGATGCTCGTGCGCCCCGAGGGCGACGAGCTCCAGGGCATGCTCCGCGACGGGCTGCGTCAGGTGAAGGCGAGCACCGGCGAGGGCGGTGTGTGCACGGTTGTGGAGGTGGCGCCCTGGTCGCGCCTCCCCGAGCAACGCGCCTTGCTCGTCACACGAGACGAATGACCCTTTCCGGGTTTGTTGGATCGTGAATGGCGGAGCGCGGGCGGAGCCGGGCTTTGCCCGAGCGCAGCCCACGAGGCGATCGACCGTGGGAGGCGTAAAGGAGGGGGCGCATGGGGGAACCCTGGGTTCCCCCATGTGAGCCGTGGTCGCGGATTCTGGAACAGCGGGCGCTGCTCGTCGCGCGGGACGACTGAACTCGCCTCGGGAGGCTTTCGTCGAGGCTGGCGTCGACGGAGTTCCTCGGAGAGTGAATCGCCGGCCGGTCGCGCTCGTGCGCGAGGAGTGGCGTGTCGTCGACCGCTGGTGGACCGAGGAACCGGTGCAGCGGCGCTACTTCGACGTCGTGCTCGAGGGTGGGGAACGCTCCGTCGTGTACCGGGACGAAGAAGCCGGCGGCTGGTTCAGCCAGCGGGGCGTCTAGGGCGAATCGACTCGATGAATCCCTTGCCCGGCGCGTGGATGTTCAGGAAATGAGCGTTCTCCGGACCGGGAATCGCGAAGCCGTGGCGGACCCCGGCCGGCGCTGCGACCCAGGTTCCGGGCCCTGCGCGCTTGACCTCCTCTCCGATCGTGAAATCGACCTCGCCTTCGAGGACGTAGAACGAGTCGGCGTGATCCTCGTGGACGTGGGGCTCGATGGGGCCGAACCCCGGCTCGCACCAGAACTCGAGCACCTCGAGCTCGCCGCCCTCGTACTTGACGCGGAGCTCGCGCAGGCGTCCAGGAAGCTGCTCGCCCTCGCCAGGGCCTAGGAAGACCGCGTGGCCTTCGTCGAGCTCCATTGCCACTCAGCCTATTCGTTCCTCGACGGAGCCTCGCATCCGGAGGAGCTCGCGGCGCGCGCGGCCGAGCTCGGCTACGAGGCGCTCGCGCTCACGGATCACGACGGGGTCTACGGATCGCTGGAGTTCGCACATGCGGCGAATGCGTTCGGGGTGCGGCCAATCACCGGCGCGGAGGTCACGCTGTCCGACGGCTCCCACGTCACGCTGCTCGTCGAGTCGCCGCGCGGCTACGCGAACCTCTGCCGGCTGCTGACGGCTGCGCACGCGGGGACACGGCGGAAGCCGACGGAGCCGATTCCACCCGCCCTCGACCGGCACCTGTTCGCGGCGCACAACGAGGGCCTCGTCTGCCTGTCCGGCTGCGCGCGGGACGGTCTCGCGGCCCGCAACGGCAACGGCGCGGCGGAGCTTGCGTCGATCTTCGGGCCCGATCGGTTCTTCGTCGAGCTTCAGCGTCCCTACGAGCGGGACGACGCGCAGCGCAACGCGCGGCTCCGGCAGCTCGCGAACACGATCGGTGTCCAGACCGTCGTCACGGGCAACGTCCACGCGCACAACCGCCGGCGTGCGCTGCTCCAGGATGCGGTGGTCGCGATCCGGCACCGGACGTCGCTCGAGGGCGCGGAACGCGAGCGGCGCGGCAACCACGAGTGCGTCCTGCTCGCACCCGACGCGATGGCGGAGCGCTTCCCAGACGACCGAGATGCCGTCGCCCGCACCGCCGAGCTGGCCGAGCGGCTCGAGTTCGACCTGACCCAGGAGCTCGGCTACCGCTACCCGGACTTCTCCGACCGCGACGAGCCTGCGATCGCCGAGCTGGCCCGCGTCTGCAACCGCGCATTCGAGGCCCGATATCCAAGTAGCACCGTGTTACAAGGAAAGGCGAGGGCGCGGCTCGAGGAGGAGCTTGCGCTGATCGACGACCTGGGCCTCGCCGGGTTCTTCCTGCTCCACTGGGAGGTGCTCGAGCTTGCGGCAGACGTGGCGCGCGAGGTGCGCGGCCGCGACACACCGCGGCATTCGCTGCCGCCGGGGCGTGGGCGCGGAAGCTCGGTCGGGTCGCTCGTCTGCTACCTGACGGGCCTCTCGCACGTCGATCCGGTCGCCGCGAACCTCTCGCTCGGGCGCTTCCTGAACCGCGAGCTCGAATCCGTCCCCGACATCGACCTCGACTTCCCGCGCGACATCCGCGAGAAGCTGATCGTCGCGCTCACCGAGCGCTACGGGCACGAGCACGCCGCCCTCGTCGCGAGCTTCTCGACATACCGCTCGCGCGGCGCGATCCGCGACCTCGGCAAGGCGCTCGGTCTCCCGTTCGCCGAGCTCGAGCGCCTCGCCAGAATCACCGAAGGCAGCCCGAAACGGGTCGAAGAGGAGATCGCGAGGCTCCCGGACGGCGACGCGAAGCTCCGCTCGCGCCGCTGGCGCGCCCTCGGCGTGCTCTCGCGCGAGATCGCCGGCCTGCCCAGGCACATCTCGCAGCACCCGGGCGGAATGGTCATCTCCAGCCGGCCGCTCGTCGAGCTCGTCCCTGTGCAGCCGGCCGCGATGGAGGGGCGCCAGATCTGCCAGTGGGACAAGGACTCCTGCGCCGACGCGGGGTTTCTGAAGATCGACCTGCTCGGACTCGGAATGCTGTCCGCAGTCGAGGACTGCGTCGTCCAGATCGCCGAGACGAAAGGCCAGACGATCGACCTGTCGCGGATCCCGCTCGACGAACCGGACGTCTACGACGACATCCAGCGCGCCGACACGATCGGCGACTTCCAGATCGAGAGCCGCGCGCAGATGCAGAGCCTGCTCCGTACGCGCCCGGAGAACCTCGACGACCTCACCGTCCAGGTTGCGCTCGTCCGTCCGGGGCCGATCCAGGGGAAGGCCGTCCACCCGTACATCGAGCACCGGCAGCGGCTGCGCGAGGACCCGAGCTTCGTCCCGCCGGTCGACCACCCGCTGCTCGCCGAGCCGCTCCGCGAGACCTACGGCGTCGTCGTCTTCCAGGACCAGGTGCTCGAGGTCGCGATCGCGCTCGCGGGGTTCAGCGTGGGGGAGGCCGAGGGGCTGCGGCGCGCGATGAGCCGCAAGCGGAGCGAGGAGGCGATCGAGGCGTTTCGCGGGCGGTTCGTCGAGGGCGCGGTCGCGAAGGGCGTCGACGCGAAGCTCGCGGACGAGGTCTACGACAAGCTCGTCGGTTTCTCCGGCTTCGGGTTCCCGAAGTCGCACGCGGCCGCGTTCGGGCTGCTCGCGTACCAGTCGGCCTGGCTGCGGCACCACCACCCGGCGGAGTTCCTGTGCGCGCTCCTGAACGCGCAGCCGATGGGCTTCTACCCGCCGGCGAGCCTCGTCCGGGACGCGCAGCGTCGCGGCGTCGAAGTGCGGCCTCCGCACGTGAACCGCAGCGAGGCGAAGTGCTCGATCGAGGACGGCGCCGTACGGATCGGGCTCGAGTACGTCACGTCGCTCGGTGCCGTCGATGCGCAGGCTGTCGCGGGCGCCGCGCCGTTCGAGAGCGTCGTCGAGCTCGCGCAGCGGACCTCGATCGGGCAGGAAGGGCTCGAGAGCCTGGTCGCGTCCGGCGCGTGCGACGGCCTCGGTGCCTCCCGGCGGGCGCTGCTCTGGGAGCTCGGCCTCGTCCCGCGGTCGCAGAGCGTCCCCGGCTCAGGCGGCGTGGAGCGCCAGCTCGCGCTCCCGCTCGAACCGACCGCCGAGACGCCCGAGCTCACCGAGCCGACGGAGTGGGAGGAGATGCTCGCGAACTACCGCCGCACGAGCCTCTCCGTCGACGTGCACCCGATGGAGCTGATCCGCCCGCACCTCCCCCAGGGCGTCCTTTCGAGCCATGACCTGGGCCAGGCACCGGACAGGTCTCGAGTGGTCGTGGCCGGCATGGCCGTGGCCAGACAGCGCCCGTCGACTGCGAACGGGGTCGTCTTCATGCTCCTCGAGGACGAGTTCGGCCAGGTCAACCTGATCGTCCCGCCGCCGGTCTACGAACGGCACCGGGCGATCGTCCGCGGCGAGCCGCTGATCCTCGCTCGCGGCGTCTTCGAGCGCGTGGAGCGAAACCAGAACGTCGTCGTGCGCGAGCTCGAGACCCTCGCGCCGCTCGCGCGGACGCTCTCCGGAGCGCCCGACCTCGTCTCGGCCCTGCCCGAGGCGCACCATTTCGGGCACCGCTAGGATCGCCCGCGTGCGGCTCCTCGCGCTCCTCTCCGTCGTCGCCACGCTCGCCTTCGCGGCCGTCGGCTGCGGCGGTGGATCGAGCGGCAGCTCGGCCGCGTCCGGGTCGAAGCCGGAGACGTGGGCGACGGACGTCTGCGGCGCACTCAAGATCTGGGAGAGCGATCTCGAGTCCGGGAGCGAGCAGCTCAGCTCCGACATCCGTTCGAGCAGCGACCTCAAGTCCGTCAAGCGGAAGCTCGTCGCCTTCCTCCAGAACGCTCAGAAGAGCACCGACACAATGGTCACCGACGTGAAAGCCGCCGGCGCACCCGCTGTCAAAGACGGGCCTGCGATCCAGAGAGACCTCGTAGCCGGTCTCACCCAGGCAGACAACAGCTTCCAGCGTGCCGTTGCGCAGGCGAAGAAGCTCCCGACCAACGACCCGCAGGCCCTGACCAAGGGCCTCTCGACCCTCGCTGCGAAGATTCAGGGCGAGCTGAACGCGACCGGCCAGCAGTTCTCGGATCTCGAGACGAAGTACGACCTCGGCGACCTGAACCAGGCGCTCGCGGACGAGCCGGCCTGCAAGCCGTTCGTCTCGTCCAGCGGCTAGGACAGCAGCTCAGGCGTTCTCGATGCCGAGCGCGAATCGCGGCAACCGCTTCTGGACGGCGTGGTTGAACTCCGCCTCGTAGGTCTCCGCGGCCTCCTCGCTCATCGTCGACGCGAAGCCGTCACGAAGCTCCGCGAGGCGATCCGTCCCGGTCTCGACGAGATCGAGGTAGTCCCCGTACTTCTCCTCGGCCTCGTCGCGGTCTGCGGCGTCGTACGCACGCTCCGCGGCATCGCAGTCCGCGATCAGGGCGGCGCACTCCTCCTCGAAGAGCTCGAGCTGCCGGTGGATCACGTCGTCGAAGGTCAGAGCAGCCCCCGGTAGAGCTCGAGGTGCGCCTGCGCGGCTGCGTCCCAGGTCAGCTCACGGCGTGCGCGCTCCGCTCCGGCCCGCGCATGTTCGAGCGCGGCAGGGTCGTCGAGGAGCTCGCGAACGGCCTCGGTCAGAGCGTCGACGTCACCCGGCGGCACGACGCGCCCCGCCTCGAAGCGCCGCACGGGCTCCGCGATGCCCCCGACGTCGTAGGCGACGACGGGAACGCCGGCGCCGAGCGCGCGGAGGAGAGCCCCGCTCTGGTCGATCTCCGGCCGGTACGGGAAGAGCGCCACGGTCGACTCGCCGAGCGCGCGATCGACCTCGTCCTCGGACAGGAAGCCGAGGCGCCACTCCGCTCGCTCGCCTGCCGCGGCCCGATACTCGTCGATGCTCTCGAGCGGATCGCCCGCGACGAGCAGGCGCGCGCTGTCGATCCGGTTTGTCGCCTCGATCGCGTCGCCCAGGCCCTTGTACGCTCGGATGATCCCGAGCGAGAGCAGCGTTCGCCCGTCGTCTCGGCGGTCCGGCTGGCTCCGGAAGACGGGATGCGGGATCACGTGCAGCCGCGCGGGGTCGACGAGCTCCGAGAGCTGTTGGCGGGCGCGCTCGCTGTGCACGACGATGCCCGCGAATCGGCCGAACAGCCGCCGCCAGAGGTCGCGCTTGCCCGCGGTCCGGCGCGGAAGGATGTCGTGCGCCGTGAAGACGAGCGGAGCGTCGACGCGCAAGAGCCTGTCGTCCAGCTCCGGCGCTGCGAGCCACTGAAGGTGCACGACGTCGGCCTTGCGCCGCCTGAGGCGTGTGAGACCGACCGGATGCTCGACCAGTTTCACCGGGATGCGCAGCCGCGAGCGCTTGAAGACCCGTGAGCTGACCGGGTAGAAGAGCTCGGTGCGCAGGTAGCCGTCCGGCGCGGGGGCATCGCCGAAGCGAAACGGCGAGGTGACGAGCTCGACCTCGGCGCCCGCACGGGAGAGGGCCGACGCGAGCGCGTGGTCGTACGGCGGCGTGAAGGCCGGCGGGTCGGCGAGCAGGACGCGCATCGCGGCTTAGACTAAGCGCCTTGCCGAGCTACGAGGACGTCCGCGCAGCTTTCCCGGTCCTCGACCAGTACGCGTACCTGAATGCAGGCACGAACGGGCCGCTGCCGAGGGTCGCAGCGGAGGCGATGATCGCCGAGCAGCTCGTCGACCTGGCCGAGGGGCGCGGGGGGGAGCCGTATTTCTCGCGGGCGCTGGACATGCGCACCGAGGTGCGGGCCAAGCTCGCGGAGCTGTTCGGCGTCGAGCCCGGGCAGGTCGCGTTCACGCGGTCGACGACCGACGGCTGCAACATCGTCCTCGCCGGCCTCGACCTGGGGCCCGACGACGAGGTCGTGACGAGCGACGTCGAGCATTTCGGGCTGATCGGCCCCCTCCACGCCTCCGGCGCGCGAATCGTCACCGCACCCGAGGACAAAGTCCTCGACGCGATCACTGAACGGACCCGCCTGATCGCGATCTCGCACGTCTCCTGGGTGACGGGCAACTCGCTCGACCCCGGGCGGGTCAAGGCGGAGAGCGGGCTGCCGATCCTCGTCGACGGCGCCCAGTCCGCCGGCGCGATCCCGATCGAAGTGGACGCGATCGACTACTACGCGGTCTCCTGCCAGAAGTGGCTCTGCGGGCCAGACGTCACCGGCGCGCTCGTCGTCGCGCGGCCGGACGACCTGCCGGTGGCCCTTCCGAGCTACTTCGCGCAGACGGAGCACCAGCCCGACGGCTCGTACGTCGTCCGCGACGGCGCGGAGCGCTTCGACAGCGGCTGGATCGGAACGCCGTCGCTCGCGGGCCTTTCGGCGGCGCTCGACGTCGCCCCGGAGTGGCGCTTCAGACGCGTCGCCGAGATGGCCGCGAAGTGCCGGACAGCTCTCGCAGGGCGCTTCGAAGTCCTGACGAAGCCGGACCAGGCCGGCCTGGTCACCTTCCGTCCGACGAGCGACTCGACCGAGCTCGTCGCGAAGCTCCGCGACCAGGGCGTGATCGTCCGGGAGCTCCCGGGACGCGCCCTGATCCGCGTCTCGTGCGGCTACTGGACGAGCGACGAGGACCTAGAGCGCCTGCTCGGCGGACTGGCGTAGCCCGAGCTCGCCGGCGATCGGGCGCAGCGCCTCGATCACGAAGCGGATGTGGTCGTCGAGCTCGACGCCGAGCTCCTCCGCCCCGCGGTAGACCTCGTCGCGGTGGACGCCTGCCGCAAATGACGGCTGCTTGAGCTTCTTCTTCACGGACTTCGGCTCCAGCGTCGCGATCCCGTCCGGCCGCACGAGCCCACACGCGTGGATGAACCCCGACAGCTCGTCGCACGCGAAGAGCGTCTTCTTGAGCGGCGTGTCGCGCGGCATCGCCAGGTGCTCCGCATGGGAGAGGACGCCTTCGATCACGACCTCCGGATAGCCCTCCTCGCGGAGGATCGGCGCGCCGTCCTGTGGGTGCTTGTCCAGCGTGGGGTGGATCTCGTAGTCGAAGTCGTGGAGCAGCGCGGTCACGCCCCAGAGCTCTTCGTCCTCGCCGAACTTCCGCGCGTACGCGCGCACCGAGGCCTCGACCGCGAGCGCATGTCGGAGTAGCGCCTCGCTCGTCGTGTAGCGGGTCAAAGTCTCCCACGCGCGGTCGCGAGTGACCTCCAAGGTGCCTAGTACCATAGCCCCCTCGCCCATGACCGAAACGGTCGTAGCCAGCCCAATGACGGAGTCGTTCGTGATCGACGGAGGCCAGCCTCTCCACGGCCGCGTGACCGCCGCGGGCAACAAGAACGGCGTGCTGCCGATCCTCGCCGCATGCGTGATGACGAGCGAGCCGGTCGTTCTGCACAACGTGCCCCGCATCCGCGACGTGGAGACGATGCTCGCGCTGATCGACGACCTCGGCGCCGACGTCCAGTGGGTTGGCACGAACGACGTCCGAGTCCATGCCGCCGAGATTCGCAAGACCGAGCTCGACCGGGACCTCTGTTCCCAGATGCGCGCCTCCTTCCTGCTCGCCGGGCCGTTGCTCGTGCGTGCGCGTGCGGCGATCGTCGCGCCTCCCGGCGGGGACGTCATCGGCCGGCGAAGGCTCGACCCGCACATCCACGGCTTCACGAGGCTCGGCGTCGAGGTCGAGGCCGGCGACGCGTACGACATGCGCACCGACCGCGTCCGCGGCGCGAGCGTCTTCCTGGACGAGGCGAGCGTGATGGCGACGGAGAACATCGTCATGGCAGCCGCGCTCGCGGACGGGGAGACGACGATCGGCAACGCGGCCTGCGAACCGCACGTGCAGGACCTGTGCCGCTTCCTCGGCTCACTCGGCGCGGACATCCAGGGGATCGAGTCCAACGTCCTCCGCGTCACCGGCGTCGAGGGCCTGCGCGGCGGCGAGTGGACGATCGGGCCGGATCACGTCGAGGTCGCGAGCTTCATCGGGCTCGCGGCGGTCACCGGCGGCGACCTGACGATCGACGGAGTCGTGCACCACGACCTGATCTCGATCCTCCCGACGTTCGCGCGGCTCGGGGTGCGCGTGGAAGTCGGAGACGGGACGGTTCGCGTGCCGCCGGGCCAGGAGCTCTACATCGAGGACGACATCGGCGGGTACATCCCGAAGATCGAGGACGGCCCGTGGCCGGCGTTCCCGTCTGACTGCACATCGATCGCCCTGACCGTCGCGACGCAGGCGCGTGGCACGGGGCTCTTTTTTTAGGAGATGTTCGAG
>Ga0081540_1002726_pt1 | contig 14368 bp, 17 predicted proteins | sample TabmetS2T1R1_FD_71024 | JGI IMG/M metagenome (GOLD analysis project Ga0081540, IMG submission 71024) | Tabebuia heterophylla rhizosphere microbial communities from the University of Puerto Rico - S2T1R1 | ecosystem: Host-associated > Plants > Roots > Rhizosphere ... | reverse complement strand
TCCAGCGCCTGCTCGATGATCGCGCGGCGCAGCGCACGGCAGATCACGCTGACCTTGTCGGAGGATTCCGCATTCTTCCCGGCGGAGCGAGGCGCCATCGGCCAGTCCCTGCAAACGATTCCGTTCACTTCTAGCACGATTGTCACACAATTCCGCGCCTCAATTGCATGCACTTTTGCGCAGCAATTGCCCAAAATGAATCCGCTGCGGCCTGCGACATTTTGGGAAATCATTGATTTCGCGCGCAAGTTTCGCTGGCATCTGCCTTGCATGCACTTTCTTCCATGATGCGCATGCAGCCACCCGCGGCATTCCAGGGAATGCCCGTAACCGACAGCGCCGCGCCAATTGCGATCGAGCTGTCGGATGCTTCCGTCACCTTTGGGCGCGGCGAACGCGCGGTTCCGGCGCTGGCGAAAACCACGCTGCGCATTGCCGACGGCGAATTCGTCGCGCTCGTCGGACCGTCCGGTTGCGGCAAGTCGACCATCTTGCGGCTGGTGAGCGGGCTGGTGCAGCCCTCGACCGGCGTCGTCATTGTCGGCGGACGCGAGGTCGCGGCGCGCGCGCTGCGCGTCGGCATGGCGTTCCAGAATCCGACCATGCTGCCGTGGATGACGATCGAACGGAACATCATGCTGCCGCTCAAGATCGTCGAACCCTATCGCTCGCAGTTTCGCAAACTGCGGCGCACCGAATTTCGCGACAAGGCGAACGCACTGCTGGAGCAGGTCGGCCTGAAGGGATTTGGCGGCCGCTATCCCTGGCAGCTTTCCGGCGGCATGCTTCAGCGCGCCAATCTCTGCCGCGCCCTCATCCATGAGCCGCGCCTGTTGCTGCTCGATGAGCCCTTCGGCGCGCTCGACCAGTTCACGCGCGAGGAGCTGTGGTCGATCCTGCAGGGCCTCTGGATCACCCACCAGCCGACCGTGCTCTTGGTGACGCACGACCTGCGCGAGGCCGGCTTCCTCGCCGGCCGCATCTGCGTGATGAGCGCGCGGCCGGGCCGCATCCTTGACGACAGCCGCGTCGACTTTGCGCGGCCGCGCACGGTCGCCATGACCTTCGAGCCGGATTTCGTCGCGCTCAACCAGAAGCTCCGCGCCCTCATCGTCGATGCGCGCAGCGCGCCGCAGGAAGGAGGTTGAGATGCCTGATGTCGATCTCCGACAAAAAGCCTGGTCAGTCGCGCTGATCGTGCTGTTCTTTGTCTTCTGGGAGCTGTTCTGCCTGATGACGGGCATGTCGGACCTGATCCTGCCGCGGCCCTCGCAGATCTTCACGACGCTGATCACAAAGATGCCGATCCTGTGGCCGCACATCCTGCAGACGCTGGCGACCACCATGTTCGGTTTCGCGCTCGGCGTGGCGCTGGGCGTCGTGCTCGGCGCCATCATCGGCGTGTCCAAGACCGCTTATGACACCTGTTATCCGCTGCTGGTCGGCTTCTCCTCGATCCCCAAGGTCGCGATCGTGCCGATCCTCGTGCTCTGGTTCGGCTCCGGCACGGTGCCGGCCGTGTTGACCGCGCTGTCGATCTGCTTCTTCCCAATCGTCGTCAATATCGCCACGGGTCTGGCCACCACCGAGCCCGAGCTCGAGGACGTGCTGAAGGCGCTCGGCGCCAGCAAGCTCGACATCCTTTGGAACGTCGGCCTGCCCAGGACGATGCCGTTCTTCTTCGCCTCGCTGAAGGTTGCGATCAGCTACGCCTTTGTCGGCGCGGTGCTGTCGGAGACCGTCGCATCCAACCGCGGCATCGGCAACGTCATGATGACCGCGTCCTCCAACTTCAACGTGCCGCTGGTGTTCGCCGGGCTGTTCGTGCTCGCGGGTCTTGGCGTCGCGCTTTACGTCGTGTTCTCGCTGATCGAAGGCCGGGTCACCGGCTGGGCCACCCGCAAGAACGATCTGATCGCTACCTGAAGCCAACCGCAACCCGATGAGGAGGTCGTCATGTCTTGGAGAGTAAGTGCCGCGCTGTTGGGAGCCGCCCTGTTCGCAGGCGCCGCCAATGCGCAGGAGACCACGATCAAGTTCACGCTGGGCTGGAAGACGCAAGGCAGCGATGCGGCGTTTTTCGTCGCCAAGGACAAGGGCTATTTCAAGGAAGAGGGGCTGAACGTCGTCATCGACCAGGGCGAAGGCTCGGGCGCGACCGTGACGCGCGTGATGTCGGGCGCCTACGACGCCGGCTTCGGCGACGTCAACGCGATCATCCAGAACGCCTCGCTGAAGCCGCAGGAGGCTCCCGTTATGGTCTACATGATCTGGAACCAGCCGCCCTTCGCCATCGTCGCCAAGAAGGGCAACGGCATCGAGACCATCAAGGATTTCGAGGGGCACACGCTCGGCGGCGCGCAAGGCACGCCGACCACGCGGCTGCTACCCGTATTCGTGCGCAAGAACGGGCTCGAAGGCGAGAAGATCAAGATTTCCAACATGGCGCCCAACCTGCAGGAGCCGATGCTGATCAAGGGCGACATCGACGCCGCGCTGGTCTTCAACATCACGAGCTATTTCAATCTCGTGCTGAACCGCCAGGATCCCGACAAGGACTTCAAGTGGTTCTCGTTCGGCGACTACGGGCTTGATCTCTATTCGAACGGCGTGATGGTCTCGCGCAAGCTGCTGGCGTCCAATCCCAAGGCGGTGGCCGGGCTTGTTCGCGCCGTCAACAAGGCCGCGATCGAAGTCGCCAAGGACCAGAACGTCGGCATGAAGGCTGCAGTGAACTACGACAATCTCATCAACGAGGCGGTCGAGAAGCGCCGTCTGCAGTTCTCTTTCGAGAAGCTGATCGTCTCGCCTGAAATGAAGGAGATCGGCGTCGGTGACATCAAGGACGACCGCATGGCCCGCGCGATCGGCATCGTGGTCGAGGGCTATCAGCTCGCCCGTGTGCCCGAGGTGAAGGAGATCTTCTCGCGCGAATTCCTGCCGCCGCGCAAGGACCGCGAGCTGGTCTATACAGCGAACTGACGACGGCCATGGCCACGGAAGTCGCGGCGAGCTGCCTGTTCCGTGGCCCTGATTTGGGCCTCGCTGATAATGTCGTGCTGCGGCACGACAACGGCGTCATCAGCGAAGTCGTAGCGAGTGCAGCGCCGCCAGGCGGGCCGCGCTCTCTCGTCATTCCGGCCTTCGTCAACGCCCACGACCATGCAAGGCCGAAGGCTTCGTCCTTCGGTGCGCTCGGCATGCCCCTGGAAAGCTGGATCCTGCGCTCGGCACTGGGCACGCCGGTCGATCCCTATCTGAGCGCCGCATCCGCGATGGCCCGTTCGGCGCGCGCCGGCTGCGCCGCCATGATGGTCCACTACACTCGCCCCAGCGGCACCATGCCGCTGGTGGAGGAGGCAAAGGCGATCGGCAGGGCAGCCACCGACGTCGGCATCCGCATCGCCTTTGCGATTGCGGTGCGTGACCAGAACCCGCTCGTGTATGGCGACGGCGAGGGCGTGCTGTCGAGCCTGTCGTCAGAGGATCGCAACACGGTCGAGCAGTTGTTCGTTCGCGCTCCGATGTCGCCCAAGGACTACATCGAGTTGACCGACGAGATTGCCGCGGCGATCGCCGGACCAAAGGTGGACGTGCAGCTTGGCCCGGCGGGCGTGCAGTGGTGTTCGAAGCCGCTGCTGGAAGCGGTCGCCGAAAATTCCGCGCGGACCGGCCGCCGCATTCACATGCATCTGCTGGAGACCATCTACCAGCGTGCCTGGGCCGACCGGCACTATCCGCAAGGCATCGTGCACTATCTGCGCGATATCGGCTTTCTGTCGGAACGCCTGACGCTCGCCCATTGCATTCATGCCCGCCCGGATGAACTGGAGATCATCGCGGCATCAGGCGCGCGCATCGTCACCAATTTCAGCTCCAACATGCACTTGCGCTCGGGGCTTGCGCCGATCGCCGCGGCGCATCGCTGCGGCTGCCGCATCGCCGTCGGCGTCGATGGATTAGCACTTGACGAAGACGACGATGCGCTACGCGAAATGCGGCTGGTGCAGATGATGCACGGCGGGCTCGGTTTCAAGCAGACCTGGACGCCGGCGGAATTCTTTGGCCTTGCCGTTCGCAACGGCCGTATGGCGACGGGAGCGCCCGGTACGGGCGAACTGGTGCCGGGCGCGCCGGCCGACTTCGTCACCATCGATCTTGATCGCCTCGACCGTGACGCGATCATGCCGGTCGATCCAATCGACCTGTTGTTCGCGCGCGGCAATGCCGCGATGGTTCGCGATGTCGTCGTTGACGGACAGACCATCGTGCGCGATGGCCGTTGCACCGGTGTCGATCTCGAGGCGATCGAACAGGAGCTGCGCGGCATGTACCGCGCCAGTGCGCGAAAGCTCTCGCCGTTCCAGCGCGCCTGGCCGTCGCTTTCGGACAAGGTGCAGGACTGGTTCGAGAGCCAGCTGGATTGCAGCTAATCGTGAGCGCCGGGGTCTGCTACTCCGCCGCGTGCCTGTCGGGGAAGGGTGGGCGCGACCCCTTGCGCAGCGAGCGGTAATGCTCGGCCCTGGCCGGCGGATCGTTATGGCGGACGAGGTCGGTCACCGGCGTATAGCTCAGCATGCGGCCGCCATCCGGCAGCGCCGTGCAGGCGAAGCGCAGCACCTGGCCGTCGGCAAGGTTGATGTTGATCGGCGTGGAGTCGCCTGCGCGCATCAGCTGCGTTCGCGCGGCGACGAAATGCGCGAGCTGGTCCTCCGGCAGCTCATAGGCGCCGGTGTCGCGGCCATGATACATCAGCGCGATGAAGGGCGGCTGGCTGTCGGCCACCTCGTCGGGCAGCGCAAAATAGTCGCGGAAGGCGCGGTTGATGAACTCCGCGCGCGTGTCCGCGCTGAGCAGCACGATGCCGATATCGACCTCGTCGAGCGCCGCGGCAAGGCGCACCGAGCTGGCGTGCTCCTCCTGTTCGGCGGCGAAGGCATTGATCCATCTGCGGCGCAGCACGCCGGTGATGAGCGCGGCGCCGCCGGCGGTCAGCGCCAGCAGGACCATCCTTGCGATGTCGTGGCCGTCATAGCCGGGCGCCGCGCGATGGTTGAGGAAGAACAGCGCGGAGAACAACACCGCAATCGCTGCACTGATCAGGCCCGATGCGATGCCGCTGATCGAGCTCGCCAGCGCCACGATGCAGACGTACAGCGGCGCCGGATTGGGGACCGTCACGAAGACGCGGTCGACGATGAAGGCGACCAGCGCCACCGCTGTCGTAAACGCCGGACCGCAAATTGCACGCCAGTCGACCTGCATGGTCTCGCATCAACACGAAACTCGGGCACGCAGTTTGCCGCATTCCCGCAACAGTTGTGGGATTTCCAGCGCCGTCGTTAAGGCATGGCTGCCGCGGTCAGCAGCCTTTCGCGTTTGTTGAAATCAAATGCTATTCAAATGCCGCGGAACCCGCGTCACCGCCGGCGCGTTCACGCTGGTATTTTCGAAAGGACGTCCATGCCCACGATTTCGCCGACGCTGTTGCCGGTCCTGATGCTGTTTGCTTCCAACGTGTTCATGACCTTTGCCTGGTACGGCCATCTCAAATACAAGGATCACTCGCTGGTGCTCGTCATCCTCGCGAGCTGGGGCATTGCTTTCTTCGAATACTGGCTGGCGGTGCCGGCCAACCGCTGGGGCAGCGCGGTCTATACCGCGGCCCAGCTGAAGACCATGCAGGAGGTGATCACGCTGACCGTGTTCGCCGCCTTCTCGGTGCTCTACCTGAAAGAGCCGTTGGGCTGGAATCACGCGCTCGGCTTTGCATCGATCGCGTTCGGCGCGTTCCTGATCTTTCACAAGTGGTAGAGAGCTCAGCGCCCGGCAATGTTGCGGTAGTGGTCGCGCAGGCTCCGGCCATTGTCGTAGATGACATTGGCGATGTGCCAGCCGTCATCCACGACGACATGCACCTGCACCCGGTGCGCTTCGCCGCGATAGGTGAGAGCAACGCCGACCGTTGTCGGCGGAAACAAGACTGACCTTGCCGATGCTGACTTCGGTGCGGGCAACACGCCCAACCAAAGAACGCGTTCAGCATCGGGCCGAGCGTCACGTTGCGGCCCGGTCGCCGCGGCGCCTGCATCAGGGCACGCATTCCCTTGGAAAACAGCTCGAGGAAATCGTCCTGGCCGGGCGGGGCGTTTGCGAGCCGATTATCCGACCATCAGGCCTCCTCCTCGTCTTAACCAGTCGTTAACTTTAGCTTTTCATGATGCTGCTCGTGTGCGTGTTCGCGACGGGCTCGAACTACATGTCGCAGTGCAATTCCAAAGCGTCAGTTGGAGGGGATGAGGCCGTCCTGGGCTTTCCCTCACCGGTGACACCAGACAAGGGAGCAACCGCCCTCGATCTGGTATATCAAGCAGCCGATGTGTTCCGCGGTATGGAGAAACACGCCCGCGAGACCGAAGCCCGTGCGCAGGCGCTTTGCACGAGCGCCCTAGAAAGAATGCGGCTTGCCGAAATGCGAGCGGAAGCCGCCGAGCGAGCGCAACGTGAACTCATCGTCACCGCCGAAAGTAAGCTGCAAAATGCGTGCCGAGCGCTGGAACAAGCCCAGTCCTGTATTGAAGCTCAGAAGGATAAGTTGACGGCGGTAGAGCTTCGCGCCGAAGTTGCTGAAGCCGAAGCGCGACAAGCCAAGGAAGCGCTCGCGCTCGTTGAAGAGGCCATTCGCAAGCGTCTGCTTTGCACAAACCCGGATGCCGATAGTAGGTTGACAGCGGTAGCCTAACCATCGCGACTGTCATGGCTCACTGGGTGTTACCATGAGCAAGCATGCGACGGACAACGCACCCTGAGCTCGGCGGCGGCCGCCTCCTTTGGGTCAACCATTTTGAAATCGCGTAGGACGCGGGGTCGACCAAGATAGGGGCCTTGCGGCGTTTCAACCTTCACGCGGTGCGGCGCTTCCGGTCATGGGTCGGATTCAAGTACGAGCGTACCGCGCTCAATAGTGACAGAGCCGAACGTTAACCAGCCATTAACCAAACTGGATTACCTGCAGGGGTGGGCATTCGGGGCGCGTGTGCTGGCTTGCGAGTCAGCCGGTAATGTAGGCGTGGACCCATGGCCCTGGACCCGGAAGAGTTCGTTACCCTCAGAAATCACGGCTCGATGAAATTGCGCTCGGCAGTCGCGCGCGCGATGACGTTGCTACCCAAGGAACGCCAGCGGACAACAATCGTCCGCAAGGGAAAACCGGCGATCCTGGATTTCAAGCAGATCAAAAACCTTGCAGCGCAGTGGGACGAACGGCTCGTGCCAATCGACTGACAATGCTGCGCCGATTTCGATCGGGCCGCGCCCCCTTAATTGGACCAATTGATGTATTTCGACGTTGCGATCGGACTGCAATTGGAACGCGTGATCGCCACCGCCCCGCCACCAAATCGCCTGACGACTCAACGATGCCTGCTGCATTGGGCTGGCGGCGATGCGCGTGGGTGTTGCAATGATGCGCCTTGGGTCCGATCCATATCTAACTCCGGCCCGGACTGGGCTGATAATAATCATGCTGCTTTTGGGTGGGGTGATCATCGGTCGAGTCATCGCTGTGCCCGACCACAGCGAGGTCCGCACGCACACCGCCCACGAGAACGGTGACGGAGTGCCGGATATTGGTGCCGCAGGCCTGCGTGGGTCGCTGCCGTAAACCTGCGTCTGGCCAAACCAATGCCATGTCCGCTACCTGCCAGAACCGCATTTCTGGAGAAACATACGCAAGGTCATTCGGGCAGCCACCTCTCGAAAGGCCAGCCAGTAACCTAGTTCGCGGCCGGCGCTGTTCCCTCGGGGAACGGCTAACCGCGTAACGGATTGCGTCACGGACACCAAGGGAGGAGTCGATGGATACCCCAAAGTCTGCCGCACCCGACGAGAACACGCCTCCGCCGGAGTTGGCTTTGGCGACACAGCTCAGCAAAGAGAAGTCTGGTCCCTCCGGTCCGCCGGAAATCAGCGCCGCCGTCGCACGGTTGGCCTCAAATTCGATAGACGACCTTCAGAAGTTGGTTTCCGAACTCCAAAGAATGCAGGAATTCCTGAAGTCCGAGGTCGACAACGTGCAGCGCCAAATCGACAGCGCGGTGGCTGGAATTAACATCATCGTCGAAGCTATTGGTCCGTGGAAAAGCATCGCAGGCTCATCCGGCACGCGCAACGCCCGCGCCGGTGGACCGGCGGCCAATATTGAGCAACGCATTCGCGGCGGGTAGCAACCATGGAGCATTTAAAGCTGCGCGAATGGACCGAAGAAGAGACCAAGCTGCTGATCGAACTTGCGCATCGGAACGAAACGGTGCCAAGGATAGCTAGAGAGCTTGGACGTCACCTCGCCTCCGTTAAGCGGCGAGCTCGCGAATTGGGCTTGCTTCTTCCGCGACGCTAGGTCTGCTTCGGGGTCAAAAGCCGTCACACCGCGTCATTTCGCGGCCGGCGTCACCCGCAATATCCGCCCAGTCGAATTGTCGGTTAACAGCCACAGCGCGCCGTCCGGCCCCTGGCGGACATCGCGGATGCGCTCGTGGAGATTCTGCAGCAGCCGTTCTTCGCCCGTGACGGCATGGCCGTTCACGGTGAGCCGCACCAGCATCCGCCCCGAGAGCGCGCCGGCGAACAGGCTGCCGTTCCACTTCGGAAACAGCTTTCCGGTGTAGAAGGCCGCGCCTGACGGCGAGATCGACGGCACCCAGTATTTCGCCGGCTGCTCCATGCCGTCCTTGGCGGTGGCTTGGTGAATTTTCGCGCCGGAATAATCCACGCCAAAGCCGATCACCGGCCAGCCGTAGTTCTTTCCCCTGGCGATGACGTTGACTTCGTCGCCGCCGCGCGGGCCGTGCTCGAATTCCCAGAGCTCGCCATTGGCCGGATTGATCGCAAGGCCCTGCTCGTTGCGATGGCCGTAGCTCCATATCTCCGGCTTGGCGCCGTCGCGGCCGACAAAGGGATTGTCTGGTGGGGCCGATCCATCCGGCGTGATGCGGATGAGCTTGCCGAGATGATTTCCGAGATTCTGCGCCTCGTCGCGATAGCTGTAGTGCTCGCCGAGCGTGACGAACAGGTTGCCGTCGGCGGCCTGCGCGATGCGGCAGCCAAAATGGTTGCCCGACGACAGCGGCCCTTCCTGCCGGAAGATCACTTTCATCTCGTCCAGCCGTCCGCTGCCATCGTTGAGCCTGGCGCGGGCGACAGCGGTGCGGCCGCCGCCTGAGGCGCGCTCGGCGTAGCAGAAAAAGATCGTGCGGTTCTGCGCGAAGCTCTGGTCGGTGATGACGTCGAGCAGGCCGCCCTGGCCGCTCGCCCACACCTCAGGTACATTCTTCAGCGGCGGCGAGAGCTGGCCCTCGGCTGATACGATGCGCATGCGGCCGGGCCGCTCCGTCACCAGCATCCTGGCGTCGGGCAGGAAGGCCAGCGCCCAGGGATGCACGACACCGCTGGCAAAAGTCTGCACATCAAGCTGGCCGGCCGAAGATTCAAACGAGGTGTTCTGGCCGCGCGTGCCGGAGACGAGCAGAAACGTCCCGGCGAACAGCGTCGCCGCCGAGAGCGCGATCGTCACAAGTCCAACCGGCGTCTTCATCATGGTCGTCTCGCGATGTCCGGTATCGCGCGCGCTGGTTCGGGAAGCGGAGGAACGGAGCGCCTGATCACATCGGGATCGGCATCGTCATCAGCTTGATCGCCAGCACCTTCAGCGTGGAGATCAGGCAGAGCGAGGCAGCGCCGAACGCGAGCGACGCCGCGACGGCATTGATCAACCGGGGCGAAGTAACGGGCGCAGGCCGGCAGGCAAAGCCGGAGGCGCCTGATGACCGGATCATTGTCCAAATCCTTCCATCGCAGGCGAATCACTTGCGATGGCCGGTACTATTGAGGGCGCCGTCGGCAATATTGCGGCGACGCCACGTTGATCGTGGCGGAATCGTGGCTGCGTCTAGCGGTTTCCCCGCTTTCCTCGGTATTTATACCCAGTCTTCACAACAAGTTGCGTCAAACGCTGGCCGCGACGCTGGGGGCGTCCATGACTTCGGCCCGGGGTTCCATCGGCACAAAGCCCATCGTCTGCTCGACGCGGCGCAGCCAGGCGCGGATCGCGGGGAAGGTGGAGAGGTCGAAGTCGCAGCGGTCGGCGACATGGGTGTAGCCATACAGCGCGATGTCAGCGACGGTCATCTGGCCGGCGGCGAAGTACTGATGGGTCTTGAGATGGTTCTCCATCACCTGCAGCGCGGCATAGCCGCGCTCCATCCAGTCTTCCAGCGCATGCGTCTGCAGTTCGCGGCCGCCCCTTACCAGCGACAGCCAGAAATAGGCAGCTCCAATGTTCGGCTCCAGCGCATGCTGCTCGAAGAACATCCATTGCAGCGCCTCGGCGCGCTCGATGCGGCTCTCCGGCGACAGCGGCGTGCCGGCCGCGACAAACCAGAGGATCGCGTTAGACTCGGCGAGATGGCGGCCGTCGACTTCCAGAAGCGGAATCTGCCCGCTCGGATTCTTCGACAGGTATTCCGGCGTGCGACTCTCGCCGCGCAGGATGTCGATCTCGACCGCCTCATAGGGGATGTTGAGCAGCGCCAGCGCCAGGCGGACTTTGTAGCTGTTGCCCGAGCGCTGCATCGTATAAAGCTTGTACATTCGCCTCTGGCTTCTCGCGATCGATGGTTCAACCGGTGGGTGTTGAAGCTTGTCGCGCCTCAACACGGCTAAACAATGATGGTGAAGAGGGAATGCCGCAAGGGCGGGCAATTGGAAAAAGTCGAATTCTCTACCGCACTGCGGTATCGTAAAACAATTTGATCAGGACTGTGCGGAACAGCGTAACACAAATCGCATCACGCTTTCGCCAACCGATGATTGCCATTTGCAATCGCGTGATCGCGCACGGCCCGGCGCAACACGAATCCGTAAAACGCTAACAGCACGATCAGCCCGAGCGGAATGCCCGTGGCGCCGGCAACGCTGCGCGAGAGCAGCGGAACGAGCCAGGCGGCAACGCACAGGCTGATCTCGTAGTCGCGGAAACCGTGCGTGAAACCGTGGCGCGCGAAGAAGGCGATCGCCACCGCAAGCACCACGAGATCGTAGTCGAGCACGTAGGGCGTTGCGAGCAGGCTGGCGAGCGCAAGGCCGGCGGCCTTCAGCTCGAAGGCGGCATCGCTGTGCCAGAGCCAGGCGATGCTCGCGGCGAGCAACAGCGCGAGCGCCCCCTGTATCGCGTAGGCGGTTGCAACATTGGCGCCCCAGTTTCGCGCGGCCGAGAAGATCGACTGGATCTTTTCCCAGCCGGTGTCGCCCTGTTCCAGCACGATCGTCTGCGTGAACTTCATCGAGTCGAGGAAGGCGTGCCAGACCTCGCCGCCAAGCGTGGCGAAGCTGACGGCGACGAGCGCGGCGACGGTGAGCGCGGCTGCCGCGATGGTGTGCCAGCGCTGCCCCGCCAGCAGCGCGATCGGAATCAGCACGCCGAACTGCGGCTTGTAGGCGAGCACGCCGATCAATACGCCCGCCAGCCACGGCCGGCGGTCGAGCAAATGTAGCGCGCCGCCGAGCAGCGCTGCGGTGAGAAAGCCGTTGTGCCCATGGCCGATGTTGACGAACACGGCAGGAAAGGCGGCCGCGATCAGCAGCGTTTCGGGTCGCGGCAAAATCGCACGCAACGTCGCAAGATATGCTGCGAAACTCGCAACCAGCCACATCGCAAGTCCCCAGCCGTAAGGAACTGCTGCGACCAGGAAGGCGACGGCAAAGAAGAACGGCGGGTAGTGCCAGCCATAGAACGGCACCTCGCGCCCGCCGAAGATCGCCTTCTCGGCCGCATGCTGATGCGCCGGGTCATAGGCCTCGGCCGCGCGGCCCTGCCAGGTCAGCGAGCCCGCCGCATAGACGTTGGAGAAGTCGGTTCCGAGCGGCTTGCCGTTGCGGTCGATCAGCCCGTCGGAGACGGCGATCCAGCCGGCGAAGGCGAGGGTGCAGATCGCGAGCAGGACCAGGCTGTAGCCACGCGCGCGCGCCGCCGTCAGCCAGTCGCCGGTTCTCACGGCTTTCCAGAACGGGCCTTGCCAGAAATGAGCCATTTCGCCGCGGAATTTTATGAATGTTGCGCGGACGTTAGCCGTGCGGCTTTAACGTTCCCTAAAGCTTGCACCGAGCCGGCCGAACTTTGCACCGATCAAGGCAATGTTCCTTGCGGTGCAGCGTATTGCGCCTTAGGGTGCAACCATTCCTTTCATGAAGAGTCGTGGACTTCTGCGGTCCGAGACGCTTGCCTAACACGACGCCTGCCCAATCAGGAGAAGATGATGTCTTTCCTTGCCGCCTCGCTCGCCCGTGTGAAGCCGTCCGCGACCATCGCGGTCACGGACAAAGCACGCGCGCTGAAGGCGGCGGGCCGCAACGTCATCGGCCTTGGCGCGGGCGAGCCGGACTTCGACACGCCCGGCAACATCAAGCTCGCCGCTATCCACGCCATCGAAGCCGGCAAGACCAAGTACACCGATGTCGGCGGCATTCCCGAGCTGAAGGACGCCATCATCGGCAAGTTCCAGCGCGAGAACGGGCTGTCCTACAAGCCGAACCAGGTGATCGTCGGCACCGGCGGCAAGCAGGTGCTCTACAATGCGCTCATGGCCACCATCAATCCCGGCGACGAGGTGATCATCCCCGCGCCGTACTGGGTGAGCTATCCGGAGATGGTGGCGCTTGCGGGCGGCGAGTCGGTGCCGATCGTCTGCACCGCCGAGCACGGCTTCAAGCTGCAGCCGGCGGATCTGGAAAAGGCGATCACGCCAAAGACCAAGTGGATCATCCTCAACTCGCCGTCGAACCCGACCGGCGCCGCCTATACCCGCGCCGAGCTGAAGGCGATCACCGATGTGCTGGTCAAGCATCCGCATGTCTGGGTGATGACCGACGACATGTATGAGCACCTGGTCTACGACGACTTCGCCTTCACCACGCCGGCGCAGATCGAGCCGAAACTCTACGACCGCACGCTGACCGTGAACGGCGTCTCCAAGGCGTATTGCATGACCGGCTGGCGCATCGGCTATGCCGGCGGCCCTGCCGAGCTGATCAAGGCGATGCAGACCATCCAGTCGCAATCGACCTCGAACCCGTCGTCGATCGCGCAGTGGGCCTCCGTTGAGGCGCTCAACGGCCCGCAGGACTTCATCGCTGCGAACAACAAGGTGTTCAAGGAGCGCCGCGACCTCGTGGTGGCCATGCTGAACCAGGCCAAGGGCATCGACTGCCCGCGCCCCGAAGGCGCGTTCTATGTCTATCCGTCCTGCGCCGGCACCATCGGCAAGACCGCAGCCTCGGGCAAGGTGCTCGCCAATGACGAGGACTTCGTCACCGAGCTTTTGGAAGCCGAAGGCGTCGCGGTGGTGCAGGGCTCGGCCTTCGGTCTTGGGCCGGCGTTCCGCATCTCCTACGCGACCAAGACTTCCGACCTCGAGGACGCCTGCAAGCGCATCCAGCGCTTCTGCGGAAATCTTCGCTAACCGATTGATCGGCAATGTTTCGGAAGGCCCGCGCAGAGCGGGCCTTCTTTTTAAGTAGCCCGTCATTCCGGGGCGATGCGCAGCATCGAACCCGGAATCTCGAGATTCCGGGTCTGGCCCTTCGGACCATCCCGGAATGACGCTTCGCGTCAGCTGGCCGCGCTGCCCCCGTTGTGCCATAGAGACCCCGCCACATCGGCAGCTTATCGTTTCACCTTTACTTGAAGTTTGGAGATTTGTTCATGCGCCGCTCACTCGCCCTCGCTGCCGTTGCTTTCGCTCTGTGGGGGTCGGTTGCCGGCACAAACGCGCAGCAGGGAACAGTGCAGGTCGGCGTGCTGGAATGCCGCGGCGGCGCCAGCATCGGCTTCATCGTCGGCTCCGTGACCAATCTCGGCTGCGTGCTGCGCGCCGCCGGCCGGCCCGACGACTTCTATGTCGCCACCATCCGCAAGGTCGGGCTGGATCTCGGCATCACGCAGGAGTCGGTGCTGGCCTGGGGCGTGTTCGCGCCGGTGGCGCAGCTCGGCCCCGGCGATCTCGCCGGTAATTATGCGGGCGCGCAGGGCAGCGCGACGCTTGGCGTTGGCGTTGGCGGCAACGCGCTGGTCGGCGGCTCCAACAATTCCATCGCGTTGCAGCCGCTCAGCGTGCAGGGTCAGGTCGGCGTCGCCGTCGCGGCAGGGCTCGAGAGCCTGGAACTGCGTCCGGGCCGCTAACGCGCTCTGCGCCGGGTGCAATGCACGCTGCACTGCATCCGAAACACCTTCCGTCATCTCACTGACATTTTCCCGCTTGCCAAAATTGCGGGACAGGCGGAGCATTGGATCCGCCGACCCAATCACGGGCCGACT
>Ga0081540_1002725_pt1 | contig 14372 bp, 12 predicted proteins | sample TabmetS2T1R1_FD_71024 | JGI IMG/M metagenome (GOLD analysis project Ga0081540, IMG submission 71024) | Tabebuia heterophylla rhizosphere microbial communities from the University of Puerto Rico - S2T1R1 | ecosystem: Host-associated > Plants > Roots > Rhizosphere ... | reverse complement strand
ACCCCCGTTCCAGCGTTCCTTCACCTCCGGCCACCCGCTTCTTCGCGGACGACGACGAGGCTCCCCCGGCGCCAGCCTGTCGAACTCATGGGGGCAGCCAGACACGAACCTGATCGCGCACTCCCGCGGGCACACGCTGACATCAACTGGATGTACGGGGGCGGCGCGTCGCCCAGGACGGCAGGCGCGGTACGTCGCCCAGTACCTACCGACGACGACGGACCCGGAGCCTCGCGCTTCCAACCTCCCCGATTGCCGCTTGCGGTTGGTGGGCCGTTCCCCGAAAGCGCGAGCGGCCCGAGGACGGCGGCATGACACGGCGATTTCGCGTCATGAAACGGACACAAGATCATGCAGCAACGACACCACTTCAGGTCAGACGCCGTGGGGCGAGTGGGGCCGTCGACCTGCCGGCGGTCCTGCCCGTCACCCGCCGCGGGGTCGCCGACGGCGGCCGCGAGCGCCGTACGACGTCCATCGGCGGACCTGTTCGACATCGAGCTCGGCGCGGAGGCCTACGATCTGGTGATCGCCGGCAAACCTCTGCCAGCTCTTCGACGAGGAGGCGAACCGGCGTCTACTCGCCCACCGGCGGGTTTGCCACGGGCGATCACCGCTGCTGACGCCGAATGTCTCGTCGAGGACGTCGAGGGTTTCGCTTGAAGGGACGCCACCGATCCCGTCGGCGTTGGCAGGATCGCCGGGCCCTGGTGGGTTCAGGGCGCCGCTGGACGTGCTGGTGCGAGCCCGGTGACGACGACCCGATGCCGAGGATCGTGACGATGATCGCGCTGAGTGGAGAGGGCTCACGCCCGGCCGGGCGTCGCAGGGAGTAGGCGAAGGCCGAGGATGATTCGGCACGGGAACAGTACGACCAGGATGAGTGCCCGCTGGAATAGGCCGGCGTACGGATGGAAGGGGGCGCCGTCGGGCATCACCAGCACGCCGATGAGTACGAACCCGGCCATGCTGGCGATACCCGCTGCGAGCACGTAACGGGACAGGCCGAGCCCGCGCGGGTCGCTGGCCAGTCGCCGGGACAGCACGACGAGCCCGATTGCGCTGGTGGCGAAGAACATCACACCGGCAACGACGTGGCCGCCCGGGTCGTACGTGATGCCAGTCCCATCTTCGCGCAGCGGGAACACGGCCGCGAGCAGCAGGCCGACCCCGCTGACGCCGAGCAGGGCCGGGCCGGCGACACCCAGCCGGCTTGGGCGGACGGCACGGTGCAAGCCGACGGCAAACGCGATGGTAAGGATCCCGAAGACCACGAAGTTGAGTCGCTGTACCCAGCCGTACGGGGTGGCCTCCAATGCGCTGACGACCTCGGCGACGCGGTCGTAACGCTCGCCGAGTGCGACCTCGAGGACGAGGAACACGGCCGTGAAGAGGGCGGGCCCAAGGATGCCGGCCCATGCGGAGGCCACGGTGAACCGATCGCGGTGAATCTGACCGGCTGCTCTGGCTGGTGCGGGTGTGATAGTCATGCGCGCACGCTATGAACGGCGGCCGGCTCCCACGATCGGGACTTCTCCCCATGTCGCCAGCCCGTGCTCCATGGCGAAGAGGGCGGCAGCCGCGCGGCTCGAGATGCCGATCTTCGCGTAGGCGTTCTGGATGTGCCGGTCAGCGGTCTTGACGGATATACCGAGGACGTGGGCGATGCGCTTCGTGGGGAGGCCGTAGGCCACCAAGCCGATCACCTGCGCCTCCCGATCCGTCAGCCCCGCCGGACGCCGCACGCGGCCAGCTGTCTGTCCCGCAGCGGCCAGCACGTCCGACACGCTCCCCCCGTCCAGGCGCCCGGCACGAGCCTCCGCGCGGAGCGCCGCGGCCGCGTCGCCCGGTGAAAGTGCCGGGCGGTGCGGGCGGGGCGACGTCATGGACTGGTACATGTCGGCTGCGGCGAGCAGCCGGGCCGTCGGAGTGAGCGCGGCGGCCGCGCTGCTCCGCGGGTAGCCAGACCCGTCGAGCCGCTCGTGATGGACGGTGGCGATCGGGCTCAACGCGGCGAGGAAGGGCGACCAGGCGAGAATCCGCTCGGTGTAGTACGGATGCAAACGAACACGCTCGCGTTCGTCGAGTGTCAGTGGCGACGCCTTCTGCCAGATGTGACCGGCCACGGCGACCCGCCCGATGTCGTGGACATAGGCCGCCCGCCGCACGGCGGTCACGACGTCGTCCGGGAACGCACGGCGGGCTGCCAGGGTCGCCAGCTCCGCCACGCTCGACGAGTGCCCGGACAGGTATGGCGAAAGCAGATCGGCGAAGTCGCCCATCGCCGCGAGCGCACTGTCGATGCCGGCGGTGTTGAGACGCAGTGAGTTGCCGGGCTCGATGGCGAGGATCCGATCCCACTGCGAGCTGATTGCGTCCACCGACAGCAGGTCTGGGCCGGCATCCAGCAGAGCCATCGCGATCGCAGGATCGAACGCCCGCCCGGACCGCTCACGAATCACATTGGCGGCGTGGTGTGGGCCGCCCAGCATCTGCTGAAAGGTGGCGTCCCGCGCCACCTGGACGATCCGGGTCCCCAGGGGAATATCCTCGCCTCGAAGGTGGGCGGGTCCACCCTTGCCGTCCCATCGTTCGGTGACGTGGGCGACCACCCCGGTCACTTCGTCCGGCACGCCGAGCCGCTTGGTCAGCATCTCGGCGACCTCGCAGAGGGCCACGACGTGCTGGCGATACCCATACGCCGCTCGGGGCAGCCGTGTGAGGCCACGGTACGTCCGAACGACCGCCCCGCCGTTCGCGCCGCCGAGAGCGCGAATGATGCCTGTCATCGTCTGCGCCGGTGAGCCGAACATCACGGGAGTGAAATGCTTGAGCAACAAGCCCTCATCGAACCGGTGCGCAGCGATCTCCGCGTCCGCAGTACAGCCGACGTAGCACAGCAGGCAGCCGTAGTAGGTCTGACGTTCGACCCCCGTGTCCACCCCGAGTCGCCGCGCCAGGCGCGTTGCGACCATCGTGCTGTGCAGGCCGTGTTCGAGCGGGAACCCCATCGCGAGGTCGGTCGCGAGAGACAGCGCCGCGATCACCTCGGCCGTGCGCAGCTGCTCCGAACTCCCCGCCGACATGGCGGCCACCCCCCGACGCTATACCTACTGGTCACCGGGCCGCTGCGTTGCTGCACCACGTTGGAGCGGCGTTGAGAGCCGTAGAGTTGTCGCGCGGGTCGGGTCAACGGCACGGCAACCAACGTGCCGATCGCGGAGCTGCCCAGCCCGACGATGAGGTAGATGGATGAGCGCGTCGTCCCACTCCGGATCGTTGCTCGAGGTCCGGACGCGGTCGGTCCTCAACCGTCTCTTGGCCCTGAGTGCGGTGACGAGGAGCGCGGCCCTAGAACATCCGTGTTGCGCTCGACATGGTCTCCAATGCCGCCGGCCATCAAAGCCCTCTCGGCCGGTTCCAGGCGAGGATCTCGTCGGCCTTGTCGTGCGCGTGCCGCCGAATTGAGGCAGCCAAGGCCACGCGCGCTCGTGATGTGCCAGCCTCGAGGAGAAGGCGGGAGTTGTCCCAGGCGAGCTGCCGCCAGGCGAGGATGTCCCGGTCGGCGTCTGCCGGCACCGTCTCGGAGAACAGCTCCGGGCAGAGGTGGCGCTGGATCTCCGGGTAGACGACTGGTCGTGTGCGATGCACGAGGACGTCGTCCACGTGCCGATGGTCGGGGTAGCGGTATCGCGGGCCGAGATCCTCGATGACGAACGACAGGTCGTTGTTCACGTGGGCGTTGACGCCCAGGTAGAGCAATTGCGTGCAGGTCAGGCCACTGGCCGGGGCACCGAAGGCGATGCGCCACGCTGGGGCGACCTCGTCCCGGGCCGAGCGCCGCCAGGCGTCGTACGCGCTGAGGTAGTAATCGGCGAAGGCAGGGATGACTCGACGGTCCCAGAACCCCGGGTCGGAGAACTCGCCCGCCGAGCTCGCGTCCCGCATTCCCTCGGTCGTGCGCAGGTAGAGCAGGGCAAAGGCCCTGTTCTGCTGTTCTAGGGCGGGGTCGTGGTAGTGCGCGGTCATCCGGGCGATCGTCTGCGCGGCTCCTCCGGAGCGAGCGCTGGCCCGCGCGGGCGGTGTTCGTGCGAGCGCGGACGTCGAGGCCAGAGCGACAGCTACCGCGGTCCTACGGATCATGGATTCCTCCCCCGGACGCCAACGAGGCCAGCAGCGCACTCGATGCCGAGGCTCAACATGGCACGTGGCTCTAGGTACGTCCGAAGGCGCTCGGCTCCAAGCCTCACGTTCATCTCGGATCCAGTCTGGGCCTCCCCTCCTGACGTGCACATCCCTTTGAACCGCCGACTTGTATGGGGTGCACGGGACGGGCCTTGTTGATCTAGCGTCTCGCGATGGTGTCGGCAGGCCTGACTCGTGAACCGTCTGCCGCCTTCGGGTTGGCTCTCCCGGGGTTTGTCGAGCCTGCCGGCGTCATCGCCGTGGGCTGACTCAACAGAGGACTGATCGTCGAAGCGGACCCGCAAGTCGGCCTGTCGTCCACGGCTCCCGCGACCTCGACCAGTTGGAGTACAGGAGCCCGCGGTGATCGTCGTCGGGGTTGATCCACATAAGCGAACGCATACCGTCAGTGCGCTCGACACCACGACCACATAGGGTCGTGGCGTCGGTGCAGATCGAGGCGTCGATGCCCGGCTACTGCACGTGCTGCGCTGGTCGGCGCAGGTCGCCGACCGACGCTGGGCGGTGGAGAACGCGCGAGGTCTGGGCCGGCATCTGGCGCAGTGGCTGACCGCTCGGGGGGAATGGTCGCTGACGTGCCGTCGACGGCGACGGCACGGGTACGAGAACTGCCCCGAGGTGGACGCCGCAAGAACGACGTGATCGACGCGGCGCGGCCGCCAGCGTCGCGGTGTTGCACGGCGACGCGATCCCGGTCCAGCCCGAGGACACCTCCAGGGTCCTGGGGTTGCTCGACGAGCGACGCGACAACCTCGTCACACACAGAACCCGGCTGGTCAACCAGCTGCACGCGTTGCTTCGCGACCTGCTGCCGGGCGGCGCCGACACCGACCTGACCGCATCAGCGGCGTCACGGCTACTCATCACCGTCCGGTCGGTGGGCCCAGGCGAGACGACTCGTCAGCAGCTGGCGCGCGACATCGTCGCCGAGATCCGCGACGCCGATCAGCGCCTGAAGGCGGCGACCATGCAGATCGCGGCCGTGTCGCCCGAAACCGGAAGCCGTCTGACCGATGTGGACGGTGTCGGTCCGGTGATCGCGGGTCGGCTCTTGGGCCGAGCCCACCGCGCCAGCCGGTTCCCACCGCAGCCGCCTTCGCCAACTACGCCGGCGTCGCCTGGTCGAAGTCGCTCCCGCTGATCGCTCGGGCCACCGCCTGCCCCGCGGCGGGAATCGCCAACTCAACCTCGCACTCCACATCGTCGCGCTCACTCAGGTGCGCATGCGCGGCAGTGCCGGACGCGCCTACCACGAGGCGAAGACCGCCGACGGGAAGACACTCAATGAGGCGATGCGCTGCATCAAACGCGGTCTCACCGACCACCTCTGGCGGATCATGCTTCAGGACGAGCGACGAATGACGACGGGCCCGGGAGGACACCCGGGGGCGACTACGAACTCCAGCGCGGCTGGCTCAACCCCGACCACCAGCTCTTCGGACAAGTCACTTCCCGGACCCGCCAGCGCCGAGTCTACGAGCCCTCTGCCGGCCGCTTGACAGACACAGAGGAACCCCGGGTGTCCGGAGGCTGACCACCGGCTGCCAGGTGCGACTGTCGCCGCCCACGGTGCGCCGCTGGCTGGCCGACGACGCGCTCAAGCCGTGGCAGTACCAGTCGTGGATCTCCATCCGGGACCCGGACTTCGCGGCCAAGGCCGCGCGTGTGTTGGACCTGTACGCCGGGGTCTGGGACGGCCAACCCCTCGGCGCGAACGACGTTGTCCTGTGCGCCGAGAGAAGACCAGCATCCAGGCCCGTTGCCGCTGCCACCTCACCCTGGCTCCTGGGCAGGCCCGCACGATGCGCGTCGAGCACGACTACCAGCGCCGAGGGGCAGCGGCCTACGTGGCCGCCTGGGACGTGCACCGCGGATGCGTAAGCGGCGCCTATGCGTCGACGGACCACGTGTTCTGGATCGTGGCGCCGACAGCGGCAATGGCGTGCGTCCAGCTTCCTCGGCACAGGCGACGTTCGTCAGTACTGCGGTGAAGCGCGCTACCCGTTCGCGAGGGCAGCCTCGTCTGCGGCAGCCAGCATGTCGGTGAAAGTCGCCGTCAGCATCCTGTCAATCAATGGTCCGGTGAATCGGCCCACGGGGCCACCGCGGGGTAGGTATCGGTAGTCGAACGTGGCCAGTGTCCCGTCGTCGCCGGGCTCGAGCGTAAGCGTGGACTCGGCGTGCTTGAACGGCACCGACACGCCCGGCTGATTCCGCGTGTCGATCCTGCGACCCTCCTCCCAGACGATCACGGTTTCATTGATGCTGCCGAACGGTTTCAGTTCGACGTGGCGGCGAGCGCCCACGCCGCTGGTCTGGTCGCCGATGGCTCGCGTTGATCGAAGACCACTCCAATGGCTGGCGAGATTCGGAAAGTCGGCGAACAGTGCCCAGACAGAGCCCGTGGCCGCCGCCATGCGGCGCTGCACTGTGATGCGACGTTCAGGCATGAGGACCACTCCAAGTGTCCGGCTGGCTGTCGGCCAGCGCGCTGTCAGCATCATCGAGCCAGTAAATGCAGCCGCGCAATCCTCAGAACCCTCGCTCACCTCGGCATAAGGGCGAGAGCTCAACCGGTCGCTGACCCCTGACGCCTCCCGGCCAGGCAGGACCTCCCGCAACGCCGGAGCCGGACGATCCGCCAACTCCCCATCCTGGGGCAGGACGGACCGTCCGGCTGTCCACGGCACAGCAACTAGCGACGGGCCGTGGTCGCCTGGGGGCGCCAACTCACCGGGCGGAAGTACTCATCGGCGACGTAGCGGCCGACCGTGCGGCCGAGGGCGGAGCCTTGCAGGTCAGAGGTGCTGAAGTGGAAGCCGACGAGGACGCGCGCCCGGTCGACGTCCTTGACGACGCGCTGAAGTCGGGCGTATGTGCGGTTGCGGGCTGCGTCCGGCAAGCCTGGAGCTCGGCTCGTCAGGGTGAGCGACACCTTGTCGGTGCCGAAGAAGGCATCCAGAGCCTGGACGACGGCGGTGCTGTGGCAGGCGTGCGCGGAAGGGTACTCGGGGAAGTTGGGTGTCGCTCCGAGTGGCTGCCAGGTCGCGTCAGCCATCGTCGCCGGGTTGCCGTCCGTGTCGGCCCGGGGAATCGCTTGGTACGGTCGCCAGAACCAATAGTGGTACTTGGCGTCGAAGCAGGCGATCATCGCATCGGCGCCGGCGACATGCCCCGTCACCAGGAGGCGGGCGGTCTGGACGAGGTTCAGCCTGCGTGCGGCGGCGAGGCTGAGCATGCCGTCATTCCATTGCCGGATGTCGTGGTCGGTCCAGAAGCGCGCCTCGTCCGTCTGGTCGGCGGTCCTGGTCGCGCTGTCGATCCGGCCGAGTTCCTTGACCTGGTTGAAGTCCTTGGCGTACTTCCGGTTGGTCAGCGCGTATGGGGCCGCGGGCCGGAACTGGGATGCGCTCTTGAGGGCCAGCGGTCGCATTCCCGGGAGGCACAGCCCGAGCGCGGCTCCGGTGGGATTCGGCTGCCAAATCCCCGGGGCCGCCGCGGGCAGACCGAGGTCTTGGAGCGTGGTACTGCATCCACGGCCGTCGTTCGAGCGCAGCGCGAGCACGGCATGGGCCGCCGCGTGGCCGATCGTGATCCCATTCCGCTTGGCTACCCTCTGCGCCGCGGTCGCTTCCGGAAGCGCTGTCAGGTAGCCCTGATAGTCGTTGTCGAGAATCGTCCGGTCCGTGCCGAGCTGCGGCTGGAGCCCCGTGAGTGTGTCGTAAGCCGCGGTGGCGATCGCGGCTTCCGGCGACGTATTCGCGGGCGCCCTCGGCGTGGGCGCGTAGGGCCGATACTCACCCTCGAGCGACACTGCCGCGTCGTAGATCGCAGCGTGGACGATGCCCATGTAGACGGCCGCCTCGCCGGGGAACTTGTTGCCGAGGTTCTCGGGGCCGAAGACGCCGCCCGGCCCGGCCGGGACGATCGCACACCGCGCTTCGGTGCTCCAGAACGCGACCGCTGTAGCCGCGGCGGGGTAGTGGGCGGCGGGCGCACACTGCGTGGTCGGTGCCGTCGCCACCGCAGCCCTCCCGCCGCAGCCGACCAGGGGGACCGCCCCGAGAAGGGCGACCAGACAAGCGCTTCGAAGCCTCATTGCTCCTCCTTTGGCGACGGGATCACGAGGACGACACGAATCGGCTCGAGCCCTGCTCGTTGGGCGACCAGCACCGCCGCGCGGCTCGTGGGGGCCGCGAACGTGAAAAAGCAGATCTCGTCCTCGGGGATGTGCGTCGATCCTTCGTAGCGAACGCGCATCCCCTCACGCGTCAGGTCCTCGGCGGCCGAGCGCGCCCGTCGCTCGCGCGCCCTACGTTCACCTACGGCGGAGCGGGCGAGAAACGTCTCGACGAGATAGCTCGGCACCCGAGCGACGCTAAGAGGCCGAACTCAGCTTGAAATCGTGGATCCCCCCGAGCTTTGCCCGGCGTCCTCGTGCTCCGGGTGGTACAGGCGCGCGAGCTCGGCGCGCGAGCGGACGTTGAGCTTGGCGTACACATGCGTCAGGTGCGTCTCCACCGTCCGTTCGCCGAGGAAGAGTGCGGCGGCGACCTCCCGATTGGTCCGCCCCTGGGCGACGAGCGCCGCGACTCTTCGCTCGGCAGCCGTCAGCCCTGGCTCGCGGGTGCGGCCGCCGATCCGGCTGAGTTCCGCCCGAGCGCGCTCCGTCCACAAAGGCGCGCCCAGTTCGGTGAATGCGAGCACCGCGTCCTCGAGCGTGCTCCGAGCTGCCCCGCTCTGACGTTGACGTCTCCGCACCACACCCAGCCCAAGCAGGGCGCGAGCGCGGCCGAACGGATCACCGAGCTGTTCGTGCGCAGCGACGGCCTGCTCGAGCAGTGCCGCCGCGTCGTCGATGCGGCCGTCGGCCGCGGCGATCAATCCGCGACAACGCGTCACCTGGGCGAATATCCGCGGCAGGCCGAGTGCGGCGGCGTCCGAATCCCACACGTCGAGCACGTTGATGGCTTCATGGATACGGCCGAGCTCGAGCAGGGCCTCGACGTAATGCGGCGTCCACGGTCGGTTGTGCGGGTTCTGCCATTGGACGGCGACCGCCAGCCGATCGGCCTCGGCGAATTGGTCGGCGCCGGAGGCCGCGTCGCCGCCCCAGAACGCAACGAGCCCCAGCACGCCCGGGAACAGAGGACCGGCGATGTGAATCTGCTCCTGGCAGAGGGCGAGCCCTCGCTCCGCGAGCTCGCGGGCCCGCCCCAGTTGGCCGCGGTAGGCAGCGATCCACGCGGCCGGTAGTGGTTCTGCATGCTCGTCAACGCCGTACTGGGCTGTGATCTCGTCGGACCGTGCGGCGTACTTGGCCGCTCGGTCGAAGTCGCCAGTCCAGAGCTCGAGCCAGGCGAGGGTCCAGAGCAGGCCTGCCGCGAAATGCTCGTCCCGCTCGCACCATTCGTCATAGTCGTGCTCCAGGCACGCTCTCGCCGCTTCGTACTCGCCGCGATCGAGCAGCACCTGCCCGAGTGTGGCCGCTGAGCTCTTCACGAGCTGGGGATCGCCGAGCCGGCTCGCGATCTCTCTCGCCGTCGCGGCGTAGGCGGGCGAGTCGGGCTCGAGAACGGTCCGGCCCAGGAATGCCGCTGTGCTCAGAGCCGAGACCCGAAGTCCGTCGTCGTCGAGGGCTTCCGCAGCCGCCAGCGCCGCTCGGGCCTCCTCGAAGGCGGCCCCGAACCCGCGCGTAAAGCGCGTGCACGCGGCGATAGTGATCTGGATCTCCAAGTGCAGCTCCGGACGTCCCACAGCCTCGGTGAGCGCCTCCTCGAGCAGCGGGACCGCCTGCTCATCGACCTCAAACTCCGCAAGCAGAACCAGAACCTCGGCTCGCTGAGGCCCCGGGGCCGACTCGGCGAGCAGCGCACGGGACAGATCACGCGCGCGCGTCCATTCGCCTGCGGCTCGATGCGCGCGTGCCGTCGCGAGGGCCCTGCGGTGGCGACCCTCTGTCGCCGGCGTGAGCCGCAGCGCGTGCTCCCCCAGCTCCGCCGCGAGGGCCGCTGCACCGCGCTCCATGGCGAGTTGCGCGGCCTGCTCGACCGTGCGCGCGACGTCCTCTCGTGGCGATCTCGTGGCCAGCGCCAGATGCCGTGCCCGAGCGAGCGGATCCTCGACCAACTCGGCCAACCGTCCATGCACGCTCGCGTCGTAGACGATCGATGCCAGCAGCGGGTGGGTGAAGCGGATCGTCCCGTGCTCGCGCACGATCACACCTGCCTCGATGGCGGCCGCGAGCGCCTCCGGCACAACGCCGGCGCGCTCCAGCAGAGACTCCGACGGGGTCCGGACGGCAGCTGCAAGCGCGAGCGCCGCGCGCGTCGCAGCCGGCAACCCGGATACCCGCCCCCGAACCAGCTCGTCCAGCGCCTCCGGCACGGGCAACGGCTGCGTCGGATCGACTCTTGCGGGAAGCACACGGGCGATCTCGAGCGCGTAGAACGGATTGCCCGCCGAGTGCTCGTGAATGCGCAGCAGCGTCTGGCGTGCGAAGACACGATCCAAACGATCACGCAGGAACGCGTGGAGGGCACCGACGCTGAGCGGCCCGACCACCACCCGCCGGACGTCCGGCTCGGGCAGTGCTCGCTCGAGTTCCGAGGGCTCCGCTCCTCGTGTGAGCCGGCGAGTCAGCAGCAGACGCACGGGGCTCCCCTCGAGCCGTCGCAGCGCGAACGCGAGCGCGGCGTCCGACGCCGGATCGAGCCATTGCAGGTCGTCGATCGCGACTACGGGCGGCCCCTGCTCGGCAAGCGCCAGCAACGCATCCCTAACCGCAATTCCGAGCGCGCGAGGATCAATTCCGTCTGCCGGCACATCCTCGAGCAGGAACACGGCCTTGAGGGCACGCCTTCGGGGCGCCGAGAGGTGACCCACCACGTCGGCGAGCACGTCCTCGAACAGGTCGCACAGCCCGGCGTGAGCGAGACCTACCTCAGCCTCAGCCGGCCGCGCCGAGAGAACGCGCAACCCACGTGAACGCGCCCACTCGACAGCTGCGAGCCAGAGCGTCGACTTCCCGATCCCCGGCTCACCTTCAAGCGTGAGGGCAGCGAAGCCGTCCTCCGCCGGGTCGACGAAGGCCCGCAGCGAGGCGAGCTCCTCGTCCCGGCCGATCAGTGGCCGGCTCCGCTCCATAGGGTTGTTCACCCCCTGGCGACCTGGGAACAGCTCACCGCCAACCGCCGCTCCAAGATCGTCCCCACTCTACCCAGGTGAACGGCCCAGGGACAGCCCGTCAGACCGGAGACGATAAGCAGTCAGGAACGGACGAAATCAAAAGCTGCGTGACGCGGTTCGGCGCGCGGGAAACCCCGTCCGCTGAGGTGGCGCAGTACGACGATCGTGGCCAGCCACAGCAGCCGGTACGGCAACGGAGGCACGTCGAGCTACAGCGTGGTCCAGCCGCCGTTCTCGTCCCGCGCACGCAACCCGGTGAAGTCACCCGCTCGTGCACGCGTAAGCAGGGCCTGCTCTTGGCTGGTGAGGGGATTGGCGAGGATGCAGGCGCGGGTGTGCCAGCGCGCATGACCTCGTCCACCCGGGTTACGTCCAGGTCGGCCCCGGCGCGCTCGAGCGCCTCGCGCAGCTCCGACCCGAACCGCGCGGCCTCCTGCGGGACGCACCGCTGCAGAGCCGCCAGGATCGCCGGCCCGGTCCGCTCCACCGCCGTCGCTGTCCCCGTGGTCACGACCCGCAGTATGCCGCCCGCCTCGCCGCCCGGCAGGGGCCGACGTGCGGCCGGGGGCAGTGCGAGAGCCGGCGCGAATCGCCCGTCGACCTCCACGCGCAGCGACTCGCTTCCAGTGCCCCGAAGCATAAGTGTGGTGGGACGTCGGAACGGACGGATCTTGTGAGATGCCGGTCGGCGCCGACTCGCGCGGACGCCAAGATCCCCTGCGCGAGGCCCCGACGTGCCGTCGGCCGTTCACCATGGCAGGGGGTCGTGCGTCATCTTGCCCGGCACGCGTCCATGTCACGGTCGACCTTCGGCGGAGCCGCCTTGACGGCGTCCTCGGCGAACCTCTTGACCGCTTCTACATCCAGCTCAACTGTCGCCACGCGTGCGAGGGTCGACGCGTGGAGGCGCCGGACGCGGCCTGCCGCCGTGGTGTGCTTGCCTGATGCGACGCTTGACCTGGCGCGAGGTGTGCGCACGGCGGCTGCGGCGTCACGCCCTGACGGCCCCGGCCTCCGGCCTCACACAGGCGGCCGCAGCCGCCTGCGGGGTACATGCACAGGTGATGTCGGCGGCGGAAGTAGCGTTGGGACTGCGGACTGAGGGGGTCACCCGCCGGGACGTGCGAGAAGCGCTGTGGACGCGGCGGGACCTGGTCAAGACGTACGGGCCCCGCGGCACAGTCCACCTCGTCGCGGCGCGCGACCTGCCGGTCTGGTGCGCGGCGCTGTCGGCGGCGCCGTGGCCGGCCGCCGCGCGGCCGCCGGGGATCCGGATGACCCAGGAGCAGACCGACCTCGTCGTGTCCGCCATCGACGATGCTTTGGGGCAGCGCGACCTGACTGTCGAGGAACTCGACGCCGAGGTCGTGGCGCGGACCGGACCTTGGGCCGGCGAGCTCGTCATCCCCGGGTTCGATGCGTGGTGGCCGCGGTGGCGGCAGGCAATCGCCTCCGCCGCCCACCGCGGGGTGTTGTGCTTCGGCCCGGACCGCGGCCGCCGAACGTGCTACACCCACCCGCGTCGCTGGGTGCCGGGATTTATTGGTCCGGAACCGCGGACCGGACTGGACAACCTCGTCGTGGCGTACCTGCGCGCGTACGGGCCCGCTACCGCGGACCAGGTGGGGCAGTGGCTGGGAATCCCCGCGCCGCCCGCGCGTGCCCTGATCGCCGCGCTGGACGACCGGCTGATGCCCGTCGAGGTCGACGGCGTCCAGGGATGGTTGGCGGACGCCGACGCGGACGGTCAGATACCGGACGACGACGAGGCGGACAGCACGATCCGGTTGCTGCCGTACTTCGACCCCTATGTCGTCGGCTGCCACCCACGGTCGTCGCTGTTCTTCGGCGCCGCCGCTCAGCGCGCCTTGAGCGCCACGGGCCAGGCAGGAACCCGTCCGGTCCTACTCATCGCCGGAACCGTCGCCGGAATCTGGCACCAGCGTCGCTCGGGCCACCGGGTGCACGTCACGGTCGAGCCCTTCACCGACCTCACCCAAATACAACGACGGAAGCTGGACAGCGAGGTCGAACACCTCGGCGCGATCCTCGAGGCGGCGCCGGTCCTAACCATCGGGACGGTGACCGCTGGCAGCCACCTGTGACACGCCAGCGGGCTGAGCGGTGACGGCGAGTCGGCCCCACCACCCGTGAGCTGCACCATTCCGGACTGCTCCAGCGCTCGCCCTGCTCGAAGGTCGAGGTCCTGCGGGGGGAGACGCCCGCGCCGGCGCTGACCCTGGACGAGATCGCGGGTCTGCACTTTTCGAACAGCGTCACCGCGCCTCCGCTGTTGCGGGAGCGTCGCAAGGCGCTCGAGGCCGACCTGCGGCCGGGGCTGCTGGCCCTCGAGTCGACCGGGCGATGCGAGTTCGGCGACCTCGTTCAAGAGCTCATCACCGCGGTCCGCCCCTAGAGCCGGATCGCCACGCTGAACCCGTCCCAGCCGCGCCCGCCCACGGTCTGGATCGCCGTGCCGTCGGCGCGCGGATCGGCCGCGAGCTTCTCGAGGTATGCGCGCACGCCGGCAGAGGAGGGGTCGTCGCGATCGGCGACCACCACGCCGCCACGCCGTACGACGTTGTCGGCGACGATCAGGGCGCCGGGGCGGGTGAGTCGCAGCGCCCACTCGAGGTACTCGGGGTAGGGCTGCTTGTCGGCGTCGATGAAGACCAGGTCGAACGGCTCCTCCGCCTCCAGAGCAGGCAGGGTGTCGAGCGCCCGGCCGACCCGGACCTCGGCCGTCTCGGCGAAGCCCGCCCGCGCCAGGTTTGCACGCGCGACCTCGGCGTGGCGCGGGTCGTACTCCAGGGTGACCAGGCGGCCACCCGGTGCGAGTCCGCGGGCGAGCCAGATCGCGCTGTAGCCGCCCAGCGTGCCGATCTCGAGGACGCGGCGCGCACCAATCGAGCGAGCGAGCAGGAACAGCAGCTTACCTTCGGTGCCCGAGACGGCGATCGACGGCAGGCCGCCAGCCT
>Ga0081540_1002724_pt1 | contig 14381 bp, 14 predicted proteins | sample TabmetS2T1R1_FD_71024 | JGI IMG/M metagenome (GOLD analysis project Ga0081540, IMG submission 71024) | Tabebuia heterophylla rhizosphere microbial communities from the University of Puerto Rico - S2T1R1 | ecosystem: Host-associated > Plants > Roots > Rhizosphere ... | reverse complement strand
TCACCGATATCGTGCTGCCCTCGGCGCTCCCCTTCCTGCTGACCGGCCTGCGTCTCGGGCTCGCGCGCGGGTGGATCGCGACTGTTGCCGGGGAGATGGTCTCGGCGACAAATTGGGGCCTGGGCTGGATGATCTTCAACGCGCTGCAATTCCTCCAGACCTCAAACATGCTTGTCGGCCTCGCAACCATCGGCCTGATTGGCTACACGATCGAGAAAGTGGTTTTTCAGGTCATAGAAACCCGGACGATCGTGCGCTGGGGAATGCTGCATGAATAAAACCCATAAGCACCCTCGCCGCCTTCGCCCGCCTCTCGGAAAGACCATGCGATGAGCCATGCGCCTTTGCCGGTCGCGGTGGTGGGGATGGGCTGGTGGTCGGACGTCCTTGCCGATGCCATCGCGCGGTCGCAGGAGCTCGAGATCGTCGCCTGCTATACGCGCTCCAAGGAGAGGCGGCGCGCCTTCGCCGAGAAATACAGGTGTCGCCCGGCCGAGAGTTACGACGAGCTGCTGAGTGACCCATCCATTCCGGCGGTCATCAATACCACGCCCAACAACGTTCACCTCGAAACCACCCGCCGTGCCGCTGAAGCCGGCAAGCACGTTTTCCTCGAAAAGCCGATTGCCAACACCGTCGCCGAGGGCCGGGAGATCGCCGAGGTCTGCAAACGCGCGGGCGTGGTGCTGGCCCTCGGCTATCAACGCCGCCGCGAGAGTCACTTCCGCTGGATAAAGACGGAGATCGATGCCGGCCGCTTCGGGTGCCTGGTGCAAGCCGAATGTAACATAAGCCGGGACCGGCTCGGCCAGATCGACCTGTCATCCTGGCGCTATCAGGCCGCCGGCATGCCCGGTGGGGTGATGCTGCAGATCGGCATCCACTATGTGGACGTGCTGGAGATGCTGATGGGACCGGTCGTGTGCGTCTCCGCGCGTCTGGCGCAGTTGGTGCTTCCGGGCGACAATCCGGACGTCGCCAATATGATCCTCGAGCATGAGAATGGCGCCCAGTCCAGCCTCACCGCCTCCTACGCTTCGGCCTCCGAATTTTACATGATGAACGTCTACGGCAAGGAGGCGAGCGCCTACTATGATCTGTTCTCCGGCCTCCGGCATCTCAAGCGCGGGGAGAACGCCCCCCGGCCCGTGGAGGTCGAGAAGAACGATGCGATCCGTGAGGAGCTTGAGGAGTTCGCGCGCTGCATTCGCAGCGGGGCGATGCCCGAGACGGATGGCTTCTGGGGCGTCCGCAACCTCGCCGTCATCCGGGCCGGTGTGAAGAGCGCGGCTGAAGGCCGGGTGGTCGATGTGGCGGAGATCATGGCCAGCGGCGAGTAGGTGCGAATGGCGAGGATCAACATCGGCGCATTGTCGCTCAATGTCGAGGAGCAGGGCAGCGGTCCTGCCTTCATTTTCATTCCCGGACTCGTCGGTCTGCTCGACGCCTGGGCGTTCCAGATGGCGGAGTTCTCGAAGCGATATCGCTGTATCGCCTTTGACCATCGCGGTGCCGGCGACAGCGACAAGCCGGAAGGCGCCTATTCGACGCAGCTGCTCGCCGCCGACGTCATCGCGCTGATGGATACGCTCGGCATCGACAAGGCGCATGTTGCGGGCACGTCGACCGGCGGCTGCGTGCTGCAGAACCTCGCCATCGATCACCCCGACCGGCTGCGCACCTGTATTTTCTCCAATACCTGGGTGAAGGCCGATGAGTACATCACCCGCGTGCAGATGACGCGAAAGCGCATCGCCCTTTCCTACGGGCCGGAGGAATACGTCAAGCTGTCCTCCCTGTTCACCAATGGCGCCATGCAGTTTCGTCACAACCTCGATAGGGTGATGGAGCTGGAGCGCCGCGCGCTCGCCACGATCGCGCCGGTCGAGGTGCTGGCGCAGCGTCTCGAGATGACCTTGACGCATGATCGCAGCGGCGAGCTTCACAAGATCCGCGCGCCGTCTCTGATCATCGGCACGCGCGATGATGCGACTGTGCCCGTCTATCAATCCGAGGATCTGCATCAGGCGATCGCCGGCTCCAAGCTCGTGATCTTGGACGAGGGCGGCCACTATTCCTACCGGCGTCATTGGCAGGCGTGGAACCCCATCGTCGATACATTCCTGAGAGACCAGGAGGCCGCATGACAGGTGAACGCAAAGGTGCATCGACGCGCACGTCACGGGTGATCAGGACCAGCCCGGAGGCGGTTTATGAGGCCTTCGTCGATCCGGCCATACTCGTCGCCTGGCTTCCTCCGGGGGAGATGACAGGCAAGATGCATGCATTCGATGCACGCGTGGGCGGCGGATATCGCATCTCGCTGTTCTACCCGCCAACTGAGCGCGCGTTCCGCGGCAAGACCGCCGAGCGGGAGGACATGGTCGAGGTGCGGTTCCTGGAACTCACCCCGCCACGCAGGATCGTTGAAGCAGTCGGCTTCGTGACTGCCGAACCGAGCCTGCTCGGCGAGATGACCATGACCGCGACATTCGAGACGGTCCCAGGCGGAACGGAGGTCACGCTGCAGTTCGAGAACCTGCCGCCAGGACTTCGGCCCGAGGATAACGACGCCGGCGCGGAAATCTCGCTGGCGCAGCTGGCCCGCCGTTTCGAAGAGTAGTCACCTAAGGCGGGCGCTCGGGAGTAGTAAATGCAGCATCGATTGCTTCGCCCGGCTTGCCAGAGAATGGCGCCGTGCTCGCGGCTGTCAACACCAAGCCGCTTCGCGGTGGCCTTCGGCCAGTGTTGCCTGCCCTGCGAGCGAAGGTCGCGCGAGTTCATTCCGAAGCGCTATTGACATTCTTGGATGCTAGTATGGTAGCATCCGCGCCATGAATTCGGATGCAAGCGATCATCAGGCACCGCCAGCAGGTGCCAGTCGGCCGGTCATACCGATGCGTCGGCAGACCATGGGCGTGCAGATTCACAATTTCCTGCGCCAGGAGATCATCACCGGCCACCTCCTGCCGCGCACCACGCTGTCGGAGCAGGAGTTGTCGCAGCGCTTCGGAGTTTCGCGCACGCCTGTCCGCGAGGCGCTGATCAAGCTGGCCGAGGAAGGTCTCGTCGAGACGTTTCCGCAATATGGGACCTTCGTCTCCCCGATTACCATCTCCGAGGTCTTCGACAATCAGTTCGTGCGCGAAGCCATCGAATGCTCGGCCATCGAGCGAGCGATCGAACGGGTCGGAAAAGAAGAGGTCCGGGCGATTACGCGGATCATGGACCGGCAGGTCATGCTCGAAGCCGCGGGCGATGAGGAGGCCTTCTTCGTGGCTGACGAACAGCTGCACGAGTTCTTCCTGACGCTCGCCGGACATCCTCAGGCGTGGCGCGTCGTTGTGAACACCAAGGCGCAGCTCGATCGCGTGCGCCATCTCACCATGCGGCTGCCGAAGAAACTGTCATCGGTCCTCGCCGAGCATCGGGTGATCGTTGACCGGTTTATTGCGCAGGATCGCGACGGCGCAGTCGAGGCGATGCGCACTCATCTGCGCGGTGTTTTCCGTTCCGTCGAGATTCTGGAGAGCGAAAATCCGCACTTTTTCGCCAGCTCCTCGGGCGGCCTAAGGGGAAGCCGCGAGAGCAAGGCAGCCAGTCGCATCCGCGAGGAGCAGGCATGAGGATCACGTGCGTCGAGACGTTTCTGATGCAGGCCGGCGCTCCTGAGGATCGCGCCTGGGCCTCCGATAAGGCAGGGGTGCAGAATTCCTCGCGCAACTGGCTGTTCGTGAAGGTCCACACCGACGATGGTTTTTATGGCGTGGGCGAATGCTCAGGCTGGCCACGGGTCATCGAGGCAGCAGTCCGCGATCTGGCCGAGGTGCTTGTCGGCGAAGACCCCGCCCATATCGAGAAGCTCTGGCAGAAGATGATGGTTGCCCAGATGGCGCATGGCATGACCGGCGTGGTGGGTGCCGGCGCCATGACCGGCATCGACATGGCGCTCTGGGACATCAAAGGCAAGGTACTGGGCGCGCCGGTCTGGAGCCTGCTCGGCGGCCAGGTGCGTGACCGCATCCGCATTTATTCGCATGCCTCCACGCCCGAGGTGGCGGTAGAGCTGAAGGCGCGTGGCATCATGGCGGTGAAGACCGGCGGCGTGCGCGATCCGCTTGCGAAGGTCGCCGCCATCCGCGAGGCCATCGGCAATGATGTCGATCTGATGGTCGATCTGCACGGTCCGCCATGGCTGCCGCCGAAGGATGCTATTGCCCTTGGGCGGGCGCTCGAGCCTTACCATCTGCTGTTCATGGAGGACCCGATCGCGCCGGAGAATATCGACGGCCTCGCCCGCGTCGCAGATAGCGTCGCCATCCCGATCGCGGCTGGTGAGCGGCTCGCCACCATCTGGGGCTGGCGGTCGCTGATCGAGCGCGAGATCGTCGACGTGATCCAGCCGGATACCGGCCGAGCTGGCGGCATTAGCCAGATGAAGAAGCTCGCCGGCATGGCCGAGGCTCATCACATTATGCTGGCGCCGCATTCGGGTTCATTGGGGCCGGTCGCCGAGTTCGCTGCGCTGCATCTGCTCGCCGCGATCCCCAACACGCTGATGCTGGAGCGCATCGAGAGCGATTGGGTGGGGCGCAATGAGGTAATCTCCGCGCCGCCCGTACTGGAAAACGGTCATCTCATTGTGCCGACTGCGCCCGGTCTCGGGGTCGATATCGTCGAGGAGGCGGTCGCCCGCTATCCGAGCCGCCGCAATGTCTCGATCGCAGCCGGCGGCTACGAGCCTGGGACGGAAGCCGAGCACGTCTATGTGCAGATGCGCCTGCATCGGGCGGCTTATCTGAGCACAGCCAAGCCTTCAGGAGCCGAGACACTCTAAGCTTAAGACCAAGAGTCAAAGATAAGGAATGGGAGGGTAGAATGGTTATACTGACACGTCGCATGCTGCTCGGCGGCATGGCCGGCTCGCTCGCCGCCGGTGCCTCGAACCGTCTTCTCGCACAGGCCTCCGGACTGACACTGCCGTCATCGCCGGTTGCACTCAACATTGTCGATGTCGCCGGCAATCTGGCAGTCACGCAGAAAGCCATCGAGACCTACGCAGCGAAAAATCCCAAGCTCGTTTCGAAGATAACCTTCGCCAAAGCGCCGGCGCCTGAGCTGCCTGGCAAGATCAAGGCGCAGCAGAGCGCGAACCGCCTCGACATCGATGGCGTCCTGACCGGCATCGATCTGCTGTCTGCGGGCGTCGATCAGAAGCTCTGGACGGCACTGCTGCCGGACGTCGCCTCCAAGCTTCCCAAGCTCGAAGAGATCTATCTGCCTTATGCCCAGAAGATGCAGAGCCTCGCTCAGAATCAGGGCGTCTGCATCGTGGCCTCGCCGGTCGGGCCGCTGCTCGAATATATGCCCGACAGGGTGAAGCAGCCGCCGACCTCGCCGGAGGAGCTGCTCGCCTGGGCGAAAGCCAATCCCAACCGCTTCATGTATGCTCGCCCCGCCAATTCAGGTCCCGGCCGCGTTTTCATGATGGGCCTTGCTTATATCCTGGGCGACAAAGATCCCACGGACCCGAAGGATGGCTGGGGCAAGACCTGGGACTATCTGAAGGCCCTTGGCGAAAACATCGAATATTACCCCTCCGGTACTGGGGCGGTGATGAAGGAACTCGGCGAAGGCAGCCGAGACATGGTGCCATCGCAGACCGGCTGGGACATCAATCCGCGCGCGCTCGGCATCGTGCCGAAGGAGGCCAAGGTCAGCTTCTTCAAGAACTTCCGCTGGATCCTCGACGGGCACTATCTCTGCATACCCAAGGGCGTCGCACCGGAGAAAGTCGCCGTCCTCATCGATCTCCTCAATTATATTTTGACGCCTGAGGCGCAGGCGACGACCTATGACAAGGGCTATTTCTATCCCGGCCCCGCCCGCAAGGGCGTGACGCTCGACATGGCGCCGCAAGAAAGCCAGGACGTGATCAAGGAATTTGGCCGGCCGGAATACGAAAAGCTGATTGCCGAAGTCCCGCAAGAGCTGCCCTTGCAGCCCGACAAGCTCGTCTACGCTTTCGCCCGCTGGGATGAACAGATTGGCGGCGCCAAGAGAAAATAGCCCGGGTAGGTGAGGCTTTGCCATGGCACTCGCTCCGCATGATTTCCGCCGGCTGAGACTTGACGGCGTCAGCCGCGATTTCGGCAGCTTCAACGCGCTGAAGGACGTCACGCTCGACGTTGCGCGGGGCGAGTTCATTGCGCTTCTGGGACCGTCCGGCTGCGGCAAGTCCACAGCGCTCAATTGTCTTGCAGGGCTGTTGACGCTGAGCTCAGGCGCGATCTGGCTGGACGAAACGCGCGTCGACCGGCTCAAGCCCGAGGATCGCGGCTTCGGCATGGTGTTCCAGAACTATGCGCTGTTCCCGCATATGACGGTGCGCCGCAATGTGGGCTTCGGCCTCGCGATGCAGGGACGCAGGCGAGCGGAGATCGCCAAAAAGGTGGATGCAGCGCTCGCTTTGGTGCGCCTGCAGGGGCAAGTGGAGAAGCTTCCCGGCCAGCTCTCCGGCGGCCAGCAACAACGCGTCGCCATTGCCCGCGCCATCGTCATCGAGCCGCCGCTGGTGCTGATGGATGAGCCGCTCTCCAATCTTGACGCCAAGCTCCGGCTGGAGATGCGCGCCGAGATCCGGCGCATCCATGATCTCGTCGGCTCGACCACCATCTATGTGACGCATGACCAGGATGAAGCCCTCTCACTCGCCGATCGCGTGGTGGTGCTGCGGGAGGGCCGTGTCCGTCAGATCGGCACCCCGGAGGAGCTCTACGCCCGGCCGCTCCATGCCGACGTCGCCGAGTTTATGGGCTATCGCAACGTCGTTGCCTCGCGGGCGACGCCGACCGGCAACGGCGCCTCGCGTGTCGCCATCGGCGATGCGACTCTCCTTGGCACCCCGGTGGATGCCCGCGAGGGTCAGGTGGTCATCGCTTTCCGTCCTGATGATCTGACGCCGCGGGCCGATGGCCCGATCGCGGCCACCGTCACAGCCGCCGAATATCGAGGCCGCGATTTCTTCGGCAAGGCCGCCACGTCTGCCGGTACCGAGCTCTATTTCCGGTCGGAGCAGAAAGTCGCGCCCGGCGAGGCGATCCGGCTCGGTGTCGATCCGAACCGGCTGCTGATCTATGCGGATGGCGCGCTATGAGCACGGTCTCCATCCCCGCCGCACGTGAGCGCGCCGAGGAGCGCCGCGATCTGCGGCAATGGCTGGCGCTGCGCGGCATTGACGGGGTGACGCTGCTGCTCGCGCCCGCGGCCATCTTCACCCTGGCGCTGTTCGTCTATCCGTTTCTGTATGGGCTGGTGCTGTCGTTTCGCCCGAACGAAGGCGATTGGCTCGGCAATTACCGGACCTTCTTCACCGATCCGTTCCTCCACACGACCATCTACAAGACGCTTTGGTTGGCGCTGCCAGCGACCTTCATCAACATCATTGCGTCGGTGCCGGTGGCGATGCGGGTGCGGCTGATGAAGCGCCAGCGCCTGCTCACCACCATTCTCGTCGTGCCGATCACGCTCGGCACCGTGCTGATCGCGGAAGGGCTGCTCAACTATCTGGGGCCGCAGGGCTGGTTCAACCGGGTGCTGATGAGCATCGGGCTTATTTCCTCGCCGATCCGGCTGGTGCACAATTACTGGGGGACGCTGATCTCACTGATCATCTCCGGCTTCCCGTTCACTTTCCTCCTGACGCTGTCCTACGTGACCGGCATCGACCCCTCGCTCGAGCAGGCCGCCGCCACGCTCGGCGCCAAGCCCTGGGAGCGCTTCCGGCATATCTTCCTGCCGCTGCTGGTGCCGGGCTTTGCCATCACCTTCGCCCTGACCTTCGTGCAGATGTTCTCGGTGTTCCCCTCGGCGGTGCTGCTCGGTGAGCCGGCCGGTGAGACCCGGGTGATCTCGATCGCGGCCTATACCGCGGCTTACGAGCAGTACAACGACAGCATGGCCGCCGCGATCGCGATGATCATGGGCGCGGTGCAGCTTGTCATCGTGTCCATCGTTTTGGGCCTCCGTGGCGCGTTCTATCGCGGTCCTGCCAACACGGCGAAAGGGTGAGGCGATGAACCGCGACGCCCTTCTCTCGAAACTCTGGGTGACCGCCGTCTGGGGGGTGGTCACCCTCTTTGTACTCAACCTCGGGGCGATGATCGCGACGGTGATCGTCAACTCGTTCGGCACGCGGTGGTTCGGCACCTGGCTGCCGCCGAGCTTCACCACGCACTGGTACACCGACGCCTGGGCCGAGTTCCAGCTCGGCGACGTGCTGCTGGTGACTTTCCAGATCGTCGGTCTCGTGGTGCTGTTCTCCGGGCTGCTTGGCGTGCCCGCCGCCTATGCATTGGCGCGCCGTGAATTTCCCGGCAAGCGCTTGATCCTGCTCCTGTTCCTCCTGCCGCTGATGGTGCCGCCGATCACCTTCGGCATCCCGCTCGCCTCGGTGCTATACAAGGCCGGCTTCGCTGGCTCGATGTCGGGTGTGGTGCTCGCCAATCTCGTGCCGACCGTGCCATTCGTGATCCTGGTGATGGTGCCGTTCATCGAGCAGATCGATCCGCGCGTCGAGGACGCCGCCCGCGTGTTCGGCGCCGGCACCTTCAAGCTGTTCACCCATGTGCTGCTGCCGCTGCTCGCCCCGGGCATTCTCGCCGCGCTGCTCCTGGTGCTGGTGCGCACCATCGCCATGTTCGAGTTGACCTTCTTCACCGCCGGTCCCTCCAGCCAGACCCTGGTCGTCGCGCTTTATTACGCGGTCTATGCCGCGGGTGTGCGCGCCGGCCAATCGATTGACGCGATGGCGGTGATCTATATGCTGACCACGCTCATCTGGCTGCTGGTTGCGCTGCGCTTCGTCAACCCGACCCAGATCGTGACCCGCGCCAAACGGGAAACAGCCTGAGGACGCTCATGGAATTCACCAGGCTCGGCGATGTGACATGCAGGCTCGGCGAGAGCCCCGTGTGGGACGACCGGCGCGAGCTGCTGTTCTTCGTCGACATCCCCGCACCGGCAATCTACGCCATCCGCCTCGATGGAAGTGATCTGCGCTGCTGGCAGATGCCCACTGTCATTGGCTCGATTGGCCTTACGGAGAGCGGCCGGCTGATCGCCGCACTGAAGCATGACCTTGCGCTCTTCGACCCGGATAGCGGTGGGCTGCAGCCCTTTGCCACGCTTCCGGCGGATGAGTCGGGCGAGAACCGGCTGAACGACGGTAAAGTGGGACCCGACGGGGCCTTCTGGGTCGGCACGATGCATGATGTGCCTGTTCGCCAGCCGATCGGCGCTCTCTACCGCGTTGGCGCAGATGCCAGCGTGACCCGTCATGTCGAGGGTCTGTTGGTCTCGAACGGACTCGCCTTCTCGCCTGATGGGGTGCTGATGTATCACAGCGACACACGCGGCCATTGGCTCGATCGCTGGGACTTGTCGGCTGACGGTGTGCCGAGCAATCGAACCCGCATCGTCACTTTCGACGGCAGCATCGGCCTGCCAGATGGCGCCGCTACCGATGCTGAAGGCAATTACTGGAGCGCAGGCATCTATGGGGGGCGGCTGAATCGCTTCAGCCCAACGGGCGAATTGCTTGATTGGCACGCGGTTCCCGTACCTGCGCCAACCATGCCGTGTTTTTGCGGCGCCGATCTGCGCACGATTGTTGTCACCAGCCTGCGCACCGGCTCCATCGCCGCTCAGGTGGATCAGTTTCCGGCGCTCGGCGGCCTTTTCATCGCTGCCGCGCCGACAGCCGGCTCGCCCGTCTCGCGCATGCCGCTATAGGCGATCCCCGCCGGGGCATAAGCCGCTCAAGCGTGACTTAGCTAAAAGAATACCCTCAGTTGGCGAGATAATTCCTGTATTCAACGAGAAAAATTGGCCTTCGGGTGACACCATTCGAATTGTGGTCCGATGACGATACCACTGCTCGATCGCCCCTTGTATTGAAGAGCTCTACATTCGATCGTCGGTTGTTTCACTCAAAGAGATGATGATGTGATCTGATCACGTGTCCATTATGAAAAAACCATGCGTCCGCAACGATGCCCCCAAAAAGACATCCTTATGGCTGACCTAGCGGTAGAAGAATGGATGGGGGGCAAAATGCGAATCGCACAACATCTTGCAATTCTACTCTTTGTGTTCGGATCAGCATCCACCGGTCTGATGGCCGGCAATGCGCTCAAGAAGCAGGAACTGATCGCGAAATCCGGCATGGACCGGCAGATCAACGAAATTCCCGGCTCGATGCAGATGGCTATCGAGCAAGCGCGTCAGCAGGGGATTCCGATTGATGACAAGATCGCCAAAGCCTGGGCCGCGACAGCACCCACCGCCTACAGTTCCGAGAAGCTCCTGAGCTTCATGGACCAGGGTCTGCAAAAGCTTCTGACTGCGGAAGATGAGCGCTTTTTGCTTGCGCATTACAATTCACCACTGGGCAAGCGCATAACAGAACTGGAGGTCAAAGGCTCTCAGCCCGAAGCGGTGGCCGAGATGCAGGCCTATGCACAAAAGCTGATGAGCAATCCCAGCCAGTATGCCGACCGGCTGGCTCTTTATCAGGAAATCGACAAAGCCGTTGGCGCTACGAAGATGGCCGTAGACTTAGCCATGGCCATGCAAGTTGCCGTCCAGGTTGGCATCGTCAGCACCATGAACGGACCCAAAAACCTCGATATCGGCGCGATGAGGGCGGCAGCAGAGAAGACGAGATTTGCGCTCACACAACAGACCGCAAGTACTGTCCTTGCTCATTTCGCTTATGTCTACCGCGACCTCAGCAAAAAAGAACTCGCCAGCTATGTGGCCTTTCTTAATTCCCCTGCCGGGAAAAAATTTCAAGTGGGCGGTGGGAAATTGCTGAGCGAAGGACTCGCGCTGCAGACGGAAGAGTTCGGGAAGCAGCTCGGGCAATATCTTGATAGCAAGGGCATTTAGGCCAGGATCGCCCTCTCCCGGGCACGGATCTCCGCCTGCGGAGTTTGTCGCGGAGGCATCGGCCTCGACTACGCGCACCCTCTCCTGTGGGAAGTTCTGTGAACGCTACTTCTGGCGGACGCCACCGAAGCGTGGGGCTCTCAACAAATGCGGGACGCTCCCTCTCCCATGGGAGAGCGCGGGGGTGAGGGTTACAGTCTATCGATAGGGCGTACCCCCCTCACCCTGGTCCCTCTTCCCACGGGAGAGGGAACCGGATGCAACTCAACGCCTGTTTCGCGAACGTCTCCAATGGGAAAGGAGGCGGCAGGGCCGGAGGCGAGCGCACTTCATCTCATCGCGCTCCGGGCGCCGATATTTTCAGAAAATCTACTGCAGCCGTTGGCCGGTTTCGGGATCGAAATAGACGGCCTTGTCGAGGTTGAACACCAGCGGCAGCATCTCGCCGGGCCTCGCTTCGGCGTCGGCGCGCAGGCGCGCGATAACCTCCTTGCCGGCGATGGTAGTGACGACGAGTGTGTCCGAGCCCGCCGGTTCGACCACATCGACGAGCACGTGAACCGTATCGAGGGTCCGCGCATTGCGATCGGCGCTGCCTTCGTCGGTGATGGCTTCGGGGCGGATGCCGAGGATGATTTTCGCGCCCGCCGACATGGCTGGCGTCACCTTCGATTCCGGCACGCGCAACGTGATTGGCGCGGAGCCGTTGCGCGTCAGGGTGAGGCGCGGCTCGTTCGCGCCGCCCGCTGCCACCTTGGCTTCAAGCAGGTTCATGGCTGGCGAGCCCATGAAGTCGGCGACGAATAGATTCGTCGGACGATTATAGATGTCCGAGGGCGTGCCGACCTGCTGGAGGACGCCCTCCTTCATGACGGCAATCTTGGTCGCCAATGTCATGGCCTCGATCTGGTCGTGGGTGACATAGACGATGGTTGCGCCGGTGCGGTGATGCAGGCGCTTGATCTCGGTGCGCATATCCACGCGCAGCTTGGCGTCGAGATTGGAAAGCGGCTCATCGAACAGGAAAAGGCGTGGCTTTCGCACCAGTGCCCGTCCCATGGCAACGCGCTGACGCTGGCCGCCTGAGAGCTGCGCCGGACGGCGGGCGAGAAGATGCTCGATCTGCAAGGTGCGCGCGGCATCTCTGACGGCCGCGGCGCGGTCGGATTTGGAGACGCCGCGCATCTCCAGTGCAAAGCCGATGTTCTCGGCGACCGTCATATTCGGGTAGAGCGCATAGGACTGAAACACCATGGCGATATCGCGCTTGGAAGGATGCAGGTCGTTGACCACATGCCCGTCGATGCGCACCTCACCTGAGGTGATGGTCTCCAGCCCGGCAATCGTATTCAGAAGTGTTGATTTCCCGCAGCCGGACGGCCCGATCAGGACCAGGAAGCCACCTTTCTCCAGATCGACGTTGATGTCCTTGAGAACATCAACCGCCCCGAAGCGCTTGTCCAACCTTGAAACTTCGAGAAATGCCATGGGCCTCGCCCTCACCCTTTCACCGCGCCAGCCATCAGCCCTCTGACCAGGTATCGCCCGGCAACCACATAGACGATCAGCGTCGGCAGCGCTGCGAACATCGCTGCCGCCATATGCACGTTGTATTCCTTCACGCCCGTGGAGGAATTGACCAGATTGTTGAGCGCAACCGTCATCGGCGCGGCATCGCCGGAGGCAAAGGAGGCCCCGAACAGAAAGTCGTTCCAGATATTGGTGAACTGATAGATCACAGTCACGACGATGATCGGGCCCGACGATGGCAGGAGGATGCGCCGGAAGATCTGGAAGAAGGAGGCGCCGTCGATCTGGGCCGCGCGCACCAGTTCGGAGGGGAACACGTCGTAGTAATTGCGGAAGAACAGCGTGGTGAAGCCGAGGCCGTAGACGACATGCACCATGACGAGCCCAGCGGTCGTGCCCGCAAGACCCAGCCAGCCCAGCACCTGCGCCATCGGGATCAGCACCGACTGGAACGGGATGAAGCAGGCGAACAGCATCAGCCCGAAGATCAGCTTGTCGCCGGGGAAGCGCCATTTGGTCAGCACATAGCCGTTCAGCGCGCCGAGCATGGTGGAGATTATGACGGCCGGGGTGACCATCAGCAGCGAGTTGGCGAAAAAGCCTTTGACGCCGTTGCAGGACAGCCCGATGCAAGTGGTTCCCCAGGCGGCAAGCCATGGCTCGATGGTCGGGGCGACGGGCAGCGCCAGCATATTGCCGTCGCGGATCTCATCCAGCGTCTTGAACGAGGTCACCACCATCACGAAGAGCGGCAGCAGGAAGAACACGGCAAACAGCGCCAGCAGGCCGTAGATGACGAGCCGGCTCACAAGGGCCGGACCTGTGCCGACGGAGCCTTCAGCGCGCATTGCCGCTCTCCCTCAGCTCGGAATAGAGATAGGGGACGATGATGGCGGCGATCGTCATCAGCATGATCACCGCGCTCGCCGCACCGACGGCCATCTGGTTGCGGGTGAAGGTGTAGGAATACATGAAGGTCGAGGGCAGCTCCGTGGCGTTGCCGGGGCCGCCGCCGGTCAAGGCGATGACGAGGTCATAGGATTTGATCGCAAGGTGCATCAGCACGATGACTGCGGACAGGAACACCGGCCGCAGCATGGGAATGACGATGCGCCGGTAGATGGCAAAGCTGGAGGCGCCATCGATCTGTGCCGCCTTCATGATCTCGGCGTCGATGCCGCGCAAGCCAGCCAGGAACATCGCCATGACGAAGCCGGTGGTCTGCCACACGCCGGCGATGACGATTGTGTAGATGGCCATGTCGGTATTGATCAACCAGTCGAATTTGAAGCTCTCCCAGCCGAGCACATGCATCGTTTTGTCAAGCCCAAGGCCCGGATTGAGAAACCATTTCCAGGCGGTACCGGTGACGATGAAGGACAGCGCCATCGGATAGAGATAGATCGGGCGAAACATGCCTTCGCCGCGGATGCGCTGATCGATCAGGATCGCAAGCGCCAGTCCCAGCCCGATGCAGATGACGATATAGAGGCCACCGAAGATGGCGAGGTTCTGCAGCGCCACATACCAATTCGGCTGGTTGAACAGGCGGACATATGAGTCGAAGCCGACGATCTCATAGACCGGCATCATCCGCGAATGGGTGAAGGACAGATAGACCGTCCAGGCGATGAAGCCGTAGACGAAGAGCAAGATCAGCGCAAAGGACGGCGCCAGCACGAGGCGCGGCAGCCAATCGCGCAGCCGATCGCCGATGGAGGCGCTGCGCTGGCGCCGCGGCGGCGCGGCGGTTTCGATGGCAAGGGTCATGGGCGAACCGGGATCATTTCGCGTTCGTCGCGTCCACTATGGGGAAAGGCGGGATCACAATTCGATCGTCACCGCCGCTTTCGCGGGGACGACGAGGGAGGCGACACCCATCTATCCGCTTGTCGGTTGAG